>Ga0209491_10005938_pt1 | contig 17416 bp, 7 predicted proteins | sample BON02_FD_187213 | JGI IMG/M metagenome (GOLD analysis project Ga0209491, IMG submission 187213) | Freshwater microbial communities from Lake Bonney liftoff mats and glacier meltwater in Antarctica - BON-02 (SPAdes) (version 2) | ecosystem: Environmental > Aquatic > Freshwater > Ice > Glacier...
CAATATAGATTTTTATAGGTCTCCATCCATACATCAAATGAACTGAGTATACCTATTTATATTGTAACAATAATCTAGCAAACTGCGGTAACAAATAATTGCGCAAAAGATATTTATATTTAATTAAACATTAAAACGCTCAACACCGCTGTGCTAAGGAACGGACTTTTTAAAAATGGGTTCAATGAATAATTCTTGGATAGCTCGCCCGAGATTTCTACGTTCACTCTTAAACGGGTTTGAAATTATTCGAAGGGAATAAAAAACCCATCCAAGCAATTTATGTATCAATCTTACCCAGACACGTAACTTTTTGCAAAGTGGTATTGCATGCACTTCGTCATCTGTCAATGGAGTTGGACATCCAATTTCGTACCTACAGCCTATTCAAAAAGGTAGCTCAAGCGGTATTTAATTCCTTAGGTACCGGTATCAGTCCGACAAAGTAACTGTCATTTTCAAATTTAAAAACTTCCGATTTTTGACGGTTGGAATGACGTTAGCAATTTACTTCAAATCACTACCATAAACTATAGCCTCATTACCGTATAAATGAATGAAATTCAATTCAAAAATGTATTATTGTTTTATGTAGATAGGACCTAGTCATGCAGTAGACCATGGTTCGTGCATCTCAATAAGGTATTTATAGTGAATGAACTGAATCACATGTAGTTGTTAATTGATTTATTCGCAACTGATTTCAAAAAACGGAAAAACTCATTTTAGATCCATAACCATAACTGCCAACCTTTCCTTTCACAACACATCAACATGAGAGAAGTAGTACACATCCAAGGAGGACAATGCGGCAACCAAGTCGGAGCCAAGTTCTGGGAAGTCATCAGTGACGAACACGGGATCGACCCAACCGGAACTTACCATGGAGATAGTGATCTTCAGCTGGAACGCATCAACGTGTACTTCAACGAAGCAACTGGAGGAAGATATGTACCTCGCGCTATTCTTATGGATCTTGAACCAGGTACCATGGACTCTGTTCGCGCTGGACCATTCGGACAACTATTCCGCCCTGATAACTTTGTTTTTGGACAATCTGGAGCAGGAAATAACTGGGCCAAGGGACATTACACTGAAGGAGCAGAGTTAATCGACTCCGTTCTTGATGTCGTTCGTAAGGAAGCAGAAAGTTGTGACTGTCTTCAAGGATTTCAAATCACCCACTCCCTCGGTGGAGGTACCGGATCCGGAATGGGAACTCTTTTGATCTCCAAGATTCGTGAGGAATACCCAGATCGAATGATGCTTACCTTTTCGGTAGTGCCATCGCCAAAGGTATCTGATACCGTTGTCGAGCCATACAATGCTACTCTTTCCGTCCATCAACTTGTTGAAAATGCTGATGAAGTAATGGTTTTGGATAACGAAGCACTCTACGATATTTGCTTCCGTACCTTGAAGCTTACCACTCCAACATATGGTGATCTTAACCATTTGGTGTGCGCTGCTATGTCTGGGTGCACCTGCTGCCTTCGATTTCCTGGTCAATTGAACTCTGATCTTCGCAAACTTGCTGTAAATCTGATTCCTTTTCCTAGACTTCATTTCTTCATGATTGGATTTTCTCCTTTGACCTCCCGAGGATCCCAGCAATACCGTGCTTTGACTGTTCCTGAACTTACCCAACAATCCTTTGATGCTAAGAACATGATGTGCGCTGCTGATCCTCGCCACGGACGTTATTTGACTGCATCCACTCTTTTCAGAGGACGCATGTCTACAAAGGAAGTTGATGAACAAATGCTCAACGTTCAGAATAAAAACTCTTCCTACTTTGTTGAATGGATTCCGAACAACATCAAGTCATCAGTTTGTGATATTCCTCCAAAGGGATTGAAGATGTCTTGTACATTCATCGGTAACACTACCGCTGTACAGGAAATGTTCAAGCGTGTCAGTGAGCAATTCACCGCAATGTTCAGAAGAAAGGCGTTCCTTCATTGGTACACCGGAGAGGGTATGGACGAGATGGAATTCACTGAAGCAGAATCTAACATGAATGATTTGGTTTCAGAATACCAACAATACCAAGATGCAACCGCCGAAGAGGAAGGTGAATTCGACGAAGACGAGGAATATTAAATTCTCGCAATTTAATTCATTACAATAACAAACTTTGATGAATGTTTTTGGTTTATATTTTCGATGCTGCTGCTGGTCTACCAAGTGATGCGATACATTCTTAAGAATGACTCTATGATATTCAAAAGACTGAATAGGGTCTTGCAGCATTTGACGTTCTGTATGACCACTGTTGTAATTTGTTTTTCCAAACCATCTGGTTACATTGAGACTGTTATACTTTCTCCCACAATGGTACATACAACACAAGGCCTAGTTTGGAAAGAGTTGACTCTCTGAAGACAAAAACGATGGTGAACTATGGGGAATTTGAAATGTTGTGAAGCAATATTTTGAAGCACATTTGTCACTCAACTAACATTATGATTTATTAAACCGTTTATCCCTTAACTTGCAGCTTGAGGCCTATAGAATGCCCTCGTTTCTTTGTAGGTTGGTGCCTAGCTGAACCCCTTCAGTGGTCCCTGCAATAAATTGATGAATTATGAAATAATACGGACTATCCTACTTAAACAGACCTGATTGTGACTTTACGGAAACGGGGCATATATCTCTACGTTAGTTTCTAGATTCTTGTTTGAAATAGTCACTCACTTAATCAAAGAGCGGCATTTAAGGATGCATTCTCTAAATTATTTGTCATTCTTTTGAATATGCACACTCATTAATTATATTTCCTTTTTTAAGATCTCGATATGAACGCGAATACTGGCCCAACACATCGTTCAATAGTATGCATTGTGGTGGTGACGATCAGCGTGTTGTTTATTTGATCTACCATGTCCTGTTTGACAGACTTGATTTGATTGCAACGTAGTTAAACCTTGGACTTTCGGCTTGACTAGTAAACAGATCCAATACGATCTTTGCGTTGTGTGGTACGCTATCAATTTGATCCAAAGTTCTCAGCATAGATGCTGAAATTGAGGTGAATTAACCTGGTAAGCGGTACCGCATTCTTGTTTTGGATTGCCGTACTTTTCGATTGGCAAAGCCACAGAAAACCTGGTCCAGTAAGTATTCCATCAACTGCTGGTTGATTTCCGCGCACTTCAACATGGACAATTTATCACGGGCATGGAGTACAATTTCACTGCTTTTCCATCGACATCTGCGGCTCCGGTCCCTTCAAATGTATGACCTTTAACTAACTTGGGTAATTGCTGTGATCTTGACAACTCGCCAGTTACCAAAACTTGGAGAGACTCCTTTGCTTAAACCAGCACCTGGTCGCAGTTCCTGGATACCAGCATGGCATTCCCCGCGTAAAAAAAGTGCCGCATTCAACCGTCACCTCAATGCGGCCATATCTTCAAGTTTGTCAAATCTGTATTTAAATGGATCTAGTTCAGAATCTTTAAACATTGGAATACTTCCTGTCCTTGTATTCATGAGGGCCGCCACGATAATTGCCAAATTTGAAAATAAATTTAAATTTAGAAAACAGATCTCTCGACATACTCCTGTTATGAAATTTGAAATTATTAGAAATAGCCACGATCATTGGTATGGAATAATTACTGTCTTTTAAGGAAAACAAACCGGAGTTTTGAGCATTTTCAAATGTGACTTCGGAATTCGGATGGACTGGTTTGCCTTTGTCAACAGAAACACCAGCAACAGCAAAGAGATAACACGCGGCGGAGAGCATCGGACGCTATGGTGGTAGCTTCTGTGTCTGTCATTCGAAATATTGTTACCCATGCATCTGGAGGATAAGACTGGCTAAGTGCTTCAATCAGTTTGAGATTTAATGTACGCGCGTCATCCAAACCCAAATTCCCTATTTTTACTGCGTTCAGCGAGGAAAACAGACCTACCATCCTCTGGAGTAGCCCCTCCCTCAACAGCGATATGCTTCTACAGCGAGTATTCATCAAACAGAAGATAAAATCAGTCTTTGGTTGCAGGTAAAGACCGATATTGGCGATCATGTTGAGATGATCGATAGCTCCACATCCGATCGGCTTCGAGTATATCTTGATGAAATTTTGACTAATTAAGGAGAAAGATTCGGTTTAACGATTCCTATGTGAACTGCGTCTTTGGTTGACTTGGTGTGTAAACATGACTGTTAATTACAAGTTGATTGGATGTATTGATTGATAGAAATTGAATACTTGGTTCTGTTTAATTAAAAAATAACTAGGGCGTATTTTCGATTTGCTTTCTGTTTGTTTTTCTTGGACCCTTCATATTCAACGAGCATATCTCCCAGGTCTTTATACTGCTAGTATGAACGGCATCATTGAGGAATCTTAAAGTGGAAGTGACTCGGAAACACCCGCTATCTGAGTTGAATACAGGTATTCGAGATCAATAGCTTCAGCTGGTTTACGTGCTATTGAACGACAATGGTCTTCTATGAAAATAGAAAACATGAATCGCGTTGCAGCCTGAGCGAAAGCTTTTTCAACATGTCGGTTGTATTTCGTGTTGATGACAACTGAGGTACGTGCTGCGGGTATGTATCAAATTTCTTCATAGTCTCGGTCCCGCATGATACAAGTATTCAGCTCCTTCCTCGTCATATTGTCTTCATTACCCGCGCGTTTGTTGTTCTCGGAGCCTATTAATTGATCGAAAAATATGCGGTACGGTCCCCAATCTCCCCTCTATAGTTACGTTGGGAATTCGAATACGAGTATATTAATATGGCAATAGTAAAGAGTCCTGATAATGACAGTATGAGTCAATCAAAAGCCGTGCAGTTGATAAGCAGGTTGAACCAGCTTGTATGCCGTGTCTCACAAGAATCTCTCACTGAAGTGGAGGCACAGTTTTCCCAGCAAACGATGACGGCGTTGTGCGGGTTGGCGAAAAACACCTCCGCAAAAGCACTTATTTCGAAAACTATGAGTAAACTTTCCATATCAGTACTACGGGTTTTTCGGGAATTTCCAACAACTTTACAGAGTGCATGTGATCTCATATGGGCGTTAGCCTATCACGACCAATCCGTTCAAGCCATGTTCGCTGAGAGTAGTATTTGTGCGTTTGTCATTGAAACAGTAGTGAATAATTTCGAATGTCTATCTCTGATTAAATCGGCATTTGGGGCCATTTCCAGTTTATGTAGACATCCACTAAATCAAAACGTCGCAAGAAAGGCTCACGCTATTGAGGTGCTGTTGAAAGTGCTGGCCAATAATGGTTATGGAGACGAGATGCTGCTACAGTATACGTTAGATGCATCCGCTTCTATTACACATGGGCATCGTGACAACGGCAATGTGTTTATTCAGCAGGGTGGAGTGCAAGCCACTTTGTTCGCCATGGAAAAGAACAGCAGAAACCCCGCTATCGTGAGATCCGCCAGTGTCTTACTAGTGGTTGTGCGGGATAGACCTTTAGGGAGTCAAGCAATTGTATCAGCAGGAGCAATGGATATCCTTTTAGACGCCATCGCCGTTCATACAACAGTGCCTGAGTTAGAGCATGTGCTCTGTGCATTAGTGGGACAACTCTGCCGTGATGTGCCTCAAGGTGCAAGACAAGTGGCGGAACAAGGTGGAGTGAAAGCAGTTATTCCAGTTTTAGAAAACCATTCCTCCCAACGCTTGACGGTTGAAGCATGTTATTCAATTTTGGCGAGTTGTTGTTCGCAGAACACCCCAACATCGAAACAGGATTTCTTGGATGTATCTTGGAGTGCGTTTAGAGCTTGTAAATTTCAATTGAACTCTTTTAAACTTCTCACGGATATTTGCTCGGTGGTCGGCAGCAAAGGAATGAATAAGCTGGTCGTTGACAATCTCGTTGGGGGCGTATTCGAGTTACCCATCCACTTGGAAATCTCCGAAATGACGTCTTTTTACAACGTATTAGAGAAATTTATGAACAGCGACATATTTAAAAGTCTTGTGGCAATCACGGATGCATGGATGGAGTGCTCTTTCCAGCAAACAGAGGAAATAGAAACTATCTTAAGCATTTCGAAAGTGGTCTATTTGGTAAATCACGACATTGAACAGTTTTTGGGATGGCAGCGATGCAAATGTATCACTATAACTTCATTTTTAAATACTGCCAAGGGTTCGTTGAAAAGATTACATGCTTTGGACAGAGTTAGAAGAGACGGCAGGCATTACACGGACATCGATGTAGCTCTTGAGGTTGGATCGTTTTATAGTATTTTATCTGCATCTTTATGGTGCAGGGAAAGGATGTCAACAAAGGAAGTTTTATCGCTGCAACAAGATTGCTCTATCACCGAACTGCTCAGCGTGGCATTGCTCTGGCTCGACGCATTCAAACTTTTGAAATTCGAATGCAACGATACGGATGAACCAAGATGGAAGATGCTTAATAGCCTCTGCAGATTTCTAGTTGTGTCATTGTATGCGGAGCGACAATTAACTTTGCGCTGTCTTGCTGGGTCGAGTGGGGTCTCTTTAGTCCTGGCTCTTCAAAAAAAACTCCAAGCAGTTGAACAGGATGTATATATTGAGTTGCTCCAGAGTTTACGAAGCAAAACTGCATTGATTCTCAAGTTGATCGGAGGTACTTGCTCGTCAAGTTTTCCGGATTCTATTAATGAATCAGATATTGTTAAGTCCTTTTATAAAGTTTCAAGTGAAATACGAAATGCTCAAGTACAACGTAAACTAGAGAAGGAGCTGCGAATTGTTGAATCAACAAAGGAACCTGAAAAAGCAGATATATGTATAGAAGAGAAACTCGAAGAGTCTTATCTACTTTCAAATAATGAGATCGATGCCAGCGATAACAGCGATGCGGATGGGTCCGAGACGGATGAACCCCCGGTGGAGGAAAGCAGCTTTCCCCAAACCGCTACACCAAAACAAGAATGTCAGTCATTCACTTTTGAAGAACCAACTTCGGCGATGGCACGATTCGTAGCTACTTTGCCAGAGCTTATCCATGATGCCAGTGTCGATGATCTTGAACCATACATACCAGAGTACGAACGACCCAGGCATGCTGTCAATGTATGCGGTGATAAGCGCTTAGTGTACGACTGGCGGTTGGCTTTAGGGGAGGGAGAAGGACGAGCCAAATCCACTTTAAGTCCTGCCTTGCCTTACATTCTAGGAGCCGAACCACCTTTGCAAAAAGGAACTCCATCGTCGTTCTTAGTCGGTGGTTGCAAAACGGATATATCTCCTACTTGTGAAACTGATCACCATCTATTATTCGAAAGCAGGTTTGAAGGAGCAAATCTGCTGCAAGCTGTTCGGTTGAATCCGAACGAGTACGATTTAGTTATACGATCAGATCTTCACACCACGGGACATCATCAGTGGTTCTACTTTGCTGTTACAAACACTCATCCAATGGGTCATCAAGGCACCGCTACACACAAGTTCAACATCGTGAATCACTGTAAGCCAGGGTCTATGTTCGCAGAAGGGGCTCAACCATGTTTGTATTCATTTTCTCAGGCTGAGACTCAAGGTCGAGGATGGCGACGAGCAGGATCAAAACTATCTTACGGGCCGAATGACTATACATCTCCTGGCGAAAAGAAATCCGTCAACTATTATTCGTTAACCTTCTCTATGACCTTTGACACCCCTAATGACGTGTATCTTGTAGCAATGTGTTTCCCCTACTCTTACACCAAGTTGCAAAACTTCTTGGACGCATCTTGCAGTGAAGCAACAGCAACTATTTGCGAGAGACGATTGCTTTGCAAGTCGCTAGGTGGACTTCGTTGTGATGAATTAACGATCACTAATTTCAAGTCTGGCAGTCCTTTGACTCGACCTGCAGTGGTTTTTACTGGTCGAGTTCATCCTGGTGAAACAAATGCCAGCTACATGATGGAAGGAACGATTCGGTTTTTGCTTGGGAATAGCGCTCTCGCCAAAATGCTGAGGGAATTGTATGTCTTTAAAATAGTCCCAATGCTGAATCCTGATGGTGTGTATCATGGAAACTATCGCACTTCGTTGAGTGGTTGTGATTTGAATCGTACATGGATGAAGCCTAGTCCCCATGATCATCCTACGATATGGCATACTAAGAGTATGATCCGCCAAACTCATTCAGTGAATAAAGTATCACTATTTGTAGACTTTCATGGACATTCACGAAAGAAGAATATATTCATGTATGGTGTAGAATACAGAAAAACAACTTTGGACCAAAAAACAGTTGTAAGGACGTTTCCAAAATTAGTTGCCGAGTCGCAATTTACATCGCATTTATTCTCGCTACCTGATTGCTCGTTTTCCGTAAGCAAATCACATCTGCAAGCAGCAAGAATTGTAGTGGCAAGAGAATTGGGTATAAGAGCAAGTTTCACACTTGAAGCTTCCTTTGCAGGAGCTGGTGTTGGATCCTTAAATTCCAAGTTACACAACAGCCAATTTAATGCCGCGCATTTCCAAGAGATCGGTAATGGTCTTTGTGAAGGGCTTTTGAAAATGAATCATTTTGAACTGCACGATTCATTGGAACGACAAGTACAGAATATTGTTACAGACACAATTTCAAACGCGGCCCTAGACTTCCTACTAGGTAGAAGCAAAGCCAAGAAGTCTATACCTAGAGCTCTACCTCAACCTGAAACTGAATTGACCAAATCTCGTGTTCCAAAGACGTCAACTGCACTTTCGAAACCGATCCATTTTGAATTGGGAACGCAGGTGAATTGCAGTCCCAAAAAATCAAGCGAGAGACCATCAACTGTAAATCCTGAATCGCTTCCATGGGGCAAAGATCATTTTTCAAAAGAAACGTTGGAGACTGCCAAGTTAATCAACTTGATTGCATCTATTACAAGTGTTTATGCTATACATCCTCTTGCTAATCGTCGCTGTGACATCAGATGGTACAGTGCACTGTAGAAGCTCCGGTTTGAATAATAACGGAATCAGACCGCAGGTCTTTGATGGAAGACCTTGCGGAAACACTGCTGCTAAAATGAGTTGGTCAAGTCAGTTAGCAGGCCCGCCAGCCAATAGAATAATCCCTGATGCGATACAATATAGTGATGAATGTTTCAGGTTTGATAAAGGATATATTCCCAACATGAAAATGGATTCCAGGTTGGTTCATCAATATGAAAGTTGGTGTCCTATGCTTCAAAACGTGGCTGATCAAAAATATTTTAGCGAATGGGGAGACTATTCTTGGTCATTCTGCGAGTGTAATACTACTAATTATGTGAAGGGAATCCGAGATTTGTTTCCAGAATCGCCTGACTATGTCGCTCAAGAAAACATTGATATGTTGAACGGGATCCTTGTACAGAAAACAATATTTAGATCAGATCTTAGAGACTCTTTACGGATTTTTGGGGAAACTCCAAAAGGTTTTGAATTCTACGAGGGAGGAAATGGAGAGCAAGCTAGTTGTATGGATGAGTACGGTGTGTTAAACGATCAAGGTCAAGTTGATTTTTATTATGACCCGTATGCTCAATGCATGCCTTTTACCTCAAAAAACTTTAGGAATGGATTTCCAGATTTCAACCTTTTCAATAAAACTCTTTTAAAGAGTCCGCTGATTAAGGACTTCCAACAACCTTATGCTCCTTACGGTTTGTGCCCGACTTCCTATGATCGAACCACTGGCAACGTTGTAGTTGGATTTTGTTTTTCCAGACAAAATGTTACGAATACGTTAGGCCCTACATCATTTCCTACTTCATCTTCCGCTCCTACGCCTTCAATATCACCGTCTCAGTCACCGGCGGTGCCTACCACAACGGTACCGAGTGAATCACCTAGTATGCATAGTATTCCGGATCAGCTGTATCAAGGTATTGAGTTTGGTGTTCCGGTAACCATCAATTCGGAGGATGCAAGAAGAAGGTTGTCATTAGGCCCGCAGCGAATAAGTAATGTATCCTTTGCATTTACCTGCGCCACTAGAAATTCGATACTTTCTAAAGCCAATCCCATAGACCTCGATTATTACAATAGTAAAATCGATGTGAATGGCGACGAACTCGTACCAGCTGTTGAGCTGCGTTCTTGTAGTGATCCGAGTACTGAGCACTTTTATCGTTGCACACTATTTTTTGTTCTCATTCTTGACTCGAAAAACGAGGTGAATTCCAACAATACATTGACAGGGCCAGTCACTAAGTTTCCAGTGAACACAACAGGTTATTACATGATGCTTTTTTTAAACGACCCCTCAAGCATGCTGCGGAAGGATCTTGAAATAGCTGGTATTATGGTTGATTCTTCTGTTGAGAATTCAAGGATAAACGCCAGTTGGACTGCTTCTCCTATACCTAATAGGCTCTCGTTTAAAGACGATGTAACGTCCCCATGTCCAGTGGTCGGGGGTCTCCCTCCGTCGCCATTACTGACTCCGCGCCCGACCACAGTTTCACCAACTTCAGAACCCGAAGCAGCAAAGTCTGACAATACAGCCATCTATATAGGAGTCGGGATCGCACTCCTCTGTATTACTCTTTTCATACTTTTAGGATTCTATATCTTCACTTCTCGTCGTAAAAAAAGTGCCGTTTCAGAGCACTCGCTAGATGGAAAGGGTTCCATGATGAGCTCTCCTTTTTCAAATAGTGCATCTACTATTGGCCCTCACGATATCGGTACTCCTCAAGTACCTGAAGATCCAGAGGAACAATTCATCGATATCTCACAGTTGATGCTAGGTGCTGTTATCGGTTCAGGGGGTCATGGACGGATATTTAAAGCCACTTACTGTGGATCGGATGTGGCAGTGAAAGAACTATTAGCATCAACACAGGACAGTGACTCCACTTCGATTTCTGCCTCGACTTCTAGCGCGCAGAATATGACACCCAACGCATCTGCTTTTGAGATATTGAAAGAAGTTCAAACATTAAGGAGACTGAGACATCCTCATATCATACAGTTATTTGGATGCGCCAAAGCATGGAGTGTGGATTCCAATTGTTTCAGATATTTAATCGTGATGGAACTGGCTGTTTGCTCCTTCAATGATGTGTTGTTCCACCATCCGAAAGCATCAGCCCTTACTTGCAGCGATTTCTCGCTCGAGAGGAAATTACTAGTGGCGAAACAAGTGGCCGCTGCATGTGCATTTATCCATGACAATAAAATTATTCACAGAGATATCAAGCCGGAAAATATTTTATTGGATCTAGCAGGAAATGCTAAGATATGTGATCTTGGAATCTCTAGAATGATAGAAACTCCTAAATCTGGCGACTTGCTGAATGCTGGAACCCCTTTTTTCATGGCACCTGAACTTTTGAGCGCCGAGAGCGATATCATACCTAGCTACAAAGTGGATGTATACAGTTTCGGAATTTTACTGTGGCAAACAGTCTATTGCAAGCAGCCCTATCCTCGCAATTGGACGATTCCCAAGTTGTTTTTTGAGGTTGAATCCAATGAAACTCGACCTGAAATTGATCCTACTATTGAGGTGGAACCGTATTTAATAACAATGATGAGATATTGTTGGGCTAAGAATCCCAATTCTAGGCCATCATTCCGGGAAATTGCTAAAGAATTGGAGAACGCCAACAGAGATAATTATTATTCTGAATCACAGGAATTGTTCAAAGAAACGTTTGAGATTGGTGAGGCAGTAGGTGCTTGGGAACCCATAGAGCGCAAGTACTTGCCTGCACATATCCTCCAAGTACATGGCACTTCATTTGATATTGAATTCGATCACAACCAAATGGTTCGATGTAATATATTGCATACAGATTTAGTGAGAAACGACCATAAGTTACTGGGACATGCTGCAGATGAATCGTTTCATCAGACCATAACTGGACTCGCTCTTATGCACGCCAGAACGGCAGTTCATAGTCATTCTACTTCAAGCAACCTGAATCTATCTGCGCAAGGACTGACTGAACTACGGCTGGCTCCCGACATGGAGGATTTAGAGGAAAAGAAAAGCAATGTCGAGCCTGAAACCACTGACTTGAAGAATTCTACCTTTGTGTTTGAGAAGAATGTCTTAGAGATGCAAGGATTTGAATTCACAGAAGCCGGATATGCTTTTGGAGATAGCAAATCGGATGAAGATGCGCCTTTAATGAAGCACAAGCTAATCCGTTTCGCTGAACTAGGTAAAGGTGCTAGTGGTCAGGTATTTGCAGCGATCAATCTAGAAACGTTTTCAATCGTGGCAATCAAAGAAATTCGTTTCGCGAATCGAAGTTCGAGGCATCAAGCAGTTAGGGAACTGCGTGCACTGACAACAACACTTCGCGTAGATGGGAGATTCGCTTGTTCGGATGTGGTTGAATTGTATGACGCGTATTTGGACATTGACTCTCAATCCGTGTGTTTAATGATGGAGTATATGAACGGAGGCAGCTTGGAGGATATGATCATCGCATTGGAACTAGAAAGTAACGAAGAAAAGTCACATAAGAAATCACTCATCTCCCAACTGAAATTGGCCAGCCGAAAGCTCAAAGCCAGACTGAGTGACGAGGTGTCGTCCTATAGAAGTCGAAATTCTTCGATGGATGATGACGAAGAAGCACCTCCACCAATGACTCCCTCTCGTTGTCCTTCTGGTCTTCCTCCTCTGCCTCCCAAACCACATGTGCTAGATCAACGAAGGACCACTTCTCCATCCACAGATCTATGCACAGGTCTCAGGAGCGAAACAACACTTGCATCTATAAGTTCGGACATTCTCAGTGGTATTAAATCTATTCACCAACTTCATGCAGTACATTTAGACATCAAACCTGCAAATGTATTGCTTGATTGTAATGGACGAGCCAAACTGGCGGACTTCGGACTAGCTAGGCAGTTGGAGGAATGCGGGCATCACTTTGCATCTACATTCGTGGGAACGATGAAGTTCATGAGTCCGGAGCGCCTGAGAGGTGAGAACTACTCCTATCCTTGTGATATTTGGTCATTCGGTTTAACAATACTCACTGCAGCATATGGACACTTTCCAATAGATCTTATCGTCGGAGCCAAAATGTCTCAGATGGGAAGTAGACGTAGCAGTGGCAATGAAAATGTGAATTCTGAAGACGAGAACGAACCAACGGGATCATTGTATTGGTTGCTACTGGAACGCTGGGACAGTGGAGACCCTTTTGTCGTACCGCAGAAAGCCCAATACATGGACATGTCTTCTCCAGATGGGCAGATTACAGTATCCTTCAGCGAGGAGCTCGTGGACTTTTTAGATCGATGTTTGCAGCTAAACCCATCGGAGCGGGGAACTGCAGAAGAACTTCTACATCATCCATGGTTGCTGAACCACTGTGTGAAGACCCATTCGACAAGTCAAGAGTCCTTAGAGAAGACTTCTGTGAATAGAGCGATGTTGGATAGGATTTCTCAGGCTGTTGTATTACAAGCACAGAGTACTCCAGAGGTGCAGAGTACCTTGGGTAGTTTCGTTAATGGGTGTTTGTATTTGGACAAAAGCAAAACGAAAGCGTTGGCATCGCAATTGCGTTTGCCGGTGGATATGATAGAGCAGTCATTTTTAAGGGCATCTGTATCTAAATAAATGTAAATAATATTGTAAAAATGTTCAGAAATGAGAAAATCGTAAATTTTATTTTCAGGAGATTGATTATGTATGTTTTGAGGAGAACGTTTGTCGTGCCTGTGACTCTGGTGGCATGTGTAGGGACAATATCTAGCATGGAAGAAAGCAAACGGCCTTTAAGAATCAGGAGAGCAAACACGAATATCAGCACCATGGATAGCGTAGTCGTAGGTTATGAGTACCGATTGCGTGAGAATTCCTCGTTGGAAAAGAATTTCAAATACTTCAGTTCGGTTGTTATTAATGGCGAATCATACATGACACCGCTTGATCTTGGTAAGTGAGTTTGAAAATCTAGTTCAAATTGGTTGAAAATATTTCTCAGTGAGAGCCATCACGCCTGGTGTTCCTCCATCTCCTAATTCAACTCCGTTGAACATTCCACTTGCCGATAAATCTTCAGAAGAATTAAGAACTTTTTCATCACATGAGATTCCTGATTTCTTTCGGTTTGGTGGGTTTTCCAACGGGCTCATTGATTACCAGCTGTTTTTAGTACTGGTCACATTACACGCAATCCCTCACGCCGAACTTCCAGTTGCTTTTGGGTAAGTATTCTTCAATATTTGAAACTGTTCTTTGACCTCATCGATATAGAATGTGTGCAGGAAATGATTTCAGCAACACCAAATTCCGCGGAAACGGTTTGAATGTTCATAATTTTGATTTCATCATGCAGCGAAATATAAAAATCCGTGGCCAAGGCTATGAAACAGACCATCAGGAAGGAGATATTGTGTACAAACTGTTTGGTTCCAACTTAAACAAAGAGCTTTCATTCGACGAGTTCAAAGAATTCCATCAGACATTACGTGATGAGGTTGTGAAATTACAATATTACCTGTTGAGTGATTTGACCACCACTGAAAAAGATGGTGTATCCATGTCCCTTCCTGGATTTGCTCGCAGTGTAGCGGCACTGGTGCCTTCTGATTACCGCAATTCATTTATCACACGTGCCGACGAGCTTAAACTGAAACGAGTCCCGGACTTGGTGATAGAACAAGAAATTCGCAGGAATCCAGGACTGGTCCCTGATACTACAGTGGGGCTTCAACTGACTGTGAGTCTTGAAGAGTACATTATATGGCATGAAGTATTAAGGTCGCTGGGGGACATGGAACAAGCTGTACGATATTATTCATATGAAGATGGACATTTTTCAAGGACCAATATCAACAGAGCTGCCAGTGCCGTAGCGAAAGTGAAATTAAGCAGAGCTCAAATCTGGTCGATATTTGAACTTTTTGATCCGGATAACACCAATGTGTTGAAGCATGAAGGATTTGTGAGGTTGTTACTTCCACATAGTATGGCAAGTGATCCGAGAAACGAGGACGAAGGTTTGGGATTGTTTTCACTAGCGGAATGTGTAGGAGTTTCATGCAAGATGTGTTATCGAAATTGGTATCACGGAACAACAGTTTTAAAAAAGTAAATGATTATTTCATACCTAATGCGAGCTCCATTTTGTGAATTTGAGTCATTAGTGATTGAATTTGGGTCCTTTGAAGTTCTATTTCTCGGTTCGCATTGTTCTCAGAAACGACAAATGACGATTCAACAACTTGTTGGTTTGATTCCTCGTGAATGCGATGTTCATCTGGCTGCTTCTTCTCCAATGCATTTCTGCTGCTTTTTAATTCTCGGCGTAAAACATTGATTTCATTCGTAAGCTCCGACGACTCTCTTAACAGCCTCATCTTATCCATTTGATGCAACTTCATATCCTTTTGAAGTTTACGTTTCAGCGATTCAACACTTTTCTCGAGGTACTCACGCTGTCTGTTGTAATCATTTGGAGGGGGTTCCGAAACTTTTTCCGTTTTCGACTCGCTTTGACAATATGACTTGTACATTTCAACAATCTTTGATTTCAATGAGCGGTAATCATCCAAAAGAGTAACAGTGTCCTCAATCTCACGCTTATATTCCTTTGCTGTGACTTTCTCAACTTCAATACACTTTTCTTGTGTCGTAATTTCCTTTTGCATGCCTTCCATCTTTAACTTTAATTCACCAATCATCAAATCAAGTGCAGCATTGCTTTTCTGATACTGCTCTAATTCCAAATCCATTTCCTGAATTTGAGTTCGCATATCTGAGATGTCCTTCTCTCGGGGTTCGATTTGACGTTTCAACTCTTTGATCTTGTAATCTAACACGAACTTAAACTTTTCAAGCTCCTGATTTTTCTTTTTCAAATCATATATCCGCTTCTCTTTATCTTGGATTGTTTCTTCACGTTCTTTGATTTCTTTCTTATGACCATGAATATCCTTTTCTAGACCTTTGATTCGTTCATACAAATCGGTTTCCCGTTCTACTAGTTGTCGCATTCTATCCTTCTGCTCATCTATATCACGTTGAAGTGATGCAAACTTCTTCTTCATGATTCCATTCTCTCCTTTTAATCGAAGCGTTGATTCTCTCTCAATAGTGAGTTTACTCACATACCTTTCTTTCAGTTCCTCGATTTCAAAATTGGCGTCGTCTTCTACCTCTAGTTTATTATCTTCAAAAGTATGCACCATTGTCAACTTGCCCTGTTCTATAGAATCGCGGGTAGCTAGCTCACTTGAGATTTTTCCTTCGTATAAATCAGTTATTTCGTTAACTTGACCATCATGACTTTCCACCAGCAAGGACGTTTCCTCCTCCCATTTTCGAGCTGCAGCTTCACCTTCTTTCACAAGATTATCAAAACGGCAGACCTCAGTGTCGATTTTTGACTGGAAAGAAATCTCCAAATTTGAAATTTCAGTTTCATGTTCCGTGCCCAACGCCTCCAACTTGTCTTGAAAAGAACTTTCCATCGAAATTTTTTCTCGTTTCAGCGCCTCGTACTTTTCTTTATCTTGTTCAAGTTCATCACTGAATTTGCAAGTGACTTCTTTGATCTTCTCATTGTAGTTCATATCTTTCAATCGGAGTTGATACTCATTATGCAGCGTGAGCTCATCAACCTTGTTCTTGAGTTCTTGCATAAGAGTATTCTTCTCTTCAAGGTCGCTTTTAGTCACCAATATTTCTTCTGCAAAAGCTATGCTAGATGTATCCTTTTCATTCTTTTTCTTGCCGATATCCATTTCTTCGGGCAGTTGAAAGATGGCAAGAGTTCCATCATAGCCGACTGAGAACAAGTACTGGTCATCGTGGCTAGTACATATCCGACATACTGGTTCAGAGTGCACCGTAAAATGAGATACCTGGTCCAGGTGAAGCTCTCCTTCCTTGTAAGTTTCCTTCTCTTCACTGTATTCTCCTAGAGATTCATTTTCTTGCTCCAATTGCGATTCAAAGTTGGATGTTAGGGGTAGACCACAACTTAATACGGTTGATACAGTTTTTAAAGTACCTGTTTTAAGTACTCTAAGAGTTTGGTCCAAATTAGATCGAGAACTCATACTTGCGTACAACCGTTTTCCAGATTTAGAAACTACAAACTTCTCAAAGGCAATATCAGAGTTCATTTGAAATATGAGATTCCCAGATGACATTTCCAGTTCCCGGATAGAAGTACATGGGTTGGAAGTACATAACGCGACATTCGCATCAGAATCCACCGACGCCGTGCAAAGGATGTTGTCAGTTTTTGAAATAAAACCTCCGTCTTTCTTTGTCTCTTTCACAGACCATCGGATAACAGCTCCATCAGCTCCAGCAGAAACGATGACTCTATCATCTGATGTCCAAGAGATAGAGTTGACCCTACCTGCATGTCCACGAAGGTTGTACACGCATTCGAACGTATAAGAATGAAACACCTGAATAGAATTGCCATTTGCAACAGCAAAGTACTGACCCCCAGTGGAAAACGCGCATTCCTTGC
>Ga0209491_10005939_pt1 | contig 17416 bp, 18 predicted proteins | sample BON02_FD_187213 | JGI IMG/M metagenome (GOLD analysis project Ga0209491, IMG submission 187213) | Freshwater microbial communities from Lake Bonney liftoff mats and glacier meltwater in Antarctica - BON-02 (SPAdes) (version 2) | ecosystem: Environmental > Aquatic > Freshwater > Ice > Glacier...
TCAGCACAGAAACTGAAACGGCGAATGGTTATCTCCTTTAGAATCAACTTGTTCCGACAAGAACATGATTCCAGGAGGCCATTCGCCGTGGGTGAAACCGTATCCTTGTTTGCACCGTCGTTCAATGGCTCCGTTCAGGTCGAGGCTCGCCCCGATCGGACCAGCAGCGATGCAGGGGCCCTTGCGGCCCGCGAAGTCCTCGAACGCAGTGGCGTGATGGATTGGCTGAGTGCCGAACTGGCTGATGCTCGCAATCCGATGCTGGTCCAGCACACCCTGAGCAGCCAGTTGCGTACGATCATCCTGCAGCGTGTCCAGGGCTGGATTGATCAATCCGATACCGATGCACTTCGGGACGATCCGGTCCTGGCACTGGCGTGTAGCGACAGGCGCGGCACCACGCCGCTGGAGCAAGCTCGCCCCTCCCAGCCGACGCTGTCGCGAATGGCGAAGGCGATCGCTGTCGAAACGAATCGAACGTTGGTGCACGAAGGCCTGCTGCGGCTCGCCGCCTGGCGGTTGCGACAAGAACCGCAGCGCCAGCGCCAGGTGTTGACGCTCGATATTGACGGCCTGCCCATCGAGGTATTCGGAGCCCAGGCCGGCTCGGCCTACAATGTCTACGCTGGCAAGCGGATCTACTATCCCTTGATCGCGTCGATTGCCGAGACCGGCGACCTTGTTGGCGCCTTGCTGCGGGAAGGCCAGGCCGGGCCCGCCGCCGAAGCGGACCACTGGATTCCAGCTCTGGTTGGGCGCATGCGCGATCTTGGGATCTGTCGGCAAGTCCAGGTGCGCATCGATGCCGGTTTCACGGGTGGTCCGACACTATCTGCCCTGGAGGCCGCCAAGCTGCACTACGTCGGTCGGTTGACCAGCAATCCTGTTTTGGAACGCCTGGCAGCCCCCTTGCTTCGACGGCCGCCCGGTCGGCCACCGATTGAGCCCCGCGAGTGGACGCACGAGCTCGTCTACCAGGCCGAATCCTGGGACGAACCGCGGCGCGTGGTCCTGGTGGTCCAGGAGCGGCCGGATGATCTTTTCCTGAATCACTTCTTTCTGGTGACGAATTTCACTGAAGCACGGCGGGACGGTGATCAGTTGCTTGCGCTCTATCGCCGCCGCGGCAAGGCGGAAGCCCACATGGGCGAGTTGAAGTCCGTCTTGACACCCCACCTCTCCAGCACCTGCCGAGGCAACAGCACCTGCGAGGAGGTCTTCGCCCGTAATGAAGCGAATCTCCTCTTGAGCGTGTCTGCCTACCCAGTCATGCATGCCATGCGCCGAGCGTTGGAGCGAAAGATGAAGCAGGGCATCAGCCTACGGCGGCTTCGCGAGCGGTATCTGAAGGTCGCAGCGACGGTCCGTGTTCATGCCCGGCGAGTCACGGTCGTCATCGCGCAGTCGGCAGCGGAACTCTGGCAGGTGATGACACGCTTGTTGGAACGAATGCCAGTCATGGTCTGGTGACGCCAAACCGAAGTCAGAGGAAAAGGATGTCTCGATGCTGGCCTCTCCGCGCCTGGCAGGATCGCTCTCGGTCCAGCTGTGAAAAATCGCTCTATCGTGGGTCTCTGCACCCGATCGCAAGCTCCGAACATCACCGCGGACCCTCGAAACAGAACGCATAGGTGGCGTACTAAAGTGGACCCCACTCTTCATCACCGTTTGGACGCGCCGGAATCCGCCAGAACGGGGCTTCGTGAATTAGCCGGGTTGAAGCACGTCGGGCGGCGGAAAGTGGTCAAGAAGACTGTCCAGCGTGACGCAGGGAAGCGTCCTGATTTCCAGCGTGCCGCCGGTTTGTGTCGACCCATGCCCTTCTATCGCATTCGCAGCACGCGCCCGCTTCGCAATAGCAAATCGGACAAATCCAGGTGATTTTCCCAATGCCAAAGGAATAACGGTCATTTCGGCATGGTCCTTCGAGGGCAGTCGTATCGTGCAATTGAGCAGAGCGACCGCATCGATATCGGCCTCCAGCGAAACAGTCCGACCATTCGGCCCAGCGCGTACGGCTGCAGCCTTTGAAAAAAGACCGACGTTGGCCCCAACATCCCAGACAACGCCACCACTCTTGACCAGAAGTTTTGCGATTTTTAGCAGTTCAGGATCCCACTTTTCCGAAGGCTTCAACAGATACTTGAGTCCCCCAACTTTTCCACTGAAGACAAGCTGCGCTTATCCAGCCGAAGCAGGAATACGGCGGCGAATCACGAGGGATCCTAGTAACAGCTCCGCACATCTGCGGATCACACTAGTCTTTTCAAGAATTCCATTGTGTTGTTTTCGAAGATCATTCCACTCGCACCCAAGCCGGCCGTGGGCCGTCCTCCAACATCCACCTGTACGCTCCATCCATCCGCTCGGCTACCGACGTCCAGCTGAAATCCCGCTCCATCCAGGATCGACCCGCCTTACCCATGCTTTCACGCTGTTCGATAGGCAGTCGCATCGCCGCGTCCAATGCCTGTGTCAAATTAACAACATCATTCGATACCCACCAGCCGCAAGCTTCACTCTCCAGCGCCGACCACGGCGCGCCGCGACTCACAACCACCGGGCAAGCATGGGCCAGCGCCTCCGCCACTACCATACCGAAATTCTCCGAGTGGGTCGGCAGTACGAACAGATCCGCATCCAGATATGCCTGCGACTTGGCCGAGCCATACAACGGACCGGGGAACTCCACACGCTGCAGTTTCAGCGACTGCGCCAGTGCCTTGACGTCGCGGACATGACCCTGCTCGCCCGTACCGGCGATCACCAGCCGCCACTCGGGGTGCTGGGACTCCAACTCCGCCCAGGCGCGCAACAACCGATCGAGGCCCTTTATGGGATGGATGCGGCTCAGGTATAGCAGGGTTCCCACGTCACCCGAGGCCTTGGCTGCAGGTAAAGGCGGCAAATCGATTCCATTCGGCACCACAGCCACCGGCGCGCGGAAGCCCTTTGCACGAATCTCGGCATACTCAACGTCGCTGGTAGCATGCAGCAAATCCGCACGCGCCAATACGCGACGTTGCAGCGGCCACAGCACGCGCTTCAACGATTTCGTGAAGCTCAGCGCCCACGGCGACAGCGTACCGTGCGGGGACGTGACCAGTTTGGCACCGCGCCCAGGCACTACCCAGCCAGCGGCGACATTCACCATTGACCAGAGGCTGTGGTTATGGACGATATCCACGCGCGACGCCTTGCCTTGGAGCGCAAACGCATGGCTGAAAGAGATCGCGAACCGTCCCAGCATCGGCCATTGCGCATGTAGATCCAGCGCCACACCAGGAATCTCGCTGCGTGCGGCCAGGCACGATAATTCAACGTCATGGCCACGGACCGCCAAGCTCTCGCATAGCCGCGGCACCGCGTACGACAGACCGGAGGCCTCCTGGTCGATATGCGGCACCACGTGCACCATCTTCATGTGCCTGTCTCCATGGCTGCCACGACCTTTCTTTCCAAGCTTCGGCTATCGAAAGCGGCGGCCGCCACCTGCCACAAGTCCTCGTCATCGGGACCACAACGAGCTAAACGCTGCAATCCAGTGCGCAGAACGCCACAAAAGAACGGAGGGCTCGTGAATGTCGTGATGAAACCGCACATACTCCCCCCTTTCTTCGACGACGATTCTAAATGGCTGCTGCATCGGAACCAGAAGACGCACATTAACACGCTCGCGCGCAATTTAGTGGAAAACTTGCATACTGGATAATCAATATTTCGATCTAAAGTGGACCCCATGGTCAAGACAAAAAGTGCTGGGGTTTAAGCAACGGCCTGAGCCTCGCTCGCAGCTGCACAGCGCTGCCCTGATGCTGCAGGTTCCTCCGGCGACACCGCCGCCGGGCCGTACTTGTCGACGATTTTCGCGCCACCGCCCCGGGCGGTCCGGTAGACCGCATCCGGCGTCACGTTCGCCAGTGCCTGATGCGGCCGCTCGCCGTTGTAGAACTGGAAGTACTCCGTCAGGCCGATGATCAGCTCACCGAGGTTCGCATAGCCCCTGAGATAGACGTCCTCGTACTTCACTGTCCGCCAGAGACGTTCGACGAAGATGTTGTCGAACGCGCGACCCCGACCGTCCATGCTGATGGTCACGCCCTCGCGCTTCAGGACGCCCGTGAACGCGTCGGACGTGAACTGGGAACCCTGGTCGCTGTTGAAGATCTCCGGACGGCCGTGGAGCCGCAGGGCTTCCTCGAGCGCATCGACACAGAAGCCGGTGTCCATCGTGTTGCTGACCCGCCAACTCAGCACCTTGCGGCTGTACCAGTCCAGGATCGCGACCAGGTAGGCGAAGCCCCGAGCCAGCCGGATGTAGGTGATGTCGCTGCTCCACACCTGATTGGGCCGGGTGACCGCAACGCCCCGGAGCAGGTAGGGATAGACCTTGTGCTCCGGGCTCGGCCGACTGGTGTGCGGACCCGGAGCGATCGCGCTCAGCCCCATCCCGCGCATCAGCCGCTGGACGCGCTTACGGTTCACCTCATGGCCCCGGTTGTGCAGCTGGATCACCATGCGCCGGGTCCCGTAGAACGGTCGCCGGGTGTAGATCTCGTCGATCAAGCCGCAGATTAGCAAGTCGGTGGCGTCCTCCCGGGGCGTCCGGCGGTGCTGGGCGTAGATCGTCGATCGAGCGACCCCTGCCAGCTGACACTGGCGAGAGAAAGGGACCGCGTCGCTCGCGTCGATCCAGCCTTGCCGGGTCACGGCAGGGTGATCCCGGACTTTTTTTTGAGCCAGTCGAGCTCCATCTTCAGGCGACCGATCTCGCTGTAGAGCCGGTCCGGCGCATCCTTCTCGGCCGTCGGCTTCGGACCTCTCTTGCCCTCGAACAAGGTCCCCGCCTGATCCTGGATCGCCTTCTTCCACTGGCTGACCTGGACAGGATGCACACCGTACGCCTGGCCGATCTCGTTGGTCGTCCTGACCCCGTGGATCGCTTCGAGGCCGACCTTGGCCTTGAACTCGGGGCTGTAGCTGTTCCGTTTCCGCTTCTCGCTCATCTCGATGGTGTCCCGATCCGAAGGCTCGATCGCAGCTTAAACCACTGTCTCGATTTCGGGGTCCACTTTAATCACACGAGTAAACATATAGCACCTCGAATCTGGATTCATTGCCAAAAGCGACTAAAAGTAAATTAGCGAACTACAGCCCGTCGCCGGTAGACAACAAGCTGAAGCACCAAAAGCAGCACTAGCAAGCGGAATATGGACACGACAGCACCATCTACGGCGCTATTGATGAGCGAGACGCTCGACAACATCCCTAAGTAGAACAAGGCACGGGGAGCGCCAAGATCTGGCCGCGCGAGGAAAAACAGTATTCTATGTAGAATGCCAAAGCCCATGAAGCCCATGAAGACGACCAACGCACCGCCAGCGAAATACAAATAGGTAACGGGGCCCATTGCCGTGGACGAGAAATGATTGAGACCTATGACTACTTGCGTGTACCACAAACCCAGGTTGCCAAGCGGCTTGCTGGGCCATATTAATCTCGGAACGAATGCATAAGCAGGAGCCAGGAGCAAATTACGCATAAATTTCGGGCTGCCTTCCGGGAGTTCATCACGTTCGTCCCGAAAAGAAACCCCCAAAGATCCAATATGACCATAACTGGATCGAGCGAGCATGGAAAGCCATAACGGAGCCTTGGCATCATGTTTTTCCTGTTGTCCACCTGATGCAACAAAATTGTCCAGAATTTCGACGATCGAGGTAGCCTGAAACGAAGGATCAAGATTACTTTGAGCGCGGAATGGTTCGATGACCGCATAGGCAAGAACTATCGCCATGACGAACCAAGCTACCCAGACTAGCGGAAGGCGGCCAGAGCGCAGGTATTTGCACACGCCAACAATCACGAACGGCATAGCCACGGCACTCTTGAAACCGGACAACAGGCCCAATACAACCTCGACCACAACAACCAGCGCGAACCATAATCGCGCCGACGGGCGAGGACGATCGGAAAATAAATCTAGCGAAGCCACGACCAGCGCTACCGATCCGAGCGAGGCGCCCATCGCTAGATATTGAGTCACAGAACCCAGCTCGACCAGTCGATCGTAGCTGCTGCTATATCCGAACACCCCCAGTTTAATCTGTGCCAGTCTCGCGACTAAGCTGACCAAGACCAACGTCGGCAACGCCAGTTTTCGGGGCGAGTCCGAGTTCCGAAACCAGCGGGAGACAAGGCGCTGCGCCTTGGGTCCCGAAATCTTCGCGGCAAGTGACGACCAATAGCCAAGCCACATTCCGATCGCCGCAATTAACACCAGCCACATCAACTTGACCATCGCTGGCGTCACATCGGGAATCAAGCCAACGAGGCGAATCGATTCCGCGGGCAGGAAAAACAGAAAGTTGCTAAAGCCAAAACCAAGGCAAAAGGTCAACACTGATGCGACGACGACAGGATTGAGCAGCCATCGATCAGGATGTACACGACGTACGCGTCCAATTTCGATTCCGTTATAAAGGAGCAGCAAAAGTGTCAGCGAAGAAAATACCGCTCGCTCCCCCACCAAGCCGTTTGAAGACAGCAGCGCCAATAGCGCACCTGTTGCACCAGCCGCCAATGCCGGGATCACTGGGGGCGCACGTCGGCGCGCTCTCACTACGAAGGTACTCCGGTTATTTTTGGAAACCCATATCCACTGGCCCTGCCCTGCAGCGTCTCCAGCATCAATTCGAGTCTCAAGGCATAGGTGTGGTCGCGATGTGCGCGACGGCAGCCGGCCGCGGCAATATCACAACGTTCTTCTTCGCGTGGCAACCAGTAGTCCAGTTTCCGTTTGAGATCGGCCATATTGGAAAACGTGACTAACTCTTCGCCATCCTTGAACAACTGAGCAATACCCGGGCGGGCGTCGACCATCTGGAAGGCGCCGGCACCCGCGGCTTCGAACGTGCGCACGTTCACGCCCCATATTTCACTGTAATGAAGATTACTCAGGACGATCTTAGCCCCGCGAAACGCTCGCACCTTGTCCTGGTTGTAGACACCCCGGCCTTGGTGCATGCCCCTCACCACACCCGCGTCCATCCACAGCGGCGCAGGATTGCCCCACAGTTTCACGTCGTAGTCACCTAAATGTTTAAAAAAGGCGACGCGCCAGGAATGCTGGTTGCCAGCGGTAGTGATATCACAGCGGTATTCCTCGCCAGACACTTCCCCCTCCGGCAGGCAATGCCGCTCTGGGTTGAAACATTCGGGCAGGTAATACACCGGGCTAGCAACTACACCCGATAGCGCATGGACGATATACGGGTCCTTGAAAAAAAGGCCATCATAAGGCGCATTCATGAAAAATCCCCTGCCGAAATTCACAAGAGAGTCGGGAAACCACATCGCTACCGCTGCGCCTGTGCGACGTTTGAGTTCGTCTACCTCACCCGGCCAAAGAAAGTCGTGACAGACGATTACCAAATCCAGCGGACCATTTCCGGCCACCTGCCACAGGGCGCGTATCCGGCGGGCTCGAATATTTGGAATGGAATCGGAGGCCGAATGGATAACCCCTCGCACCTGATCCAGCCGATGCCCGATTCGCCCACCGATCCGATTGGTTTTAAAACCCGGCTCGAACCGCCGCACTGTGTGGCCCATAGTGCCAAGGGTTTCCGCGATGTGTAACGCGAAACCCTCTGCATAGAACTTACCGATGACGAGGATGTTCATAAAGAATTCTTCTTGCAAACCACAAGGTCTATCCTTGCCCAGTCCTTTGGTAATATTGGACAAACGATGGAATCAATCAAACGCATAAAACCTGTATAAAGATAAAACCAAGGCGACCGACCGAGAGCTTTAGTCCAACCAAAGAGCAATTGCGCCAAACGTCCGAAATTGGCGAGCTTGGTATACGCGGAGGGTGATTGAAAAACCGTCTTCTCCATTCCACGATGCTTAAGAACCTGAAATCCAGCCGTTCGGAATAGCGCCAAATTTTTCTCAGGGCTTTGATAGCCAAAATGCCCATCACCTTCAATAAATAGACGGTTATACAGCTTAGGATCGACCTGCTTGTAGTGATCTATTAATGGATTACTTGTTTCTAAATCGTACAGAAAAATGATCTTCCCACCAGGCCGAAGGATTCTGTAGCATTCGGCCAGCATGCGCGGCTTGATATCCGGCGGAATGTGTTCCCAAAAATACGAACTAACAACGGCATCCACAGTCTGGTCCGGCAGAGGAATGCACGCTGCCGCATCGGCCTGCACCAGGCAGCCGTAGACTCCATCAAGATTCCTGAGGGACTTAAAGGAGAGATCACAACCAACCATGCTATAACGCTTGCCAAAATATCTTACCCCGCTTGCACATCCAAGCTCTACAACCAAGCTGCCTTCGGGAACATGCCGCCGCACCCGCCACGGGTAGCCGCTATTTACCAGCCAAAGGGGCCATATGTGCCAGGGTCGCTCACTGCGTGGCAGGAAAGTCGTTTGGTTCTCGTACGCGCCTTCGTAAAACTCATCTTCCTTATCCAACAGTCGAAGTACACCTCCTTCGACCGGATACTCGCTATTGCACACAGGGCAGCGGTACAGCGTTGAATCATTGCTAAGAAGCGCGGCACCATCGTGCGGACAGATTATTGGAACTTTCATTAACCACCACCAGCCTTATTTTGAACTTCTACACGGTCAATGAAGCAGAGATCGAACCCGATTTTTAATGTCTTCATCCAACCCGCGCCAGGCAAACACACTCCCAAGCACGACACCCGCAAGCGCGAGCCAATAAAGGCTATTGGTTACCGCAAGCTCAAAACTCTCAGCCAAAAGATAGCCAACAACGCACCCGGAAGACAACCAAAACCAACCAAAAAGAGATGGTGTGGTCTCCCCTCCGAATCGCGTCAACTCACGTCTAAAGAACCATAGTACGGTTACCGCCAAGACCAGCGCCTCGGCCAGAAAAACCGCGAAGCCTAAGCCGCTTAGTCCATATGCAGGCAATAGAAGCGCGCCCAATAAAAGCGCGAGGCCACCTCGTAAGGCGGCGCGCGTGATTATAAAACCAGAATGATTAATGCCGGTCAGAAAGGTAGTCATCAGCGCGCCCATTCCTGCCAACGACACGCTGGCGAGCAGCAAACTAAGCAAAGGTTTGTCTAGCGACAAACGGTTATCCGTCCAGATTCTATAAACGGTTTCGAGAAATGGATAAGCGATCAAAATTGAAAGATTGACCACTGAGCCTACGAGCAGCCAATGCGCTTGATGAACAGCCAGCAGCTTCTGTCTCTCCGCCTTCGCTTGAAAGCGCACCACATCGGGCAACAAAGGTGTGGTAAGGACATTAGTCAGTGTCGTCCATAGGTTGCTTAACGTCCTGACGGTTGCAAAGGCGGGTACCGCCGCAGGTCCCAGGAATGCCGACACCAACATGACCAAGCCACTGTTTCCCCCTTGTTGCAGAATCCCACCCAAGGTGAAGGGTACTGACCGCAAGAGGTCATTAACTCCAACTGCCCTGCTCGGTCCGGACCACCAAGGGTAAAAACGTAGCAGCTTCAACCTGATGTAAACAGCGGAAGCCACATAGATACCAGCTTGAACCAATGCGAACAGTAACGCTGCCTGCAGGATGCTCAGTCCGAGCACTGCAGACGCAATGAGCGCGGCAAACTGCGTAACCTGAAAGCCCATTGACCACCAAGCCGCCTGATACATCAAACCAACGGGAATCAGCAAGCGGTGCACGATCCCTATATAAGAGCCCGAAAATATCCAGGAAACGCTGAGCAGCAATAGCGCCAGCACAGCCTCCCTCGTCGCGGTGGGACTGAGCTTGGAGTCCATGATGAAACCCATGCTATCGGAAACATAGAGCAGCGCCAGGATCAACAACTGAAGCACGCCCAAAAAGGCCACGCCCCAAACAGCGGAGGCTAACGTTACCCGTAGTGCCTGCTCGTCCCGGTGGTACAGCATGTTGAGTTTGTTGCCCACATACCCAGTGTACCCACCGTCCACCGTCCGCATTAAAGTGAATGCCGCGAAAAGCGCCAGCCAGGTTCCGTAAGTATCGTTTCCCCAATAGCGCAGGACAACCGGAACGCTGACGAGTTGAAGCCCTACGGAAAGGGCGCTGGACAGCCCCGTTACCATAGAAACCTTTGTGATACGCCGCTCAATACCCGGCCGCATTTTAGCTGACATGACGCCTCAGGAACTTGCTCTATTCGTGATGAACGGTCTCGCAGCAAAACGCACCAGATGCCGAAACACCCGGAGCCAAACCTGATCGTATGGTGTGGTGGAATCTACGCAGTTTTCAATCATCTCCCACTTACGCCGAACGATGGCATAGGCCATCCACTTCCCCGTCGCGAGACTTGAGCGGGTACGAAATTGCCACCATTTCCAAAAACCTGAGGGCGTATTCAGTTTGTAATATTCTTTACGGTTTGCCGCATGTATTTCAAGAAGATACCGATGCCTGCGCCAAGACCACACTTTTCCCTTGTAGATATCCGGGTAGTAACTTGGGCGCTGGTGGCGGACTACGATAATAGGCTCGGGCACATAACCAACCGCCCATTGCATGGAAAGGCGCATCCATATATCGATATCCGCCAATAGGCCGAACTGCTCGTGCATGCCACCGGCCTGCTCCCAAGCCTCACGACGGATCATCGCGGTGCCACGCACGGCGCAGCCCCAACGGGGAAAGAGATAGTTTTCCAGCAACCAGTGTCCATCGACACGACCGGTAGGAATGGCTTCAGAATGGACATGGCTGCTCTCGTACACGCCATACGGGTTAAACACAAACGCCACATCTGGACTTTTTTCAGCCACATCAATCCACTTCTCCAATAGATCCTTCCGATAGAGATCATCATGGTGCAGCAGTGCAATATAGGGGCGCACTGAATGCGCAACCGCAAAATTCGCGTTGCCTGGCATTCCCGTGTTATTCGGCGTTTGAATGGGCTTGATTCGCGAATCCTTAGCTGCGAGTTCCAGAATGCGTTCCCAAGTACCATCCGTTGAGCAATCGTCACTGATGATCACTTCGTATCCGGTGATGGTCTGATCCAATATCGACTGTAACGTTGATTCGATGACATCAACGTGGTTATAGGTGAGCAGACAGACGGAAATTTTTTCACCAATGAGCGCATTCATTTTTTCTCCGCCTTGATAAGAATCTGAACACCAAAAAGGTTCGGCCAATGGCGGCAACCCCACACGTCGACTGCATCACTCCACGTCTTGGGCAACGCGTATCGCCGCAGCAGCCAGAGGGGGACACTGCCGGTCACCCCTTTGAACTGAAGTGCAAGGTCGGGCGATTGAGCCAGCAGATAGGGATCAGCCGTAAAATACGTAAAGAAACGCAGGTGTGTGTCATCCAGCACCCCGGCTGACTCATATTCGAAACGGCCAAACAGGAACTGGATACGTTGGCGCCATGACAAAATATTGGGTACCGCAATTAAAACGACTCCTCCCGGATTCAACAATCGCGAGAACCTGGCGAGCACTGCTGCGGGCTCACTAAGGTGCTCGAGAACATGGGAAAACATCAATGCATCAAACTTCTTATTTTCCAAATCAGAGGGGAATTCGCCTTCAATATCCAATATCCAACAGCGCTTCATATGACGCCGTGCGATTTCTTCCTCAGCTTCCGAATGAGTTATCCCGAAGACTTGGCATTCTGGGTAACGGGATTTCAAAAGCGCAGCATTGTCACCCGCACCGCAACCGACATCCAGCAATCGAAGGCAATCAGGCTGGAGCATATCAATTACTGGTGGGTTACCATGATTGGAATAAATCCGATCATGCGTTTTGTTTTCGGAATAATCGACAGCCGTCGGCTTCATATGTTCCATCTATCCTGAACAATCCCAGCAAAAAACTTCGCCGTCCCCTCGGCCGACAGCGGTTCAACCGTCGGCCTGTTTAGGTTTGCGTGTCTCTTAAACAATTGCGGATCATTAACGTAACGCTCAATGCGATTCAAAAAAGCAATAGTTGTCGGTTCGCAGTTGAAACCATTTACGCCATCTTCGATCATTTTACCTATCCCAAGGACGCGGTCGCTCACCACCACGCCCATGCCTGATGCCATAGCCTCAAGAATGGTGAAATTGCCGTTGCTGAAATTGGCCGGGAGGATGAGGATGTCGCTACGGGCGTACACGGCGTGGAGTTCATCCCAGGATTGAATTCCAGTGAGGAATTCAACGGCTTCTCTGACCCCAAGATCCGCAATCTTCGCCCTGCATTGCTCGCCAAGTTCTCCCGCCGCGTTCATCAGCAACCGGGAGCCGGGGTATTTCGCCAAGACCTCGGCGAAAATCTCGATCGCGCCAAGGGGATTGTAGATTTCGGTCATGCGGTTGGCAAAGAGGTAGGTGTAGGCCGGTTTCGCCTCCCTTAACGGATGGTCCAAATACCCATCAATATCAGCGGCGTAACGGCCTGCAACTACCTTCTCACCGAAACCAAACTCATCACGGAATTGCTCTACCGCGTCGTCGGCACTGGTCATGATCATATCCACATCACGATACAGCCAGTGCAGCAAGCACCAAGCTAACCCGCGTTGTCGCAGCACACCATTCTGATTGCGCGAACGCTCGGTAAAGACGATGGTTTTCTTTCCATTCCTCTTTGCCCAGCGGTAAGCCAGGATGTTGCTGGGAATGGAGAAGCCGCCGAGCATGACAATGTCCGGGTTAAATGCATTCAGTTGCTTACTCAAGCCCAATGCCAAATACCTTTGTGCCAAAGGTCCGGATTTATGAAACAGGACGTCTTGGAGTAGTTTACAGCGATCTCCCAAATCGACCCGCCACCATTTACCGCGTGTGCGATCAGGCGTTTCGTAAAACCAGAATTCAGCTTCGAAATAATCCTGCAAGGCATAGCAGAATTTGACCTGATGGGGGACAGCAATCGAACTCAGGAATAGCAGTTTCCTCATGCGTCGTCACCGATAATTTCGCGCCTCAGTTCAAGTCGCACATAAACCTTTGATTCACCGGATCGGTAGTACGCGTTAAAAAATGGCGGATGAGAAACCGCCCGGAGATAATCGATAGCTTCGCGAAACGTAACGCGCTTGTCCAAGTCGATGGCGCACAGAGCTGAGAAGTCGTGCTTACTGTTGAAATTGCCTTCACCATCGGGTTGCATTGTTTGATAATTACCACTAATCAAACGAGGAGCCCACTGGCGGAAGAGTTTGACTTCCTGCTCCAACACCCGCATATACACATCAGCCGAAGTTTCCCATTCGTCAATCTCGACCTCAACTTGACAGATAATAGGTCCGTGGTCGATTTCTTCGTCCATCTCGTGGATGGTGACACCCACTGGTAGCTTGTTAAGGATTGAAAACACCTGCGGATACCATCCTCGATTATAAGGATTTAACCCCGGATGAATATTGATACACCGTACACCGTTAACCAGTTCTGCTGGAAAAATATGCTTGGAGTGGCATGAAAACCCAAGCTGGTATTCGAGGAGCAAGGGAAAATCCGAGTTGACTTGTGCGCAGCGCATTCCCTCATGCGCAATCTCCTCCCGGAATATCTCGGCAGATGAAGGGCTGCAATAAAAGTCCACGACCGTCACATCCTGTGCCAAAAGGATAGGCCGAAGGTTTTGGTAAACGAAACGGTTGTCCGTGAACACGAATATTTTCATTTGGTACTTTTCCCCAAAGTAAAAACATCCTTGATGAGCCGAACGACCGTTTTCTGGTCACGCGCCGTAAGTGCAGGATATATCGGCATGCAAAGAATCCGCGCAGATATTTCCTTGGCGTTCGGCAAGTTCGCCGCTGCCGCCGAATCCAGCCCCCGATACATCGGCATATCGCTGATGAGAGGGTAAAAATAGCGGCGGGTGTAAATCCCTTGATCCTTTAGCTTTTGGTAAAGCGCATCCCGGGTCAGCGGGTAATTCAGGCCCACTAGAATGGGGAAGTAGGAAAAGTTGTGCACAACTTCTTGAGGCTCTGTCAGGCAGGTAATGCCAGGGATATCCGCCAGCATTTCGCGGTAGCGCTGGTCGATGTCCTTACGGAGTTGAATGGCATGATCAACATGCTTGAGTTGCAACAGGCCAAAGGCGGCTTGCACTTCATTCATCTTGCCGTTAATGCCGGGGGCCATAACAGTGACCTCATCAGCGAAGCCGAAGTTTTTGAGGTAGTCGACGCGCTGTTTGGTTTTGGCATCCGGGCAGACAATGGCACCACCCTCGAAGGTATTGAAGACTTTGGTGGCGTGAAAACTGAGCACCGAAAGATCGCCGTGTTTAAGCAGACTTTCGTCCCGGTATTTCACGCCGAAGGCGTGGGCTGCGTCGTAAATGACCTTGAGGCCATAAGTGTCTGCGACGCGTTGGATGCGGTCAAAATCACAGGGGATGCCATAGCAGTGCACAGGCATAATGGCGGTCGTCTGCGCTGTAATCGCCGCTTCGATTTTATGCGGGTCAATATTCATCGTTACCGGGTCGATGTCGACAAAAACCGGTTTGATGCCGTTCCAGAGGAGAGAATGTGCGGTGGCAACGAAAGAATACGGCGTGGTGATTACCTCCCCCGTAATCCTCAGGGTTTGTAGCGCCGTCACAAGCGCAATGGTTCCATTGGTGAATAACGCCAGATGCTCAACGCCCAGATACTCGCAAAGTGCCTGCTCCAGTTGTTGGTGGAATGGCCCGTTGTTAGTCAGCCATTTACTTTCCCAAATCCGCTCCAGATAAGGAATGAACTCCTCCAGCGGCGGAAGGTAGGGCTCGGTAACGTAGATCGGCTTGGAGAGTTTTTTTTTCATGTGGGCCTCAAATTTTTGTAAAAATCAAGGTATTGACCGCCGATCGTTGCGGGCGAGTAACGGCTAACATTTTGAAAGCCACTCTCAATCAACTGATTACGATAAGTCGAGTCACTAATGATCCGCTGTATGCTTTCACGAATCTGCAGTACGTCAAGCGGATCAGCAAGACAAGCCCCCTCGCCCGCCACGTCGCGCATAGGGGAAATGTTGCCGGTGATCACAGGACGCCCTACGGCCTGTGCCTCAATAATCGGCACACCGAAACCCTCGCCTAGCGAGACGAAAGATACAACATCGCATTCGACGTATCGCTTGTAGATCTCCTCATGGGTGATCCCAGTATGGTTTTCGTGGCTGACTTGGTATTCGGCCAGTTTTTCTTTGGTTTCATCGTCAAGACTTCCAATCAACACCAAGTGGCAACGCAAGCCTTTCAGCGCCTCAACAAGGCGCGGTACATTCTTGTAAGGCTTTGTGCCGACCTGAAGGATGACGGGGCATTCTGTTGCAAACGGTTTTATAACGGGTTTGAAGATGGCGCTATGACAATTCTCGATCACTTCGATACGCTTATTTTTAATACCAAGGTGCTTGACTATATTCTCGCGGGTTTCCATTGATATTGAGGTTACTGCCCTGGCGCTTCGGATTGGGAATATCAACCAAAGCCACTTGTACAGCCAGCGTTTGATTCCGCTCAAGCCAAACAGATAGTGACCGATGTCATGAACGGTGAGGACGGTTTTCCCACTTGGTAGCAGGTTTACGAAGTAATTAATGTCGCCCGTAACATGGTAAATATCAGCATCCAGCTGCCGCAGTCGCCATGCATCCAAGAGAATATTGCCACGATCTCCGACCTCATATTCGACGACCTCGACTTGCTTGCCCAGCTCGCCTGCAATGCTGTGGAAAAGCTCTTCGATGCTGTAAGCGCCTGGCCGCTTCCGCCGATATATGATCACAACTTTCATGGGGTATCGGTCTTCGCCTGAACAAGCCTTGCCCATCCCTCAAGCCGTCTTTCCCGCGGATCGATCGCATTCATCGGCACTACCTCAGGGTCACTTGACCAGCACGCATTAATCAAAGAAGGAGCCACACGGCAACTGCGACTTTGTCCGATTAACACCATGCTCAGGTTGGTGCGCGGCGCAATCGGACTGATGTCGTCCAGATATTCATTTAACTTCCTGATTACGCATATTGCTCAGCCATCCTCAAGAGGCGATATGGCATTGGTGGGGTCCGCAGTGCGACGTACGCGAAGCGTTCGATCATGGATCCGAGAACGAAGCGCCGGTTGAAGCGGTACTCGAATTCGGCGAGGTATCGCGGTGCATGCGCCTCAGAAATCCAGTGAAACACTGCGGTGATCGCGTTCTTCACTTTACCGAGTATGGTGTTGACCCACTTGAACGCGGGAATCTGGGTGCTGTTCCGGCCGCCACCGGTGATGATCTTCTCATGCGTCCGGGGCTGGCGATCGAACACGTTGAAGCAGGCCAGCCCGTCGCTGACGACGTGGCTACCAGGACGCACACTGCGATTCGCGTAGGCCTTCAGAGCGGACGAAGAGAACGTTGGAACGCGCCGCAATTGAATCTGCAGCGGATGTCCTTTGGTGCTGGTTTGTACCGCCGCGACGAAGGGAAATTTGTGATCCGCACCACGGCCGCGCTTCCCCGGGCGTTCTCCACCGAGATACGCGTCATCCATTTCGATACGTCCGGTAAGCGACTCGCCGGCGTTGTGTTCCAGCATGACCTGCATCACTTTGTGTTTGAGCTTCCACGCAGTGTTTTAGCTAACGCCGAGTTCGCGGCCGAGCTGCAACGCGGAGAGGCTCTTCTTGCGCTGTGTGAGGAGGTAGATGGCTAGGAACCAGGTGCGCAACGCCAGCTTGGTTGCGTGGAAGATCGTTCCTGCGGTGAGCGAACACTGATGATGGCAGCGGTGACACTGGCAGCGGTGATACTGGTAGGTGCCACGGGAGAGCAGACAAGCAGTCTTGTTCGTACACTCCGGACAACAGAAGCCTTGCGGCCAGCGCAAATCGAAGATTGCTCGCCTGTATTGGTCTTCTGAGCCGTACTGCTCGAGAAATGCGGGCAGAGAGAGCCCAGCCTGAAACTGTATGGGGTTACGAGCCATGGCGAGCCTCCAAATAACTGTATCCACGAACAGTATCGAGGCGCGACCATCGCCCGCAACCATGGCCGAGGGTCGTGGGTAATCAGGTTTAACTTTTCTCGGCTGGGGAGGTAACCCCCTATGCCAGGATAGTTGCAGCCTCAATTTGAGGCATCCTTATAATCTTGAGGGAGCGAAGAGAGAGGAGCAATGGGTTACCCACAGGAACGAAGAGAGTCGGTGCTGAAGAAGATGCTACCGCCGAACAACGTGTCGATTGCAACGCTTGCCAAGGAGGAAGGCATTTCGAATGCGACCCTGTATCTTTGGCGCAAGCAAGCCAGAGACAGAGGCCAACTGATGCCCGATTCAGACAATACGCCCAATGGTTGGAGTTCCCGGGAAAAGTTCGCAGCCGTGATGGAAAGCGCGGCGATGAACGAAAGCGAGAAG
>Ga0209491_10005942_pt1 | contig 17406 bp, 29 predicted proteins | sample BON02_FD_187213 | JGI IMG/M metagenome (GOLD analysis project Ga0209491, IMG submission 187213) | Freshwater microbial communities from Lake Bonney liftoff mats and glacier meltwater in Antarctica - BON-02 (SPAdes) (version 2) | ecosystem: Environmental > Aquatic > Freshwater > Ice > Glacier...
GAATTCGCAGGTCACGCGAGGTTTTTCATTGGCCAGAAGTGACCCCGTTAGTCGGGCGTGGGTAAACTCCGACAGGGCGCGGCCTCCAAGTCTCCGGGGCGTGGCGTTCAAGAGGGCCGGGGCCGGTATGGTCCCGGCCTAGTCTTTGGATCGGTTTTTCAAAATATCAATTATTGCCTTCTCGAAGGTAATGCTTACCAACTTGCGAATCTGAGCGGTAGTCATACTGTCCGTTCCAACCGAGATCAGTAGGTCACTGTCTGGAACATCAACTTCAAACGACTGTTCAAGCCTCTGAACCATCTCAGCGTTCATTGAGCGCCCGTTTCTTTCCGCAGCACCTTTGATGCGTTCCCGCATACCATCTGGCAGGCGAACCACAAATTTATCCTGATCTTGCGACTTCCGTTCATCCATGATGGCACAAAGCCACAAATACCAGTTGACGCAATGCTGGCATTGAGCCACTTATGGTGGCATTGAGCCATTCGAGGTGAGCCATGACTTCACGCAAGCCGATGCAACTGCGCCTGCCTAACGATCTGAAAAACTGGATCGAGGCTCAGGCCGACACAAACGGATCATCGCAAAATTCCGAAGTGATCCGCGCCATCCGCGAACGCATGGAACGACAGACCCAACCCGAAACCGCCTGACCCAACCCTGAAAGGTACTGAAAATGACCAACACCCCCAAGACAGGGGCCGATACCGGCTTGCCTGCCGCTGGAACCCTGCGATTAAATTTGAATATGCTATTCGATCCGAAAACAGCCTTGCAACGTGGTGAAACCCTGTTCTTCGGGGATGCCATCGCAGCGGTTTGCGCCACGCCTGAGCCCGCTGGACAGGCTGAACCGTCACCCAAGCCGCGCCGCCACCATCATTCGGAACAGACGCCCTATCATCGGGCCATGTACTTGAATTCTTTGCTCAAGTCGGCATCCTGGCTTGCAGACGATAATTGCTCGCATGGCAGGGCTGGGCTTACAGCCCTTCTGCATGTGATCTGCGAACGTGCGGCTGATCTCGAATCGGAGCTGGATTGTGAGGCGGGCTGTGACGGGTGGCAGAAATGATCGACCGGAGAAAACTTCGTGAGGCGCAAAATCTGGTCGATGATCAGCTTGATGATCTGCAACAACTGGTTCGGGCGCTCAGCATCTTTGCAAATGATAACAAAGGTTTGGCGCAAGGCTGGTCCGAAGATGCAGCGATATTCATAACAATCGGGGCGATAGATGAAAAGTTGACTTTGGCGCGCGAGCTTCACGAACAAAGTCGCGCGGCCTAAGTCGTGGTTGCCTAGTTGATCCAGATGGCATCACTTGACACCCATTTGAAAAATGGCTTAGGGTATCTCTTGAAACCCAAAGAGGAGATACCCCGATGCGCCGTGCTGCACTTCTGTATTGTATCGATATCGACGTTCCCCGCTTCAAGGTGCTTCGCGCCCGTGAGCAATTCCCCATTGTTGTCGGTATGAACGATGACGCCGAATCACGGGGCGCGAATTACACCCTGGACGACGCTTTTAGAATGCGTGTCACATTGGACATGATCGGCGATGGTGAGGGGAATGCCCCCGCGCTGGCGCCAAGCATTGCTTCCTCGGTGGTAGTCAGCCTGATGGGGCAGTTTTGTGTCAAGGGGCGGCACCCGCTGGACATCTTGGCTCCGCAGGACCTTTGGGGCGGTGTGGTGGTATTCGAAGATCAATCCGCCGATCCGATCCCGCGCTACGATCAATCGTTCGCAGGTGATCTTTCCGATATTCCAAGCTACATCGCGGATTTTCTCTTGCGGTGGCCTGAACACAAGACTGTCCCGGTCAGGTTGATCATGGTGAACGTCAGCAGGGCGGCGCGCTTTGTCCGTCAGCGGGCAGCGGATCTGGGAATTCCCGAAAGTCTTGAATCGTATCCCGACTGGAATTGACCCATGCCCCGCCCCGCCCTACCAAAACCGAAAGACTTAGACGAAGTGCTGCGCATAGCGCGGGCGCTTGACGCTGAGGGTTATTCGGCAGGGGCGGTGCATGTGGCCCCTGATGGCGGCTGGTCTGTCTCTTGGGCCAAATCTGAGGCGGGGCGGGGCGCACTGACGCTGGTGGAACAAAGGCAGGCGCGCCGTGCCTCAATCTGATCTTCCCAAAGGTGTGCATTGCGTCCGTCGCGTTGTCAAAGATGGCCTCCGATGGCACTTCTATGCTTGGCGCGGTGGTCCATCATTCTGGGTTGATGACCGGCGCAAACCGACAGACCCCGATTTTTACATTGCTTTTGCCGCAGCGGTCGAGAGGCCGAAAGTGTCAATCATGATGGTTCCAGCCATGGTTGACGAATTTCTATCCAGCATCTTCACAGCGAAGGCGGCGCGGTCGCAAGCTGATCAGCGCAAGTGGCTACTGCGGCTTGCCGAGGAATTCAAAGACGATCCCGCTTCCATATTTGAGGAACGCGGTTCGCGCGGCGAGCTGAATGTGTGGCGGGCGAAGTGGAGACACTCGCCCAAACAACACGACATGGCCGGAACCCATGCGGTGCGTCTGCTGAATTGGGCTGTCGAGGAAGGCAAGCTGTCGGAACACCACTGTCACAAGTTGCGCCGCTTGTATGAGGTGGATCGTTCGGAAATCGTCTGGACCCCGGCGGATCGTGAAACCCTTGACGCCATTGCTCCCGAGTGGGTGCGGCGCATTCTGTGCGTGGCCTGCGAAACCGGCCTGCGCCCAGGCGATCTGATCAAGCTGACCATGGGGCATGTTGAGAACACCCGGCAAGGGCGCCGCTTGCGTGTCAGAACCAACAAGCGCGGGCGGCTGGCACATATCCCGATCACCCCTGCACTTGCCCAGATGATTGATGCAACGCCGCCGGGGCGGCTGTTGATCCTGGTTAGCGCAACCGGTCTGCCCTTGACGGAACACCGGGCATCGGAGGGGCTGCGCCAGTGGCGTGACAAGGCCGGGCTGTCTGCCGATCTGCGATTGCAGGACACGCGCGGCACAGCGGCCACACGTCTTCTCAATGCTGGTTTGAGTTTGGCCGAAATCGCCAATCACATGGGCTGGTCCGTGCGCCATGCGGCGAACGTGATCGAACACTATGCGCGGGTTTCACCCGACGAAACAGACACGGTTTTGGTCAAGCTGGCACAGGCCAAAGGGGCCGGATCGTGAACATTACTGTAAACGCAACTGTAAACGGAGGCATCGGCGCAGCCATGCAAAACAGTCAAGCCATTGAAAATGCTTGGAGGCGAGTATCGGAATCGAACCGATATACACGGATTTGCAATCCCTCGCAGGGCATTGATTCTAAAGGCGCCACGGGTAAACGTTCCCCAATTGTACCTGACGAATTATCAAACACTTACGGGAGCGATGTAAACGCTATTCAGGGGCTGAACTCAAACGAAAACCCCTGTGCGCTGGTGGGCGACACAGGGGCTGGGATATTTTATGAAGCGGCTAAACCTCCCGTCAACAGTACAGCTTTTCAAGCGGCGCGCTACCCCATTTTGCATCGACATTGGGGATGGCTGGCATGAGCAACATTGTCAGTGCGCTGGTGCAAAAGCGGAAGGTAGGATCACCGACCCGCAAGGCCGTTCTGATGTACATGGCTTCATGTGCCAGTGATGACGGCAGTGGCATTTGGGCCAGCAAGGCGACCATTGCCCGCGATCTGGAATATAGCAAGCGGACGGTTCAGGCGGGCATAGATGACATGGTGGCGGCGGGGCTGATCCAAGAGGCTGGCAACCGCCGGTGCGCGCACGGGTTCACAGTCGAATATCGGATCATACTTGATGCTGTCAGGGCGCTGGACAGCACCAATCAAGATGGCCCCAAGAAGCCGAAATCTGATCACCCTGAACTCCCGTTGGACGCCCAAAAAGGCACCCGTGCAGGAGCTGCACCCGTGCAGGAGCTGCACCCCACCCGTGCAGGAGCTGCACCCCATGGGGTGCAGGAGCTGCACCCAAACCGTACTGGAACCGTCAATGAACCTGTGTGTCGCTCTGACACCGCAGAAGCCTTTGAAAATTTCTGGGATATGTATCCGAGGAAGCGGAACAGAGAAAAAACTTTGAAGGCGTTCATTGACGCCTTGGGGGCAGGTGTCACCCATGAAGCCATAATCGCCGGGGTGCACAGGTACGGGGTAGAGAACGCTGAGAACATCCGCCAAGGTCGCAGACAGTACCTCGCATATTCGGACAATTGGATTGGTGATCGGCGCTGGGAAGATGCTGGGGAACAGCAGCAGTGCAAGCCCGCTGGGGATAGCGCTCTGCATCTGGCGCGTTTCTGGGCTGAGAAAATTCGGGCACAAGAGTACATACCGGATAGCGCGATCAGCCAAGCAACCGCGCGGCTGATCTTCGACAGAGGCCTGTTGAGCAACGATGAAATGAACAGGGCCGGTGGTGTCCTGAACGCGTTGGTGCAGGCTCAGAGCCAGCCGCGTGCGGGTGTGGAACAGCGAGAGGTGAGGCAATGCGCATGAAGAACCAAGGCAAGCAAACCGTGGGCGACGATGCCCTTGCTGATAGGCTGGTGGGTCTGCCTGCCATCTGCGCCGTGATCGGCGTTTGTGTGCCAACTGGGCGCAAGCTGGCGCGCGATCCTGCGTGCGGCTTGCCGCTGCGCATGGTTGGTGGTCGATGGTGGGCATCCCGCCGTGCTCTTGTGGCGTGGGTTGCGGCTCAAACCTCGGCGGGGCGCTGACGTGCGCGCGGATGAGGATCGGCGGGCGCGCCTTGCCCATGACGCCGAAGGGGTGGCCGATGAGGTCAGGAAACTTTTGGTTGGCCTGATCGAGCACCACGGTTTTGCGACTTCGGCTGTGTTGGCAGGTGCCCATGGCGAGATCGTGACCATGATGGCTGTCGAACTGGGCGGCAAGGTGGCCGCAGAAGCATTCGAACGCGCAGCCGAGCGGGTTCGCGACATGCCATCCCGTGCCGACTGGGCCTTGGCCGTAGCGCCGACCGCTGGCCGGGCGTGATCACCACCCCCGGGGGGTGGTCCTGAACTTTGGGGCATTCTGGGGGACCGGCGCGGGGTAGAAAACGCTACATTTGTGGGAAATAGGCTTTTTATCCAATAGGTTATCGAAAGAACGACGCGAGGGATGGGAAAAAAGAAGGGCTTGAAATGGGGAAAATGGATAATCCGCCGCTGGATCGATGGCGCGCCGACGCGGTTTTGGAGCCGAACAGGCCGGTCTGGGGATTGCATGCCATCGCCGCTGTGCTGGGTTTGTCGGTGAACAAAACCCGCGAACTTGCCAAGCGCGATGACGTGCCGATCAGCAAACCGGCGGGGTGCGGGCAGCACTTCGCCTGGCGTTCCGAGCTGCGAGAATGGCTGAAGGGGCAGTAAAAAAATGAAAATCGGAACGACTTTGGAGGACTTTGTAGGAGTTTGGAGGTTTTCCGGTGGGCAATGATGGGCGCATAAACTGGTCCATGAACATCTGGCCCTTCAAAAAATCCATCCCGGTAACCGAGTCCAAGGGCTTGGCCGAACCGCCCGACGATGTGTTGGCGCTGTTCGGGCTGATCCCCACCACAGCGTCCAGGACGCCGGTGACAGCGACCGAGGCATTGAAGGTTCCAGCCGTGGGTTCGGCGATCAAGGTTATCTCCGAGGCGGCGTCGAGCCTGGATGTGGTGGTGAAATCGGTTGCGGATGACGGAACCGAAACTGCCATCGCCCACCCCATTGGCACCCTGCTGAAAGGCGATGTGAACGACTGGACGGGCGGTGCGCAGCTGATCCGCGATCTGGTGATCGATGCCCTGTCTGATGATCGCGGTGGCATGGCGTTCATCAACCGGGTGAACGGCGAGGTGCGCGAGATCATCCGCTATCGCAATGGGGTGATCGCGGTTGACTTTGACAGCAACACCGGGGAGCCATCCTTTTCGATCAACAGCCGCCCGGTGGCCGTGTCCGATGTGATCCATCTGCGCAGCCCGTTTGGCCGTGCGCCCCTGTCTCTGGCCCGTGAGGCCATTGGCGTGGCGCTGGCCCTGGACAAACATGCCGGGCGGTTGTTCGGCAATGGGGCGCGACCATCGGGCGCCCTGACCTTCCCCAAAGGCATGGGCGAGGAATCGGTAAAGAAGGCACGGGCCGCGTGGCGGGCCACCCATGAAGGTGGCGACGCCAATGGCCAGACGGCAATCCTGTATGATGGCACTGAATTCGTGCCGTTTACGTTCAACTCGACCGATGCCCAGTTTCTGGAAAACCGCAAGTTTCAGATACTGGAAATCGCGCGGGCGTTCCGGGTTCCGCCATCGATGCTGTTTGAACTCGACCGCGCCACCTGGAGCAACACCGAACAGATGGGTCAGGAATTCCTGATCTACTGCCTTGAGCCTTGGCTGATCGCCTTGGAGGGTGCGCTGCGCCGCGCGCTGCTGACCCCCGAGGAACGCGGCAACCTGGTTATCAGGTTCGACCGCGACGACCTGACCCGCGCCGACCTGGCCACGCGGGCCACGGTGATCAACAGTCTGATCGCGTCCCGGGTGATCAACCCGAATGAGGGCCGCTCGTGGCTGGGTCTGTCGCCCCGAGCAGGTGGCGATGAATTTGCCAACCCGAACATTCAGACCACCCCGGCAAAGGAGGCACCCACAGATGCAGCTGAATGAGATTGTCGCGTGGTCCGAAGATCAGGACCGGGGACGGTGGTTCGAACTGGTCGATCCTGTCACCGGGAAACCTGTCGGCATCCGGTTGAAGATCGTGGGGCCCGACAGTCAGACGCAACGCCGCGCCACCCTCAAGCTGGCCGATGAGTTGGCCGACATGGCGGATGGCGATGGCATGGTTTCTGGCGAGGCGCGCGAGACATGCCGCCTGAAGAACCTGGCGCGCTGTGTCACCGATTGGGAAATCCTTGAGGACAGTTCGCCGGTACCGTTCGGGTTTGCCAATGTGCTGCGCCTGTTGAAGGCGGCGCAGTGGGTGCAGGTTCAGGTCGATGCGCTGGCCAGTGATCGCGCAGCGCACCGGGTAGGCAGCTGATGGATCGGGTGTTTCTGGAAACCAAGATTGCGACCGCCGATGATGGCACGGTTGAGGGTATCGCCTGGGCCTTTGCCACGCCGGATCGGGTGGGCGACGTAATTCTCAAGGGCGCCTTTGCGGGCGCCGTGGTGCCTCTGCCCATGCTGTTTGGCCACGACCAGAACGACCCGGTGGGCGTCTGGGACACCGCCGAGGAACGCGAGGATGGCCTGCACCTCAAGGGGCGCTTGCTGGTCGATGACGTGGCGCGGGCGCGCGAGGTGGCGGCGCTGGTCCTATCTGGCGCAGTGCGCGGAATCTCCATCGGGTTCCGCACGAAAAAGGCTGCGCCCCGCCCTCGGGGTGGCCGCACGATTGAGGCTCTGGAACTCTTGGAGGCCAGCCTTGTGGTCATTCCCATGCACCCCGGCGCGCGGGTGACGAGTGCAAAGACGGCGGTTCTGGCCCTTGGCCTGGCCGCTCAAATTCAACGCGCCACGGCGCAGCTTGCAAAGAGGTGATATCATGCAGCACTTGACGAAATCCGACCTGATGGGCTGCACCGCCCTGACCCTCAAAGACGGGGGCGAGGATGATCCGAATGATATTGTGACCAAGGCCCTGGCCGATCTGACCAGGACCATGGACACCCGGCTGGCCGAAATCGAGGCCAAGACCGACACATCGGCGATTGTGGCCCGTCTCGACAAGGTGGAAACCAAAGCCAACCGACCCGCAGCTGGCGGCGGCGGCGGCGATGCCGACGAAAACACCAAGGTCGAAAAGAAGGCGTTCGCCGCGTATCTGCGCAAGGGCAACGGCGCGACCGACGAAGAAACCAAGGCGCTGACCGTTTCCAACGATGAACAAGGCGGCTATCTGGCCCCGGCGGAAATGAGCACCGAATTCATCCGCAATCTGGTCGAAAATTCGCCGATCCGATCTGTGGCCAGCGTTCGCGCGATCACGGCGCCATCGGTCAAATATCCCAAGCGCACGGGGGTGACCAATGCTCAATGGGAGGGCGAGGGCGACGACAGCGAAGAGTCGACGGTGACTTTCGGTCAGGCCGAGGTGGTGGCGCGCAAGCTGATGACCCACGTGGATATCAGCAATGAACTGCTGGCCGACAGCGGCGGCACCGCCGAGGCCGAGGTGCGCCTGGCGCTGGCCGAGGACTTCGGCCGGAAAGAGGGTCAGGCGTTCGTCAATGGCACCGGCGCGGGCCAGCCCGAGGGGCTGATGACCAACACCGAAATCGGCGAATTCTTCAACGGGGCAAGCGGTAATGTCCTGGATCCCGAAAAGCTGATCCAGATGATGTACGACCTGCCTGCGATGTATCGCAACGCGGGCACCTGGATGATGAACGGCACCACCCTTGGCCTGCTGCGCGCACTCAAGGATGGCGACGGGCGGTTCCTGTGGCAGGCCAGCTTTCAGGTGGGCCAGCCCGAGACGATCCTTGGGCGCCCGGTGGTCGAGGCGGTGGATATGCCTGACGTTGCCAGCAACGCTTTCCCGATCCTGTATGGCGATTTTTCCGCCTATCGGATCGTGGATCGCCTGGCCATGTCGATCCTGGTGAACCCGTATCTGCTGGCCACCAGGGGCCTGACCCGGATTCACGCCACCCGCCGCGTGGGCGGGCGTGTCATCCAGGCGGCGCGTTTCCGCAAACTGAAAATGGCTGTGAGCTAAGGAGAACATCATGCGAGACATTGCACCCAACATCGGGATTGTTCAGGCGGTGGCGCCTGCGGTCCTTTCGGCCAACAACACATCGGCGGCGCTTGATCTGCTGGCCTTTGACAGCGTGGTCGTGGTGGTGAACACCGGCGCCATCGTGGGCGCGGGCGACTTTACCGCCAAGCTGCAAGAGAGCGACACAACCACATCGGGTGACTTTGCCGATGTGGGTGCCGCGCACCTGGTGGGCGCTTTCCCGGCCAGCCTTGTGGCCGCTTCCACCGTCAAGGTGGGTTACATCGGCAACAAGCGGTATCTGCGCACGGTGCTGACCCGGAACGGCGGCACGTCCATCGCGGCAGGCGTCGTGCTGGTCAAGGGCCACCCCGCCGAGGCGCCGGTGGCCTGATGCCCAGCAAGCCCCCCCGCCTGTGTGCCTGCGGGCACCGCGTGGCGGCGGGGCTACGCTGTGCCTGCGAGGCCAAGCATGATGCAGAGCGCAAGGCGCGCTTTGAACGCACACGACCGAACTCCAGCGCGCGGGGATATACCGGCGCCTGGGACAAGGCCCGGGCGGCATATCTCGCCGAACACCCGTACTGTGTGCGCTGCGGCGCCCTGGCGACGGTGGTGGATCACAGGGCGCGCCACCGGGGGGACAAGGCCCTGTTCTGGGACAAGAGCAACTGGCAGGCGCTGTGCGCCACCGATCACAACAGCGCCAAGCAACGTGAGGAGCGGCGCCAAATCAAAGGAAAACAGACATGACGATTTACGCCACCAATGGTGCCAAGCTGTACATCGGCGGGGTTCTGGCAAGCAAAGCCGCTGATTTTATTCTGGGCGACTTCAGCAGTGTGACCTGGGCCGAAATTGCTGAGACCGAAGGGCTTGGCTCTGTCGGCGATGCGTCAGCTGAGATCACGTTCGACGGTGTTTCCGCTAAGCGGACCCGCCGTCTGAAAGGAACGCGGAGCGCGGGCGTGATGGAAATCGTGTGTGGAATCGATTATGCCGACGCGGGGCAGGTTGCGCTTTTGGCCGCTGAGAAAGCGGCTTTCGACTATGCGTTCAAGCTGGTGCTGAATGATGCCCCGGCGGCTGGTACACCATCCGAGCGGTATTTCGTGGCCCAAGTGGGCAGCGCGGTGGAGGCGTTCGACGCAGCGAACAGCGTGATGAAACTCAACGCTTCTTTGTGGGTGAACTCCAACATCGTCAAGGTTGACGCGGCACCCGGGGGCTAAGCGAATGCTTTATCCTGTGAACGGATCGCGGCTGTTCGTGGCCAACGTGCCTGCGGGCGATCCGGGCACAGTGCCGCCGGGCGAATGGCTGGAAATAAACGAAGCCGAGGCGCTTGGTGTGATGGGCGGCACGTTCGACCTGGAGGACATGACACACGCCGAATCGCCTCTGTTTGGCGGTGTTCATGCCTATGAATTTGCAAAAGGAATGCTGAGTCAGTCGCCCATTCAGATTATTCTTGGCCACGATCTTGGCGACCCCGGACAACGTGTTCTGGTGACCGCCTTTCGATCATATGATTCGTTTCCGTTTCGGCTGGTGTTTTCTGATGGCATCACTTCGCGCCGCTGGTCTGCCTTGGTGACTGGCTTGAATGAGGTTTTCGACACCGCAAACAGCATTGTAAAGTTGCAATTCGATCTGATGCCAGTGTCGGCTTTCGCGCGCAGTGAGGAAAAATAGATGGCTTACATCTCGGGAACCGCTTTGGAAGACCACCTGTCATTGACCGATGACATGGTGCAGGCAGACGGTTTGTTGATGGCGCAGAAATTGGTGGCGGCGCAGAGCCACATCGAGCGGCTTCTCGGCTATCGGCTTGCCGAGCGGTTTGTAGATCCCGATGAAACGCCAGGAGAGGACGAAACCCGCGCTGAATTTCCAGCCGATTTGCGCGAGGCGATTTTGCAGCTGACGGCGTGGTGGTTCGAAAACCGCGAGGCAGCCGGGCCTGCGATGCAGGAGGTGCCGTTTGGTGTGCGCGAGATCATCAATGAACATCGGGAGTTTACCTTCTGATGGCAAATAATGGCGGACTTGTGAGTTTCCAACGCCGCATGGCAGCCATTCCACGGGCTGTGCGGGCGGCTGTGAAGCCTGCGTTGATCCAGGGCGGTACTGAGATTGCCAAAACCATGGAGGCGCTGGCGCCTGCGGATACGGGCGCTCTCAAGGGCAGTATCGATGTGACCGGCCCGGGCGGAACAACGCCACCGTACTCGCAACCGGGCGGTTCCAAGGTTGTGCCAGAGAATGCGGCGGCGATCACGGTGGGCAACACCGATGTGCGCTATCCGCACCTGCAGGAGTACGGCACCACCAGGAGCGCGGCGCAGCCTTTCTTCTGGCCGGGTTTCCGCCTGGCCCGAAAGAAGGCGACGGCGCGGATCAAGCGCGTGATCGGTAAAGCGATCAGGGAGGCACGATGAGCGCGGAACTTGCAGTGCAGGTGGCCCTAAGGTCGCGTCTTGTGTCCACCCCGGCGGTTGTCGACCTTGTGCCGGCGGTGGCAATTCTTGACAGCAATCAGCGCCCTGCGCCAAGCCCCGCGATCATTCTGGGCGAAAGTCAGGTAATCGATGAAGGCACCAGTATCGCCCGAACGCGAGAGCGGGTTTATCACACCGTGCATATCTGGAAGCGCGAACCGTCCCTCGCGGGCGTCAAGGCGATCTGTGGTGCCATCCGGTCTGCGATCATGGCGGGGCGCCTTGACCTGGGCGCGGCTTATCACTGCGCCGATGCGCGGGTGTCGATGATGCGTCAGATGCGCGATGGCGATGGCGAAACATCCCATGGTGTCGTGACTGTCGATGTTCTTGTGCAGGGGGTTGTCCAATGACCGCAGGCAAGCGCAGGCACCTGATCATCGTCGAGGTGGGGGCCAACAGCCTCAACGATGTTGGAACGCCGGTTTTTACATGGTCCGAGACGGTGCGCCTGCGGGCGGAGATCGTCCAGGAGGATACGGCGGAGTTTATCAGGACCGGGGGCGCCGTGGATGAAACCGCTGTGGTGTTTCGCACGATCTGGGCAGGCGAGATCACGACCGCGCACCGGGTGCGCCATGCCGGGCGAATTTTCAACATCAAGGCGGTGGTGCCGTCCTATCGGCAATCCGGTGTCGAGTTGCGGTGCACCGCACTGAACGGGGGGAGCGGCGATGCGGGGAGTTAAACCACACATCAAGGTCGAACGGAATGCGTTGAAGGATATGCCGCCCCCGGCGTTTCTGTCCGACGACGCCAAAGCAGAATGGAGCCGGATCGTGCCCATTCTGGCCGAACGTCGAATTTTGACCGAGGCCGATTTGGGGGGCGTTGAAAACTACTGCATGGCCATGGGCCTTGCGCGCGAAATGGAGCGCGAAATTCAGAAGATCGGGGCAATCCAGAAAATCTATCAACTGGACAAGGACGGCAATTCGCGCCTGGTGCGCGTGGCCAAGAACCCCGCTGTGTCGATCCAGTCGGATGCAATGACCCGGGCGCGGCTGCTGGCCGCCGAACTGGGCTGCACCCCGGTTTCGCGGTCCCGGCCAACCATCGATGGCGACGACGATGGCGACGATCTGTTTGCCTGGAGTGGCGGGTAATGCTGCGCCCGTCCTGGATCGATCACCCCGAAGAAATCACCGACCCGCTGGAGCATGGCGAAAGAGCTGTGGCGTTCCTGCGCAAGTTGCGGCACCCAAAAAGCCGGTTGCCGGGGCGGCAATTTCAGCTTGACCATTGGCAGGAACAGGTGATCCGCCGCATTTACGGGCCGCGACATGGGGACGGTTCGCGGATCGTTCGGCGTGTCGTTCTGCTGTTGCCCCGTGGCAATCGCAAGACCTCGCTTTGCGCGGCGATCAACCTGTTGCACCTTGTCGGGCCAGAGCGTGAACCCGGGGGCCTGATCATCTCGGCAGCGTCGGCGCGCGAACAGGCGATGGAACTGTTCAACGAGGCGGCGCTGATCATCAACAACGATTCGCGTCTGGCCAAGGAATTGCAGATCCGCGAATACGTGTCGCGAATTGCGTGCAGTCGGGCGCAGACAAGATATGTCGCCATTGCCTCAGACGGGAATACCCAGCACGGCAAGACGCCGAATGTCGTGATCGCCGATGAACTTCACGCCTGGCACGGGCGCCCCGGGCAGCGCCAGTGGGAGGCGCTGGATTCCGCCCTGGTCAAGGTGCCGGGAACCCTGATGGTCATCGCGTCCACCTCGGGGCGGGGGCAGGAAAACCTGGCCTGGAAACAGGTTGAATATGCTATCCGGGTGCAAAAGGGCCAGATCGAAGATCCAGCTACCTTGCCGGTGATCTTCATGGCGGAACCCGAGGACGATTGGCAGTCTGAGGAAATCTGGCACGGTGTGAACCCGGGGCTGATCCATGGCTATCCTGACCTTGACGCCTACCGCGACAAGGCGGCGCGGGCGGTGCATTCGCCCATGGACCGCGATAGTTTTCTGCAATTCAACCTGAACCGCTGGCTTGATCAGTCTACCGCGCCGTTCGTTGACATGCACGTTTATGATCGGTGTGACCAGCTGGTGGACCTTGAGGAACTGGAAGCCCAACAGGCCCCCTGCTATCTCGGAGTCGACCTGTCCAAGAACGAAGATTTGACGGTGATCGTCGCGGCTTTTCGGGTTGGCAATGACATATGTATCGCCGCCTGGTTCTTCTGCCCCGAGGAAAACCTGCGCACGCGGGGCGAGCTGCACGGGGTGGATTACCTCACCTGGGCAGAAGATGGTTTTGTAATCCCGACGCCCGGAAACACCGTTGATTTGCGCGCGGTCGAAGATCACGTGCGCGAGCTGTGCGCGCGGTTCAATGTGCAGGAGGCGGCGTTCGATCCGACCTTTGGCCGTTCGATGATGGCGAACCTGTCCGAAGATGGAATTCCAGCGGTTGAGTTTCGCCAAGGCTGGGTGTCGATGGCCCCCGCGGTGAAAGAGCTGGAACGCGCCATTCTTTCGGGCGCCATTCGCCATGGTGGCCACCCCGTCCTGCGATGGAATTTTGAAAACGTACAGGTTGAAACCGACAAGGCCGGAAACCGAATGTTCCACAAAGGAAAATCTGGAAACAAGATCGATGGCGCAGTCGCGACGGCGATGGCGGTGGCCCGGGCGGCGGCAGGTGAAAGCCATCTGACCACATCGGCAGACTGGTTCACCGATGAAATGTTTTTGGCATAGGGGCGGGCGATGAACGACGAACAACTTGTGGTGATGCTTGAGGCCCGGGTGGCCGAATTTGAGCGGCGCATGAGGCAAGCCGAGGGGCGCGGCACCCGTACCTACGGCAACCTGCGGCGTGGGTCACGTTCGGCCACAGCGGGCATGGAACGTGACATGGTGCGATCAACGACCCGGATCAACCAGGCGCTGGCCACCACAACGGCGCGCGTGGGCGGCATGTCCAAAGCGTTCCTCGGAGGACTGGCCGGTACTGCCATCACGGCGGGCATCGCAGCGCTTACAACGGGGCTGGCGGCGACGGTGAAAGGTATTGCCGCCGTAGGCGATGAAGCGCGCCGGGCGGGCGTGAATGTGACCGCATTTCAGGAATGGCGGTTCGTGGCCGAACAAAACCGGATCGGCATCGATTCAATGACCGATGGTCTTAAGGAGCTGAACCTACGGGCTGATGAATTCATCACCACCGGATCGGGATCGGCAAGCGAGGCGTTTCAACGCCTGGGCTTTAACGCCAGCGAACTGAAAACCAAGCTGGAAAACCCCTCGGAACTCTTGCTGGAAATCATCGGGCGGCTTGGCGATCTGGATACCGCCGCGCAAATCCGGGTGTCCGATGAAATTTTTGGTGGCGCGGGCGAACGCTTTGTCGAGCTGATTGATCAGGGCGAGGCCGGTTTGCGCGCCACCATCGACCGGGCGCACGAAGTCGGCGCCGTGATGGATGAAGAAATGATCGCCAAGGCGGCGGAGTTGGACCGGCGCTTTGGCGAGGTACAGACCCGCCTGGGGGCTATTGCCAAGACGATCTCTGTCGAGGTGGCCGACGCCATGGCCGGGCTTATCGGCGCGGCGGGTGCCGTGAAAAATGCCCTTTCCGAACCGTTCGACCAGACCAGCCTTGGGCGCATGGGCGCCGAACTGCCTGCGATGATCGATGGGGCATATAGCGCGGCGCAGTCGATTGAAGCGCTGAGTTTCATCGTCAGCGAATTGGACGGCAGCAACGACGCGGCGGCGGATTCGCTGGATGAACTTGTCGATCGGTTGCGTGACCTGGCACAGCGCGCCGCAACCGGAACGATCGAGGCGGGCGATCTGCAAACCGGCCTTGTCGATGTGGGCACGGCGGCGGAAAGCGTTTTGACCAGCCTGCAAAATGTCGATGGCATCGATTTGACAGGCGCGATGGGTGCCGTGGCGGGCCTGCTGGGCGTGTTGCGCGCGGCAGCGCAGGCAGCGGCCACCCTGAGTATCACCATCCCGGGCGGTGGCGCCGTGCCAAGGGTGCCGGGCGATCAACACCCGCCGACCATGGGGACCCCGCTTGCCCCCAAAGATTCGCCCCGCCCCCGGGGCGCGCCGCCGCTGGTGGATGATTACAACCGGCCATCGGCTGGCGATGGCGGCGGCGGTGGCGGTGGTGGTGGCGCGGCGAAGGTCGGGCAATATCAGGCGATTACGGCTGCGATCAAGGAACAGACCATCGCATTGCAGCTTGAGGCGGCGGAGCTGGTGGCGGTTGCGGCGGGTGGGCAGACCATGGGCGATGCCCTGATCTACGCCAAAAAACGTGCCGAGATGTTGAATGCCGCGATGAAAGAGGGGCGCGAGATCACCCCCGAGCTGCGCGCCGAAATCGACCAGCTGGCGATAGCCTATACCAGGGCCGGACAGGACGCCGAAACCGCCGCTGACAAGCTGCAATTGATCGAAGATCAGGCCAGGCGCGGCGCGGATCGTCTGACCGATCTGTTCAGCGGCATTGCAAGCGGATCACTCAATGCCAAAGATGCGGTTATTCAGCTGCTGTTGGAATTGGCCAAGATGCAAATCGCAAAAGGGCTTCTCAGTATTGGCCAGAGCGGCGGCATTCTGGGCACCATCGTCCAGGCGTTCGGTTTTTCCAGCGGTGGTTATACTGGCGATGGTGGCAAGCTGGAACCGGCGGGCGTGGTTCACAAGGGCGAATTCGTGGTGAACGCCGCACAGGTGCGCAAGCCGGGTGTCAGGGCCAGCCTTGAGGCGATCAACAGCGGTTCAATGCCCACCGGCCAGGCAACGGGGGGTGGCGGGGTGTCATCGGCTGCGGCGCCGCAAGAGGTGAATGTCACCGTTTCGGTGGATCAAAGCGGCAACCTGAAAGCCTTTGTGCAGCGCGAATCCATGGCAACCGCCAACGCGCTGGATGAAAACCGGGCCTCTGCTTACAAGCAAGCCTTGCCCGGCTGGTTGCGCGATCATGAGCTGAGGCGCGGTTGATGGCGCGCGGATCAAGCGCCAAGCGTCAGGCGAGGCTGTGCGCGGCTCTGCAGGCGGCGCTGGACGGCGGCACCCCGCGCCCACCCCTTGGCGACTATCCACTGTGGAACGCCTTTGCCGCCTTGTCACGGCGGCGTGGTGTGGGCATGGCGGGCGCAAACCCGATCACCTATGCCGAAATTGACGCTTGGTGCAGGCTGACCCGTACACCGCTTGAGCCGCACCATCTTGAAATAATTCTCGCCCTTGACGCGGTGTGGCTGGACCACGCGGCCAAAGGCAGGGCGGTGGCGCCCGAGGGCGTGAAAACCTTGCCGCCGGTGTCAGCGCAAGGTCTTTCGCCAGCGTTGTTCGACGTGCTGATGTAGCGACCGCATTTGAATTCGCAGGTCACGCGAGGTTTTTCATTGGCCAGAAGTGACCCCGTTAGTCGGGCGTGGGTAAACTCCGACAGGGCGCGGCCTCCAAGTCTCCGGGGCGTGGCGTTCAAGAGGGCCGGGGCCGGTCTGGTCCCGGCCTATTTCTGTTCAGGTTTCTTGGCTTCCTCAAGCGCCCTGCGGACCAGCTTGTGATAGGTTTCGATCAATTGAATAAGGTTCCCCTCATACCTTTCGGGGTTGAGCACATCGAACTTCAAATCAAACGAGCCAACGTCCAAAAGATTATTTAGTGAGCTTTCAAGTCGCATCACAATTTCAGAGTTCATTGAGCGCCCGTTCTGTTCAGCGGCGTCCTTAATCCGGTCACGCATCCCGTTTGGAAGGCGCAGCATGAACTTGTCGGCCTGGTCTGATGGGTGAATCGCGTTTCTGGCCATGGCTTACTACTAGTAGCGATTTGACACCCTTTCTATAGTAGCGACTTGACACCATCAGTTCTGTACTATCATATAGTGTCAAGTCGCTACTATGAGGTTGCCATGACAGACCGACGCGCCATCGCCATCCGCTTGCCAAGCGATCTGAAGGACTGGATCGAGTGTGAGGCATCGGCCAATGGATCCTCGCAAAACTCAGAAGTGATCCGCGCCATCCGTGAGCGCATGGAACGACAGACCACTCACGAAACTGCCTGACCCAACCCGAAAGGAACAAAGATGACCGATACCCTCAATTCCGGGGCCGATACCGGCTTGCCTGGCGCTGGAACCCTGCGATTAAATTTAAATATGCTGTTCGATCCGAAAACAGCCTTGCA
>Ga0209491_10005943_pt1 | contig 17404 bp, 18 predicted proteins | sample BON02_FD_187213 | JGI IMG/M metagenome (GOLD analysis project Ga0209491, IMG submission 187213) | Freshwater microbial communities from Lake Bonney liftoff mats and glacier meltwater in Antarctica - BON-02 (SPAdes) (version 2) | ecosystem: Environmental > Aquatic > Freshwater > Ice > Glacier...
CTTAAAAGATCCGTTATTGGGACATATCACCATATTTCAGTAAAACATCTTCAAGAATATATTGACGAGTTATCTTTTAAATTTAACTATAGAAAATCTAGAAATGCCTTTAATTTATTGATTGACAAGTCTTTAAACTTACAAATCCCAACTGATGGGTAATTACCAAATAATGCTACGCTTTTTGTGACGGTGAATCCTTTACCAATTGTTGATGCAGGGTCAGACATCACACTCTGCAATCAGCCAATTCAAGAAATTCTAACTGGATATTCACCGGGATTAAATAGTAATGGAATTGGAACCTGGTCTGGGGCTAATGTTAGCGCATCTGGTGTTTTTACACCAGATGGAGTCGGTTTTTTCTCTTTAGAATATTTGTTTACAGATACGAACTCTTGTGTTAATGTAGATTCTATAGTAGTAGAAGTAATAGCTCCAACTATAGCAGATGCTGGCCCTGATTTACAAGCTTGCGATAATGACTCTCTTATTGTCATCTCAAATTTCTTCCCGATAAGTGGTGGAACCTGGGCTGGAATTGGCGTAGACACTTCAGGCATCTTTAATCCAATTGCTACGGGAGCGGGGGTATTTGACTTAAGTTATTGTGTTGGAGAAGGAACTTGTCTAAATTGTGATACGATGCAATTTACTGTTCTTCTTTCTCCTACTGCAGATTTTAGCTTTAATGAAACGTGTATTGGTGATTCTACTTTCTTTGTAGATTTATCAACTCCTAATGTTGGAAATACAGTAAGTTGGTCTTGGGATTTAGGCGATAACATTGGTATCTCAATACTACAAGATCCTGGCTATTTTTATAATAGTGTTGATACCTTTGATGTTACATTAGTAGTATTAAGTAGCAGCACATGTGCCGATGATACTACAATTAAAATAGTGATTCATCCTTTGCCTAGTCCTAGTTTTACGCATCCAGCTGTTGGCTGTCCAGATTCCATTGTTCAATTTGCCTTAGACACCATAGACGGTGTCATATACACTTGGGATTTTGGAGATGGGAATACTGGAAACGGAATAAATCCAACCAATATTTATACTAACTCTGGATTTTATACCATTAGCGTAATTGCTGAATCTGCATTTGGTTGTATCGATAGTTTCTCTAGCCAAATAGAAATAGCATTAAGTCCGGATGCAAACTTTTTTATCAATCCTAGTCAGGGTTGTGGACCGCTTTCAGTTGTGATAAACTATGCGCCTGCCAACCCAAGTTTAGATTTCGATTACATTTGGAATTTTGGCAACGGAGATCCATTTTTAACCAATGCAATCCCTCCAAATCCATATATTTATGAAGCAGCAATAAATGGACAGGATACGTTTTATGTAATAGAATTATTTGTCCAAAGTCCTTTATGTCAGGAAATAGATATTCATCGAGATACGGTGTATGTACAATCTGTTCCCCTTACACAAGTGGCGGCAGATATTTTATCAGGCTGTTCTCCTTTAACGGTAAACTTCACGAATAACAACTTTACTAATGTAGATTCTTTAGTGGTGTATTATGAAGATGGAACCATTGAATACTATAATGGAACAGCTGATTTTAGCGCTGTATTTTTTAATCAAGGCGCAGTTAATATAGTTAATACCGTTATGATAGTAAGTATCAATGAATGTGGGCTGGATACCCTACTGATTCCAATCACTATCTTTCCAAATAGCGTTCTTGCAGACATTAGCACCTCTACAATTGCAGTTTGTCCAGGAGTATCATTCCAAATCTTTAATAACTCTGTTGGAAATGCATACACTTACTATGATTTAGGTGATGGGGTTATTACCGCTAATAAACCAGAACAAACATTTAGTTATTCTTTCGGAAATTCTGGAATATATACCATAACGCAATACATATATTCATCAGATTCTTGCAGTTTCGACACAGATGCAATCCAGATCCAAGTGTTTGATGAGGTGGTTTCAGATTTTGATTTCTTGAAAGTTAATGCGGAATGTTCAGGTGATATCGAAGTGAGGTTTGAAAATAATTCCATTAATGCGAGCAGCTTTAGTTGGTCTTTTGGTGATGGAGATTTTAGTTCTTTAGAAGATCCAATAAATATATATCCTGAAGCGGGCACTTATGTTGTTCAATTAATTTCAGAAAGTAGGGAGGCTTGTTTAGATACTTTAGTGAAAGAAATTACCATAGAATATGCAGCAAACAATCTGTATGTTCCAAATGCACTGAGTCCACTTTTAGGAACGGAAGAAGTGAGCACCTTTAAACCAAAGGGTACTTGCTTAAAGGAGTATAAAATATCAATCTATAATACCTGGGGTGAGTTAGTTTGGTACTCCACTGCATTGGAAGATAACACCCCTTCCGAAGCATGGCGTGGGCAGCATATTAGAACGGGTATGTTACTTCCCCAAGATGTTTATGTATGGGAAATAGATGCCGTTTTTGAAAATAATGAAGTTTGGCAGGGCAAGTCTTATAAAAACGGCCGAAAAAACGTTGGTTCAATCACTTTGATAAAATAAGTATGAAATATTTTATTGTAGCCATATCGCTTCTAGTAGAGCTTTCTTTAAGTGCTCAGGATTTTAGATTTTCACAATTTGATTTGAATCCTGTTTACATGAATCCTGCATATTCTGGTAGCAGCAAAGATTTAAGAATTGGATTAAACTATAGAAATCAATGGTTTAACGTGCCTGGAAAAACACTGCCAGGACCCTTAAGTTCATACAACCTAGCCATAGATAAAAGATTTGGAAATCTTCTTATAGGTGGATTAAGCCTCAATCTTTTCCAAAGTTATAAGGGGGAAGGTTATTATAGACATAGCCATGCAGGATTGAACTACTCTTGGCATATGCCAACAAAGCGTAAAGATTTTAATCTATATATTGGATTAGGTATGTCTTACAATAACTTAAGTTTAGATTTTTCTAGATTAACGTTTACAGATCAAATATCGAATCAAGGAGGGTACTTAAATACGCCTTCGTCTTTTATACCACCTGACAATGGGAACAGACATTATTTAGATGCAAGCACGGGGATTGTTGCCAAAGGGAATTTGGGTAAAGCAGTGTCTGGTGAAGTGTCGTTTTCTGTGAATCATTTAAATGCGCCAAACATTTCCATGAACCAACAAGAGGAAGGATTGTCTAGAAAGTACACAAGCTTTGGAAGTTTAAGTTTTCGATTGAAAAAGAACAAAGTTTATCTAAATCCCAAGATAATGGTAGAGATTCAAGACCCATTTCAGACTTATACGTTTGGGGCGAATTTTTATGTGGTTAAAAGATACATGTACGCGAATATCCAAAACTTCTCGAAGCCTTTGTATTTCGGATTATATTACCAAGCAAGTGCCTTTGAATTAGCGTCTACTAATAGTATGATTTTAGTAGCGGGACACACCGGCTATTTTGGTAACTCAAATACAAGGTACCAAGTGGGTGCAAGTGCAGATGTAAATATTGGAGGTTTAAACATCCGTTCAAATATTACAGGCGAAATTTCCATGAACATCATATTAGACACAGGGAATAAGGGCGGCAAGCCACAAAAATGTTTCATGTTTGAAGGGAATCCGTTGAGTCCGTTGTAGTATGATATTCTTTTTTAGCAAGTAACATTGACATAACACTTTTAACTCAAGTCGACCTCGAAAAGATTGAGCAGTTTACTTCCGGTCAGCTGCATACTATTTTATTAGTAAAATCATTTTAGTTGATAGTAGTTAAAGATGCTAAATCCAGCTAGTCTTCATAGAACGTGCTTTATGTTGCGCTTTGGCGTGTGACATAATTTCAATCTGTCATGTCTGGAATAAGAAAATACTTAGGTAAGTTACACCCAGCAGCTACATTTCCTCATTAAGAAAATCGGGGTTTAATAATAGGAGAACTAGGGCCGTCTGGTGTATGAACTTACTTATACTAGTAGTTATTCTGAATCTTCAATGGTTCCTTTCAAGGACTATATTAAGCTTGTTAAAAGCTCAATCAACATAAAATTTAGGTTTCAATAAATAAAAAAAATATACAATTTAGTATAATATTTAGATTTTATTACTTAGCTTTCCTAAAGTTTATTAAAGTATTTTACATAGTTAAAGTTTTTACAACTAAGGAATGTGAATTATGAGAGGAATATTGTGTGTATTCTTATTGTTTAGTATAACGATTAAGTTGTCCTCTCTGGACAATAAAGAAGCAGCCATAAAAACTAAACTTGGCTTTATATCCACTTTTACAAAAGCAATATTGATTTGAAAAAATTCCAAGAGAAAATAAGCCAACAACAGCTTTATTATAATGGTTAAATTATGATGAGCAATTGTTTAAAAATATTTTGAGATTAAATTAAGTTGAGTCCAGAAACAACTAGTTAAAACGGGGCGAAACCGAAAAGCCAAATGAGTAGGAAAACTAAACTTTAAAAAAAATGGAAAAGAACTTACCCTTTGTGTCAATACCCTTTTTGGATAAGGCATACAACAAATTAATTACACCCACGCTAGAACTACTAGATAAAGGCGTCATTTTTAGAATCATTATTACATTTCTACTTTCACTTAGTGCAATTGTCCTTTTATTTGGGGGGATCTATTTAACCGTAGCTAATATTTTCGGTGATTATGGATATATCAACGAACATATAAAGCAGGGCAATTTCAACGGTTTGCAAAAAACAGGATCAAGCTTTGGACTTGTATTTGGATTCATTCTGAGTATCGCAACATCATGGACCCTATATAGTGTTCTTAAGAAAAGGACTGATCAGTTAAAAGAAATGGATTATTTAGGACTGTTAGATTATGTTTTTAACAAGACCATACCAAAATTGATTTTAATAGTCGGAGAAATCATCTTTTTGCTTTTTCTGTATGTCGGCATATTGCAAATAGCGGCTACGCTACTTGGAGCCTATGCATACGCTCCCTTACAAAGATTTCCTAGTTTAATCTTAGAGTTCTTTCCGGGAATGAATGTTTTTGACGAATTTTTACCACGAGTAGTTTATGGTAATCACGATCATTTTAGTGAATATATTTTAGTTGGAATACTAGGTGTTGTCTGCTCTTTCATTGTTTTAATAGCATTTTACATTTATAAAGAGGTTTATACGTACTTGCTAAAGCTAGTTACTGTTTTCATTGATTTTTTACCAAAATTCGCCTTTCCTGTAGCGGTAAGAAAAAGGGACGAAAAATAGTCATTAGTGAGAAATACTACTTATTGAGTAGGATTATTAAAAAAGGGCATTGAAAAGCAAGCTTAATCTTTGATAGCTTGTTTGGGAATACCACAAAGTTAGTTTGTTCAAAAGCTTTGCGGTATTCGTTGCTCTTTTTTTTATTTATTCTAGATTGCTTACTTTGTTTTAGTGATTACGCTAGGTGATTCTTGTGAAAATACCACGGTTTAAGAAATGTTCACGTGATAAACATCTGATTCATTTCTAGGTATATTTTTAACGTGAAATTCACCAGGCTCTGGAATTTCTTCAAGCAAATCAAAGTGGGTACAATCTTTCGGCAGAGACGAAAACACTAAGGTGAAATTATGCGACTGCCTATACAATACATTAGTATATAGAGGATAGAGGCGAATGTTTTCTGCGTGGTGCAGCGTGCTTTTATGATCCGAGTTTTTTACAGTCAAAAAAGTAGTCTTCCAAATTCTGATCAAGCAATCTATATAATTGGTGTTTACGAAAGTGCAGTGTATCACCACTTGCCCCTGAAGGTATTCTTCCTTCTTCATCTCTTCTTTTAATTTTTCGCTAATCGTGGTTTTCGGCTTTCTAACGATAGTTATTTTTCCCATTAGCTTATATGTTTTGAAGTGTTTTAATGATAAGATTATCAAGTTTTTCCCAAGGAATAGTTGCATCAGTAAAGTGCCCGTTCCGGGCTGTTTTTTTGTAAATTGGACGCAGTAAGTATAAACGATTTATGATCCCTAAAGGCGTGAAATCTATTTCCCTTGAAATCGCTTTGGCTATTAGTTCATCTGAAATTTTACCCTCCAAGTAGATTTCGTAAAGTTTCTATTTAGAATAGATAAGGTCATTATAACATTCCCTATGCCGTTTCATATGATTCGTATTTAGAGTTTTTTAATTCCATACGCCATATATTATTCATATTTTCAAGGATTAAACGATCCATCTAAAAAAATGAAGTGCATGTTCTTTTCATCTGAACCTATTCCTTTATATTCATCCGTAACGATTTTACAACAATCAAAAAATTCTAATTTTAGTAGAGTCTTCCTTTCACTATAAAACATATTATTTAAATTTAATCGTATTATATTAATTTTTTGTGGTTAGAAATATTCTCATCGGGTACTATCTCCGTTCGTTCCACTTTTCCAGTAGCAATATCTTCCTCAATAGTTCTTTCAAAACCTGGATTTTGTCCTTGAACCCATTTCCGTTTTTTATAAATCAAACTAAAAAACTGGGAGTCTCGCCCTATAAGTCCATTTTCAAGATGAAAGCAATCGAGTTCCTCAGGTACATAATCAAAGTCAAAGCAATTCCTTGAGTTCATCTCAAAAGCAATATCTTCTAGCGTGATTTCCTCACCTAAATCACTATTCGGAGCTTTCCGCTCGCCCATAATACTAGATCTTCTTGAGCCTTTAAATCTTTTTAAGATCCATTTATGTTCACCTACCAAGTCTTTGTTGGTGGCTTCATTTACACATGAACAGAAGGTTAGCTTCATTGGGGATTTGCACATAATATGTTTTCTTTTTAAAGTTAATTTATAGTTTAATTAAGGTTTCATCCATAGCTTTCCAACCCCATTCATTTTTTTTCTTATTAAACGATAAAATTGCTTTACATTTTATCGTTGATCCATCTACTAAATTATTTATTTCAATCAATTTAGCATCCACAAAGATATTTTCTACAAAGCCAAAATTTTGAGGAGAAATTAGCTTTTTTAATTTTCAAACTCTTTAACAGCTTCTGAACTTAGATTGTCCTCTGCTTTTTTAGCGGTCAAAACTTTGAAAAATCGATTTTGATCATCCATAAATTTTCTTTAAAGCCAATATCCTCATTAATCAATATTGAAAATTTGATGCAAATGCGAAAGCTTTCAGGACAAGGCTTTTTGAGTTTACTAAAACGGCACTTTTGTTGGATCAATTTCAATTCTTCTTCCCAAATTCACACTATTTTCCTCACCGGGGCCTAGTTCCCACCACAATTCCTGTCCGCATGGCTTTGCCTAAGGACTTCTATGTCAGTAGCTTTCAGCTACTCTTTCTCAAATATAATCAATTTGCAACAATTCTTTTCCACCACAATAATCAATAGCACTGCTATATTGATAAGCTTCTGGATCCCAAACTATTCCTGCTTCCACAGGATTGTTGTGAATGTAATCCAGCCTTGATCATACATCTCGCCATGCAATTCAATTGGATGGTTTTCATGCGTCCAAACTTGATAAATTTGATTTCGTTTGTGCTTACTCGCAAAATATTTGAATTGATGTAACAGCCATTCTCTTCTACTTTCATTTTTTATTTTTTGTTGCACTTACTACTTGAACTTAGGAGGTCTTTAGGCGTTTTATAGAGCATGTTTTAAATTTAGTAAAATATTAAATTTATCTAAGATTAATTGATATAAAAAAGTTAAAACATCGGAAGTTTATATTAGGAGTCTTCACTCAAGAATGTCATTGGGTAAAATTTTTTTAATCAAAGAAGTCAAGTTATTTTTCCGTCGAATAATCGCTTGTCGAACAATCGGAAAGTCCATCAGTTACTTTCAAATCCCCCTCAACTTCTCCATCAAAACCACCATCGCCCAAGTATCTCGTTCACAATATTTCAACAAATCATTTCTTAGCTGACCTGGATCCCCTTTATAATTCCCTTGAAACAAACTATAAAAAGCCGTGCTCGCCGTACCCCCATCTGCTATCACTAAATCTTTGTAAGACAATTCAGGTGCTATAGCTGGCAAGACGCTTTTAATGGAGTAACTGCCACGCATTTCTTTTTTGTAGAAGGCAAATTGTTGGAAGGGTTTCATTAAATCTGCAATGCGCTGCGTTAGTTTTTCTAGGGCAACTTGGTATTGAGGGAAAGCCCTTCCGAGTTCATTCATTCGGGCAACTTCAAAGCCTTGGTTGTAAACGATGATACTTCCTTCTTTGCCACAATCTTTAAGGAGTTGCTCAATGAATTTAAGTCGTGGGTCAGTGCCATTGGCTTCTGCTAAAAACTCATGGTGTTCGCAAGCGCCATCAGGTTCGTGCTGGATGTGCAAGGAGTATTGAAACCCAATTTGATCGTAAGGGCGGGTATGGTCTAATAAGGGGACCGCCGGCATGAAAGTCTCAAAATCCAGGTAGTACAAAGGGTAGGAGAGTCCACCTAAAAAGTTTTTGATGCGTTCGGGGTTAATCAACTCTTCACCCGTTTTTTCAATATCCACTTGATGTCGTTGATTGTTAGATAAAGGGAAATCATCTGGGACGTCACCTATTTCAAGAACACCGTCTTCATATAAGTCCCACGCTTTAGAACCAATGCGGGTAATATTGAAAACAGAATAATCAGGTACATGCTTCCAGCAGTGATTCATAAAGTCGCATCCATAAGGATTACTACAATGCGGTCCAATGTTTACTTCAGGCACTTGTTCTAGTAATTGCACTGCTTTCAATTCTTCAATTAAATCTGGAATCTCATTATCATAGTCCATAAGGTCTTCTGAGATATTACTTTTAGTAAACAAAGCCTGGATATTCAATTCTCCATTACGCACATAAGAACGATTTAAGTGCACAATGAAAACTTCTCCAATATCTAAACCACATCCCATAGCCACATAGCATTGAACAGCCGCGTCGGGAAGGTGAGGAGGTTTAACTTTAGTAGTACTCTTTACTTCATAAATATTCCATAAGCCATCTTCTTTGGCAAGGATGTCAATAGCAACCAAGACCTCATCAAAAATAAACGTCGCTTCATAAATCACTTCCACCCCTTCAGCTATAAGCGCTAAAGTTTTAGCTGCACATTGTCTATTCGGAAAATCATAACCCGCAGTCGCATCTACGCCACCAGGAAACAAATCTTGCGCTAGTAAGCCTACATCCGTTCCCGCCTGAAAAATCGCTTCCTGTCCCACACTAATTTCGCGCAGTTCGGGTTGATGCTTATAAAGCCATAAAGATTTATGGCACTGTTTGCCACGCATGATTTTTGATTTTGATAACATAGGGTTTATTTTTTATAATACAAATGTAAGATAGGTAAACGGAGGGTATTTGCGTTTATCGAAGCGAAATAGAAAATTAGAAAAATAGTGAAATAGTTGCTTAGCTGACTAGTTGACTAGTGAAAATGATTGTTCTGGTGAGATATTTATAGGGAAGAAGATGCATTTTTAAAATTGATTGTAAATTTAGATTTGTGGAGGGGCTTTAAAGAAAATTTATTGATGACCAAAATTAGACCTTAGTAAGACCGTGAAGCTTTGATACGCCGAGAGGCGGATGAAGATCACACGGCCGCACTTAGGGATAATGAAGGTCAGAAGTGAATTTTATTGTTAGCCTTGAGTTTTTTGTTACTTTTTGGGTCAAGCCAAAAAAGTAAAGATGCGATTGAAGAAACTTCGGTGAGAAAGTAGCGGTCGATACCTTGAATTATCGGAAAAATGACTTTTAAAACACTATGTAATAGGTAGAGATCTTCCTTCAATTAGCGTATGCCGTCTTGCGAAAACGATACGTTATTCCAAGAAGGTAGATATCTCATTTCGTTCGAAATGACTAAGTAGGGTGGGGCTCGGGCATGCTAAAAAATAGTTGACTAGTCCCGATAGCTATCGGGATAGCGGACTAGTTAACTAGTGAAACTGTGTGTTTGTAAAGACCAATTCTCCCTCTAGTGCGTTAAGCGAAGATTAGACATTGTTGCTCACCTATTTTTCAAATAATAAACAAATGCGCACGATATTTTTAGCTTGCGCCTATATTTTTGCCTATATTTGAAATAAGTATTTTTCGCCAATTAGGTTGATTTGTAAGTATTTTTCGCTTGTAGTAAGCGTTTTTCACCTTTTTTTAAATAAGTGTTTTTCACTAAAAGCTATGAGTAATAATCATTTTTCACTTAAAATAAGTGTTTTTCACGGTGTTAAAGCACCTGAAGAAGGAAATTTGGTGGGCTATGGAGCACTTATTGAATTTTATAATTTAGCGGTTCCTATCCCCAATCAACTTGCGCTTATTAGTACCAAGAAGAGAAAATACAATACCCCAAACTGGATGGTGTTCACCCCTAGATATCAACCAGAAGAAAGTTTGTATAAACAATTAGTATTCGCATTAAAATATGAAGGGGTAAACCTATTGGTGCTTAAAAAACTCTTTGAGCTCGTTCCTAAGCAAGAAATAGAAGGAATTATTAAATCAGAGGCACTAGGGATCTATAGTCGAAAAATATGGTTTTTATATGAATGGCTTTTTCAAGCTAAATTAAATATTGAAGATTTAGAAAGTGGCAATTATTTGCCTTTGTTAGATACATCAATCCAATATGGAATTGAAGGTGTGCGCTCGCCAAGACATCGAATCATTAATAACCTTCCAGGTAATCCCAATTTTTGCCCCTTAATTTTCAAAACTGAAAAACTAGAACAACATATTCAGTCAAATTTGACTAGTAAGAAAAACACTTTTCTGAATAGTATTCATAAAGACATCCTACAACGAACATCTGCTTTTTTATTATTAAAAGATTCCAAAGCGTCCTTTACTATTGAAGGAGAAAATCCAAGCAATAATAGAGCCATGCGGTGGGGAAAAGCTATAGGACAAGCAGGTCAAAAAGCCTTAAGTAAGGAAGAATTAATTCGCCTACAGCAAATTGTAATAGAAAACAGTCGCTTTATTGAAATGGGTTTTCGCAAGGAAGGAGGTTTTGTAGGAGAATATGATCGAACTACAGGAGAGCCAATCCCCGAACATATTTCAGCAAAACAAGATGACCTTATTCCATTAATGGATGGATTGTTAGCTACAAATGAAGTCCTGCAAGATGAAACTTATGATGCTGTTTTAGCTGCAGCTGCCATCGGATTTGGCTTTGTATTCATTCATCCATTTGTAGATGGGAATGGAAGGTTGCATCGCTATATTATTCACCATGTTTTAACGAAAAAACAATTTACGCAGCAAGGACTTATTTTTCCCGTTTCTGCTTCAATTCTAGACAGTATAGATGATTACAGAAAAGTATTGGAATCCTATTCACACCCTTTATTAGACCATATAGAATGGAAAGAAACCAAAGACCATAATGTAGAAGTGACCAACAATACCATTGATTTATACCGCTATTTTGATGCAACGAAGCAAGCTGAGTTTTTATACGACTGTGTAGAAGATACATTGGTTAGAGTCATTCCTGAAGAAGTGAATTATTTGCAAAAATATGATGAATTTAAACGATATTTAGACAATCATTATGAAATGCCGGATAAACTCGTTGCTATTCTCGTTCGATTTTTAGAACAAAACCAAGGGGGGCTTTCTAAAAGAGCGCTTAAAAAGGAGTTCGCAGTATTAGAAGATATCGAAGTAAATGATATTGAAAAGATGTACGCAAGTATTTTTTTAAAGTAAACTATGGCAACACAAGCAGCGGCAATACTCGAGTGCAACTTGATTCAACAACTCATTGACCTAGCTTACGCCTCTGTAAAGATACTAGACGGAGATGCCTTAGTTTCTAATTTGAAAACGCAATTAGAAGCCTTTATTAAATCAGATGGAGGCTAACGCCCATCAATTTGAGCGATAAAAATTCGTTTTATCGCTCAAAAAATGCTTAAATTTGAGCGATAAGTTATTCAAGTATAGCTCAACACCAATTATGGGATGGAACTGGCAACATAAAAATTGGCCTAATTTTACTTATGATAAAAGCGATTTAATTGCCTTAGAATATAAATTTTCTCAAAATCAAGGAAAGGTATTCGGCGCCTTAAAACATATCAGGGAAGATTCTAGAGAAGATTTGCTAGTGGATATATTGAGTAATGAAGCACTTAAAACTTCCGAAATTGAAGGGGAGTTTCTAAATCGAGGAAGTGTTCAATCTTCTATAAAAAGAAACTTAGGTCTAAGTGTAGAACAAAGAAAAGTGACACCTGCTGAATTCGGTATTTCCGAGATGATGGTTGATTTATACAAAAATTATAAGGATGAGCTTTCTCATAATCAACTTTTTGATTGGCATAAAATGATTTGCAATGGTAGGCGCGATTTACAAGAAATTGGTTCTTATAGATCACATAATGAAACAATGCAAATTGTTTCGGGTAGTATAGATAAACAAACCATTCATTTTGAAGCACCTCTATCTGTGAATTTAGTTAAAGAAATGGAGCAATTCATTGCTTGGTTTAATTCCGTGCATTCAGAGAAAAACGAGCTAGACTTAATGCCTTTAGTTAAGGCCGGAATTGCGCATTTATATTTTGAAAGCATCCACCCTTTCGAAGATGGAAATGGGCGTATTGGTCGGGCTATAGCTGAAAAATCTATTGCCTTAAGCACTAATCAACCCACTTTAATTTCACTCTCACACATTATAGAGGCAAATAAAAAGTCTTATTACAAGTCATTGGAAACACATAATAGGACCTTAGAAATTACAGACTGGCTAGTTTATTTTGGACAAACCATTCTAGACGCGCAAGAAGATACCTTGAAAAGGATAGATTTTATAATAGAAAAAGCCAAGTTCTTTAATCGATTTTCTCTACAATTAAATAAACGACAGTTAAGCATAGTATTAAGACTTTTTGAAGAAGGACATCTTGGATTTAAAGGTGGCTTGAGTGCTAACAATTATCAAAAAATTGCGAAAACCTCAGCTGCGACAGCTACTAGAGATTTGTCAGACTTGGTAGAGAAACAAGTATTGCTAAAAAAAGGAATGCTAAAAGGAACCAGGTATGAACTCAACTTGAAGCTCAAATGATTATTGAACAGAGGAAGAGTTGAAAAGTTGAAACGAAGCCTACTCAGAATCCAACACCACAGATTCCTGATATCCGCCCCGATGCTTTGGGAATGAAGTATTTTTTTATTTGAGATTGTTTATAATTGTATGTTAAAAAGGCATTTCCACTTTATCAATATCAATCCGTTTCCCTAAATTCTTACGCGATTTCATCGCTTTAAAATGTCCACATTCATAAATATCAGATACCTGACCATCTTCACTAACAAAGAGCAATTCCATGTAGTGTTTGGAATGCGGGCCAACGAAGCGATAACCTGGGCAACCATAACTGCATTTGATAGAATCACACATCCCAGAAGTCATGGTTAAGGATTCATTTCCAGCCGCTTTAAACTCGTCAAACGCAACACCTAGTTTATGAATGAATAGCGCTTTCGGAAAATCTTGATATGTTCGGTCATCATCAAGAATTTCATTCACCATATCAATATCCAACTGTTGAATAAAATATAGGACGGCGTCCAATTGGGTTTTTAATTGCATTGGTTCGATTTTCTCATTTTGCAGTTCTAACATATGGAATATATTTTGTATTACAAAATTAAAAAAGCTAAACGGACGGTATTTGCGTTTAGAAAGAAGTTGGCTAGTTGCTTAGCTGACTAGTGAAAATATCAATCTTAACGGGTTCGGGCTCCTTTCTCCGAGGAGAAAGGCGGGGGATTGAAGCCCTTCGTATTAATTTACACAAATACAATTCCTGTTCGTATGGCTTTGCCTACGGACTTCTATGTCAGTAGCTTTCAGCTACTCTTTCTCAAACATAATCAATTTGCAACAATCCTTTTCCACCACAATAATCAATGGCACTGCTATATAGATAAGCTTCTGGATCCCAAACTATTCCTGCTTCCACAGGGGACTTGGGTATACAAGAAGCCCAAGCTCCCAAAGGGAGCTTCGTACTTTTTACGTTTTAGGAAGCCTTTGAGCGAAGCTCAGGCTTAATTTTTTGGAGAATATTATACTTAGAGATTATCGAATACGCCAAGGCGTAATCGATGGACTCCAATGGGGACTTGGGTATACAAGAAGCCCAAGCGCCCAAAGGGAGCTTCGTACTTTTTTCGTTTTAGGAAGCCTTTGAGCGAAGCTCAGGCTTCCTAAAACGAAAAAAGCCCAGCACTATGTGCTGAGCTTCTTGCGGTCCGGACGAGACTAAACGTAATATAGTAAAATCAATAGTTTTAACCCTTAGAAGTGTATTTGTGTGCGGTATGGGGTGCGGTAAATTCGTTTGCGGTCTGGTTTCGGTCCTAAATACCTTATTTAAAGAAACTAAAGAAAGATGCAAATTCATTAATTTTCATTTCGTTGTGAAATTTGTTTAACACCTCTTTTGATGAGAAGTTTATGTAATCATCATTTATATTTAAGTGGATACAATTTTCTTGACTAAATTCCTTAGTCGATTTGTTTACTTTTAGCATATAGGGTATGAACATAACTTTATCATTACCATTTGAAAAGTAATTTAGAAACATTGTTCTTTCGTGTTTTTGAAATCCAGCATCTTTAAAATATCCATGCCATTTAACAATTTCTTTACTTAACTGATTAATGCCAATTCCATTAGTGCCACAAGAAATTAATTTTTCCTCATCGTCTGAATAGGAAAAGGTTGAAACACTACCAAGAAACACTATTTTTTTACTTAACAAATGATAACCACTATCCATTAACAATGATTCTTCATTCTTTTCATCTTCAATAGCGAAAAAGTCAAATTCGTAGCTGCAATACCTCAAAAAAATCAAATAGTCCTTTGATTCAATTTTGATTTTAAAGCTGGCAATAGCACTATTATATCCTTCCTCTATTGACTTCCATTCGTTATCGAATACATTCATTTCCCAGTGTGGTACATTTTCATATTTTTGAATAAGTGTTAATTCGGGAATAGGCTCGGTTTCTCTTAACTGAGCGTGGGAGTTTATAATAAATAATAAGGCGAAAATGGTTAAGATTTTTTTCATTTGATTTAGGTCTTTTAATTAGTTAAAAGTATTACTATTCTTTGATATTGGATTGTTTTATCATTTTGCGTATTGCATACTCTCTATCGTACCGAAAAAATCTTTAGACCAATAACTTATGTTTTTATTATTAGTTTGGTTATCGGTTTGGTTGTTTTTTTGGTTGGATTATCGAGAATATTGAACACTTGTTAATTTATCATTCTCAAAATATAAATACATTTTATCATACACCCATTGCTCATGAACACCATAATTTCCTTTAGAAACATTTTTATTTATTGGATATCCTAAACTTATTGAAGCTAATTCCGTATTCATGCCTATCCAATGACCACCATCAAGTACCTTTAAATATGTATTTACCCCATATTTATCTTTAATTTGTTTTAGTTCATTCTCTCTGGTTGTTTCGTTTTGTTTGAGTCTGAAATTATCTTGTAAATCAATGCTATCATTATAGTTTTGTAAGATTAAATTCATTTGTTCATTGTTGTTTAGATATATCCAATGAGCATAACCAGCAATGTTGTTTAATAGTACTTTCCAATACTTGTTTTCAAATCCTATAATATTAATTGTATCTCCATTTTTAAATTCAGCTATAACGTCAAAAATCGACTCACTTCCTTTTCTAAGATATCCATAGGATTTGGCGGTTGTAAGAAAGTTTATATTGTTTAAATTTCCTATTTCAGAAAGTGCATTTTCTTTCTCCATATTCATAATGCGAATATCATAGGTTAGTATTGAGTCATTTAAATTAGAAAGTTCAGTTTTGAATGATTTCAATTTTAACTTTAGTTCTACTATTGTTTGTGCATTAACTACGATTACAGAACAAAGGAGGACAATAACTAATTGAATTGATTTCATGTATTAAAATTTATACAAAATTAGTAAAATATGAATGAAAGGTTTTTTTAAGTTTGTCAATATGAAGTTGACTTGTTAAAATTTGCTAAATTCAAGCAACAAGTGCAACAAAAGTAAAGTTATTAAAAAATACTTCATTTGGTGTTTTATAGCCTAAAATTTTTCTAGGTGTGTTATTTAATTTGTCTTCTATAATCTTTACATAATTGTTGGATATTTTAGTTAAATCAGTTCCTTTAGGAAGGTATTTTCTAATGCATTTGATGCCATTTTTAAAAAAAATCGACCGCTTCTCGGAAAATTATCAAATTATCAAATGAATCAAATAAATTAATCCCTGAGGCAACGAACAGAGAACCCATGTGTCTTACTGCCGTCGCCTCTGTCTACACTGCCATCGCCGTAACTCAGGCCGCGGCCCCAGGCGCCGTCTGCACTGTCCTCCGTAGAACTCCACCAGGTACCGTAGCTACCAATGTAGTAGAATGGTCCATCGTCGTTACGGCCACCGCCCGGAAGACCTGAGAAGCCGCTTGTGTTGCTGCCATTTCCATTATCATACCAGCCCGCTTTACTTTTCATTTTTTTGCCGGCTGCATCATCATCACCACCAAGATTATCTGCTAATGTTGTCCATTCCTCATCACTCGGTATATGCCAGCCACTTGGTGCCAAGCCTCTCGGGTCGGTTACCGCATACCAGTTATACAGCCTGCCATATTTGTTACCATTCTCTGGGTCATTGTCATAATAACACCAGGCTGGTTTGCCCTCATGTCCTGCATTTATCCATGCTTCATCGCTTTTTGCTTCTGGTATAGCATCGCCATTTTTAAATGTAGAAACATTTAAGTTGTTAGTCATCCATTCTTGGTTGCCTATTTTAACTGTTGATTGAGCAGCAGCATTGTTGCATGCCGTTAAGCATAATACGGATGAGAGCATCAGCATTATAAAGTTTGTTTTTCTGTTTTTCATTTTGTTTGTTTTTATTTGGTTGCTAAATCACAAATAGCAATCTTGTCAGACTTTGGGTGTTCAATAATTTTTTCAATATATTTCTCAATCTTTTCTCCAAAAATAGCTTTCAATTTATTTGTTTGTCTTTTTGTTTTTTGAATATTTTTTTGGATCAATAGAACCGAAAACTGTATATAAAAAGTCTCTGCCATCAATTGCTATGTTTTCAATGTCTAATTCTAATGTAATCAGTAAAGGTATTTTGTGGTCTTAATTTACATTGTGTTTTGTAGCGTAATATTCTACACCGATTTTGTCAGCGAAACATAAACTGTGTTCCCCTTCTGTATATTCTCTATGTCCGCCATTTTTTCTTTCTATCCAAACAGAAGCTGGTGATGTGTCGTCACGAGTTAAATCGTATCCGCCCCACTAACTCCATATTTCAACAACAATTAATGCTTCATAAATTTGCAGAAATATAAATTTATGGATAAGCAAAATCACATGTATTCGTT
>Ga0209491_10005945_pt1 | contig 17398 bp, 14 predicted proteins | sample BON02_FD_187213 | JGI IMG/M metagenome (GOLD analysis project Ga0209491, IMG submission 187213) | Freshwater microbial communities from Lake Bonney liftoff mats and glacier meltwater in Antarctica - BON-02 (SPAdes) (version 2) | ecosystem: Environmental > Aquatic > Freshwater > Ice > Glacier...
GACCCCAGCGAGGATCAACTTCCAGTACGCGTCTTCGACGCTCAGCCATCTCTTACGTCCCCGTCGTCCCATACTGTTCACACTCCAAATTCTGATGGAGTGTTGCGACGAGACCTAGAACCCGCCCGGCGATACTGGCCCTATTTTCGGTCGGCGTTAACAGAACCGGAAGAAATGGCGAACACGCCTAGAGCCAGCCACCGCTGTCTTGGAATACATCGAGGTCTACTACAACCGGCCGCGACCCCATTCAGTACTAAACTTTGAAGTTCCCAAGCATTCGACGCCCGGAGGCAATCCCAACCGATATCGGCGCAGATTCTGGCAAGAAACCAAAACAGAACCACCAGTGGGTTGCAAAACGAACTAAACCAAGAGCGATTCAGTCACTCTGGATTGAGGGTCCCAGTTTCGTTCCAACGGCTACCGGCGAGCGTTGGGCAGGTCCACAGTTGTTGAATTCTCGCAGATTCTGGCAAATGAGCAAGGTCATGCGGCTTAAACCAAAACTGTAACCGAAACCTGCACTCGTCCACTAAACCAAGCATTAAGTCTCGGGGACCTCAAAGCTCATTCCAACTCCTTCCTGATGCATCAGTTAAACACGGAGACAGGCGTTGGAATCGATTTCTCTCAATCACAACGCTCTGCCACGGATGCTCGGCCACGACGAGAGCTCAATATTCGGGCCGGTAACTCCAGGCATTTTCGCCAGATTCGCCGCAGTCTGGGCCACCGCGAAAGCAGGCCAATGGAAACCAACTCTTCGAGGATGCCGTCGGAACGTGCGGGAAAGAATTTAGTGAAGTCGCTCTGGAAAAGCGCAATTAACTCGGAGTACGTTCTGCTTCCCATTCCGGTGGATGTGTTCAGGCAGTCTAAAATCCTATCAACGGGCAACGTTTTCTCTGCGTTGATATTCAGGCTTGTCATAGCATCAACGGCAACATCTGGGAATCCGAATGTTATAAGACCGAACAAATATTTTCGCACGAGTGGCTCATTGCGCAGAAGTGCATTTTGAAAATCTTCCGATACCCAAGGGTCTCTGAAGTAAACCGCTTCGCCCCATTGGACCGTGCCAGATTCGGTTTGGGCAGCAATCTTGTATAGGAACCTTGATGGAAGAGCTGACCTACTGTATGAATGCGGCTCGAGTTGGTAAAGGACAAAACCATTTTCCCGCAGTAGGAGATCGATGTTTGAGAAGTTGTTAGAGTCAGCATCTTTCGGATTGCCGTGAAACTGGCACTCGATTTGAATTCCGAAAAGGTCTGGCGATTGAAGAAGCCTTGAGCTACCCCTCAGGACTCCGAGGTCAAAGCCATCGGTGTCCACCTTGAGAAAATTTGGAAAAATTCGCGCTCTATCAAGAAAATACGAGTCAAGCTGGATTTCTCTGTCTGACAAGACGACAGGTTTGCCAGCATTGAATATCTCTTGAGTGTAACTGCGGGACTTTGAGGCCATCACTGTCATCGCATAATGGGCGGACGTCCGATGGAACAGAGTACTCTGGACTTCGTCTCTGGGAGTAGCTTGCGGCCCCACGACCCAGGCCGCTTCATAATGCTCTGAGTTGTAGGAAAGTGAGCGGAGGCGTTCAATCTCTGAAACTAAAGGATCGAAACCGTATTTTGTAATCGTTCGACCATTCACATCCCACCGTTGATCGAAGCCGCCGGAAACACCCACATCAGCTAATACAAACTCGGAAAGTTCAGCGTCGCTGTACAAGAGCTCGCGGGCAGCATCATTGGTGTTCACATCCTCATTGTAACGCTGAGGAATGGGGGAAAAATGTTCAGCTCTTCGTGGTGAAGAAGTTTTGGGAACGGCGGGCAAGAGGGGTCGAAACATGGGAGTGGCTTGAGTTGTCGGCAAACATCGCGGAAGAGAGCCGGTCAGGCAGAGCGAAATATTTGCCAGGGATTGGGAGACAAAGTGACTAGGATTGTAAGACTGTGATCTCGATAATTGTCTATGGGCGAAATGACAGCTATGGATACAACCTCCACAAACGTGCGGCTTTGAGCCTTAACAATTTTGGTCACATCTTGGGTCGTGACGATGAAATAATTTTTGTAGACTATAACACTCCTTCCGGTTTCCCAACCTTTCCCGAGGCAATCGCCGACACGCTGACACCGCGGGCCAAGCGACTTCTGCGTGTTCTTCGTGTTAGCTCAGAGCAACACTCATCTTTGGCCCCGAAAACCCACCTCAAGACGCTGGAGCCGCTGGCGCGAAACGTCGGCCTCAGGCGTTCGAATTCCAACAATAAATGGGTGCTGTCAACGAACACTGACATGCTTTTTGTCCCTCGGAACAACACGTCTCTATCAGACACGGTCGCTCGGCTTGATGACGGTCATTTCGGCCTACCACGATTCGAGGTTCCGGAAGGGTTATGGGAGGGGCTTAATCGCTCAGATCCGGAGGAAGGCATCCACACCTTGGACCGTTGGGCATCTCAGTTTCACCTCCAACTGGTAGCTGAGTCTTGGTTGCCCCATCGTTTTGACGCCCCGGGCGATTTCCAACTGCTTCTCCGAAAAGATTTGGTTGCGATTCATGGATTTAACCAGCAAATGGTGCTTGGGTGGCACGTTGATTCGAATATCTCGAAAAGGGTAAGTGTTATCCGGGGTGAGGCCCAAGATTTCAGCCCTTATTTGCAAGGCTTCCACTGTGACCATACTCGCCAAGAAACTCCGATGCACAAGTCGGGAGCTGTACAAAATAGCACCTTCCGATTTATAGATTCAGTAACTAGTTCCGTCGTAAAAGGCCAAGAGGACTGGGGGCTGAAGGGCGTTGATGTAGAAGAAATCCGCCTTGACCGGTCCTTTAGTAACCGACTCGTGGAGGTCTTGCATGAAACGATTCAGCCTCAGAAGAGCACCCCGCCGACCCGTCGCTACAACGCCTCTGGTTACGATGTGGACCCGCCGCATGACTCAACCGTAGTTACCTTCCTTTTGGACCTCGTAGCGAGCCACGGGCCTCGCCCTCGAATACTGTGGCTTGGCCCTCGCAGTGAAATTTTGAACCTTTTTCTTGAAGGTATTAAGAAGCTATCGGAGCGGGTGGACTTTCACGGTGCGTTCCCGGAGCGTTTGATCTACACAAGAGCGGAGTTACGGCGCGTTCCCGAGCGCTATGGATTTGACTTCGTAGTGTTCGACCTACGGGCGTTTTGGGCGGGTGTCCCCGATATTCAAGGTCGCCGCCATACAGAGCTTCTTTCTCTGATTCGACGATGGTGGTCTGGAAAATTTCTAAAGAACTCAATATCGGCAGAACCCCAGCTCATCGCAATAGACGCAATAAATACAAGTGTCGAGACTGAGTTCAATCTTTGGGTGAGTTGCGGCCGGACGCCCTACAGCATCGGTATAAGCCATGGTGTTCTCAGGGAGAGAAGGGGCAATATTTCTCTTTGGCAGGTATTTGGCAAACGGTATCTGTCGGGATTGCGAAGACTTATTATTGGCGATGAGAATGTTGCGTCCTGGGTTTCAAAAAGATTTGGCTTCCGGACGATGACTGTCGCGCTGCGAAGGGGGTACTTCGAGGAGGGATGAGCAGCGAAATTGTGACCGTTGAGTTTCGCGTATCCGGTCCGGGGGGTCTGCGACCCTTAAACTGCGCCGTGTCCTCGCTGTTCCTGGCTGAATTAACATTGACACATGATGGACGCGGAAGAAGTGGAAAGTCGGACGCCGAACGAAGCGACCTCTACACACGGAAAATACTAGGAACTAAAGCCCGGACGAATAATAGAGAATGGTGGCGTTAGCAATGAGGCGAACCTTCGGATTAGGAAGTTTATTGAGAAATTTTCGATCTAAAATAAAAACTAGCCCGCTGGAGCTTCCCCACCTAGAAACAATTGTGCCAGGGCAATTGCCGATAAAACTTTCGGCGTATTACCCTGACTTCATCCAGTATTACCCAACTTGTGAGTTACAAACAAAAAAATACTTTGTTGATAATGTCGGCACGGATTGGGTGTGCCTTGACGGGGGAGCAAACGTCGGTTACCACTCCATTTTGCTTGGACGGTTAGCTAGTGAGGGAAAGGTGTTCGCCTTTGAGCCAACTTCCACGCTTTCAATGCTAATCGAAAACCTGAACTTGAACGGCACAACCAACGTGGTGCCCGTGGGGAAGGGTTTATCGAACTTCATCGGGAAAAAAAAAGACAAAATTTATCGCATCTGGGGCCGCCCGCCCGAAGAATCTGTGGTGGATTTCACTACTATTGACCAGTTTGTCGAAGAGAATGGGCTGGAAAGAGTTGACCTCATTAAAATCGACGTGGATGGTTATGACCTTGAGGCGTTAGAAGGAGCTGTAGACACCCTCGCGCGTTTTTCTCCAATCGTTTGTGTCGAGTTGAACCATGCGTTAGCGACAAGAGGGAGAGGAGTTTCAGAAGCTTTGGCATGGATGCTTGACCAAAAATATGACGAGGCGTTGGTCCTTGATGGCGATAACTTTGTCTTTTCAAAAAACTGGCAATTGGGAGAACCATGGCCCGATTACCTGGAAACTAGATTCGATCGCCGAAATACTCTGGCGGCGCTTGACGCGCGTGCTGTGGGCCCTGAGCTCACCGAATTTAAACCTCGATGGGTCCTTCAGAATGAAGCAGAGGAATATGACGCTAACCGCTTCGTTATAGAAGGTTCGGCTTGGAATTATGCGGTTTGTGCAGATACCCCAGGAATATTTGACGTCGATAGTGCCCTTGCTTTGGTAGTGACTGTTCACTCAGGAGAAATCGGGATTTTTCTTTCGAATTCAAAGGGCAGTGAACTTTTAACGCCGGAGCGTCTTGTTGGAAAGATTAACGACCAGGAAGTAGTGTTTCCACTTGTTGATTTAAAAGTCAGTCAGATAATTATAAGAAAGACCACTGCGGTCAAAACAGAATTTTCAATCTCGTACTCGGGCATTCGGGGGTTTGAGTTTTTCGATTCTGCTCCTGTTTCTCTGGGTAGTTTTGACCGAGAGGCGCTCGGGTCAGTCTTGGGATGTCCCCCCGGTCGCGGTTGGGACGCGGTGCCGCTGGATTTTGTTTCTTCAGTGAGAATCGACGAGCTCCCCTCTCTTTTCTATAGCCAGGCTGTTCCCCCAAAAAGAAATTATCTCCGCGACCCAATATTTTTTCGGATGGAAAGAGAGGACGCTCCAATTCTCACCTGGCTGTACCAGGAGATCCGCCCTGAAAGGCATCTTGAGTTTGGTACCTGGGAAGGTTTCGGGACCACGCTTTGCTTAAAGGCTTGTTTAGCCGACGTCTGGACGGTAAATTTGGCCCGTGGCGAGGATGTCCGCGGCCTTAGCGCCTATCCCGAAAGCCGTGAACCGGCTCACCCCAAAAATCCAGGTGCGGAATTAGGACGGTCCGATCGTGGATCAATGGTCGGTTGGATGTATCGCGCAGAAGATTTCGAAACGAGGGTCCACCAAATCTTGAAAGACTCCCGGCAGCTGGTGCCCGAAGATTTTCCCGCTGAAGGGTTTCAGACGATCTTAATCGATGGGTCGCACAAACGGGCGGATGTGCTCGCTGATATCAAAACAGCCGTTTCAAATGCCTCCCGCTCGGGGGTAATTATTCTGCATGATTTTCATTTGGATTCCAACGTGGTGAGGACTAATGAGGCCTGTAGAGGTGTAGTTGCTGCTGTGGCCGATGCGGTGAATATATTTGGCGGTGAGTGGAGCCTCTACTGGGTCGAGGAGACGATGCTTCTCTTGGCGATTTCCCGTTACTTTACTGGCAACAAAACCTGAGCTTAGCGAGGGGCAACAAACGACCAGCCCAAGGTGGTGAACCGTCCTGGGTTTGATGGAGGCTCTGTTTTTTCATCTCGGCCTAATCTTTCGGCCGGTTGGGACTGGTGCAGACTGGACCCGGAGGGCACTCTGTATTCGGCGCCACACACCACGTGAGCATCCGCCGACAGCGACATGTTAATTGTGGATCGCAGCAGTGAACGCAATAGATCAGGGGAGGCGTCCCCCGCGGCTTGGGTTAACAGCTCATTAGGTTGGACAACATGAAGCGCGGTCATCGTGATTGTTAACGCCGACCGAAAATAGGGCCAGTAACTAGATTACTTTACGGGGCATTACTGTTAGCGACTTTAGCGACTGGAAGATAAGTGACATCTATGAAATCGAACTCGAGCGCGCGCGAAACGAAATATGGATGAGAATCGAGGCCACTCACTGGGTCCTTCAAAGATTTTCTCCCAGACCTAAGCGAGCGCTATTGACCATGCCAGATTAAAGTCCATTCGAGACAACAATGCCTCGGCAGAGAAACCACGTCATCTCTTAGACTCGGCTTGAGCCAAAATCCACTCGTAGGTTTTTGCAAGGCCTTCAAATAGCGGGGTTCTTGGCGCCCAGCCGAGCTTCTCTGTGATGAGTGCGTTGTCACTGTTCCTGCCTCGCACGCCTCGGGGTGCGTCAAGGACATAGTGTCGCCGGAGCTTGATGTTCGCGATTTCCTCAAGCATGGTGACCATCTGATTGATCGAGACCATTTCATCGGACCCAATGTTCATTGGACCTGCAAAGTCAGATTCCATAAACAACTCCGTCCCATAGATGGCGTCATCAATGTAGGTGAACGAACGGGTTTGTTCACCGTCACCCCAAATCTCTATCTGATGGTCTCCGGAAAGCTTGGCTGTTGCCACCTTCCGGGCGAGTGCTGCAGGGGCTTTTTCCCTTCCTCCATCCCACGTGCCGTGAGGACCATAAACGTTGTGGTATCTGGCTACCCGACCCAAAATCCCGAAGTCTTCGTCAAAATGACGAACCATTCTTTCGGAAAACAGCTTCTCCCAACCGTATCCATCCTCAGGCGTTGCGGGGTAGGCATCGCTTTCTTGAAGCCCTGCAATCTCATTCGAGATTTGCTTATCTGCAGCGTAAACGCATGCTGAAGAGGCAAAGAAAAACTTCTCGACACCAAATTCTTTGCTTGCTTCAAGGAGATGGGTGTTGATCAGGACCGTCAGCATACACAACGCCTTGTTGGCCTCGATAAATCCCATGCCGCCCATATCAGCGGCGAGGTTGAATACCTTCTGTCGACCTTCCACAGCGGTGTAACAATCGTCCTTCAGTCGAAGATCAAGGGTCATGTTGTTGACCTCCGGGAACGACTGGTACCACTGGCTAGAGGGCTTATTGTCTACCGCTCGAATGTCTTTATATCCCTGGCCCAGGAGGCTTCGAACCAACCACCCACCGATGAACCCCCCTGCCCCGGCCACAAGGACAGGCGCGCTTACGTCTTTGATTCTCGTCACTTGCTAATCCTTCTCTCTGCGCAGGCCAGGGGATCCAGGCCGAACGATGGTGGCCTCGAGGTCTTGGTTGACTCCGAAGAGGTCGATGACGGTCTTCGGTAAATGTTCTCGGGGAATCAAGCGGGACAACTTTTCCTTCGAACCAGCGACGAGCACCCGGGCATGAGCAATCTCTGTGGTGTCTTTCGCGAGGGTGATGCCCTCCAAGTTAGATCCGTGGGTCGCTTGCCTGACGAGTTCGTCCAGCCCAAAGACGTTTCGACCTTCAGCGATTAGCTGCCGAGCAATTTCCATCGCTTGGCTTGCCTCCAGCAAGGGAGTGCCGCCTTTGTACGCAAGGCCCACAATTGCTACCGAGTCCCCTCGAGAAGAGTGTTGCAGAACCAGTTTCACAACCCGCTCTATTTGCCTGTCGTTAATTAGGTCCGTTGCCACGGCGATTTCTGCATTCACGCCGCGTGAAAGAGCCGCGACAGCCAACGCTTTGTTGTCCCGAGGGAAGCATGGCCCTCCATAGCCCAGACCGGCAGTTAGGTAGCTTCGACCAATTCGCGCATCTGACCCTACGGCCGCGGTCACATCGTCGATGCTCGCCCCAGGAAGTTGGTCACATATTTCACTGAGCATGTTGGCATAAGAAATCTTTGTGGTGACAAACGTATTAATAGCAATTTTGGCTAGTTCTGCGCTGGCCAGCGACATCCTGCGGAACTCGGGCTTATTTCGAACAACGCTGCGGGAAACCTCCTCGACAAAATCTCCAGCTGATGGGTCCGATTCACCAATCAGAACGAGGTCGGGGTGCTTCATGTCATTAATGACTGAACCTAGCGCAATGAACTCCGGTGAATAGGCGAGGCTGAGTGTGCTTCCTACAGTGACGCCGGAGGCCACCTCGAGCTCACCGATGAACACTTCGTTGCATGACCCAGGCATTACTGTAGAAGATATTACGATCGTAAAACTCCTCGGATGAAGCGCTAAATGCTTTCCGATGTCTCGCAGGGCAGAAATCACGAAAGTGTTATCAAAAGCGCCGTCCGGACCGCTAGGGGTGGGAACGATAATAAAAGCCCCGGAGGTTCCCCTCAACGCGTCTTCACTGCGAAGGTAGGCCGAAACTTTGTCCTTCGTTGAGGCCATCAGGTCCGCGAGACCCGGTTCGAAAATAAGCGGTTCTCCTTGGTTCAGAGATTCCACTGCCAGCGGAGAAGGATCATATCCGCGTATTTGGTGCCCGGCCTCGCCCAGCACAACGGCAAGAGTTGCGCCAAGCTTACCCAAGCCAAAGACAGCCAGGGTTTTTACCGAAATATTTTTTTGCACTTCACCCCTAATTTTGTTTCACCGACGTTCTCAGGGTATCGGCCACTATCCGAAAAATCTTTGGGAAACGTCGCGTACAGGTCCGACTTCTCTGACTCTTCCCCTTTCGAGCCAAATAGCCGTGGAACACATTGCTTCGACCAACTCTCTAGAGTGGGAGGCGAGGACAAGAATTTCACCCTTCTCAACCACTTCTCGAAGCCTGTTTTCCGCCCGCTTCCGAAATCCCTCGTCGCCCACACTCAACCACTCGTCCATGAGGATAATTTCTGGCTGAAGGACTGTTGCAGAGGCAAATGCCAATCGCATTTGCATTCCAGAAGAATAGGTGCGAAGCGGCATCTCGAAAAAATCACCTAGCTCCGTAAACTCGCGGACTTCGTCTACTATCCCGCTTTGCAGTGCTCTTGGGACCCCAAGTAAGGATAGGCGTAACTTGGTATTTTCCCGGCCGGTGGCCTCAGGATTGAAACCAATCGAGATATCGATCAAGGAGCCAACGGTTCCTTCGATGGACGCCGTTCCGGACGAGGGGATGTAAACCCGATTGAGGACTCGTAACAGAGTCGTTTTACCCGAACCGTTCAGGCCTAATACGGCTAGCCGATCGCCCGGGGAAAGTCTCATAGAGACAGACTGGAGAGCGTGGATAAGGGGGGGGCCTTCTCTTGGTCTGTTAAGCGCGCCACCCAGGACGGAGGGCAGTAACCGATTTCGCAGGGACCGACTATTGGTCCCTAAGAGTGGAAACTCGACTGAAACGTTATCGAGAGATATGCCTGTCATCTGTGCCTCACACCCAATACGCCAATCGGGACTTCCATTTTTTGCTGACAATTCGAGCAATGAGCACTCCCAGCAACGCCATTACGCTGGCAACTACCCAGCTGGTCGGGGCGGGCGTTTGGCCGAGCAATGGACCCCGCACGATTTCCATCAGATGGAAGAAGGGGTTGAAGTTTAAGACAACATTTCTGAATTCAGGCGGAACTGCGCTCGGCTGCCACAGAACAGGGGTGAGGTAAAAGGATATGGTGATGAGAGATTGCACGATTTGAGCCACATCGCGATACCTTGCGGTCATAAATCCAAGTATTAGGGCAACCCACGAGAGGTTGACGGCCACCAGAAGGAGCCCCGGGATTGCTAAAAAAATCGTCCAGCGGGGTTCGCTCCAAAACAGAACGAAGACAATCGGAATTATCATGAAATTGTGACCAAAAACTAAAGCGTTCTTCCACACGACTCGCAAAGTTAGGGCGGAATAGGGCAACTGGATTTGCTTCATCAATCGCTCCGACTGAATGAATGCCTGGGTTGATTCGGTTGCGGTGAGCTGTATCGCATTCCACAAAATTAGACTGATTGCCAGAAACGGCAAGTACTCCGGTAAGTTGATACCAAAGACGAGCGAGAAAACTAAACCTATCGTGGCAACTTGGATTCCCAAGCCAATGGTGATCCACATGGGACCAATGAGTGTGCGCCGATACGTTTCCTTGATGTCCTCAGATCCAAGAAGGACGGCTAAGCGTAAAATTTCTCGCACAACATCATTCTACGCGTCGGCCGACTCGTGCCGAGGGCCAGAAATTTTGGGGGGCATGTACCCGGCAATCGTCCGCAAAAAGAGGGGTGCTATCCAGCCTCTGGGGTCAAAAAAGATTCGCAACACTGGGGCCAGTCTGAATCATTCGTGGACGAACAAAAATGGGAGTTCGGTTTCATTTCAAACATCGGCCATCCAAAAACCTGAAACAGTGTGGGTGCCATCGGAGAGTTGCCTAGGGCACGCAGCATGTGCCGCACAATTACCCACCCTAAAGAGATGGGCTCCTGGAAAATCGCGACGGGCGTATTGTGAGAAATCCGAACGGCGGATTTGGATAAATACGTCATTACCGGGTGACTTGCTGATTCACCATGCTGGTCGTAGAAACTTACTGGAAACCAAAAAATTCGCGGCGGTCCATATTTTCGTCCAAGACGCAATCCAGCCTTATAGTCGTGCGAAATCTTCCAGGTTTGAGAAAAAACATCGACTCTGCGCAACGCTTGCACCCGGCACACCATTGAAGGATGGGGGAGCCCAATCGAACCCCTTCCCAGCATTCTTTGGGTTTTCGCCGGGTGTGTGCTTAGTCGGAGAAAGTGGGATTGCGCGGAATCAGTCACTACTGTTCTGCCTAAACCCCAGATGAACGGTCCGTTAAAGGTTTCTGCCTTTTCTATTGCTTCCAGAATTAGTTGGACGCTTGATGAGCCGGCAAACCGGTCTGTGGCGTTTAGAAATAGCACCAGGTCTGAGTCGTGGAGTCTCGCAAGGCCACTTTGCATCGCGTGATAGGTTCCAAACGGTTGTTCCCAGAAGTATTCCGCTCCGGCACGACTTGCTATCTCTTGCATCCGTAACTGGGTTTGCGACTGCGAACCGTCGATAACGATATGTCGGGAGGGACGCATGCTTTGGGCTGCAACACTGCGACAGGTGCGCTCCAAATCAGAAGGGTTGTTCATGCATATGGTTACCACCGCCAAGTTAATCCGTCGGCGCAACGGTTCCTGGCTGGCGGCTTGAGCGGTGTAACGCAACGTAAGGTCCTTGCTGCTTCGTGAGAATTTGCGGCGGCATGAAAGCCCACATTCCATTCCAATGTCGAAGAATCTCTATCCGAGCTACTTCGAACCTAGTCGATTTACCGGGAGGGACGCCGGCTCGAAAGCTGGTTCCCGAGTTCTAGTTCGAAGTGCAACACGGTGTGGTTTCCTTCGATGATAGTTCCTGGAAGACTTCGGCGGGTGTTGCCCAGCCGAGTATTTTGCGGGGCCGGTTGTTGATCTCAGTAACGTATTCGTCGAGTTCTGTCTGGGTGAGCTCAGCGAAGCTGGTGCCCTTGGGTAGGTAGCGGCGGATACGAAGGTTGAAGTGCTCATTCGTGCCCCACTGGTAGGCGGAGTACGGGTCAGCAAAATACGTCGGGATCGCGAGGGTGTCTGCGAGTTTGTAGTGGTAGGCGAACTCGCTGCCGTTATCAGCTGTCACCGATCTTCCAGCGTGGGCGGGAAGAGAGGTGAAGATTGTCAGTTGCGCCTCGAGGGTGGCTTGCGCGGTGATCGATTCGATCTTGATCGCGAAGAGTTTCCGGGATCGGCGTTCCACGTTGGTATGTAGGCCACCATTGCCAGGCAGCCCGAGGACACTGTCAGCTTCCCAATGCCCGAACTCATCGCGATTCTCAATCACGGCGGGACGGTCATGGATCGAGGTACGCCACTTAATCCGATCCGAATGCACTCGTCTTCCCTGTCGTTTCCTGCGTGTGCGGTGCCCACGAGTCAAATATTGTCGAAGTTGACGGTGTAATTGTGCTGGCAGATAGATCCACGAATACACCGTCTCTGCGCTGACTCGCATCAGTGGATCGTCAGGGAACTCGGAGGGTAAACGGCCCGCGATCTCCTGGGGCGTCCACCCACGACGCAACGCAGAAATCACCCAATCCACCAGCCGGTCGTGGCCCATCCTGTAGGGCTGATGCGAACGGGCTCCGCGCGTGTCTGCCTGGAGTTGGGCCTGAGACCCGAGGTAGAGACGTTCATGCGGGCCACGCGTGTCGAGCCAGTTGCGTAGATACGGACGAAGATTCGCGTGATCACGTTCTGGTTGCCACGAACCACGCCGTAGCTCGCGGGTGATGGTGGCACGGTGAACACCTAAACGGCGAGCAATCGCCGACCGACTGACACCACCTTTCCAGAGGCGTTGGAGCTCGAAGCGGTCATCGATCATCAAATGTCTGTAATGTGCGGTCAAGGAAGTGCAACCCTTCTCGGAGTGATCTCAATAACCACAACTTAGAAGGTGTTGCACTTCCGACTAGAACCCGGGGTTCGAGAGATGAGACATTGTTCACGATAATCTAATGAGTTCGACGACTCAGTCGCAGAGGGAAAGATAGGTCTTTGTCAGCGGACAGCGCGCGGGAAATTAGATTTGTGATTATTGGTCCAGCCCACCCATACGGCGGAGGGGTAGCGCAGCACACTGCCCGTCTCGCATCGGAGCTTGCGAAGGTGCCGATGGTGAGGGTCAGCATAGAATCATGGAAAGCTCAGTATCCCCGGTGGATTCATCGATTTCAGGCACACGTCAGTTCTGAAATGGCGGAGATTCCCTTCACGGGAGCAATTTTTCGACAGCTAGAGTGGTTCTCACCACTCAGCTGGCTGGCAGTCGGATTGAGAATCAGAAGGGCTGAACTTGTGCTTTTTTCGGTTGTCAGCCCCTTCCAGGTTGTCCCCTACTCGGTGATGAGAATTCTGCTGTCAAAGAGAACTCGGAAGATAGGCCTTATCCACAACGTGTTGCCGCACGAGCGGACGCGGCTGGATCGACTACTGATGCGGCTATTTGCCCGTGTGATCGATGGCGCCCTAGTCCACGACCGAGAATCCGCTCGAACGCTGCTCAGCCTTAGCAGGAGGCCTCTAGCAATCGTTACGGCAGCATTGCCAAGCCCCTGGGACCAGGAAATGCCAAAGAATAGGGGCTTCGAAGAGGACACGACGCTGAATCGGGGGAACTTAAAGTTGCTTTTTTTTGGCAATGTCCGTCCCTATAAAGGCCTTGACATTCTCATCGAGGCACTAGGACATTGCCCAGACACAGAGTTGTTAGTAGCAGGTAAAATTTGGGGGGATAAGGGGGATTTTGAGGGTCAAATCGAGAAAAACAATCTCACCAGCCGTGTCACGTTCGTCGATAAGTACATTCCCGTAAGGGAGTTTGAAGAACTGTTTCGGGGCTCAGACATTCTGGTGATGCCCTATCGGAGTGGGACGGGATCTATTGTCCCGCGCTTAGCAATGTCCTTCGGCTTGCCGGTTATCGCCAGTGATGTTGGATCAATATCAGAATCGATTGTTGACGGTGCCAACGGCATTGTTCTCGCCGAGATCACTCCAGAACGTCTTGCCAGCGCAGTGTGTGCGCTAAATCAAGATAGAAAATTACTCAATACAATGAAGCGAGAAGCATCAGCGACAGAGAATCCCCACGGTTGGAAAAACTATGTCGCAGCGTGCATTGGACTATTGGGAAAAAACGAAATGGATGCAGCCGACGCGGTCGCAAAAGGTTTCGCAGACTTCCTCGGTCAGGACCTCGGCGCTTCGAAGAGGTTCTCGACGAAATGACCGTAGTGAAGTTCAGCGGACGTGAAAAGGGTGGCAGTTGGTTCGTGTGACTCCCACAATAGTTATTCCTGCCTACAATGAGGGCACCAATCTCTCCCAGTTCGTGCCTGAACTTATGTCCAGGCTGGATTGTTGGTCGAGACTTTCCGTGATCATCGTCGATGATGGTTCAACCGACACCACGGGGGAAGTCTTGCGGGAGCTGTCGGCAAGATATAAGAATCTCCACACCATCTGTCTGCAGGCCAACAAAGGCAAAGCGGCCGCGCTGCGAGTGGGGTTTGAGGCCGCAATCGAACGCCAGGCCGACGTGGTCTGCATGATCGATGCTGATGGCCAAGACAACCCTTATTTTCTCAATCTGATGATTCAACGGGTTCTGACGGGGACTGGTCTGGTGACGGGGCGCCGAGTGAATCGCGCCGAAAAATTGCCGAAACGGCTTGCATCGAAGATGTTCAATGTTCTCGTGCGGTTGATGACTTCGACTCCCGGGAAGGACCACAATTCTGGAATGAAGGCAATGTCGGCGGACGTAGCTGCATTCCTGATTCCCTTTCTAGAGGAGGACAGGCACCGGTACATCTCGGTTTTCGCGCACTGGGGCGGATTCGCCTTGGCCGAACGTTCCGTGATTAATCGTCCCCGGATTTCTGGAAGGACGAAGTATTCAAGTTCCAGGATTATTGTCGGTACCGTCGACTTACTGACCCTGAGTCGATTCTTCAAGACTCGACGGCTCACACATGAATAGTGAAAAGCGGAACCGACTGGTTACTGCAGCCAGCTTGATGGCCGCAGGAGCTCTGGCCGGCGGCCTTGTGGGGTTCTCAAATGTCTCCTTTGAAACCGTCATCTACAGTTGGCAAGAAACGGAAGCACAACTCTTTTTTTCAAGCGAATCCGGTAGTTTCGCGGACGACGTCCCCCTTTCGGAGTTTGTCGATATGGGCTCTAATCGGGTTTCGTTTGCGCTGAAGGAGGACCACCAGAGGGAATCTTTTGTTCAGCGCTTAGACCCATGTGAATGTCCGTGGGGAATTGCTGTTGGACGAGTTGGTTTGGCCTCTCCTTTCTCCTATCAGGAGATTGAGCCTGACTATTGGATTACTGGAGGGAGCACCGAGTCGCTGGTTTTCGATCGAAATATGCAGCTTCTTCAACTTCGTGTGCCCGAGACAGACCCCCAGTTGCTTTTCTATCTCGATGTGCAAAGTTTTATTGAGCAGTCCACACTTTACGGAGCTATTGCCGGAGGAATTGCTGGGTTGTTTATCTTTGGCCTCGGATTACAGGTTTTTTTGGCTGTGCGACGGCGCAGGGGCGTCCCTCCCGGTGATGCGATGCCCCTCCCCGGGAGGGGTCCCCCAACGCGTGCTCGCCTGCTGGTTGTCTGGGTGACCGGCCTTTTGATTGTTTTGGGCGTCGGACAAATGGTCTGGGGTGCGTATAGCACCGGCATCACGATCGACGAGGGTTATCACGTCGGTCACTTGCAAAATTTTCTTGACGGTGCTGACTACTCGACTGCCAGCTATGGCCCCGTTGCCTCTCTCGTGGGGCACGCTCTCAACGTCGGGCTTGGACTCGAGAGTTGGGGTGCGGTCTCGAGCGAGCCTGCAGCTTTTGCGGGACGCCATCTCGCGATTGCGCTGCTCGGAATCCTTGCAATTGGCGCCGTAGGGCTCACAGTCGGTGTGACGCTCCGGTCGGTCTCGTGGGGAATGGTGGGGGCGGCGATACTGGCAACTTTGCCACTGTGGGTGGGCCACTCTATGTTCAATTTGAAGGACGTGCCAGCCGGAGCCGGATATGCGCTTTTTATTGCGGGACTTGCATGGCTTCTGGTTTCCCCATCCGCACTCTGGCTTCGACTCTCCCTCGGCGGCATCCTTGTCGGCGTGGGAATTGCGGTGGGTGTGGGAACGCGACCTGGTTTATGGCCCCTTTTTCTCGCAACAGGGGTCGCCCTGCTAGCCGCCGTCGTGCTTAAGAGAACTCTCGCAAGAACCTTTGGGTCGGCGGCAAAACGAAAACAATTACTCGTAGTGCTCGCTTCAATTGTGGGGGCCGGGCTGCTGGGCGCAGGGGCTTTGTTCTTTACCGAAGCAGGTCGCTCGCTTGTCGATGCCGTGTCTTTGAGTCTTGATTACCCATGGTCTAAATCTCGTCGGTACGACGGAGTACGCGTTTACAATCGCCCTGAGGCTTTGTTGGTTTTCCGAATACTGCTCTCTCAAATCCCTGCATTTGTTGCATTTCTCTTCGCAGTGGGCACGGTCACGGGCATTGCGGTTCTCTGGATGGATGTGAAAAAAGGTGTTCGCTTGAGTGGCGTTGGACAGATTTTTCCTTTGGCAGCTCTGCAGGTTTTTACCCCTTTTGTGGTTTTGGCGGTCTTCAATCCGGTTCTTTATGACGGAATCCGGCAGATACTTTTTGTGCTTCCAGGGGTGGCGATAATTTCTGCTTTTGGTCTCTGGGGACTTTATCGCGGCTCTGTCTGGCTTTTTGGCTTCCGGCAGCAGGGAGCGATTGCTGCAGGGGTCGCCTCTGCCTTGCTTTTTTCTATTGTCATGGTAGATCAGGTGAGGCTTTTCCCCTATAACTATGTCTACGTGAACGCAGTGGCTCAAGAAAATGGAGCAAGTGGAGCATGGGAGTCGGACTACTGGGATTCCAGCATGAGAGAGGCTATCCGAGGAACCGTGGCAGTGGGAGATCCCATCACCTGTGGTTTCACCCATCAAGCCATGGTCAACATCAGTGCTATTCGACCACCTTGCATCACAATATCCCCTTACCTGCCGTATCTTGCGCCGTCCGACGAGTCTAATCTTGGCGATCGAGAGTTTTGGACAATACGGTCAGAGCGGAACCTCTTGCAATACGGACCACCACCATCAAATTGCTTCCCGGAGTCTGCGGTGACACGACAACTGAGATCCGAAACCCTGGTCCTGAGCAGGCTGTATCGATGCGTTGACTACTAGTCCACGACCCTGAACGGGCAAGATTTTTTCAATATCGTTATGAGTATCAAGGAGTGTTGCCACAGCCACACCTTGGGAAACGCGGCATAGCCCGGCCGATTGCACCACCCTGCTTAGGCGGAGGATGCTCACGGGTTTCGAGGGTTCAAATCCCGCCGGCTCAGCCACTTTTTAGCGGTTTCACGGGCTCAGTGGTTAAGGCGAAAGACCTGATGTTCCTGCAACTTCGTTTGCCGGATGTACAGATTTATTGCCCCTAACGCCGAGAGGCCAACCGCCTCATTGAACTCCATTGCCACTGACACTAAGTGCACTTGCGTGGCCGACATTTTCCCTGAGTCAACGGGGGCAAAGGTCAGGAAAAGGCGGATGCACTTTGCCTGTGTCCTAGTAGTTTTCTCCTCGTGCAACCTGAGCAGGTGAAAGCCATGCGATGCACGCGTAGTGGGGAAAGTATTGCGTGTGGAGAAGGCCAAAAATAACCTCAGCGACGGTGTCGCTGAGGACACACTCGACCTTGACGTTGCCGCCCTGGAGGTCACC
>Ga0209491_10005947_pt1 | contig 17394 bp, 2 predicted proteins | sample BON02_FD_187213 | JGI IMG/M metagenome (GOLD analysis project Ga0209491, IMG submission 187213) | Freshwater microbial communities from Lake Bonney liftoff mats and glacier meltwater in Antarctica - BON-02 (SPAdes) (version 2) | ecosystem: Environmental > Aquatic > Freshwater > Ice > Glacier...
ATTCCAGTCTGCACCACAGCCAAGCTTGAGGCGCATCCATTGATAATTGCGATCGGCTGGAACGTGAGCATCTATATCGACGATCCTGATCGTGCAGGCTCTGTCACCACTGAGGTGACTGCTAGCGTTGAGGGGGGTCGATACTTGACAATCTCTCTCTCTGAATACGCTCCTGGAAAATTCATGGGAAGTGCAGCCACAAGCTTTTTATCTGAAGACAAGAATGGCACTATCCAGATGGCTGGTGACGGAACCGTGCACCTGGTGTTTTCTGATGATTGCCCAGGCAACTCTGTGTCGACTGTGGTGAAAGCATACAAGCTAGGCACTATTCGCCTCCTTCCTAATCCAATCCAAATAGGTGAGGAAGTGACCATTCAGGTGGAAGATGTGCAGTATGCCAAGATGATGGCTTCTCCCACTGTTAACGTCATCTGTGCTGGCTCCTCGGGTGACGAGCAAACAGTGGTCCTGTCCGAGACGATAAACATAGGATCCTATACTGGAAGCATCATACCAGGACTCACTGGCGAAATATCGGCTCTCCCCGATGAGGCAATCTCTTGTCGTTACGCTCTACAAACTCCGCCGAGTTTGCTGGTCCAGAATGCTCTTGTCCTTCGCTCCTTCACTGGCGTCGTGACTGCGTCGCCGGATATCGTCAATACGGGTGGTGTGCTTACCATTTCAGTTTCAGATAAGGATCTGAATGCCGATGCCACAAGAGTTGAGACGCATTCCTTGAGAATAGTGGCCAGCACTCCGAAGGACTCGAAAGTTGTTGAGCTGACTGAAAAGTCAGCCGACAGCTCAGTTTTCACAGGTATGGTAATTGTGGCGGAAGAAATCCAAGTTGGGCAGCCCATGGACATGCTGTTAGGATCGAATGGCCAGTTTGTCACTGCCACTTATACAGATAATGCCCCGAAAGGAACAGCCGACATCAAGGTCAGAGTGTCGGCCTCGCACGTAGGAGATGTCAGAATCAAACCCAACTATATTCGCGTAGGGGCTCAGCTGCAAGTGCTTGTGGTGGATGCAGATCTCAACCGAGATCCCAACATAATAGAGTCAGCAACGGTATCGGTTTCAGTGTTATCCCCGGGATCGATGGAGGGCATCCTGAACGTTGCAGGTGTTCGCCATACCATGAATGCGCTCATACACGTTACTGAAATGACTCCAAACACACAATTTTTTACCGGCACGCTGATTACAATAGGCGTCCGGGATGCTGCATCAAAGCCTCAGACCCCAGAATTCTCCAACGTGATCTATGTCATGCCAGATTATGATGTGACGCTGCTTTATGCTGATGCTGCACCCTTGTCCAGCACCAAGCTGCTTGTAAAGGTGCTCTCGTCTCAAATCGGCCAGTTATCCTTTTCACCCAATCCTCCAACCATCGGCCAGGCACTGACTGTTACAGTGGTTGACTCGGACCTTGTGTATGATGCAGCACGCGATATCTTTCCGAGTGTCATGTATTCTGCAGGACCAAGCAACTGCGAAGCCTTCGCCAACAATAAGGATTGCAGAGATGTGGGAAATCTTCCCATTGTACCCACCACAACAGGGGGGTCGGTTTTCACTGGGCAGTTGGTTCTGTTCGAGGGAATTGCTATTGGAAATGCTGGTCCGTGCTATCTGACATGCTATGATGTGAGCTCAAAACAAGGAGAAACCATTCAGTTCTCCTATTCTGATGACGCACCAAAAGAGGTCTTCGAAGGGCAAGTCAAAGTTGCAACGATAGCGCAACTTTCAGTCAATCGTATTGGTGCAGAGGGTGTTGTTGACATTACGGTCTACGATCAGGATCTCAACCAGAATACCAGTTTGCCCGAGACGGGTGTGGCAATAGTTGAACGAGATGCACTCTTTGCAATCAGCACAATGACGGTGCATCTGCAGGAAACAGGTCTCGATACTGGATTCTTTACTGGTTTACTTGCAACCACAGCAAGCGCCTCAGCACCTGCAGGAAAAATGCCTGGCGTTGTACAAGGTCAGAATATCACAACCAAATACTACGACCTCAGTCCTCACCAGAAATGGAGATCAACCTGGTCGCTTGTTGTTGCCTCCAACATTGGCACGATCTCCTTTGTTTCAACGGGTCAACAGATTGGCGATACTTTTGTGCAACCTGCGCAATTGACCTACTATCTAACGGACAAGGACCTCAATCTTGACCCGGTCCGGAGCGATAGTGTGGACATAATGGTAACGAGTTCAGATACCAGGCAGCAGTCAGAACATGTTACCTTGAATGAGATGGGATTCGATACAGGCATTTTTACGGCTGATTTTCGCTTCACGGTCGGCTCCTTCAACAGTATTGCAAACAACCAGGCCGTGGATGTAAATGAAGGTGACTTTATTACGGCTGTGTATCTGGATAAGTATCCTTATACGTCTGTAGTGAATGTTGCCAAAGTGGCAACTACCGGGAGGGTTATTGTGAATCCTTCTCCCGTCACAGCAGGTAGGGATATCCATATCACAGTGGTAGATGCAGACTTAAATACACACACGGGCACTATTGATCGTGGTAAGATTATCATCTTCAACAAGGAAAGATATGACAACGAAACCGTCATTTTGACTGAAATCTCTTCTGATAGTAGTATTTTTACTGGATTTACGCCGTCGAGCACAGCTAAATCAGTGGTTTCTGGCTCATTATCTGGTCTGTACGAAGGAGGTGCTGTGCATACCGTCTATGCAGATGCAATTCCACATTACATCAATAACAATTGCCAACAGTGTCTTGTGACAAATAGGGTTGCTATGACTGCCAACATTTCCATTTCACCCACTTTGTTACCGGTTGCTGGCAGTTTGACAGTGACGGTTGCTGATACTGATCTCAATAGAGATAGTTTTCGGACTGAGACATGTGAGGTTGAAGTCAAACAGTACTTTCGTGAACCTTTTGATATGCGAAAGCTGACTATCACTGAAATGGGTCTGAACTCAGACATATTTACCGGAGTTCTGGCCACATCGCCTACGATAATGCCAGGACAATACGGAACCTACAGTGAGGGGTTGTATGGGCCGCAGGGAGGACGAATTTCGGCCAACTATTTTGATCAAGACCCCTTTCCGTCGAGCTTTCGCAACACAACTACGAGACTCTCGATGATTGGCTCCATCGAACTGGGCCCCAACCCCGTCAATCCAGGTGGCAGCATCATAATTACAGTGCGTGATGATGACTTGGACGTGACTATGAACGTTGACCAACAGGGCGTTGTATCTGTTGGCAGCCCCAATGACATCTGGAATACTGGAGGTATCTCTGTTCTTCTTAAAGAAACTGGAAAAAGCACTGGATTCTTCACGGGTTCACGAGAGTCGCAGGAGAAGCAGAGTACGGCTGGAGGTGTTGTCGTCTCTGGTGCTCGACCAGGTTCATATATCACTGCGACATATATTGATGCGATTCCCTATGGAATCAGGACGGGCATAACTCGTGTTGCTACGGTCGCAAACTTGACCGTTAACCCTCCTGTGCTTCGCGAGGGCATCGCCATTGCTGTGACCGTGAAGGATGCGGACTTGAACGATGATTCGAGTGTGGCCGAAAGCCATATGGTGAAGGTATCACAAATATCGTCAAGTCCGGATAGCATAAATTTGACCCTTGTTGAAACTTCCAATTCCTCAGACTATTTCACAGGAATTCTGATGACGAGCTTGACCGGTGGGGTGGGCATACTGAAAGCTCCTGAAGGTTCTTTAGTCAAGGTCGAATACTTTGACAAAAATCCCACTCCATCAACGAATCTCATTGAAAGTCGACGTGTTTCTATACAGGGTCAATTGTATGTCAACACTGCCACAGTTGGTGCTGAGGGCAACATGAACGACGGCACAGCACGATTCAAGCCCTTGATACTAGGCACTAACGGTATTTCAATGACTTCTTGCTTTATCATACCGTTGAATAGTGCGTGCAGCGCAAGCTGCCTTTGCAGATCTTTCCCACAAATTGTTGTCACGGTCATCGATGAAGATGTAGAGGCACCTTTTCTGCCTTCCGTCAAAGTGTACAACAAAAAGGGCATCGAGTACGAAACTATCACCATGGTCAGCACTGGTGTTGTGTCCACCTTCAGCGGGGTCCTGAGTGTAGCCGACAGTGCAGTGGAAGGCACGTCAGACAGCGCAGCGCTCAACCTGGTACCTGGCGATATTATCCAGATAGCTTATCTTGATGCAGCACCCCCCAGAAACGTGCTTATTGACTACCGTGTTCCGTATGTGGGCAGGGCCGAGTTTGTTCCCAAAATCGGCTCTGAATGGTCTGAATCTAGAGCCATCATTGTTGGAGTTGACTTTTTAAAATTGAAATTGACGGATCTTGACCTGACAGGTAAGGCCTCTGCTACTGTGACAGTCTCGGGCAATGTAGGACCCGATACAGAAATTGTCACTTTGACCGTGACAGAAATTGCTGGCGTTTTCACAGGCTCCGTCATGACTGAGTCCAACTACCGTGGAGTCTATGCGCACGACGGTAAATTGCAAGTGCATCGTGAGGATACGCTGAAAATCACGTATAGTGACGTCTTGCCTGCTTCGACACAAGGCATGGAGCTTGGTGTCAAGTATGTCGTTTTCAGAGCCGAGTTGTTGACACATCAACGTATAATTCTCGCAGACGGCAAGGTGTACATCACATTGGTTGACTGCGACCTGCCATCACTAAGCATCGCTGCCGATCAGGCCTTCGTCGAGGTCTCGACAGACGATGGTGACAAACTCACAGTCATTCTTACGGAAACCAGCAGCGTGTGTGGAGAATATACTGGTATGGCGCAAACTAGCACGCGACAGAATTTTGATACTGGCAAAATCGATGCGGCGACTCCTGGCTCCAAAATTTCAATCAAATATCTTGACTGTAGTGACAACACGCCCCATAGCTTCGTTTACAACGTGGCCAAACAGGGTGTGCTTTCGTTTGCCTCAACCGTTGAGGCAACCGCAGCCGGCCTGCCCATTACTGTGTCTCTCAACGATCCTGATCAAGACTCGAGTGCAGTACCTGACAGCGCATCCGTTGTCATCAGGAAAGAAGGCGCAAACCAGGATTACGAGGTCTTGAATCTCATGGAAACGCGTGCAAAGAGCGGAATCTTCACTGCCGTGCTAAACACTTCGTTTGAAGACACGAGCGAGTTATCTAATCATTCAAACGCTATTTTGAATTCGTGCAGTCGCGGCGATACTGTGACAGCAATTTATGTTCATAGCATTCTGGGCGCAACTACTACTCTTTTCATGACCTTTCTTTCAGAAGCAGGTGTTTTCACCATTCGAGACGGTTCACGGTCCTTTTCGCCCAATGAAGCTATCTCTATAACTATGCGCGATGCCGACCTTAACGTTGACATTTACGAAAGCGAAACTTACCATTCTCTTATCTCTGTTAACGCAGGCATCGACACTGAATGGGTGTCCATCACAGAGACCGCTCGCAACAGTATGATTTTCACAGGAATCATTGTGACGTCGATTGCTCCTGGAGTGCCATATGATACCACCCTCAACACCATCTTCAACGCATCTGGGGGTTCAATCGCAGAATTCTTGTATAAGGATTCTGTTTTTCAAGGAAATTATCCTCGGTTATGTCAAACATCTGGTATTCCTCACGGTTGTCATATTCAGTACAGGCGTGCGCATAATGTTGGCGAGTTGATTCTCTCTCAATCTGAGTTTGCTCAAATAGGGCAGCCTATTGGGGTTACCGTGATGGATGGCGATTTGAACACAGATTTCGAGCATCTTGACACCACACTGGTAGAAATATCGAGGTCTTCTGGTGGTGGGGCAATCCGACTGCCCCTCACTGAGTCAGGTGAGAATACGGGCATTTTTACTGGATCCATTGCCACTTCCGATACCGGTTCCTCTAGTGTAAGCCAGATACGTGTAACGAAGTTTGATACCTTGACTTTCAAGTATAGCGATGTCATGCCATCGGCTGACGCTACTTTAGTTATCCAACCCCGCTATCTGGGTGAGCTTTTGAATACATTCAACGTCATCCTCCCGGGTGGTGCCCTCAGAATTTCATTAACGGACAAGGATCTCAACACAAACGATGCTGTGGCTGAAAGAGTCTCTGGTATCGTTGTGACCAACATCATGACGCATCAACGAGAGCAAGTGACGCTCACTGAGACAGGTGTGTCGTCTGAAACTGCTGGCACTTTCACTGGAATTCTCAGAACGCTTGCCGATAAAACGCGCGGCAATGACTTCTCCGGCTCCATGAAAGTACAAGGTGGAGATCTGCTTGGTGTGCAGTATTCCGATTCTGGTCCGCGCAAAGGCATTACTCGTGACGTCAGAGTTGCAACAAGGGGCGAGGTAACAAAATCGCCGCTCTTGATTGCTATTGGCGTGCCTATGACCATCACAGTGTCAGACCTCGATATGGACCGTGATGTGCAGGCTGTAGACAACATTCCCAGTTTGTTGCAAGTGACAAAAGACTTGCTCAGAAAAATTCTTCCACTCACTGAAACCGGCATTAGCACTGGACTCTTCACAGGAGTTGTTACGCCAACGGAAAATATCATGAGCGCATCAACGTTTGGCCCCGTTTCAGCTTGGGAATTCATTACCGTGACGTATTCGGATCAAATGCCTTTGAATAAAATCGTAAAGGAATTGCCGATGTTTGCTCAAGGAATGGTGACGATTTCCCCCTCCCCGTGGGTTGACGTTGCAAACGAAAAACTCACTGTCACTGTGCATGATAAGGATCTGAACCGGGATGATTTGATAGCCGAGACTATTTCCATTGAATCGGACCAAGTATACGTGACTGTCTATACAAATGACGCCAAGAATGTTGAAGGAGACCGTGAGTTCCTCCAGCTCACTGAGACCAGCATGGATTCTGGCATCTTTACTAGCATCGCACATTTGTCCAGAGTGTCGTCACTAATAGTAAATGATGGACTACTGAGCCCGGTGACAATGTCAGGCGGTATGGGTGTCAAGAATGGATTCATTATGGAGGCTAGCTATTTTGACGTGGCACCCAGCAGGCGCGTCCACGCGAATGTATACCCTGCCAATGTTGGTAGCATCGCCCTCACACCGTGTCTCCCCGGAGAGAATCCCTGCAGGGCTGTGGTTGGAGCTGGCGTTGTGCTTACCGTCACAGTGATAGATAGAGACCTCAACCTTGATGCCTCTGTGCAGGAGCAGGTGACAGTGACGGTGCGGACTGATCGAACCCGCGAACCTGCCGAAATGATCACACTCACCGAGTGCGCCGTCAATGCCGGCAATTCCCTGTGTGAACCTAATGTAAACTCAAATTTGTTTGTAGGCCAGATCCAGACAGTTCGGTCAGCTTCATTCAGCGCCTCTGGGGATGGGATTCTCAATGTGATGGCGGGCAATTGTGACAAGTCTTGCACAGGCTGCGATGCTGCAGCATGCACTGGGTTCATCGTAACAGAATACCAGGACGTGTCTCCAGCGACAGTTACAAAGAAGTATGCTAAAGTGGGAAATATTGGAAAGATCGACCTATGCGGTCAAATCGCCAACCAGGCCCCTCTTGACTACTGTCTCTTCGATCTTTCGAACGGTGTTGTTGGTGTTACTGTAACAGACCCAGACCTGAATACTGGTACACTTACTTCTGAGATATATTCTGATGCTGTGGGTACTCCAACAGGATTGAGGGTGACGGTGCATGCGCAGTTTTCCAGATCGACTGATCACAGTCTCGTGCAGTCTAGTCCACTCAATGTTGCGATGATGGAGACCGGTGTAAACACCAACGTCTTTACCGGTAGTTTCAGTGCCATAGCAGGTGCGAAGATTTCAGGTTCATTGCAGATTTTTGACTCAAACATTTTGCAAAGTGCCAGCTCAGTGATCACGGCTACCTATCAGGATGCAACTTCCGAGTATCCGAAAGCGTATGCTCGATTCCGTACTTCCTCGGCCATGACCATGTCAGCACCGACCTGTACTGCACCCTGCAACATTGCAATCGGCGAACGTCTGTCCATCACCGTGACTGATGGTGACATGGATCAGAACAGACTCGAACCTGATACCGTCATTGTCACGGTCACGGCGCAAACTACCACCGGCAATGTTGCCCTGAAAGACGTACAGGACATGGTGCTGGTAGAAACAGGTCCAAGCACGGGCAAATTCGTTGGCTCTGTGAAAACAGCCGTCGCACAGGCGGGACTCAAGACATCTGTTGTTACCTGTGACGACACAGTACTGCATGCCTATCAGGATGCGGGTGTCAAATTTACTGCCACATACCAGGAGCTCGCGCCAAAATCAGACAACAACTTGCAGGCTGTGTCAGGTCTGATTGCAACTTGGCCCGCCACCGTTACCATCCGTCCAAGCATCACGTACATCACAGATACTGTGACTATAACAGTCCAGGATTACGACTTGGTTGGTCTGAATGTCCATCCTGCAGTCAATATGTCCAAAAATTATGCGTACAATTTAAACCAAGAAATTGTCTTGATCCACCTTGATGTGACTAGCATGGCAGATACATTTACCGGTACATATACGCTCTCGTCTAGTTTTCTGGGAACGCCCTCAGGAACGGAGCGAAGAATTTTGACGGCATCTTATGCGGATGCAAGCCACGGCAATGCCATCAGGTCTTATGACTCGCACATAGGTTCCCTTGGAATTCTAACAGCCACTCCATTTGTTGACAGTATTTCAATCTTAGCAATAACTCTACAAGATTCAACCTTAGATACGCTGGATGAAATCGAGACTCTAACGCCTGGTGTCACGGTAACGACCGAAACAGGCGGTGCTAACTCAAATGTGGATTACCTCGACACAGAAAGGGTTGTGTTGACCGAAACTGGCGAATCTACCTCGACTTTCACCGGAGTCTTGCCCATAGAACGCGGGACCAGGAATGCCAATGATGGAAAGTTGCAGGGCGATCTTGGTGCGCTGTCATCGGCAACTGGCCTCACCATTCCCATAGTTACTGTGACTTATGCAGACAGTATGCCCCCCATGTCAGTCATTCTTTCCAAGAATATTGAGTGTGAGGGCAGGGTGATTATCCCGAGAACGTTTGAGCCCAACACGGTATTTACTGTAAGCGTGTCTGATTGTGATTTGGCGGCTAGTAATCTTTCTACAATCCCTATTGTCCTCCGCACAGATGGTGGCGAAGTTAAATCAAACATCACTCTTGTGCCACAACTGCCCTTCGATTCCACCAAGTATGAGGCTGTGTACACAGGCTCAGTTAGCACCAATTTGTCTCAGCATGGCGTCGAGCACGTTGTTGGCGTGAGCGCCGGGCCAAATGTAGGCAGCACTGTTTCTGTCATCTATATGGATGCCGCGCCGCGTGCACAACGGCAGAATAAGACGACCGCCCACGTCTTGGGTCAACTCAACTTCACCGCTGTATACAATTCAAGAGTCTCAACCAACAGCAAGTACAAGATTGACAAGAAGTCGTTCCTGACTGTGACCGATCGGGATGCCAACGTGAAACCTGACCAGGTCGACTCCGTCACTGTCTCCGTCATGACTGATAGTGACGAGGAGAGGATTACTTTGCTCGAGACGGGTCTCAACGCCCTGACGTTTACAGGCTGGATACCTGCCGACACAATCGGTGCCAACGTGCGAGGGGATAAGTTGATTTCTCCTGTTGCATCACGCATGCCGATGACCATTCGATACGAGGACGCCTCTCCTGCAAGGAATGTCACGCTCGTGGTGGTAGGAACAGATTTCGACTCTATCCGGCTTGATAGCCCCGTGAATCCCTTCAACGGTGCTCCCATCCGGGCTACTTTGGTCGATTCTGATCTGAACACAGACAATGGCTCCCCGCAGACACAAATGAATGTGCTCCAGCTTTCAAGGTGCAGTCCTCGTCGCCTGACAAATTGTGTTAATGCCTCCTCTGAAATCGTGAGCAATGCCAACCAGTGCGAACAAGCGAATCTGATCCTCACTGAGAATGCACAATCGTCAGCGTCCTTCACGGGAGAACTCAGTGCCTTGACGTGTTTGAATGAGCAAGATGATCGCAGCAACAAATTCTACATTATCTGCGAAGGACTCGAGATTTGTGATGTGACTGCTGCATACACGGATGACACGTGGGGTGTCTTTACAACCACCGCACGAGCCTCGAGGATGGGGCTGCTGGACATGTCATATCTTACTTCCTCAGCAGGTGCTAGCACCCTCGTTGCGGGCGAGGCACTCCATATCACAATCACAGATGCCGATTTGAACGCCAATTTGACTGAGGTTGAAACTACCATCGTGTCTTTGAACAATTCCTTCGGTTCTGTTGTAATGATTGTGCTCACAGAGACGAATTTATCAACGGGGGTCTTTACTGGCATTGCATCCACTATCGAAAAGGGAGCTCAGAACAAAAAGTACATTGGTGTTGAAACTCCCCAGGCTGAACATCCGTTAGCAGTCTTGACCCCTTCTGTGCAGGCCTCGACAGGTGGCAAGTTGCAGGTCAACCCGGGCCATAATTTGGTGGTTTCGTATCACGATGCAAGCCCCTCAGGGCACGTGGTTGCAAGAATCATTGTCCCACACCGGCGCGCAAGCATGGAAAGTATGCCATTTCCTTTGCTCAAAACGCCAGGTGCTGCAGGTTTTAGTCAAGTTGAGGTAACAATCGTTGATCAGGACTCCAACCTGTCGCCAGATTCGTTTGAAGCATTGTCTGTGAACGTGTCTGTATACGCCAACGCCTCTTCAGTGCTAGTAGACCACGAAATCGTGATGCTGAATGAGACGGGTGCTGCAACAGGACTCTTCATTGGTAGCATATCGGTAGATGCCGCTATGACTAGACTCTCTAATACCATCTACCACAACCGTGATACTTTAAGTTTTAAATACACGATCACGTATTACCAGGTTGGAACAGGGAGTATGTCCGGGATGAAGCCGCCAGCAGTATATCGCAAAGAAGCCAAGAATGCAACTTTAGAGGCGCCCAGAGATTTGCGTGCTGGTGCGGCAGTCTATATTACTGTAACGGATGACGACCAGGATCTTGATTGGGATGAAATCGATACGGTTGTGGTTGAAGTCACTTCGAACAAACTACACGAAAGCTCGGAGACGGTGACACTTTCAGAAACGAGGGTGTCGTCTGGAGTATTTACTGGGAAGCTTGTCACGGCAATGTCGGGTGTAGCAGGTGGGCAAAACGATGGCATTCTGCATGTGGTGCAAGGCAACAGCCTTCGGGTTGCCTACGTAGAACCTTTCGACTCCAGTGGTCTAGCTTTTCTTTTGATTAAGCTCGTCAACGTCACAAATGGTGGAGATAGAGGTCAAGTCATGTTTGCAGAGCCGCAGCAAAATTATTCGAAATCCATGCTTATTAATGAAGGTCAGGAGTTCCTCGATATTATGGTTATCGACCAAGATGACATGTCCACAATCTATGGAAGCAATGTCACGGTCACTACGCCCTTGCAATCACGATCCTATACGCTACTAGAAAACATGACGACATATGTCGGAGAGGGTAGGTATGTGACGAGAATCCGCATATCAAAGGGGATTGGACGACAAATACAGGTGCTGCAGCTGCTGAGGACAATCAATCAACCTGAGTTCGTTCTTGCGGGCTTCGCGATGGGCGACGTCATCACCTTGAGTTATCATGACGTATTGCCATATGAAACAGTGACGACCAGCGGTGTTGTTAACATGGCAGCTGTCTTGACTGCCAGGCCACAGCCGATCGGCATGGGCGACACCCTCACCATAACTGTCACCGATGCCGATCTGAATGAGGATGAACAATCTCCGAACGAGGGCACTGTCTTCGTGCAGTCAACGCGAAGTAAGGAGGGAACTGAATCTGTGCCAGTCACTGAGACAGGTGCGTCAACAAATGTCTTCACGGGTCTTCTGAGGACTGCCCTGCGCACATTGGCTGGCTCGGCAAACTCAGGAAATATGAATGTAGAGGAAGCAGATGTGCTGACGCTAAGTTATGAAGAAAAAGCTCGCAATAGCAATGTTGTGGATGCCTCAAAACGCAAAAGTATCACCATCCAAGTTGGTATGCCAGGCGCCATTGTTACTTCTCCGGTTGTACAACCTTCCGGATATATCTTCATCACAGTAACAGACCACGATCTAAACCTCACACCTGAGAACATGGAGTATGCAAGCGTGACTGTCACCACCAGCAAAGACAGTGAGTCGGAAGTGGTACAGCTGGGACAGACAGGTCCGACTACGGGCGTCTTTACAGGGGTGCTGCTGACATGTACGAGATGCGCACCTGGAGGGGACTGTCCAGATCTTTGCATTACTCCACCATGCACATGCGTGGACGCTGCTACTTGTAAGAACTCACAAGGCATTGCCAAGCCCATGAATTGTCCATCCGAGGTTGAGGGTCCGAGCAATGACGGCGTGCTCTACGTCGAACAGGGGAACCTCATCTCTACCAAATATACTGAGCGAATGCCGCAAGGTTCGCATTCATCCTTTACACATGTAGCCCGACTTGGCAGTGTCACCACCCTTCCTGACACCTTCTTGGTGCCTGGAAGTGATATTTCTGTGGTTGTGCTCGATAACGATGCCAACTTAGATCCGACCAAGATTGAGTTTTTGGAAGTAGATTTTAGTTCAATGAAGTTTGAAGAGCCTAACGAACGGTTGAAACTTTTTGAGGATGACGTCAATTCAGGCAGATTTGTGGGGTCGCTCAAGACTTTGGCAAGTTCAGTTGACGATCCTATTACCACTATTTCACAAGACGGGTACATGGCCGTCGATCCGGGAGATGTTATTACTGTTACATATGTGGATTTCTTGACTTTTGCAGGAGTTCAGGGCACAATCCTATCTCATCTCACTGCCGCTACTGCGGGCACTCTCACAGCGTGCCCTGTGAATGGCTCCCACGATTGCCTGCACTGGTCGTATGTGGATCAGGGAATCACAGTCTACATGGCATTGCCTGGAGAAAGTTTTGAGATCAACGTGACTGATACGGACTTGGCCCTTGAGGCGGATGTTGCAAACGTAAGTGCCTTTGTCTTTCCATCCGGCACCGCCGATTATGAAAGGATTGACCTTACGTTGAGAGGCGACTCCACCTTCAGCGGCATTCTCAAGTCAGAGGTCGGAATGACTGGCACACCCATGGATGGTGTCTTGACATTGTCAGACGACAGTGAGGTTACCTTCACCTACATAGACGAGGTGCCGCGAGTCACCAAAAAGGCTATAATCCGTATGGCTTCAAAAGGCGTGCTGGAAGTTGGGCCGCGTCTCTTTAACGGCTTCCCTGCACTTGCCGTAAATCTGACAGATAGGGATTTGAATACTAAACAGGACCAACGGGAAGTAGTGACGGTGGAAGTGGTAAATCAGCGCTTCCCAGATCAAATCGTGCGTATCAGTCTGCTGGAATCAGCACCGGCAAGTGGCTTCTTCCTAGGCTCTATCACGCTGACCTATGCCTCCACCTCGGAGTCTGTAAATGACGGCACTCTGCGCGGTCTGAGTGGAGATAGAGTGAGTGTGTCGTACAAGGATATGCTGCCAGCAGCGCTCATCAAGACTACCATGCCTCTCAGGTTTGCGGGGGGGCTGCGCGTGTCAAGCTATGATGTTGCTGGTAACGAAGTGGTCTCTGTCACCTTGACGGATGGTGATTTGGACCCGGACAAGACTAAAACGGACACTATCAATGCCATCGTCAGCCTCGTCTCGGATGTGGACGGCCCTTTTCTTATCTCCATGACGGAAACTGCTGTGGACACTAGCATTTTCACCGCCTCAATCTTGCCAAGGCTGACCGGTACTAGCATCAATATTGACGCCATCGACCCCTTTGGGCTTGCCAGACAAGTGCAGGTTGCCAAGGGCAATCATTTCAGTCTCATCTACGTTGACGCTAATAACGGTATCCCGATCATTCAAACCGTTAACGTCTTTACCAAGGCCACCATTGGTGTGTCAGTTATTTTCAGTGGAAATGAGGGTGCGTTGCAGGTGACGATGACAGACGCCGATATGATTGGGGTAAGCCAGGCCCTCTTTGCCGAGGTTTACACCTCAGATAGCACGCAGGCAGTCGAGACAGTGCAACTCACCGCCACCAGCGTCGGTTCGGCGGTGTTTACTGGCAATGTTCTAGCACAGGCACATACTGGTGCAACGAAATTGGGAGTTGTTTCGTTGAGGGACACAGACTCTATTTTTGCAAGATATTATGACACGCAGCCGTTGGTGGCGATAGCGACACAAGTCATGTCACCAAGACCACGATTCATTGAGCCCACACCACTAGACCTTGCACAATTTCACACTGCTGTCGACTGCGCCTTCCAAATAGGTCTTCGCGGTGCTGATCGATCCTTGGCGTCGAAGCGTCTCATCGGAGCTGCTGTTCTCATAAGGCCTACACGCTACAGAGAAAAGGATGGCATTTTCCGGGATGGACTAGTTCCGGGCGTATCTCTCTCGCATGCAGAAGCAGGAAGTGACTTTGAGACGGCTATGAGTTGGACACCGCGCAGGGATCAAGAGGGAAGAGTTTTTACCATGTGTTTTGCGGTTCAAGAGAGCCACGGATTGGTATCGACTTTGGGCGGGAGCAGCGAAAGATGTTTCGAGTTGACCGTGGTGCGATGCCGCAAGTGCGCTCGCCCGGGTGAGAGCCTGAACCACATTGCTTTGTTGCTCGGCTCCGAGTGGCTTACGGTCTGGAGCTTCAACCCGCAGATCAAGATGCCACAAGAGTTGCTTGACGGTGCGCTTGTCAACACCTCGCTTGCCTACAAAGTGTTCGTGGGCGACTCGTTGGCTACTATTTCCATGCGGTTTGGGACTACCGTGAAATATCTGCTTGCCATCAACGCACATCTCACAGCAGGTGGAACGCTGATGGAAGATGACATCATCTGTGTCTTGCCCAATCAAATCGCCTTGGACGGCTGTCCAGCTCAAGCTCGCTCGACTACATTTGAGAAGCTTGAGGAACAATATGTTCCAGTTGATTATTTTGATAATCCCTTTAATTGGGAGGATATCCAATGGACAGATTTGGGCGGAAAGCCCGTCAAAACACAAAACCCGGATTATCCTCAAATTCCCGCCCGCAAAGTAGGCAAGCAGCCCGGATACTCATTGCCTCCAAGTGTCCTTGTATAAAGCGATGCTGTTTGTATAATAAAAAGAATTCGATGTGTCTAGACTTTTTGGTCCTTTTTCCCTACCCATCTCTGCACAAGAAATCTATTTTTCCAGAGCTTTCTTTCTCGAGAAGGGATGGCAAAAACGAGCAAGACTGTGGATATTGAATATTCCATTCAAGTCTTCGGAATCAGTACTCAAAGCAACATTGTGACACTGTCAGCTGGAACATCTCAAATCAGTCCGCTTTCAAGAACAAATGGGGACAATACCATGAATCAATCAATCATCTTTATCATCGTTATTATCATCAAAACACTATTATTATCATTATTCCTATCAACAAACTGTTTTTCCCGATGTGTATCGTGGATTGTATCTCTCAAGTCTATCTCTCAGATGTGTTTGTGCAGACAGTCGGCACAAGGATGCGACATGAGTCGACACACACGCTCATGCAAGCTAATACTGCACCTCATGACAATTAGGACAGGAAGCCCACTCGACCCTCAGCGGTTTGCCACAAGAAAGACACATTATCCAACCCGGTGGTAACCACCTTTCCTCACCAGCGCCCGCCCTCTGATGCGCGCCTCTTTTAAAAGCGCCTGGTCCACCCACAGTTGAGATGTCATTCCGGGCACCACTTGCTCCTTCGCCGGGTGGCGTTGGTGTTGAAGGCGTTCGAGATGTTGAAGGCGTTCGAGGCGTTCGAGATGTGCTCTCTTCCAGTAGAGACTGCATCGTTTGAGGGATATTCATTTGTCCAAGAATAGCACAGACGTCGGCCACATTTTGCGAGAGATCGCCGTGTTTTTCAGAACGGGACGAAGAACTTTCGTTTGCGGCTGACTTCTGCGCGTCGACGGATGAATTGACGTCACGATTTGTAAATTGAGAAATATTGGAGTGCCGCTCAATGTCTCTTGTGCTCCTTCTCCTTTGCCCCCTCTTCTTGCTGCAGATGCAGCGTCAAGACCCAGAAGATTCCACGGCTGAAATAGGTGCATGCTTTTAGCTAATTCCTCCTCGGCTTTTCCCGCCTGCGGGGCTGGCGACTGAGTGTGGTTGTGGTTGTGAGTGCTCGTAGGGTAGACTGGCAGGCGTTGCGACGGCGGCAGTTGCAGGTGGTATTTGGCGTCGTACGCCGCCTGCTGCTACTGTGACTCTTGGTACAGGTGCGGCTGGTAGTGCGCATGCCAGGGCTGAGGCGGTGGCATGTAGGCCACCTTCTCTGCCGCATAGGCCGCTTGCATTTGCGAAGGTGATGGCACATAATGATGTGGGTGGTGTGGGTGGTATAGCCCTGCGCGCGCTCCTGTCATGTCTTGATATCTATGGGGCTGCTCCTTTGTCTGTGCTCCGGAGTGCCCTCCGTAGCCTGCGTGTGGCGTGTATTGCGGCTGGTACTGTGGGTGTGGCGGCGTTGGTGTGGGTGTGTATTGGTGGGGCAGCTGGAACTAGGGTGGTGGTGTCACGTGTAGGGTGGGTGTTGTGGTATATAGGGCGCCTGCTCTGCTGAATACTCTGCCTGCTGTGCCGCTTGGGTGTGTACAACTTGGGCTGGGCTTGAAACTGACAGATTGGCGGGCGACGGCACTAGCAATACACCCGCCGAATTGTCTATTTCAACATTCATTCGATGCGATTGTGCTGGTGTAGACACTGCGCTTTCCCAAAAAGGAGAAGGAGACGTTGTTGTGTGGAGCTCCGAGGCACGTTGTTGCTCCACGCTGTGCTCCCTGCGAATCCTACGTTGTTCAAACAGTATGCCACACACACGTCAACTCGAGAAACTGAATTACTCTCCCAGACAACTTTGTGTGCGAGGGCGAGCCGACGGAGGGCGCTCCCCCGGCCAGGGAATTCAATGACTGACATTCGTAAATTAGTGTAGCGGGCTCACACAAAAGGCACGGGTGCCGAACTCAGTATAAGTATGAACAAAAGGAGTGTCGATCAATATGTATATGTATGTACATACATGTGTATGTATATGTACATATGAATATGCATTTCAATATGTATATTTATGTATACATATATGCATGAATATATGTATATGTTTATGTAAATATGTATGCATATATACACATATATATATACAAATATATATGTATATGTAAAATATGTACATATATATATACACATATATATATATATATATGTATATATGTAAAT
>Ga0209491_10005948_pt1 | contig 17392 bp, 7 predicted proteins | sample BON02_FD_187213 | JGI IMG/M metagenome (GOLD analysis project Ga0209491, IMG submission 187213) | Freshwater microbial communities from Lake Bonney liftoff mats and glacier meltwater in Antarctica - BON-02 (SPAdes) (version 2) | ecosystem: Environmental > Aquatic > Freshwater > Ice > Glacier...
CTCAGAGGGTGGTGTAGTAGGGCTACCATCAGCTCGACGGCAAGAGCGGAAGCGAGAGGAGCGAGGCCTGGACGGGTGACGGTGCATTGCTGGTCGAGGGTGCGGTCCTTCGTGGAATCTTCGGGCGCAACGACGTCATTGCAAAAATAACAGCCGATACGATTCAAATCCATCTTGCTGTTGCTGCTGCTGCTGCTGCTGCTGCTGCTGCTGCTGCTGCTGCTGCTCTTGTTGCTGCTAGTACCATCGGAGGAGGGGGAAGGGGGGGAGGGCACAGGCGAAGGCTGAGCACCATGCCTCATAACCATGAAGGCATCAAAGCCCAAGGCAACATTTAATAACACTTTATCATGCACTGCTGCTAGCACAGTAGGCAACCACCGACTCTCCCTCGTGTCCGTCAACAGGAAAACAACATCACACTCTCGGACCAACCCATCCAACTTCTCAATGTCCTTCCTTGCACTTTCCTGCTCCGCCACACTCGCCAACGGGTGCCCCGGCATCGGTATGGTCATCACATGCCCCTCCGCCACCACCCCAGGAAAGATCCTCTTCAGAGCAGCAGCAGCAGCAGCCGCCTTCGGCTTCCCCCCATCTAGGCAATCCGCGTACTCAAACAACGATTGCCTCACAGGATTCGAAAGCGCCACTTTTCCATTATCGATCAAGGTGATGTTTCTCACCCCCCACCCAAGTAGACCTCTCGCTACACTACACCCCAATGTCCCCGCGCCTATCAACAGACACTTCGTCTGAGCAAGCAAAGGGATATTAAGGGCAGGCAAGAGCCGCCAGCGCATTAATTTCAGATTCAAATCAACCGACTGCTCAGCTAAGCGAATCGGGTCCATCATTGAAGAGAGGTCGATTCGACGGGGCATATATTTCCCTTTATGCAATTCCCAGCCTTTCGTGGTCAGGGAGGGGGAGGGCGAGGGAGGGAGGGAGGAACTGGAGGAGAAGGAGGACAAGGGTTGGAGGGCAGTGTGCAGCACAAAGCTCCCGCCCATGGCCCGGGCGGCTTCAGCGGGGGAGAGGCGACTGCTGCTGCTGCTGCTGCTGCTGCTGCTGCTGCTGCTGCTGCTGCCGGGGGCTGTAGTAGAATCAGTGGGGGCCAGGCTCGTCACTCGTCCACGATAGCACAACACAGTCGCTTCTTTCAATTTCCATCGATTGGCTAGCAGCAGCAGGAAATTCCTCAATGGCCAGCCAGGTGCCAAGGGGACGGTGCCTGGGTCAATAAATCCAAACATGACATTTTGCTGCGTGCGTTGGTCCTCGTCAAGTGTTTCAAAAGCGTCCAAAGGACAGGTTTCCAAGGAGAGGGACAATGATCCCCCACCCCGGTTTTGATCCGGACTGGTCGAGGTGGTGAGGGAGCGGAGGACGAGGAAGAAGGGAGGGCAGGAAGCATCGCCCGTCTCAAGCAGGCGGCGCTGGCGGAAGGCCTGCAGCCCACTATGAAGGAGCAAGCACTCCGCGTCCGAAAAGAAAGCGGTTCCTCCCCCTCTTTCTCCTTGTCCTCCACCACTCCCAGCACCGGCCAACAATGTAGGTGGCCTTAGCTGCCTAAAAGGCGGGTCACTCACCACCGCAGGGAAAGCAAACCAATAAATGAAAGCATTCCGCTTAATATCAGCAAAGCACAAAATCGCAAACCGCGCCAACCGTCCCGGGTCCTGGAGCACCACCGCTTCCACCCCTTCCTCCATGATATCCGCCCAGATTTCTTGTCCCAACCCATCAAGCCACGCCTTTTTATTGAATGCTCGAAAGGCCTCGTCCGTGTTGAAATTTTGCACGATGCCAGGGACGCGGCATTCCTTCGCCAGACTCAACCCCGGCTGCTGTGCTATTGGTGCAGATCCTGCTGCAGCTCCTCCCGCAGCTGCTGCTGCTGACGACGAGGACGATGACAAGGACTCGATGCCTACCGTGAGCCGGGCAGGGAGGGTGGTGGTGGGGGTGGGGGTGCGCGCCGGCGGGGAGGTGACAACTGCGGCATATGTGCCTGTGATAGGCAAGGGCTTTTGATCGAGGCCCAACACGTCCACCTTCAGCTTGGCCAGCTCTTGCCAGAACGAGGCTTGGGCAGAGCTGGAGAGGGGCTGGAACATGACGACGGTCTCTGGGGGTGGTGGCTGCTGTAGCTGGGACATGGCTGGAGGAGGAGGAGAAGATGATCAAGGGCGCTTTGGTGTTGCGGTGGCTTCGGGCGTTGGTCGTTGCGCTTGTATGGTGTGAGAGGAGGTGCACGAGTATAGGTGAGTATGAGTGGGGTCAAATGCTTGACAAAAAGGGCAAATGCAAAGCAAGGAAGAAGGGCACGACGACGACGACGCTGCAGAACACGGGATTTCGACCTCCCACCCCATGCCTTTGAGTGCCACCGCCACCACGACCACAACACATTTCCAAGCCGCAACCCCACTGTTACAACGTTTGACTAGTCATCTTCGCAATGCTGTGGTTGCTGTGTCTATTGAGCGTGTGAGAGATGAGAAATGAACCAAACTGAAAAGAGACAAGGGGGGTGGGGAGGTCCAGATCGACTTGAGACAGAGCCTCTCCCACCATTTTTACTACTATTTTTTATTTGTCTCTTTGTCGTTTGCTTTCCTTCTTTTCTTTTTAGCTTCTCTCTTTTCTTTGCTTGCTTGTCTACCTTTTCTTCCTCAAAATCTTCAGACGTCTCCTCTCCACTTCTCCACTACCCTACCCTACCCTGCCACCGGCTCCTTCTCGGCGGGATGCTTGCTTAACACCTCCTTCAACTCGGCAATCCGCGCCGGTAACCCCACGACGCTCACCGCCCCCTTCTCCGCCAGATGCAACAACTTCACCTGCTCTCCCACATCCGGGCCACTCATCCGCCCCGTCAAAGCCAGGCGAATCGGGTGAAACAACTGCTTCCCCTTCTTTCCCATCTTCTTCCCCACCGCCTTAATCCACGCCTTCCACAACGCCTGATGGTCCTCCTCCCCTCCCTTGGGCATCTCATTTGCCTCATACGCACTCACCACCTCCCGTGCCATATCCCACAACCCCTCCGCCACCAGGGTCTCGGCCTCCCCCGCCTCCAATGTAGCCGCCAATGGGTAAACCAAAGCATCTCCCACAATGGTCGTGGCATCATTCACCAACTCCATCGACCCCTTCGCCACCTGCGTCGCATACAACACAAACGCCTTCCCCTCCTCCCCCGCGCTTTCCTTTGCAATCCCCGCCTTCTGCAACTGGGCCTCCACCAGCGGCACGAGCTCCTCATCCGACAAGGCCCTCAAATGCTGTCCATTAACCCACCTCAATTTCGCCATGTCAAAAACCGACGGACTCTTCACCACGCGATTCAACGAAAATTTCTTAATCAACTCTGCCCTGCTAAAGACCTCCTGCACCGTCCCATCATTCCAACCCAACAACGCAAGATAATTCAACATGGCATCCGGCAGAAACCCCTCGGTCTTGAACTGATCCACACTCGTCGCCCCATGCCTCTTACTCAACTTACTCCTATCCTCCCCCAAAATCAAACTACAATGCGCATACTTCGGCGGTGGGTATTTCAGAGCCTCCAGAATCAAGCACTGCCTCAACGTATTTGTCAAATGCTCCTCTGCCCGGATCACAGTCGTAATCCCCATCAAAGCATCATCGACCGCCACACAAAAATTATACACCGGCATGCCACTACTCCTCAACAGAATAAAATCCCCCACCGTCGCATCCGCGTCCCACCCCACCGTCCCCCTAACAGCATCATCAATCTCCACCCTCCTCCCCGAGGCAACCTTAAATCGAACCGTGTAAGGCTCGCCTGCATCCATCCTCTTCTTCACTTCCACAGGGTCCGCATCCCTCCACGTCCGATCATACTGCGGTGGCCTCCCCGCCGCCTCAGCCGCCTTCCGCTTCTCGTCCAGCTCTTCCTCCGTGCAAAAACACGGGTACGCATCCCCAGAATCCAACAATTGCTGCGCTACTTTCTTGTAAATATCAATGCGTTCCGACTGCCTGTACGGCCCCACCGCCCCTGGCTTATCAGGCCCTTCATCCCAATCCAACCCCAAAAACCTCAAGTCCGCCAACATGCTCTCCTCCGACTCACGCGTCGAACGGGCCGTGTCCGTGTCCTCAATCCGCAAGACAAAGGCCCCGTCTTTGCTCTGCCGGGCCACCAAATAATTGTACAACGCCGTGCGCGCCCCACCCACATGCAAAGTCCCCGTGGGCGACGGCGCGAAGCGCACACGCACCACCGCCATCAAGGTTGTCATGCGCCGGGCAAAGGAAGCAGACGTTTGCTGCTGCTCCAGCTGCTGCTGCAGAGGACGGGTAAAGGCACTCCCGGCCCCGGCCAGGAAGGCCGCGCCGCCCCTCCTGATGCTGGCGACGGCACCACTAGCCGTCGCACGGGAAGACGCACAGAAAAACATGAGGGCCACCCAAGTATTCACGGACGCGGCAGCCTTCATCCCTGCTCTAGCGTAGCGCGTGGTGTGGTGTGTCGTGCGGGAGAGGGGGTGCGTGGTGTGGTGGGTATCCTAGCTTTAGCTACTGCTTCCACCTGTGATGCGGAGTGTGTGGGAAAGGGGACAAAGCGGGGGTGGGGATGAGCTTCGAGCTAATGACAAACAACGAGACAAAGGAGTAAGGGTACGTGTGGGGCGCAGGCGTGGGCTTAAATGGAAAGCCCTGGACGGCAAGTTGCAGTGCATCAATCGCTTGCGCAGAGCAGCAGTTGCTGCAGTGGTGGAAGAAGGAAATGGGGCACGGCGAGACATAACGCATAGACAACCCTCTGCCTGCTGCAGCGCCATCTCCTCCTCCTCCTCCTCGTCCTTTTCCTCTAACCCCATTCTTCCCCCACATAACGCAGACAGGTCAATGCGGCATTCACTCTCTTCCTCCTGCCCCAGCCAATAGCTTAGCCTCCCCACCCCCCACTACGGCACCTCGCCCTCTACCTCTACCACGTCTACCTCTACGACCATGACCTGGGCCCGCCTTTTGCTACGCCCACGTCGATGGTATCAGCATAATCTGCTGCAGCATCCCAGTCCCCTCCTCTTTTCTTCAGCTGGCGCACACCTACACACATCCCGCCATGCCCTTGCCCCAGCCGCTGCTGCTGCTGCAGGCCCTACTCCTGCTGCCGCTGCCTCCCAATACCCCTTGGAAAAGCTGCGGAACGTCGGCATCATTGCCCACATCGACGCCGGCAAGACAACAACAACAGAACGCATCCTCTTCCTAGCTGGGGAGACAGGGCATGTAGGGGACGTGGACACAGGCGACACTGTCATGGACTTTCTACCACAGGAACGCGAGCGGGGGATCACCATTCAATCCGCCGCCATCTCCCTCGATTGGCACGATACCCGCATCAATCTAATCGATACCCCTGGCCATGTTGATTTCAGTATGGAGGTGGAGCGAGCCGTGCGGGTGCTAGACGGAGCGGTGGTCGTCCTGGATGCCGTCGCTGGGGTGCAAGCCCAAACCGAGACTGTGTGGCGACAAGCGAGCAAATACAAGGTCCCCGCCTTGGCGTTCATTAACAAAATGGACAGGGAAGGCGCAGATTTCAAGCGTGCCGTTGCTACATTACGCCAGAGGCTGGGCGCTCCAGCAGTGGCTATTCAGATGCCGCTTGGCGCAGGGAAGGAGTTTGTAGGTGTAGTCGATCTACTGACAATGGAGCAAGCCCTATGGGAGCCCTTGAATAATAATTCCTCTTCTTCGTCCAATTCGAAAGGGAAACGCCCCTCAGTGACCTTGGTACGACGATCCCTAGCTGACGGTAACAACAACGACGAGGTAAAAACAGCAGCAGCAACAGCACGCGCCGCCCTCCTAGAAGCAGTCGCTGAGGTCGACGAGGCCTTCATGGAAACCTACCTCCAAGCCCTCGAAGACGACAAAGAAGGGCTAGACTCCATCCCCCTCCCCACCCTCCTCTCTGCCCTCCGCCGGGCCTGCGTCGCCGGGCAACTCATGCCCACCCTATGTGGTGCTTCCCTCAAAGGCCGAGGCGTCGAACCCCTCCTTGACTCTCTAGTCGCCGTCCTCCCCTCCCCCCTTGATCGTCCCTCCCCCCTCGCCCACCCCAGCAAGGCACACACCGGCGGCACGCACAACACACACAAAGGCAAGAATTTGGAGATCGACCCAAGAGATGACAATCTATGTGCATATGCCTTCAAGGTCACTCATGACCGACAACGAGGCTTGATAGTCTTCCTCCGTCTTTACTCCGGCACTTTACACGCGAAAGAAAACCTGCAAAACTCCACTCGTGACATCCGGGAACGCCCCTTGCAACTCCTCGAAGTCCGAGCGGATGATCTATCACCTATTGATAAAGTAGGGTCAGGACATATAGTAGCGGTAGTTGGTCTCAAGAACACTTACACTGGCGACACCCTCGTTGCGTACAAAGGCCCCTTGCATGGAGCAACTTTAGATGGAATCGCTATTCCTGCACCTGTTTTTGCCTTGGCCGTCGAGCCTGTGAGTAGTGCGAAGCAGGGGGCATTGGAAGAGGCGCTGTTGGTGCTGCAGAGGGAGGATCCGAGCTTGAGGGTTGATCAGGATGAGGAGAGTGGACAGTTGATGCTCAGAGGGGTAGGGGAATTACACCTAGAAATTGTGTGTGATAAGTTAAGAAGGCAGTATGGCGTGGAGGTGGAGACGGGGCAGGCTTATGTGGCTTATAGGGAGGGGATTATGGGGGAGGAAGGGGGGAAGGGAGGGGGGGAGGAAGGGGAGGGAGGGTTAGAGATGGTGACCACAGTGTATGATAGGCAGGTGGGGGGACGGAGGTTGTTTGCAGCGTTACAACTGCGGTTGGAACCCTTGTCAACATCCTCGTCTGCTATCACCACCACCCACTCACAGGCGCCTGAAGATGCTGCAGTAGCAGCAGCAGTGGCAGCAGCAGCGGCAGCAGGGGGGAGTGCCTCTCCCCTCGTCTTGTTTTCGGCTGAGGCCGTTGGCGCGCTCAATGCGGAGGAGAAAGCATCGCTCATTGGTGGGTTGGAAGATGCTTGTCAACGTGGTCCTTTGGCGGGCTATCCAGTGGCAGGGTTTAATGTCAGGGTGATGGGTGTGGCGAAGGATGGAGATACGACGCCGGGGGCCTTGCGTGCTTGTTCGGTAGCGGCCTTGGCAGCGAGTATGAAATCGGCGAGGGCAGTGGTGTTGGAGCCGGTGATGAAAGTGGAAGTTTACGCACCTGAGGCCTCGTTTGGGAGTGTCTTGTCGGATTTGACGGTCGCGAGGCGGGGGACGGTGAGGGATGTGGATGGACGGGGGGGAGGGGAGGAGGGAGGGGGGGAGGAGAAGGACACGACGGCCACGGCGGGGAAGCATGTGATTCATGCGGATGTGCCCTTGGTGGCGTTGTTGGGGTATGCGACGGCCCTGAGGTCGATTACACAGGGAGAAGGGGGTTTCAGTATGGAGTTCTCGCATTACGCGCCGTCAACGACATGTCACGGTGGCCCGGGTGTGGGTGGAGGGGGGGGAGGGGGGAGATAGGAGAGGGGGGTGATAGCATAGATAGAATGCCGTAGAGTTTAGATTTGAAGCGTTACGCGCTGAAAGTACATTAAGCAGAAAATAAACAACTCAAACAATGTATTGACTAAAACACGCGCTAATTGTATTGTTGGAAAGGTGGGGAGGTAAAGAAAGAAGAAGACGGTTGGATTGGGTTGGATTGGAAACATCACGTGTTGGCTTGCCGCATATTGTCTTAACCACACTCCCACACACAAACCACACCCACAATCCCTTCATCACAGCGCCACGATCATGACGGACCCGCAGGACAAGCCAAAAGGAAGCAGCTTGGACGACATATTTGGTGAAATCGACGAGACGCTTGCTGGAGAGGACAATGGCAAGAGCACAATGTCCTCCTCCCTCCTCGCCCCCACCACCTCCATGGGCGACGCCAGCTTGACGGACATGCTCCAGCACGTGTTGGAGGAAGAGGAAAAGGCAGGAGGGAGGGCGGTTGTCCCACCCCCCCCCGTCACAGCTGCGCCTACCACGAGTGATGCCTCTGTTTCCGCCAGCACGACGGACAGCAGTAGCCTGGACGAGCTCCTGAAAGCGACGGGACTGGGTGGGGAGGGCGGGGATGACGACGACTTTGATGAGATTTTTGGTGGTGGGGGAGAGAGCATTGTTGGTACAACAACGACGACGACGAATGGCGACGCCGTGACGGCTCCAGTAGCAGCAACAGCAGGAGCAGTAGCGGGGGGGAGTGGTGGAGCAGGAGCATGGAAAGAGCTGGACGCCAGCGAGCGACAAGACTTCCTCAAGTGGCTCGAAGAGGATGACGTGACGCAAGGTCTCGACACACTTAAATTCAGCGCTGCGGCTCCATCACCTACCAGAAGCACCACCAAGACCACCACCACAAAGCCTGCTTCTGCTTCGTCGTCGTCAATGCCACCCCCCTTACCACCCACCCCGCCTTCCTCGTTGCCTACTCAAAAAAAAACGACAACCACAACGAAGGCTGTTACCACCTCCTCCTCCTCCTCTCCTTCTTCAATGACCGTCTCCCCGCGTCGCCCCTCCTCCCCTCCTTTTGTCGTTCCTTCCACCCCCGAAGAAATTTTCGCACGCATCCGAAGCATGCTCGGAGACAGCAAAGAAGCAGCACCAACAGCAGCAGCAGCAGCAGCAGCAGCAGATAACAAGAGCAGCCGCACCTCTCAGCAACAAGCAATCAACCCCCTTCATCTCAAGCTCCTGTGTGCAGAGTACCCAGGAGGCACCCCCCCCTCCCTCCGTCCCTCCCTCTGGTTCCACCTCCTACCCCCCCACCAACTACTCTCCCGCGAATTCCAGCAGCAGCAGGAGGGAGGGAGGGAGGGAGGGGAGGATGGTCGATTGCATCATCGACACCAGGTGCCTAACTCGGTGTTGATCCGACGAGATGCTGCGGCGGTGGCTCGGGCTCTGCTGCGCGAGGAGGATGAGGAAGGGAAGGAGGACGAGGGAGGGAGGAAGGGAAGGAGGAGTGTCTTGGCAGCAGGAGTTGGAAAGGGATTGGTGTTTTACTGCAGACAATTAAGGGTGGACTATGAGCCAGAAATGGGCGCGGCCTATGGAGCATTGGCCTTCTTAAGCTTAGGAGGGGGGAGGGAGGGAGGGAAGGAGGAAGCGGCGGAGGAGGTTCTAGGGCGTTTCCACACGTTGTGTGCGTGGTTGGTACCGTACTTGTTGCTCACGCCTCGGGCACGGGATGGGTATATAAGAGAGGTACACACCGAATTTCGTTTACTCTTGACCTATCACGCTCCTCTGCTGGTGCAGCACCTCGATCGAGGACGCCCTGGGTGGGAGCTCCCTCCTTCCCTTGCCGTGGAAGCGTCTTCCTCCTCCTCTTCCTGGGGGAAGCAGGAGCAGGCAAGACAGGAGGCAGAGGCGGAGGATATCGTGGGGGCGTTGGAGGGACGGTGGAGCAGTAGTAGTAGTAACAGCAGCAGCAGTAATAGTAAACAGCAGCAGCAGCAGCAGGAGGGAGGGAGCGAGGGGAGTCTTGAGGTGGAAAGGCTGAAGGTGATGGCGAGGAACAGCAGCATCAACACCAGCGCCAGCAGCAGCAGCAGCAGTAGTAGTGGTGCGGCCAATATCTCATCTGCTGCTGCTGCTGCTGCTGCTGCTGCTTCTCGTCCAGTCAGCAGCAACAGCAGCAGCAATAGTGGTGAAGGAGGAATCATTCCCACCTCCTGGCTACTAGGTCATTTCCTAGGCACCACCTTGCTCTCCCCCCCTTCCTCCCTCCCTTTCTCCTCTACAAACCAAGAAACCCATCACCTCCTCTCCCTCCTCGACGGCTGCCTTTTGCGTGGTGATCGTTTCATCGGCCTCTTCCTCACCGCCGCCCTCCTCCTCCGGCACAAAACCGACCTTCTCTCCCTCCAAGGCCCCGCCCTCCGCTTCCGTTTGGACCAGCTTGTCTCAGGGGAGGGAGGGGTAGCACAACTGTTTATTTCTTCCTCCTTGTCCTCCCTCCCGTCCTCGTCCTCGGCTATGACCAGATGGTTGGAGGAAGCAGAGAGACTTGATCGAATCACCCCTCTCTCCTTCCGTGTCCACCTCACAGCCCTCGAAGCCCTCGCCCGTCAAAGCACCGACAATTCAACCCCTCCAGTCCCTCCCTCCCTCCCTCCGTCCTCTCCTTCCGAACCCTCCTCCTCCTCTACTACTCAGAAACAACAGCAGCAGCAGCAGCAGCAGCAGCAGCAGCAGCAGCAGCAGCAGCAGCAGCAGCAGCAGCAGCAGAGCTACGCCTCTCAGCTCGTCGCTCTCACCCTCCCCAAACAACGGGCCATCGACGCCCTCCAGCAAGACACTCCCCTCCTTCCCTCCCTCCCTCGCTTCTCCTCCACCACCGATACCAGCACCAGCATGAGCACCAGCAACACCACCAGCAATAGCGGCAGCAACAGCAACAGCAGTAGTAGTATCGCAGGGACCTTCAAATGGGCTCTAGGCAGCCCTGAACGTCGTCGGCGCCAACTACAACAAGCACAAGGAGACCCAGACACCCTCTCCCTCCTCACCACCAAACTCTGCCTCACCGTCACCCCGGAAGAAGTCGTCCCTGCCCTCTGCAGTAGCAGCAGCAGCAGCAGCAGCAGCAGCAGTAGTAGTTTGAGGTTTTTGGCATTGGATTGCCGGTCGAAAGAGCAAGTGAGTATGGGAGGGCGGTTTCCGACGGCGTATCATCTTGATCCTGCTCGATTAGACGACCCGGAGGAGATAACGAGGTTGTTGATTGATTTGGAGGGATTCAAAGGCTCGATGCATTTATTGTTGATGGGGACGGGGATGCTGATGAGTAGTAGTAGTATAGGAGGAGGAGGAGGAGGGAGGGAGGGAGGAGGGGTTGGTGGGGGTGGGAAGGAGGGAGGAATGACGGCTGCGCAGCGATTGAGGGAGCAGGTGGCGAGGGCGGGGAGGGAGGACTTGTCGCATTTGCACAATGCGGCCTTGTTTTTGTTGAAGAGAGGTTTCCCCTATGTGAGTATTCTGGAGGGTGGTTTTGTGGCTACCCATTCGTTGTTATCATACGAGGGGACTGAAGCGGCTGCTGCTGCTTCTGCTGCTGCTGCTTCTGCTGCTGGTAGTGGTGCCTCCGGTCCTTCCTCCCTCCCTTCCTCGTCCTCGGGCTTGGGGTTGTCGTCGCTCATTGACCACGTACCGAGCCAATGTCGGATGTGTAAGCATGAAGCCCTCCTTCGCTTCCAACAGGCGTCGACCTCCTCCCCTTCCTCCCTCCCGCCCTCCTCTTCCCCTGCCCACACCAAAAGCCATGGCCCTCGCTTTGGTCGTCCTGCTTCTTTTGGAGGAGGAGGGGGAGGGGGAGGAGAACCCCCCTCCCTCGCTGCCTTGTCTCAACTAGGACAGAATTCATTAGATGTCTTGCGTTCACGTGCTACGGGTTTGTTTGGCAAATTACAGGCACACGCCCACGCGGCCCAGGCTCAAGCGCAGGCTCACGCGCAGGCGCAGGCGCAGGGAGGGAGGGAGGGAGGGAGGGAGGGAGGGGGGCTGCCGCAGCAGTTGGAGAGTGTGCAGGAGATGGCAGGTAGTTTTTTGAAGGGGACGGTGAGTAATTTGACGAAGAGAGCAGAGCAGGCAATGCAGGAGGCAAGGGTGAAGGCACAAGCCACACAAGCAGCAGCAGCAGCAGCGGCAGCAGCAAGCGCAGCGGGGAATGCTGGAGGAGGAGGGGGAGGAGGAGGAGGGGTGGAAGGGGTGGGTGGAGGGTTGTCTGCATCTTTGTCCTCGGGTGGGACTTCTGCTGCCGCTATTGCTGCTGCTGCTGTTGCGACGAATGGTGGTGGTGGTGGTGGGAGTCGCCCCGTGAGTGCTAATGCACGTATACCCTCACCATTACCATCAACATCAGCAGCAGCAACAGCAGCAGCAACATCAGCACCAGCACCACCACAGCGTGATAGCCCCTCCGTTTTCGTCATTGAAGACGATGAGGACGACGAGGACGAGGACGAGGACGCCATCCGCACCCGACAACAGCAACAACTCCATCTCCCTTCCTCTTCCTCCACCACCCCCACACACACCACCACCCACCCCAAAAGCGACCTCGATCGTGAACTCGCCCTCAAGCAACACGCTCTCAACGGGCTGCAAAAAGGCCAACCAATCGACATCTCTCCCGAATCCCTCCCCAACGCTCAACTCTTCCCCGTCTACAAACTCAAAAAAACACCCTCCCTCCCTTCCTCCCCCTCTCTCCCTTCCTCGCCCTCCTCCGCTTCCTCCCCTGCGGTGGTCGCGGAGCTCCCGAGATATATTGTATTGACGCCTGAGAGGATTATTGTTTTGGAGGAGGAGGGAGGGCGGGCGGGAGGGAGAGCGGGGCAAGGAAGGGTGAAGAGCAATCATCATTTGACCGAGTTGGCACGCATGACCTTCCTAAAGAAGACACCGGATGTGGTTACGTTGTACTTTCGTAAGGGAGGGATGGAGGAGGAGGGAGGGAGGGAGGAAGGGTTGTCGCCGAAGAAGGAGGATTTGAAGGGGAGGGCTTATAGGATTGCGAGGAAGGAGGAGTTTATTGGGGCGTTGCAAGGGAGGCTGCAGCGGTTTAAATAAAGCAAGGGGTGGAAGGAGGGAGGGAGGGAGGGAAGGGGAAATGGAGTGAAATGTTGATGAAAGGAGAGAGGAAGGAAAATAGAAACAAATATATATACATCTTGTCGTGTTTAGTCCTTTGTTCGTGTTGTTGTCCTTGTTCTTCTTCTTGTTCTTCTTCATGTTCTTGTTCTTCTTCTTGTTCTTCTTCTTCTTCTTCCGTTTTTCTGTTTGGAGACAGAAATATTGAAATGTGTCCGTTCTCGTCTCCTTCATTTGTTTATTTGCTTTCGTATTGAAACGTGCTTCTCGTGATTGTTTTTGGGGCTGAATATGAAGAAAAAGCGCCCCATTATCCTCACGCCCTGCTTGTCTTTTCTAAGTAGTAGTATCAGCAGCAGGACGGGTCTTCAGTATCCAGTCTTGTCTTTTTGTCATCGTGTCGTCTTTATCGTACTTATATGCATGCCTTCTCCTCCTCCATCTCTTCACGAGAAACTCCCCCTCTCTCCCTCCCTCCCTCCTTCCCCTCAAACCCGCACCCTCCCCCTATTCTTCCCATGCCGATCCAAAAACCGCACCAACCTCCCAAATGTCCTGGCAATACGCCCAAAGAAAATCTTAAACAACGGAATACCATCACAAGGACAAGCACTCGGATGCAAGACCACTGCCTTACTCCTTTCCACACTCTTCTTACTGCTGCTACTGCTGCTGCTGCTGCTGCTGCTGCTGCTGCTGCTGCTGCTGCTCTTGCCGCCACGACCAAATCCACGCAGGTCCGCCACCTCCTCTTCGTCCATTTCTGCCCCTTCCTTCGCTCGGGCCTCTCGCTCCTGCTTTTCCCGCTGCTGTTGTTGCTGATGTTCCTTTTGCTCCTGCTGCCGTTGCCATTTCTGCTGCTCCTTCTGCAGGAAGGCCTCCATCTGCTGCTGCGTCAACGGCGGTGCCCCTCCTCCTCCTCCCCCTCCTTCTCCAACACTCACAACCTGCGAAGAACTCAGAGTAGAACGAGCCACCGAAAACCCTCCCAACCCACCCAGGAAGAGGAGGGTGGCTAACACACACACCACCATCCACGGGCGTCGCTTAAACATCTCCTCAGCCAAAGCAGTGGCATTCCCAAAAGGGCTAACAGCACGAGCAAGACCAGCAGTAGCAGCGGTACCAGCAGCAGTCGCACCCGCAGAAGAGCCATCCTGCTGCTGCCGCTCTTTCTTCTTACCACTTCCTCCTCCCCGCCCTTTGACGCCAGCAGCAGCCGCAGCCACAACTCCACCCGCCGCTGCCGCCGCAGGCACCTGTTGCTGCTGCTGTTGCTTCCCACTTTTCCCACCGCCCTTCCCTTTGCCTGTGCTCACAGCACCAGCAGCAGCACCAGCCGGTGGGTGATAATCGTCGTAGAAGACGTCGGACGAGTCGGTGGTGGTGGCGGCGGAGGAGGAGAGGTGGGGAGGGAAGGCAGCCGGGTTCTGTAACATAGGGTGAAGCATCAGATTCGACCCATCCTTGTTACTGCTGCTGTTGGTAGGTGTAGGAATTTTCGTCGGAGAACTGTTCCCGCTCCAAGGCAAGGTAGGCACGCCTCGACTGAGCTGTCGCTTCAAGGTGCTGACCTGATCACCCAACCGCCTCTCCTCCTTCTCCATCCCATCGTCCGAATCAGATAAATGACTACTATTATTCATATTCCCACTCCCCTTACCCACACCACCACTGTTGCTGCTGCTGCTACTGATAGTACTCACGCCACTAAAGCCAAAACTCCCTGCGCTCTTGACTGCCCCTCCAGTCGTGCTGCTGCTGCTCTTGCCAGCCGCTCGCCCTACCCCACCAGCATGGGGACGAGGCAACCCCGGACGGCCCAAGATACCACCACGCGACGGCAAGAGAAAAGAGGAAGCAGAAGAAGGGGGTAAACCAGAAGAGGAGGAGGAGGAGGAGGAAGTGGGAGGAGGGGGGAGGTCGTTGTCGGAGTCGCTCCCGGCGTTGTTGTGGTGGTGGTAGTGGTAGGGAGGGAGCGGGCCAGTCTTGCTGCGACTTCGGCTTGGAGAACTAGAGGAAGTGTCAGACGCAGCGGGTTGTTCGTGGTCCGACAATTCGTATGCTTTCAAGGAATGCAAGACGGAGGTCAACAAATGGTTGCGGCTGGGTGTGTCAAACGTGTTGGGAGAGGCTGCTAGGGAGCGCGGGGACGCTGCTGCGGAGGACGCGGCCGAGTACCCGCCGGCGTGCTTCGTGGCAAGGAGATTGGCCAGATCGTCCTCCAATTCTTCTTCGTCGTCTTCCTGGAGGTGATGGGGTTGGCGGTCGTGGTGCTGCTCTTGTGCAGGGGGGTGCTGCATGCTGACTTCGGAGGCGGGAATCGATGCGGGAGGAGGGGGGATCTTGCTGCTGCTGCTGCTGGCGCTGGCACTTGTGCGCTTCACGAAGAAGGAGTGGCGCCCCGGGAATGTTTTCGCTGGTTGGGACATGGTTGGCTTGCTTGCTTGTGGTCAAGGCCCTGTGTGTTTTGTGTTGGGTAGGCGTAGGCGTCAAATCACTTTGCTGAGCGATGATGCTGCTGCTGAGAAGGGCGCGAGCTTGTCTGGAAAGAGGAGAATGCAGCCGCCGACACCAAAAACACCTAGGTTGCAGAGCCCATTACAGACCGCTTGTGCCTGTGGACGTGTGCAGCTTCTCTGTGTGTACTGTGTTGGCTTTGAGTGAGTGCAAGCCGGGGCCATATTTTTGAAATGCCAGACCCGCCAACACGGCGAGTTCAGACTGCTGCTCTGCTCTGCTCCTGAGATTTTGTGATGATACAGGCCTCAAAAACGGGGCTAGCACCAGGCCCTCCCCTTAAATCTTGATAGAATCCTTCCATGGCGTGTCCCTCCTGCGTTAAAATGCAGCAAGAGAGCGCAAGTCGCGGTCTTGTCCTTGGGGACGTTTTTGCCGGGACGTTTCTTTCTTGCTGCCTTTGTTGTTGGTGTGTGTGAGAAGGGCTTGGCTTGGCACCCTTCAGTCCATGCCAAGACTTGATGACGGAGCTTTCTGCGCCAGCCACCCTCGGCTCGCCTCCTCCCTCCTCCCTAAACCCCACAAGCGCGACCTCTTGCTTGCTTTCCTCGCTTGCGCGCTTGCGGGCTCTTAAGTGCTTTCCCGTTTGTGCTTTTCCTTTTTCAAGACATCGTTTTCCTAGGGAGCCTTATGAGGGTCTGCCCTGGCGTGGGTTTGGCTTGGGTTGCTTCCACTCATTAAGATATCTCCACCTTGGCCCTTGCACTCACACCCTTCTTCACTCACAACACTCCCCACCCCTTCTCCCCTTCTCCTCCTCCTCCTCCTCCTCCTCCCCGTCTACCCACTTTCCTTCCACAGGCGGCCTGGGAACCAAAACAGAGGACAGGAGAGCGAGTCGACGCCCGATGAAAGGGGAGCACACCTGCTGCTAGTGGTCGGTCCCTTGGCAATTTCGTCTTTCTTCCATCGACCCCCAGTCGAGGTAAGTGATCGTTGCTGCACCCTTGCCTCTAGCCTGTGTGCCCTCCTTCCCCCCCTCTTGCTGTTGTGCTTCATACAAGGCGACGACGCGCATGGAGCCGTCTGGTCGCCGGCCGCTCCACCGCAGACGCAGCAGCAGAAGCAGCACGAGGCTTCCCAAGGATGGTCCTACCCCGTCGCCTTCCTCCCCTTCTTCCTACACACTCCTTCCTCCCCCCCTCCCGAGGGCCAAGTTATGATTAGCAGCAGCACCAGCAGCATCAACAGTAATTGTGCCAGCAGCATCACGAGCAGGCTGGCCTCTTCTCTTAGGCGTATTCTCTAACTCATCTTCTCTCCCCCTCCCTCCCTCCCTCTCTCGTGTCGCGGCATACGTAGCAAATACTCCTCCACTCAAGCAAAACCCTCACTCCAATTCCTCCCTCCCTCCCTCCCTTCCTCCCCCCTCTCAAAACAGAATGGACATCGAACAAACAATCAGCAAGCGCCTCCATGTGGTAGGCCGGCAAGAGCTGGCCCTGCTTCTGGGGGGCAGCGATCGACTTCCCGCCGACTTACCAGCAGCAGTGCAGGAGTGCCCGGAGGCGAACATCCCCGAGAATAACGGGACCTTTGCTGATGGCACGTTAATGCGAACGTTGCAGGACTTCTGTTTTTATACGGAGGATGGCGTGCCTGCTCCCATTGAGGCCTTGGATGATAAGTTCAGGTATGTGGTGCCCTTCCCTCCCTCCCTCGCTCCCTCGCTCCCTTCCTCTCTCCTTTCCTTTGATGCTGATGGCACGTTGATGCGGACGCTGCAAGACATTTGTTTCTATATGGAGGATGGCGTGCCTGCCCCCATTGAGGCCTTGGACGATAAGTTCAGGTACGTGTGTGTGTGTGTGTGTGCTCCCCCCCTCCCTCCCTCCTTCCCTCCCAACAGTCCAAAGAAGCTCGTTGGCTTCCCTCCCTCCCTCCCTTTCTTTTCTTTTTGTAGCGTCGTCAATCGACTCACCCTTTCTCTTTCCCTCCCCTCCCTCCCCCCCCTCCCTCCCTCCCTCCCTCCCTCCAGGAAACATAAGCTCGTCGGTTTCGGCACCGTCCTCCCTGCAGACTACCTCGCCCTGCCCAAGAAAGACAAGAAGAGGGAGGGAGGAAGGGAGGGGGGGGGGGAGGAAGGGCTGACCCCTTCGGCATCGGGTATGTCCTTGTCGGTCGCGAGTGAGGGAGGGTATCAGCAACCACCACCGCAAGCAGCAGCAGCAGCAGGTGGAGGAGGAGGAGGAGG
>Ga0209491_10005949_pt1 | contig 17392 bp, 6 predicted proteins | sample BON02_FD_187213 | JGI IMG/M metagenome (GOLD analysis project Ga0209491, IMG submission 187213) | Freshwater microbial communities from Lake Bonney liftoff mats and glacier meltwater in Antarctica - BON-02 (SPAdes) (version 2) | ecosystem: Environmental > Aquatic > Freshwater > Ice > Glacier...
AAGACACGCCCGAGGGTGAGGGCGGGCTTGTGGTGGCCTTGATTGATGGATCGGAAAGTGTCTGGCGTGATGAGGGTGCCGTCTTTGCGGCCATAGGGCGGCTTGCCGATGGGCTGGAGGAGACGACAACGGCCTTGCCCGCCGGGACAGTTGCCGAGTGGCAAGGTCAGGTCCTGCAATTCGGGCGTGCGGTATCGGGCGGCCCTGTGCAGCCTCTTGGCCGGCTTCCCGATATGCTGCGCAGCGGCGGCGCGGCCTTGCGCGCGCCGCAAAGCAATTTCAATGCAGGACTGGAAGGTGCGCTTGACGCTATCCGTGCAGCTGGCGGGCGGGGGGCTGTCTATCTGCTGGGCGACGGGCATTTCGACGATCTGGTGCCTGATGCGCTGCTGATCGAGGCTCGAGGCATGGGTGTGCCTGTGCATGTGATGGCCCTTGGCGCCGCGGCACCTGGGGCAGGGCTGATTTCCGCCGATCTGGGCCCGGAGCAGTGGATGGGCCGCCCCGCAGTGCTGCGTGCGACTGTCTTTGGTGGAGGAAGATTGATGTTTTCGAACGGGTCCACCCAGACGGAGCAAACTGTAGAACCCAGCGGATTCCTGCAACCCGTTCGGCTGGAAACTGTTTTTGCCGGGCGTGGGATGCGACATGTGCGGGTGACGTATCAAGCGCAAAGTGGCGTGCAGGAACGCACGCTCTATACCCTTGTGCGGGGGCCTGCGAGGGCGTTGGTCTACGGTCCCGCACCTTGGGCTGTGGGGCTTGATCCGGCGCGCTGGCTGATCGTGCGGGGCGACCCGCAGTCGCCCACTGATGCGGCGGGCTTTGATGTGGTGGTCATCGACTCGCTGTCGCCGGATGATTTTGCCGCCGGGTTTGACGAAAGCCTGCTGCGCGCGGCGAATGGCACGGGCATCTTGATCGTCAACGGTCCGATGCGCGGCGCGCGTGATGTACCGCAGCGGATTGCCGACTGGAACGCCTCTGCGCTGTCCCCGATCCTGCCGGTCGACAGTGATCCGCGCAAGTTCATAGAAGAGCCGCCGCCGCGCGATATCGTGATCATGATCGACGTGTCAGGATCGATGAGGGGCGGGCCGCTGGCCACCGCGAAAAGTGCTACACTTGCTGTTATGGACCAGTTGCGTCCGCGTGATACTTTGGCGATCCTGCCATTTTCAGATGGCCCGAACCCGGCGTTTGCCAAGCGTAATGCTGACGCGGGCGCCCTTGCGGAGGCCCGCACTTTCGTCTCGCGCCTTGTGGCGAGTGGCGGCACTGCGCCTGACAGCACGCTTCGGCGGGCGGCAGGGATGGCCACGAATTATTGCGCCTATTTCTTTTTGTCGGACGGCGATTTTGACCCTCCTGCAACCAGCCCGAAGTGCTTTACCACCGCGATTGGCACGGCAGGGGTGCCGTTTCCACGCGGGGTGGCCGATTGGGGTGAAGAGATCATCTTGGCCATGGGCGGCGGCGCAAGTGGCCTTACCTTGCGCTACTTCCAGCCCGAAGAGCGTGAGGATTACTTTCGACCCGGCAGTTTCATACCCCGCACGCCTGAAGGTGAAAGCGATTTTGCGGCCCCTCTCGCGCTGGACGGTGTGGCGATTGCTTTCGCGCGGGTTGATGCAGAGGTGGAAACGGTGCATGCCAGCCCGCCGCCTGACCCGGTGTTGGCGTTCCGGCGCGACTCCCTGCGCCCCGGTATCGCCACTGGCGTCTTTTTGTCTACCATTCCGTCATCATGGGCCGCTGATCCGCAGGGGCAGGCGGCAGTTGCGGCCATGCTGGATCGACTGACCGGGTGGAGCGATCTGGATCGGTATGACATCCGATTGACCCAATCGGATCAGATGTTGAGGGTCTCGGTGGTGATCGTGGCAGCAGATGGTGTGGTGCCCTCCACTCTATCCGGATCCATTCAGGACGTGGCGGGGGCCGTGCAGGGTCTTGCCCTGCGGCCGACCGGAGAGCCGGGACGGTTCGAGGGCACGGTTGAGATGCGCCTTGGCGTCAATGCTGCGCGCGGCACCCTCGTGCTGGAAGAGCCGGGGCGAAGCGTGCAACGCATACCGCTGTATCTGCCAGAAAGGTCCGGCGTCGAGGCGGGTGGTGTGACCGAGTCCTTCGCATTCGGCATCAACGCTTCAGTTTTGTCGAACATCATGGATGGAACGGGCGGACAAAGCCTCAATGGACTATTTCCGGGAATAGAGACGGCCATGGCCAAAAGGGCGTCTATTCCGCTGCACCCTTGGCTGATTGTGCTTGCGCTGGCTGCACTTGCAGGCTCATTCTGGGTTGGAGGAACACGGCCATGAGAAGGGGCGGGCGATGAATATGACACCCCGGCCCGATCCGTTTTCGGTGGCGGTCGCAGCGCTTGATCCGGCACCGGCTGCTGCCATTCTGCGCCAGATGGCGCTTTCGGCATTGGCAAATGCTTTGGGGAGTGTCGAACCATACCCCATCAATAGTGAAAAACAGATACTCGGTGACTGGGTGACAGAGACGCCCGTCAATGGTGCTAGCGTGATTGCGTCCCTGCGTCAGCTCCAGCGCGCACTGCTGTTTGGTCAAATAAATGACACGGCGCCGGTCAGCCGCGCGCTTGTGGCGGCAGCCTTGCCCGCCGGGCGCATTCCTCGCCTGCGCGACCGGGTTGCGGGGTTGCGACGTCGTCATACCGGCGCTGCGTCCCCTCCGGGGATCGACGCCTTTGGCCCTGCCCTCGCGGCGCTTGCCTTTAGCGATGCCACTTTCCGCCGCGGCGTCACAGCGATGATCCGGGATCATCTTGGCGCGCGTGTTCTGTTTCATCCCGATGCCGCTCCTGTTCCGGTTCTGTCCGCGCCCTGCTGGATGATTCTGATTGCAGCGCGAACCGATCTGACCGACCAGACTGATGTGACGATCGGCGTGCGCACCCTGGCTGACACCCTTTCGGCCACAGCGGGTTGGGCCGGATTCTGGGATCAGTGGCTGTTGGCTCAGGCAGCGGGAAAATCCCCGTTTGCGCTGCCCAAAGCCATCCGCGCACTGCCGCTGCTGGTCAATGGCTATGGCACGATCGAGGCCCCGGCAGATCAGATTGACCCGATGGTTGCCCCGGATTGGCTTGGCGGCGTTCCCGGATACTGCCAATACTTGCTTGCCGACCTTCCCTGAAAATCTTGTCCTTGTTGAGCGTTCCATATGTTTGATGCCGATAAACTTGCCATTCTATACAAAGATCATCGCAGCACGCTGGACGCGCTGGTTGAGCTGGAAAAAAGGCTGAATCAGCGCTTTTACGGGATGGAGCGTGCGGTAGAATGCATGGCCCTTGCCGCCCTGACGGGCGAGGCCATGGTGATGATCGGCCCGCCCGGCACCGCGAAATCGCGTCTTGTGCGCAGTTTTTGCAATCTGGTTGGTGTGCTGGATGATGCGGCGCTCAATCCTTCGGGCGGCACCACAACGGAAGTCAAGGATGAGAAGTATTTCGAATACCTGCTGACCCAGTTCACCGAACCCTCAGAACTTTTTGGCTATTTTGATCTGGCCAAGTTGTTTGGCGAACACAAAATGGAAAAAGCCGATGCAGGCATGATGCAAAAGGCCGAGGTTGTGTTTCTGGATGAGGTGTTCAACGCCTCCAGCGCCATTCTGAACTCACTGCTGACCTTTATGAACGAACGTAAATTCCATGATCGTGGCATGGTGCATCACACCCCGATGCGGCTTTTGTTTTCCGCCACCAACCAACCGCCCCGCGAAGAGGGGCTGGGCGCCGTCTACGACCGCTTTTTGCTGCGCTGCCGGTTGGACAATGTAGTGCCAAAGCCTGAAAGCCTCGCGGCACTTGTCAGTGCGGCATGGCAAGAAACCCATGATGCGCCCAAAAGCACTTTTGGCGGCCAGCCCTTTACCAACTTGCTGGATGGGTGTGACAGTTACCGCAACAAGGTGGATGCGCTGACTCATTCGGGCGCTCTTAAAATCCAGCAAGACAGTCCTTTGTTCAACCGTCTTGCCGATATCGTCGCAGAGCTGCGCCGCAAAGAGCTGTCGCAAATGTCCAACCGGCGTTTGGTCAAGTTCTCGGGCGTGATCCTCGCCAGCAGCCTGATGCGCACCGCGCGCGAAACCGGCGATGCGCCAAGGATCGAGCCTGTGGATCTGGCCGTGATCCTGCATTTCGGGCTGGACGCCGAAGACAGCGGCACTGTGACCAAACTGCTTGCGCATCTGTTGGGCCAGTGATGCAGGGCGTCGGATTGCGCATTGTCAGTGGTGATGCGCGTGGAGGTGCTGCGGCATCCCCGCGCGCAAAGGCGCTTTTGACTGCGTTTTCCGAACGGCATTTACCCCTGACGCCGAGTTTGGCGACACGATTGGCACAGCTGGAAAGTGCGCCCGCCCCCGCCGCTGACCTGTCATGGGGCCGCGCCTTTGTGCGTGCAGGCGAGGCGATGGGCATTGCCGGTCAGGTTGGCAGCGCCTTTTGGTCTGCCGCAATGCCGGTGTTTGCGACTTCGGTAGTCGAACCGATCTTGCGTCATGTCGCAGGGCAGGTGGGTCACATGACGCTGGTCGGGGCGGCGGGTTTGTCGGTGGCATCCGACCCGCACCTGAAGGATACGGACGCGTCGATCGAGGCTGCAGTGGATGCAGCGCTTGGGGATGTCGCCGTGATGGGGCGGGGGTTCTGGATCGTGACCGGGGTGGCGCTGCACGGCGCTGCCACGCGGGCCACCGAAGCGCGGGCGGGCCTTGCTCGCAAAGCGGCGGGAGTCAGGCACCTTGCGCCCGAGCCTGACGCCGGCTTGTGTCGCCTGCTGTTCGAAACCGAGCCTGTGTTTCCAGATGATCATCTGGCACGACAGCGCAGACAACGGGCGCGGGCAAAGTCGATGCGCAAACGCTCGGGCATTCGACCGAAAGAGGGCGGGGTTGCAGGCATTTGCGCCTCGCGCCGGATCGAGGATTTCCCCGACGCGGTGTTTTCGGAACTGATCATGCCCATTCCCCTGCTGGCGAACCGCTTGCTGCACGAGGGACTGTTGGTGCGCCACCGTCCGCCCATGCGGGAACCCAAGCGTGATCTGCTGTCGATGTGCTTTTGTGATGCAAGCCGCGTTGGCGAGGCGACGGATCTTGTCAAGGCAGCTTGGGCCGATGCCGGGCTGCGGTTGCGGCTGATCCTGTCACAACTGGGTCTTGCCCGCAGCGATTTGGTCTGGGCAGAAGCGGGGCCTTTCAGCCCGATGGCGGCTGTTTTGCGAACCGAAGAGGTTACGTTGCGCGCGGGTCTGGACCCCATGCAGATTGTCGGGCCGCTGCGGGCAGATATGCTGATGCGCTCGGGCCTGCTGCCGGGCTTTACCGATACGTTGCCGGTGGCTGCTAGGCTTGATGCGGCGGAAGGGTTTGGCGGCCATCTGTCCGCTTTGGCCAGTCTGGGGCTGGATGCGTTGAAAGGCCGGGCGCGCCGGCTGCACCGCACTCGGGACGGTGCAGCCCCTGTGCTGCGCGTGGCGGAATACGCGCGTCATCTTGTGTTGGTCAGCTTGCCTGCATCGTCCCCAGAAGGCCGTCGCGCCATGACGGACTGGCCCGCCTTGCGCGCCGAGATCCGGGCGGGGCTGCGGACAGATGCGGGCGAGGGCGCGACATATGCTGCCCTGCTTTATCCAGACCGAATGGTGCGTGGGGCGGTCTTTACGGCCATAAGTGACGCGCCCGCAATTGCACAATTGGAACTGACGGCACCCGAAGACGGAGATGCGGTGCAGTGCGTGTCGCAAACCTTGGGCCTTTTATCGGGCTGGATGATCGACCTGACGCTGGAGGCGCTGGATGGCCGATAACGTCCAGATTCTGCGACTTGCCGCGCTGCGTGGGCATGAGACGCTTGCGTTCATGGCGGAACTTGCCCCGCATTTCGCGGCGGCGCAGGCGGCCAGGCTGTCGTTCCTGATTGCAAAGGGCGGGTCGATGACGGTGCTGTTGCCGCATTGGAACAGCCCGCCGCATCATCCCGAAGCAGCGGTGCGCAGCTTGCGTGATACCATTGCGGTCGCGCTACAGGCGGCCACGGGCGAGGCGCGCGATTTGTCCAAGATCGGCGCGGTTTCGCAAGATCTGGCCGGTGCGCTGGATGTGGTGGGAGCGGCGATGACGGCGCTGTATCTGGCGGCAAAGCCGGTCGATATTCCGGAGGCTTTGCAGGCGCGCAAGCTGGCAGTGATCGTCGGCGCCCCGGACCATGTGGCGGAGCTGGCAGCGGCGGCCACCCGACGCAGCCGCGATGCGGCGTTGCTCGTGGGCGCCGATGTCGATCAGACCGTCGCCATTGTTCGCCTGTCTGATCTGGCGGATGACGGCGCGACGGTGGACGGTCTGCGCGCGGGTCTTGGGCAAAAGGATGGCGGTCTGACGTTGCTTGCCCCGGTGGAAACACCTGGCGGCACGGTGTATCTTGCCGCCGGATCCGGGCTTGATCCAGCGGATCGGGCTGCCGCCGGGGCGGTTCTGCGCGGCCTTGTTGCGGCGGGGCAGCTAGAGGCGGATGCCGATTTGCTGCTGTTCGCTGGCGTGACGGCCTATGCCTTGCCGCGCGAAGCTGCATTTGTGCCCGCCCCGGATATGCTGGTTGCGCCCGATTCGGGCGAGTGGCTTTCCCTGCGCAACTTAGAGATCGTGCCGTCTGACGCGGCAGCGACGGCTTTGGCGGCGCGGATTGCCGACCGTCGGTTTCCTGTTGGCTACCGTGTTGCGCTGCGCCCCTTGCCGGACCGGATGCGCAGCGACGCCGATGTCGAACAGCTGCGCGAAGAGATCGAAGAGCGCGAGGCCGAGATTGCCCTGATCCGCGCCTTGGCGGCGCCGCAACTGCGGCTGTTGCGGTTCAGCGACGCGCAATTACCCGCTCTTGTCGATGGCCTGCGCCGGATGCCTCCGGCGATGCAGCGCAACGCCGGCCTGACTTTTGCGACCGCCCATGCAGCAGGCCGCGCCGGGCCTGCCCATTTCGTGATGTATGATCCGGCTGTGGTGGCGATAGAGGGGCACTTGCCCGAATTCTACTGGCGTGGGCAAACCGACGGTACGCCCATCTGCTATTGGGTGGATCCGCCATCCGCCGCCGCGATGACTGGTGCTACGGGGGAGCCGCTGATCTTTGTGCCGCTGCGCAGCCATATCGACCCACCGATAGCCTCCTTTGGGGGGCACTTGGGTCAAACGATGCGGCTGGTGTTGGGGAATCTTTTTGCCGATGCCGCAGCGGTGCTGCAGGATAAGGCCGCGCGCCCGGTTTTCGTTTTCTCGCCCCCGTGCGATCCGGGCTTCGAGATGGAGGTCGAGCTCCTCGATGCCGCCCGGTTCGTGCCGCTGCATCTGCAACTGCGGTGGATCAACGATCACATGATGGTCCGGTCGCCGCGCATTGCGGATGACGATTTGCTGACCCGTCTGGCCGAGGATCTTTATGAAGGCGAGGCTGCGCGAAAGTTGACCGACCGGGCGCAGGGCGATCTGGATGGCTTGTCGGCAGCGTGGACAACGGGAGCTGGTGCGCTGTCGGCGCGGATCGGCGGCCTGCTGGGCGAGTTGGCGGATGAGATTGGCCAAAGCCAGGACCGTGTTCGGCGCGCGGTTGCGTTTTTGTCTGCCGCGCAAGACCGAATTGAGGCTGTTGATGCCGTTATTGCGCAGACGAACGCAATTCTGGCCGATGTCGAACGCGGGACAGGGCAAGTGCAAAGTGCCCAACAGGGTCAGGCCGCGCGCCGCCTTGCCTTTGTCAGCGACATTTTGACCGAAATCGCAACCGGAGAGCGCACTGTGTCTGCCGCTCAGACAAAGATCGAGGATCACCGTGCCGCTATCGACCGCCTGTTGCAAGAGTTGGAGCGTCTATGACGGATGCGCGACCAATTTCGGCCCTGGAGCACATGGATCAAGCCTTGGCCGAGGCAGAGCTTGCCCTGTCCGTCCCTTTGCCATCGGTGCCCGGCTTGCGCGCAACGGCAGAACGTATTGCGGCTGGCCAACGGCGATTTGACACGGATTTTGCACAGCGTCTTGATTACGGCAAAGCGCTCGCCTCTGTCCGGGGTCTGACAACCATGGCCGCTGCTCGCACCCGCGTCGCCGAAGGTGCGCATCGTCGTTTGCGCCGCCGGTTGTTCCGGGAACTGGTCTGGACGCGATATCGTATTGTTTTATGGGTATTTCTGGGGCTTGGCATCTCGTTTGCTCTGGGCTGGACTCTGTGGCTGTGGCGCGTAGATATCATGGCTTTTCTGTTTCCGCCGGTTCAGGCAGCGGCGCCCCCCGCAGCGGTTCCCGTGCCGGCCGCGCCACCCGTTACGTTAAGCGGGCCGGTGCAACCGCCGCAAGTCCTGCCACCTTCGCCGGGCCAGACGCCTTTGATAACGCCTGTGCCAAACACAGCGGTGCCACCATGACGGCTATTGACCCCCACCGCCTGTCGCGCGGGCCTGCTGTGGTGACACCTTCCGGCACGCATCATCCCCCGGCGCAGGCGGGCCGTTCCACTTTGCTTCGTGCTGGTGTTCGCCCACCCGTGCGCGGGCGGCGGTTTGTGCGACGCGCGTTGGTTGTGGCATCGCTGATTGCTGCGGTGGTTTTGCTTGTGGTCGCTGTGGGCACGGTCTGGTTTCGCCCCGATGGTCCGGCCAGAGTGCTTTACCAGATACATGATCTCGTCTGGTTGCCATTGCGTGGGTGGTTTTGGGTGGACCCTTTTCCAGGTGGGCTGATGTGGTTGGTGCCAGCCGCTGGTCTGATAGTGCTGGCGCTGATCGAATACCTGGGCGTGGCGGCACCCCTGCGAACGGCACAGACGGCTGGCATCAGAATGGCGCTGCGGGGCAGGGCTGGACCAGCGCTGGTGCTTTGGGATGGTGTATTGCGAGGTATGGGCTTGCGGGCAGGGCAAGTGCGCAAGGTCGCCATCGAGATGCGCGATGCGTCCCGCAGTGCTGTTATCACTGCGATCGAAATGGGAGCCGGAACCGGGCCAGTGGCGGCACTTGTGCATCAGGAAACGGTCGTCCTGCGACTATCGGATGGGGAGGATCGTGATCTTGTGTCCGCAGTGGAGACGTTATGCCTCGCACGTCTTGGCAAAAGCCCCATGGGTGATGTTTTGGCGCAGGCAATCGTTCAGAAATCAGGGAGTGAGGCTTCAAAATGGCGCGCATGGGCCCTTGCGTGTCAAACGGGCACACTGGATCTGGACGCGGCCCTTGCAGCGGCTGGGGCGCTGGTGTGCAATGGTGGGGAGGCCGCGTCTTCGGCAGTGACCACGATGCAAGTTGCTCTTGGCATGGCAACGTTTGGGAAGCCCGGTTTTATGGCGTGGTTCGACGCTTGGGCCCGTCTGCGTGCAGGAACTGATCCGACTGGTCTTGCGGCCTTGGTTCAGGCCGAGACGATGATCGCCTTCGAGTTCTGGGCCGCTCAGGCCGAAGGAAGTATTCAGCGGCCGGGCACTGAAAATTTGCTGGCCGAAGCGTTTGAAACCCACTTTGGCCCGCGCGACCGAGGCGAGGTATTTGCCCGAACCGGCCGTGGTGCACTGCAACAAAGGCGTCGCGCATGACGCGTTGGCGCGGTCTGGATGAAACGGCCGCAAAGCTGTGGGCGGATGGCAGTAAACGTCGGCTGACATGGCCCAGACCTTTGCAGCGGTTGGATCCGGTGCTTGGCGGGTTGGTCGTTGCTGTCGGTTTGGGTCTTGTGAGCCTTGGCTGGGGACTGGCGGCGGTAGAGCGCACGCGTGGTTTCTTTGATCCGCCGTTGGTCGCACCAGTGCCCGACCCACGCATTCTATCGGACTTTCGCAAAGCGGACGCGTCTTTTGCCGATGCGGTGATGCTGGGGGATGATGCGTTTCTGGGTCGGACTGATGGCACCATCCAGCGTTATGATACCGAAACTGAGCTGTTTGCCGGCGAAAGCTTGCCTCGGGATGGTCGGTTGACCGGGAATCTGTCTCTGTTGTCGCAAGGCTGTGGTGATGCGCTCGGGGCTGGTTTGCCACCCTGTCCTGCGGGCGACACTCTGTTTGCCGTGACAGATCGTGGCGGGCTTGCGCGCCGTGACGGCGGTGGCACATGGTCGGTGGTCCTGGGGGATGCGGGTTGGGTTGCGCCGGATGGCACGCCCGTAGAGCAGGCCGATCTGGTGGCCTGGGCCGTGTCAGAGGATGGGCGCTGGATGCTAGCCGCTGCCGGGGAAAAGGGCCTTGGGCTGTTTGACCAACGGGGTGGCGGTTGGGCGACGCTGTCGCCAACCGGCGATCTTGCGCGTGCTCCTGTGCGGATTGTCTATGCCGCAAATGCCTTTTGGCTGGGTGGAGCTGCGGGGCTGGAGCGGCTTGTGCCCTCGGCCAATCCTGAGCGTGAGGCCGTGGCGGGTGGCGAGGGTGATATCTACGATCTTGATCTTGACGCAGACGGGGGCCTGCTGGCCCTGCGCCGGGGGGGCTGCGCCGAGGGCTGTCTGTCGATCCTGTCGGTGAGCCCGCGCGGGGTGGTGTCTGTGCTGGCGGGCGAGACGGCGTTGTCGCCGAGCCTGTCGCAGGCGCGCGTCGATCATGCCGCGATGCAGGCAGGCCGTCTCGTGGTTCTGGGTGAGGCCGGGGTGCATGTCTATGATCCCGTGCGCCGCAACTGGCAAGCGCTGGAGACACGGCCAGTCGACGCCTATCACGCTGGTAAGGACGGTGCAGTCATCCACTTTTCCGCCGCTAACCGCATGGCCACCGTGACGAATGCCACCCTACGCGAGGAACGGGTGGTGAGCGTGCCGCTGACGCAGATCCTGCCGATCACCGGCGGGCAAGTGCTGGGCCTGAACCGAGACGGGGCAGTGCTTGATCTGACACCTGCAGTGCCGGTGACGCTTGGGTTTGCTGATCCGGGCTTGCCCACAGGTGTCCGGTTCATAGCCGGAGCCGATGTGGCGGGAACCGTGGTTCTGCTCGGGCCACAAGGAGTGCTGCTGCATGACACGGTTGCGCGACGCTATGCCTTTCAGGATCCGGTCAGCCTCCCGCCGGCCCTGATAGCGGCACGGTCAATCAGGCTTTTGGCTGCGGGCCCGCGTCTTTGGGCAATAGATATGGCAAGCGGCCAGGTCTTTCTGGGCGTGCTTGACGGTGATTGGCCGAACCGGCAGGTTGTTTTTGCGCCTCATGTGACCCTGCAATCTGGCCTGTTGTCCGCGCAGGCGCAGGGCGACACTTTGGATTTGGTCACTCTGAGCGGCGCACCTTTCCGGATACTGGCGGCCAATCCTGACGCGGCACAGCCCTTGACCGGGGCACCTTTGCCGCGCGCCATTACCCCGAAAACCATGGCAGGAACCGGGCAAGATCTGATCTTTGCCGATGGATCTGCAATATGGACCTATGATCTGGCCGCGCGCGGCTGGGAGGGGCCATTTGATGGCCCTGACGGGGGAGTTCTGGATCTGGCGCTTGGGCAGAACCTTTATGCGCTGACGCCTTCGGGCACGCTCTACAAGGCAGGCGAACAATCCTGGGAGCCTGTCTCAGGTCTTGGGCCGGGGGCAACCCTTGCACGACGCGATGTCACGGATGCACTGGCGGCGAATGGCGTCGTGTATCTGGGTGGCAGTGGCGGGGTGCTGGCCTATGCCCCCGACAAACGAAGATTTATCGCAGACTGGTCTGGCGGGCGCGGCGATGTGCGCCTTTTGTCGGTGCAGGGTGGCGCGCCGGTCTGGCTGTCAGGGCAGCAGTTATTGTTCGGGGAAGAGACGATTTCCGCCCCGGAGGAATCTGTCGAAGGCGCATGGCTTGGTCCGGATGGGCCGGTTTATTTCGCGCGTCAGGACGGGCGGTTGCATGCGGTGGACGCGGGTGCTGGCCGCACCTGCCTGTTCCGGGGCAGTCCTGCGCCCGGCGGCGATCTGATCGACGCGCGCAATCTGCCGGATGGGCGCGTGTTCGTTCTGACCAGCGCTGCGGCGGCGATCTATGAGCCGGAACTGCGCCGCTGGACACGCCTGTCAGATGAAGCCGGGCGGGCGGACAGCCGTGTCGAGGTGATGAGCGGGTATTTGCTGCGCTTTGACGGCGACCGTTTTCGTGCCATCGCGCTGGGGGATCTGCCCCGCCAAGACAGTTGTGCTGCCGGCACCCTGGACGTGGCATGGCAAACCGACATCTCTGCAAAATCGCTTGCGCTGGATGTCGCGGCAGGCGCGGTTCATGTTTTGATGACAAATGGCGAAGTGCTGATTTGGCAGGCAGGTGTCGCGCAGCCCGTCCTCACGCCCCCCAATGCAGCGCCCGCGACAGCAACGCTGCGCCGGGTTTATCCGGGTAGCAACAAGGTGACATTCGCAAGCAATGAAGCCCTTTGGCAGTATGATCTGACAAACCGGTTGTGGCGCAGCCTGCCATTCCGCAACGGGCCTTCAGCCGTGGCAGACGTTGACATTCTGTTCGGCCAGGACGGGGCTGCGGCGACACTTTGGGATACGACCGGCGCGGGCTCGGGCGCTGACGTGAGCGTGGATGCTGCAACCACCGGACGCGCGGATGGGTTGGAGTTTACCCGCCTGTCACTGCCTCCGATGCCAGAGATAACCATGCCGCCGGACTCCCTTTTAGACATGGCGAAGAACGGGTCGGTTCTCGCCGTTCTGGGCCAGCAGGAATTGGCTTTGTTCGACAGTGACAGCATGCTTTCATTGGGCCGTATCGCCTTGCCGCAGGCGCAGCAGGGCTGGTCCCTTGCGCAGGCGACTGGGGCTTCGCAGGTTGTTCTGGTCGATGGCGATCTTGCGGCGCCTTTGGCGCTGCACATGATCGACCGGCAATTGGTCAGGGGGCAAATACCCCTTGATGAAGTGAGCGGCCGCTATGCGCCCGGAACTGATGAGGACTGGGCGCTGACCCGAGATGGCGGGCTATGGCGGATTGATGCGGACCTCGTCGCGTATCAGTGCGATGGGATCGGGGCCATTCGCTGCACGGTGATTGCCCCCGCTCCGCTGGAGATGACCGCTGACAGCATTCTTGCCGTGGAACTGGCTGATTTTGCTGTAAATACTGAACCTGCATCAGAGCCACTGGGGCAGCAGCCGGAGCCCGTCACGGGCGGTTACTATCTCTTGCAACCGGATCGGCTGCTTTCCCTCGATGCAGATTTCCGTCTGTCGAAACCCGTTGTTGGCCCCGCGATACGCCCCGGCGCGCGCTTGTTTCGGGCGGACACAGAGGTATTGCTCTGGGAAGGCCCCGACGCCCCCCTTTGGCGCATAGCGAACAGAGATGCCGTGCTTTTGCTGCCAAGGGTGCTTGCGATCCGGACAAGTGACGCCGGATTGGCCCTGACCACCCCTGACGGGTTGCGGTTGCGCAAAGGTGGGGTGTTCGAGGCACCTGAAGCGGCCTTGTCCGTGACCTTGCAAGACGATGTGTATAGCATCACCGCGGAAGGGCTTATTCGGGACCGCCGTCTGACAGAATCGCCGGACCCTTTCTTGCAATTCCCGGTTGACACGTTGGCCGTGCATCGCGGTGTTCTGACGATCAATGCCATCGCGCAGCCAGGGTGGTGGACGGTATCCGTTCAGGGACGGGTTCAGTTCGATTGGATGTCGAGATGCACGCCACCGCTGCCGCCGCATATGGTAGGCCCGGGTGGCATCGCCATCGGTGATCTCAATGGAGACCCGCGTGAGGCGCGCGAGAGCCGTTCGATCATCCGCCTGATTGAAACTCTGACGAAACCTTGTCAGGCGACGGTGCCAAGCACTTTTCAGCTCGCTGCCGATCAAAGACTTTTGTTTGTGGGTGGTGTGCCCTCAGCCCCTGTTCTGGCGACGACGACTGGTGAAATCACCCTAGATGCGAACTTGGCAGAAGTGTCGCGCGCGCCTTTGCGCGCACTTTTGCCTGATACGCAACAGGCCCTTGCTGATCTTTCGGACATGAAAGCGCGGGTTGCGGTCATGGCGTGTCGGTCATGGCTGGCGCCACCGGTCATCGAGCAAAGAGGCATTGGACGGCTTCAGCTTACCGGGCCTGAACGCGCTTTGGTTGCAGATGGCAGCGCCACTTTGCAGCCTTGGGACGCTTTTGAGACGGGCTGGCTGGGGTGGGACCGGGCTACGCAGCGCGTGCGCATCGGCAGCGGGGAGACCGCGCTGCGGCTGCCCCCTGCGCAAGTGATTGTGGGGGGGATGCTGTTGCCAGCCCATGTGGGTCGCATGGCCTATCTGGGCAACAATCACTTCGCATGGTTGAATGAACATGGGCTGTGGCATGTGCAAAACGGAGCCAGCATCGAGCCGGTGCTGATGCAGACGTTCCCTACGGTGACGGGTTTGGCACATGGGCGGTTTTTGTTGCAAGGGGGGGGCGTTGATGCTGTCACGGGCGCAGTTGTCGCGGACACGGACCGTTTTGAAGCCGCCGTCGGGCCGCTGACCTTTAGCGAACGCCTGCGGGGTGGCGGTGTGACGGCCGCTCTGGTCTTGGCGCAGCAGCGCGTGCCCGCCTTTGCGGAGCGCGGTTTTCTGTTTGATACGCGCACGGCGGTTGGTGCCAGTGCAGGGCGGGCCGTGCTTTTGACCCCGCTTGGCCTTGTGCCGGTCAGCAGCCTGCAAGGCGCTTTGCCGGTTCCGCCCGGGACGGACCGCTTGGGTCAGGAGGCCGCACAACTTTTCGCGGGGCAGGTAGGCGGTTGGCAAGTGCTGGCCCCTGACGGCACATGGCAGGCGGCGGCGGCACCCGACAGCACACGCATTCTGGCCGAGGAAAGCGGGCGGCGGTGGCAACGGGTGGTCGGCCGCGCCGAGGTTGTGCCGATTGACGTAAGTGATGGTTGGCGCGTTGCAGGACGTGGCCTTGATTTTGCTGGAGACAGGTTGGTCGCGATGGCAGCCGATACGACCGGCATCGTTTTCGTCACAGGCGTCGGGACCCATGCGGCCCCCGGCCTGCGCGCCGCCGCACCCTTGACCCCAGCCCTTGCCCCTGATCCGGGTGTTGCGACGTTGGATGCGCTTGGCACCGGCGCCGGACCTTTGGTCGTCTGGGCGAACACGGCATCGGGGCGTCTGGAATGGGACCGGGCCGCTTCACGTTGGATCGCCCCCAATCCTGGCAGGCAACCTTGGGAGAGCAGGATGGCCGCAATTTCCGGGCCGATTTCCATCTCCTTTGCGCAAGGCGTTGCCGAAGCCACAATGCAGGTGACGGGGCTGGATGGCGCTTTGCGAGACGAGCCGTTTGACTGGGCGCGTGGAGAGGTGTTGCCCTTTGACAGGGTGCGCGCCGTTCATGTTGAGGCTGGAAAGCTGCTTTTGGGCACGGATTTCGGGCTGCGCAGGCTGACCGAGGCGTCAGGGCTGGCGTCATCGGATGGTCTGTTTGCAACCGGCGCAGGCATCCCTGACCCTGTGCGGCGGGTTGGCAGGCCAGACGCGGCACCCGCGCAGCTGTTGGCGCAGACGGCAAACGGTGGCTGCCTTGAGATGCCGACACCCGACGCGATCCTGCGGACCTGTGCTGACGCAAGCGGTCTGGCCAGTCGATATGTGATGGAAAGCGATTTTTGGCGGTGGACCAAAACCGATGGCGAGGTCGCCGGGCAGTATATGCTCTCGGACGGATCGGTCCTGTCCGTGCCACTGCCGCTGCGAGGTGGTCTGCCGCATGACCGCCTGCGCGATCGGGCGCGCTGCGGCGGGGTTGAGGCCGAATTATGGGCCGACGGCGGTGTAGCGACACGGCTGCAGGGAGGTATTCCCGTGCGGCTGGACACTGTTGCAGGGCTGACAGCGTTTCATTGTCAGGACATCGAAGCCAATCTGGGGCAAGGTCAGGTTTTGCCCACCGGTCTGCATGGCATTGGCGCAAACCCTGTTCTGGCCACAGTCGGCGGCTGGCAACCTGAGGGGGCTGTGCAACGGCAAAGCCTTTTGCAACGGGCGACGGGGTTGCTGCCATGGGATGCATCCCGGCTGCGGATCGGGCTGGCAGGGGGGGCGGTGGTCGCGGAATATCGCGGCCTCGACGATGTTTGGCATCCATTGGACTGGGCTTTTGGGCGGCTGCCGGTTGATACACCGCTGGCCTTGTCGGCTGCGGATGGTGGGGTGCAGGCCTTTACCTCGGCCGGGTTTGTGACGCTTTCCAGACGGTCCGGGTTTGGCGCCGATCCGGCTGTGTTGTCACTTGCCACACCCGATGACCGTAATGGGTTTGCAGACTGTCTGCCCGACCGTGTCGAGATGTGGGACGGATCGGTTCAGGCCGCACCGGAGCTTTCTGCCGGAACCGTAGGGTTGCGCTGTGCGGATGGGCGATTGTTTTCTGGCAATCCGGCAGGGTCGGTTGATCGGGGCGCTTTTGCCCCGATGGCTGAGGATGCCTTTGTCGAGCGGGTTGTGGTCGATCTGCCTGATTTCTGGACATGGACCCGCAAAACGGCTGTGCCGGGGCAGCGGGGTGCCCTTGAAATCGTCTTCAAGGAGGAGCAAATCGGCCTGAACGCCGGTCGATTGACCATTGACGATTACATCGCGCTTGCGGCCCCGTTCGAGGGGTTCATCGAGTTGGTCTCGCCCGATGGCTGGTGGCGCCAGCCGGACGGCGATTTGGATCTGCAAAATGCCGTGCGCGGTCCCGGAAACCCGGGTTTGGTGACGGGTCTTGCATCGGACCGCGGCCCGGACAATGAAGGGCTGCTGTGCCTGACCGGCCCCACACGCCAGATCATGCCAGTCTCCGGGCCGCTGCGCCGGACGGAGGCGTGCCGTGACTGGACTGGCCGCGATCAGATCTGGAACTGGCACCAGACTGAGTCCGGGCCGCAAGCCGACGGTGTGGCATTGAATGGTCCGGTGATGATCCGCGCCCTTGAGGCAGGCCGTTTCAAAGACCTTATCGTAATTGGCGCGCCATCCGCGCTGCCCAGCGGCGCGATTGTCGCCCCGACCCAAATTGGTGCGACTGTGATCGGGGCGCAGGGTCCGGAGGGCATTTATGCGCGCGAAAAACTCGGGGCATTGACGCGCAGTGCGACGGGCACGTTGCTGATCGTGGACGCGAACGGGATGCTGTCGCTGGGCGGCAATGGGGCTCTCTTCTGTGCAGCGGTGCAAGATGCGGCCGCGCGACTGCCCGAAGGTGAGCCGATCTTGCGGATCGAGGTGCGGGACCCTCAAACGGCGGCCATCACGGTGCAGGCGCCCGAGGGCCGCGTGCAGATATTGGTGCCATGTGTGGATGTGGAAAGGTCCCTTTACTGGACGGACATCAGGGATGTGTCTGACCGCGCGCGTTTTATGGCACAGGCCGCAGGCTGGCCCGACATGGGTGGCCAATTGG
>Ga0209491_10005952_pt1 | contig 17385 bp, 21 predicted proteins | sample BON02_FD_187213 | JGI IMG/M metagenome (GOLD analysis project Ga0209491, IMG submission 187213) | Freshwater microbial communities from Lake Bonney liftoff mats and glacier meltwater in Antarctica - BON-02 (SPAdes) (version 2) | ecosystem: Environmental > Aquatic > Freshwater > Ice > Glacier...
CGTGCTCTACGTGCTGGCCGACGCTGACAGCCGGATTGAAAACAGTGAAGGCGTTCACGTCATCCGCATGCCCGAACATTACGGTGTCTTGAGCCCGTTACTGCATGTGGTGCCGCTACAGCTGCTGGCGTATCACACGGCGCTGGCCAAGGGGACGGATGTGGACAAGCCGCGCAATCTGGCGAAGTCAGTGACAGTGGAGTAATCTCGCTTTTACCTTATTTGGTAGGTGGAGTAATCTTGCTTTTACCTTATTTGATGCTTGGAAGGTGGCGACCCACGCGGTGACAGTCAAAATTGAGATCAAAACCAAGTCACTGCTGCCGGTGGTTCTCGACCCGGCGCATCAGGCGCTGATTGACCGCATTGTTGGGATGCATGCAGAGGGCTTGGATACGCGACAAATATCGGACCACCTGAATGCCGAAGGGGTCACTTCCTGGACGGGTAAGGAGTTCTACCCAGCCTTGGTGTTTGGAGTCATCAGGAAAGCAAAGCTGCGGGCGCAGGCTCTGTTAATGGCAAGAGACCAAACGGTGGTTTCTGGCGCGTTGGTTGAACTGCCGCCGAGATGGGGGGTGTTTAGTGCAAAGAGATGCGTTAACGACCGTCTTTAGTGGCATCCAGCAACTTTGATTTTTCAACAGCAAGTGCTTTTTCTTGTGCTTCAATTTCACTCAGTCGTTGCTGTGCTGCACTCATCTATCTGACTCCTGTTGATAAAACGGTTCAATCACTTGCTTTGAAAGTTTTTTGATATTTACTGTTGGCGTTTATAGCCAGAAGTACCTGCATCATTCAAACATTTGTTGCATTCACAACTGTCGCAGTCGCAACTTTCGCTATAGTGGTATCTGTAGACAGGTACCTTCGCAGCTGGTGTTGCGTGATAGTCACAGCACATGAAAACTCTGGCACTTCTGACCCAACACGATAAAGCGAGAGCCATTGCACCGGCGTTGCAGCAAGCTGGCTTTCAAGTCACCACTGTCGGTGGATTTGACACCGATACGCTGGGTACCTTTACGGGCGAGACCAGCCGCCTGGGCAGCCAGCTGGATGCCGCTACTGCCAAGGCTCGCAAAGGGTGCGAGCTGTCCGGCGAACGCTTCGGCTTAGGCAGTGAAGGCAGCTTCGGACCTGATCCGTACACGGGACTCATGCCTTGGGCGCGCGAACTATTAGTATGGTGGGACTCAGAGGACGCTCGCGCCGTGTCAGCCTTGGTACAAGGCGGCGCGACCAACTACACCCAAACCCATGTTTCCACTTTGCAGGAGGCAGAAGTATTTGCGATTACGGCTCAATTTTCTTCCCACGGGCTCGTTGTTGGCAGACCCGGCGAACCTTGTTTCTCCAAGGACATAAGAACCCTGCACGACCTTCAGAGGCAAATGCTGCTAGGGTTAGAGGATGGACCGGTTTGGCTTGAGACCGATATGCGGGCACACCGCAATCCAACCCGGATGAACATGGTTGCGCATTGCGCGCAGCGACTGTCCACATTGCTGCAACGGCAATGCCCGCGATGCGCAGGCATCGGGTTCGGTACCGAGACCCCGGTACCCGGCGCACTTTGTACAGCTTGTAGGCAACCTACGACGGCTATGCGTGCCAAACTCATCCATTGTTCGGCTTGTAATTTCAGCTTAGAAGAAGTTATTCAGGAGACCGTTGCCCCGTCGCGCTGCGATTATTGCAATCCTTGATAGCAATCTAGGTGGCTCACCTCACCCGAAAAATATCGGACCGGCTGAATGCCGAAGGGGTCACTCCTATATGCACATTGCCAATAAAGATCTGAGGGACCGTTCGGCGGTTGGTTTTGGCAATCATTTCTTCCAGCTTTCCTAGCTCTGAGTCCACCCGAATTTTGGTGAACTGAGTAAAACCCTTGCTGTTGAGCAAACGTTCGGCGCTGCTGCAATATCCGCAGCCCTGCGCGCTGTACATCGTGATGTTAACCATAAGAGTTTTCTCCAATGCGTGTGAGTTGTTTTAAAGGGTGTTGGGTACTTTGTCCTTGATGCGCGACCAGTTCTTCTCGCTACATTGCCTGGACATCGACCGGTCAACTTTATCGCGACGATCGGAACGTACAATCACTATTTATACTAAATTGAATACCATTCGTATCGTTATTTGGTGAAATCATGGACAGACTAGCGAGCCTACTAACGCACTTTTCAATCAGCGCCGGCGTGTTTTACACCGGCAATATCTGTGGCATTCATGACTTTGCGCAAGACAAACTGCGTGGTCATATCCACCTGATCAAGAGTGGCGCAGTGCAGGTGATCGATGTGCGGCGGTCGCTGCTTCAAATCGTTGAGCCGACTTTGTTGTTTCTGCCCCGACCAGACACGCACAGACTGATTGCCGATGACTCAGCCGGTGCCAATGTCGTCTGTGCTACGGTTCAGTTTGGTGGTGGTGGTGGCAACCCGATTACAGACTCGCTTCCCAGTGTGGTGTTGGTCAAGCTCTCTGAGTTGTCCGACATTGACGCCATCTTGGGGCTCATGTTTGATGAAGCATTTTCCGGGCAGTGTGGACGTCAGGCGGTGTTGGACCGCCTGTGCGAAGTTCTGATGATCCGATTGCTGCGTTATTGCATCGACAAAGGGCTGACCCAAGGCGGTACGTTCGCGGGCTTGGCAGACCCTCGCCTAGCTAAAGCGTTGACCGCTATCCAGGACAATCCTGCTCTTGAATGGAGTCTGACAAGCATGGCCGAACTGGCGGGCATGTCACGTGCGCGTTTTGCGGTCAAGTTTCGTGAGGTCACTGGTGAAACACCGGCTGACTATCTGGCGTCCTGGCGCATCATGACAGCCCAAAGGCTGCTCAAGCGCGGCCAGCAGCTCAAAACTGTGGCCTACGATGTTGGCTACGGAAGTGCCAGTGCTTTAGCCCGTGCCTTTGTTCGCAAGTTGGGACACTCTCCTACCGAGTGGCTTAACGGCGAACACCATTCACTGTAAGAAATCCTGCTCTCCAACGACTAAAGCTACATGGGACCGTACCAAAAACCCGTCTCAAATGAAAAGCCAAGGAACAAGCAACCATGACCCAAGCACTCGTAGGTGTTATCGGAGGCAGCGGCCTCTACCAGATGGATGCGCTCCAAGATGCGCAGGAACACCTAATGAGCACGCCGTTTGGTGCCCCGTCAGATGTACTGGTGACCGGACGGGTGCACGGTGTGCCGGTGGTATTTGTCGCCCGGCATGCTCGTGGCCACCGTTTGCTACCCTCCGAGGTGCCGTACCGCGCCAACATCTACGCGCTGAAACAGTTGGGCGTGCGCTATGTGCTGTCGGTGTCGGCCGTGGGCTCTTTGCGCGAAGATTTCAAGCCGCTCGATATGGTACTGCCGGATCAGTTCATTGATCTGACCAAGCACCGCGAAAGCACTTTTTTTGGAGAGGGCGCTGTAGCCCATGTGTCGATGGCGCAGCCAGTGTGCCAACTGACGGCTGAAGTGCTTGCGCGAGCGGTGCGCAAGGTGCTCGCCACCGAAGGAACGCCAGCCAGCGACAGCATCTCCTTGCACCAACGCGGCACTTATGTGTGCATCGAAGGTCCTCAGTTTTCCAGCCAGGCCGAATCCCACTGGTACCGCAGCATGGGCGCCGGGGTGATCGGTATGACCAATATGCCGGAAGCAAAATTGGCCCGCGAGGCGCAAATGGCCTACACCACGCTGGCCATGGTGACAGACTTTGACTGCTGGCACCCGCGTGAAGCGCATGTCACGGCCAATATGGCGCTGGCCAATCTGTTGCAAAATGCGGACCGTGCCCAAGCGGTGATCGCCGAGACCATCCGTTTACTGGGTTCTGAGCGGCCGGTGAGTGAGGCCCACAGCGCGCTACAAAACGCACTGGTGACCCAGCCTGATGCCATGGCACCTGAGGTGCGTGAGCGACTGGCCGCGCTGTTGGCCTGATCCTTCTTCTGACATTTTATTTTTACCGGAACATCCCCCATGCATGACACCTTGCCCCTGCTGGTAAAAACCAGTTTCCCCGCCATCAACCGCGCTCGCCTTGACACCTTGCAGGTCAATCTTGGCTACAAGTGCAATCAAAGCTGCCTGCACTGCCACGTCAACGCCGGGCCGAATCGCACCGAGATGATGGACGCAGCCATGCTTGCGCTGATCCCGCAGGTCCTGACCGCACGTGACATCGCTACGCTCGACCTGACCGGCGGCGCCCCCGAGTTGAATGAGGGTTTTCGTTCCCTGGTGCGTGCAGCGCGCTTGCTTGGCGTGCGGGTCATCGACCGCTGCAACCTGACCATCCTGTTTGAGCCAGGGCAGGAGGACTTGGCGCAGTTTCTGGCAGACCAAAAGGTTGAAGTGGTTGCCTCCATGCCCTGCTATTCGGCTGCCAACGTTGACAAACAACGCGGTGATGGTGTGTTCGACAAAAGTATTGCCGCGCTTCAAAAACTCAACGCGTTGGGCTATGGCCTACCCGGTTCAGAACTGAAACTGAACTTGGTTTACAACCCGCAAGGCCCATCGCTGCCCCCGGACCAGCAACAGTTGCAGGCAGACTACAAGCGTGAATTGTTGACCCATTTCGGCATTGTTTTCCACGAGTTGTTCGTTGTGACCAATATGCCGATACAACGCTTTGGTTCGACCTTGGTATCCAAGGGCACGTTCCATACCTACATGGATCTGCTTCAAAACAGTTTTCAGCAAGCGAACCTGATGGGCGTCATGTGCCGCAGCCTCGTGAGTGTGGATTGGCAAGGCTGGTTGTCGGATTGCGATTTCAACCAGCAATTAGGCCTGCCACTGGGAACCACAGGTGTTCGCCGCCATTTGCGCGACCTTCTGAAAATCAGCCTTGAGGGTCAAGCAATCCGCGTGGCTGGTCACTGCTTTGGATGCACTGCAGGGCAGGGCAGCAGTTGCGGCGGCGCCCTGGAGCAGGACACCTCTTGCGCGATATCCATTTAGAGCCAATTCCGTCATGAAGAGGCCTACTTTATCCATTGTTATGCCTGTTTTGAACGAGGTCGAGGGCATCGCGGCGGCATTGGAGCCACTGGCTCCGCTCCTTGCGCGTGGCGCAGAGCTGATTATCGCCGATGGCGGGAGTTCGGATGGCACGATGGCGTGGGCCCAAGTGATTACAAAAATTTCTGGCGCAACGTTGATCTCGACTCCGCGAGGTCGTGCGTTGCAAATGAACGCTGGCGCACATCAGGCCACGGCTGACGTGCTGCTGTTTTTGCACGTAGACTCTGTTTTGCCTCCTGATGCCGATGCACTGATTGCAAAAGCGTTGGCTGACCGTGCATCTGTTTGGGGGCGCTTTGACGTACGCATCGGAGGTCAATCGCAGCTCTTACCGATGGTCGCCGCATTCATGAACCTACGCTCTCGTTGGTCGGGAATAGCGACCGGCGATCAGGCTATTTTCATGACCAGAAATGCCTTCGATCAACTGGGCGGCTTCCCGATTCAGCCATTGATGGAAGACATTGAAATGTCAAAGCGCCTGCTCAAACTCTCGCGACCAGCTTGTCTCGGTGACAAGGTTTTGACTTCCGGTAGGCGCTGGGATAGTCGTGGCGCTTGGCGAACCATCGCTTTGATGTGGCGACTCAGGTTTGCTTATTGGCGTGGCGTTTCCGCTGAACGCTTGGCAGAGCAATACCGATGATGGCCTCTCCCAACGCTCCCAACACTGGCCATGGCGCGAGAGTTGTAGTCTTTGCAAAGGCCCCTCAACCGGGCGTTGCCAAGACCCGGCTAATTCCGGCTTTGGGGGCGCAAGGCGCAGCATCACTGGCACGGCGAATGCTGACGCACGCATTGGAGCAAGCCCTGGCTGCCAAGTTGGGGCCGGTAGAGTTGTGCATGAGCCCTGGCCCCGAAGACCCTTTGTGGGCTGACGTTGCCATCCCCGACAGCATAGAGCGCAGCGCGCAAGGTGATGGTGATCTGGGTCAGCGCATGGCCCGTGCAGTCGAGCGTGTTAGTGCAAGCCATGGCGAAAACGCAATTCTTGTTGGGACAGACTGTCCGTCCCTCAGCGTAGCCCGATTGACAGAAGCTGCCCGAATGCTTGCGCAGCATGATGTGGTCATCTTGCCAGCCAGCGATGGCGGCTACGTTCTGATTGGCATGAAGACACCCTGTCCTGAGATTTTTACCAATATGCCATGGAGCACGTCTGCTGTGGCTGCATTGACGCTTGCGCGTCTGTCAAAACTTGGCATGCGGGTCTGGCAAGGCCAAACGCTGCATGACATCGATGAGCCCGCCGACTTGGTGCATCTGCCCGCCACGTTGCTACATGAAGACTTGAAATACCTCTACCAGGAACAGGTGATTGGTGCGCCACATGAGTGAAGTTCCGGGCCGATCCTGCCCGCTGGCCTACCGCTACGGTGCTGCCGCGCTGGCCGCTGCACCCGCCGTATCCGCCGAGACGCTGTATGTGGTGGGTGGACTGTACGGCAACCCGTTTGCGCTTGATGCAGTCGAGGCTATGGCGGCACAGGAAAAATCGGCGACGACCATTTGCTTTAACGGTGATTTCAACTGGTTCAACGTCGATGAAGCGGCGTTTTTGTCGATCAACCAGCGGGTGTTGGCGCATCACGCCATTGCCGGGAATGTCGAGTTTGAGTTGTGCAGCGCCATGATGGATGCGGGGTGTGGCTGCGCCTATCCGGAAAATGTCGATCAAAGCCTTGTGGAGCGCTCCAACCGGATTCATGCGCGTTTGAAGTTGACGGCGCAAAAGTTTCCAGAGATGCTGGTCAGCTTGTCTTCACTGCCATTGTTTGCCAGGTTTTCTGTGGGAGGGGCGCAAATCGGTGTGGTACATGGCGATGCCCATTCGCTGGCTGGCTGGCTATTCGATGCGGTAGAGCTGGACCTGGATGCCAATCGTGACACGATTGTTCAGGCTTTTTCCGCCGCCAACGTCAGCATCTTTGCCAGCACGCACACCTGTCTGCCTGCCACCCGGCGCTTCCAGCTTAAAGATGGGATCGGCGTCGTTGCGAACAATGGCGCTGCGGGCATGCCAAATTTTCAGGCGCAACGCACCGGGCTGCTCACCCGGATCAGCGTTGATCCGTCACCACATGCTTCGGTTTACGGCATGAAGCATGGTGATGTCCACATTGACGCCATCGCCATTGGCTACGACGACATCCGTTGGCGCGAGGCGTTTCTGCGTAACTGGCCCGAAGGGTCTGATGCGCATACTTCCTACTGGAAAAGAATGGAAGATGGGCCAAACCACCAAGTCACTCAAGCGCATGCAACGTAAGAAGTCTGCCCAATCGTCTCGACTTGGAAACGACGGGTACGAAGAATGAGATGTTCAGTCTCCGCCAAAAGGTCGGTTTTCAATACCATGGCTACACCTGCGACGGTGGCTCGAAACTGCGACCACCAAGACGTCAGGACAATATATTGGAGTTACCCCCATGTCTGCCAAACCGTTTATCAAATCCTTGCAAGCCATTGACCACGCCACAGCCCAGGGCGCCCAAAAAGAGATCCTCGACGTCGCCCTTAAGCAGGTTGGGTTCATTCCCAATATGTACGCCAACATGGCGAATGTGCCTGGCGTGCTGAGCACCTATCTGCATGGGTATGATTTTTTTCGCAAGCAATCGGGTTTCACGGCGGCCGAGCAGGAGGTTGTGTTTCTTGCCGTCAGTCAGTACAACGGCTGCGACTATTGCACCGCCGCCCACAGCATGATTGCCGACAAAATGTCGGGCGTGCCAGCCGACGTGTTGCAAGCCATCCGCGCAGGTAGCGCCATTCCTGATGCCAAGCTGGCTGCTTTGGCTGCCATGACGGTGGAAATGGTTGCTAAACATGGCCAGCCGGACCACGCCGTCGTCAAGGCATTCCTGGAGGCCGGGTACACAGAGAGTCACCTGCTCAACATTGTGCTAGCCGCTGCCGTTAAAGTGCTTAGCAACTACAGCAACCAGGCTTTTGGCACCACGGTGGATGAAAAATTCGCAGCCTACAAGGTCGCTTGAGGCGGCAGCTGATTGAACACAAACCAAGAACCTCGCATGGACATCAAGGCCATCACATTTGATACCGGCGGCACAATCCTGGACTGGCACAGCGGTCTGTTCAACGCCTTTGAGCGGGTTGGTCATCGCCTCAACATCAGTCGCGACTGGCATGCTTTGACCAACGCTTACCGGCGCCAGGCAATGAAAGGTATTGTGGGGCAGGTTCAGCCCGCCTTCAACATGGACGATGTGCATCGCACGGCACTGGATGAAGTCCTGGCGAGTCATAGCCTCGAAGTATTTTCGCAACAAGACCGTTGGGAAATTTTCAACGCTTGGCGGGAACTGTCCGCCTGGCCAGACTTCCCTTCGGCACTGGCACAGTTGAAAGAAAAATTCCCAGTCATTTCTTTCACCATGCTGCCGCTCTCGATGGTGTTGAAGGTTTCGCGGCGCAACGACCTGGATTGGGATGCCGTGATTTCCTGCGAAATGATCGGCATTTACAAGCCCCACCCTGAAGCCTACTTGACGGTCGCCAAATGGTTGGACCTTGAACCATCAGAAATCCTGATGGTGGCCTGCCACAACTTTGACCTGAACGCGGCAAGGTCCTGCGGCTTCAAGACCGCGTTTATCAGAAGACCCGATGAGTGGGGCCCTGAAGGCCCGCCGGATCCAGTCGCTAATCCAGATTGCGACTTCATTGAAGATAATTTCAAAGGACTGGTGCAGCGTTTCGGAAATCGAAAGGGTGCCTGACAGTGTGTTGGATGACACCACTTCGTTGATGGATCTTGGCATCATGCCCGGTGCGGGCTGCGCCGCTGCATTGGCCTGCTGAACTGAGCGAAAAAGGGACACATGATGACTGCCGAGATTGAACTAATGCCGCCGCCCTCCGGTCACGCCGCAGAGCAACTCCAGTCGGCCGAATTCGCTGAATTGCGCCCCAGGCTGATACGCCATGCCCGCTTGTTGGTGCGGGATACCCCAAAGCCATATTGATGATCTTGACGCTATCGAGGTAGGTGAATGACGGTCGCAGCGCCAGCGCCACCCCGCCGCCGCTGGCTGCCTTGGGCTGGTGCCCTGATCGGTTTGGCATCGCTTATGTGGGTATTGCGCCGTTTCGATATCGACCGCTTTCTCACCACGCTGGCCGACGCTGATCTTTTTTACCTTGCACTGGTCCCGGCAAGCCTGATCACGGAGCAACTGGTACGCGCATGGAAGTGGCGCCAGATTCTGAGCCCGTTGAAATTGATTAGCACCCTGCGCCTGTTCGGTGCCGTGATGGCAGGCTACCTGATCGCCAGCCTGATCCCGTTTGGTTTTGGAACGATTGCCCGGTCGTGGATCATTGCGCAAAGTGACCAATTGAAACTACCGACCGTACTGGCCACCGTCGGGCTGGACCGCATCACCGACGGTGTGGTTTTTGCCTGCTTCGTGCCGGTTGCCTTATTCGCGGTCGCGTTTGCCGATCCCACGGGTGGCATCCGGACCGGCTTGGTCTGGAGCGGCGCAGGCAGCATGGTGCTTTTTGTGCTCGTGGGGTGTGCGTTATGGGCCTATAAACGCGGCATGCTCTCGCAACACGGGATGGTTGCCCGACTCATCAAGCGCTTGCCTGCACGTTTGAGCCAACCCATTTCACGTCTGGCCATGTCATTCAGCGACGGCATCGTATGGCCGAACAATAGGTGGCGGGGAATCGCCATCATGCTTGCGAGCCTGGCCATCAAACTCCTGGCTGCGAGCCACTTTCTCTGGGCTGGCCTGGCTTTTGGGGTGCTGCTGGCGCCCGCGCAGTATGTCTTCATCCTGGTGTTTTTGGGGTTTCTGATCATCCTGGGCCACTTTGCGCGGATAGCAGGCAGCTTCATCATCGGTGGCATCTTTGTTCTGGGCCTCATGGACGTGCCGAACGAACAGGCGCTGGCCATGGTTCTGGTAGTGGAGGCGGCAAACTTGCTCAGCGTTGCCGCGATCGGGGCGCTCTCGATCTGGTGGCAGGGCATTGCCCTGGCAGAATTTCGAGTGCCCCAGGGGGTGGTCAACGTTCGTGCGAATGTCAAAAGCAATGCAGCTTAGAACCATGAAAACGTTTCGGAAAGAAAACCGAAGAGACCGCGCAAGCTGACCCGAAGTTAATTCGACACAGCGGCGAGGAAAGCTTTCCTCACGTCTTTTTCTCCCCTTGCAGCGAGGCGATCAGCGGGCAGGAAACGTTCCCCTTCGTCGCGTGGCAGGCACACACCAGCTCGGACAGCGTGACTTCCATGCGCGCCAAGTCCGCCAGCTTCTCGCGCACATCCTTGAGTTTGTGCTCGGCCAGGCGGCCGGCCTCGTCGCAATGGGTACCGTCCTCGAGTCGCAATAACTCGGCGATTTCGTCCAGGCTGAACCCTAGCCGCTGGGCTGATTTCACGAACCGTACCCGCATCACATCGGTCGCGCCATAACGGCGAATGCTGCCGTAAGGCTTGTCCGGCTCCGGCAACAAGCCCTTGCGCTGGTAGAACCGGATGGTCTCCACATTGACCCCGGCCGCCTTGGCGAAGACGCCAATCGTCAGGTTTTCAAAAATATCTTTCATACCACTTGACTCCGTACATGACTACGGAAGTAAGCTTACTCCATGACTCCCCTATTTAAAAGGAAAAACGTATGTCTGAACCTCCAAACGGGCGCGGTGCCCTTGTCACTGGCGGGCTGGCCGCCCTCCTTGCCTCGACCTGCTGTCTGGGGCCGCTGGTCCTGATCATGTTGGGTTTCAGCGGTGCCTGGATTGGCAACCTAACCGTGCTGGAGCCTTACCGTCCGATCTTTATCGGCGCGGCGCTGGTGGCCATGTTCTTTGCCTGGCGGCGAATCTTCCGGCCAGTTGAGAACTGCAAGCCGGGCGAGGTCTGCGCCATCCCGCAGGTACGCACGACGTACAAACTCATGTTCTCGGTGGTGGTCGCGCTGGTACTGGTCGCGCTCGGTTTTCCCTACGTCCTTCCCTTGTTCTATTAATCAGGAGTTCGTCATGAAAAAACTTTTTACTGCTCTCGCCTTCACCGTCATCGTCGCGCCCGTTTGGGCCGCCATGCAGACCGTCACGTTGTCGGTGCCGGGCATGACCTGCGCCGCCTGCCCGTTCACGGTCAAGGCTGCGCTCTCCAAGGTCGAAGGCGTGAACAAAACCAGCGTGAGCTACGAAAAACTTGAAGCCGTCGTCACTTTCGACGATAGCAAGACCAGCGTCCAGAAGCTGACTCAGGCCACCACTAACGCAGGCTATCTGTCCAGCGTCAAGAAATAAACCATGATCTATTTGAAGCACGCGAATACACCCGCTCCGACGGGTACTGCCAACGCTGGCGGTGGCAGCGGTCTGCACATCGTCGTCATCGGCAGCGGTGGCGCGGCGATGGCTGCGGCGCTGAAGGCCGCCGAGCAAGGCGCGAGCGTCACCCTCATCGAGCGCGGCGTCATCGGCGGCACTTGCGTCAATATCGGTTGCGTGCCATCGAAGATCATGATCCGCGCGGCGCATATTACGCATCTGCGGCAGAGCAGCCCCTTTGATGCGGGCATCACGGCGACTGCGCCGGCGATTGACCGCGCAAAATTACTGGCCCAACAGCAGGCGCGCGTCGATGAACTGCGGCAAGCCAAGTACGAAGGCATTCTGGACGGCAATCCGGCCATCACCGTGCTGCACGGTGAGACGCGCTTCAAGGACAGCCACACCTTGACTGTGAATTTGAACGGTGGCGGTGAGCGCACGGTGGCGTTTGATCACTGCCTGATCGGCACCGGCGCCAGCCCGGCGGTGCCGTCTATCCCGGGCCTGAAAGAAACGCCGTACTGGACCTCGACCGAAGCTCTGGTGAGTGCTTCCATTCCCTCGCGGCTCGCGGTGATCGGCTCATCGGTGGTGGCTGTGGAGCTAGCGCAGGCCTTCGCCCGGCTGGGAAGTAAAGTGACGATCCTGGCGCGCAACACCCTGTTCTACCACGAAGACCCGGCCATCGGCGAGGCCGTTACGGTCGCTTTCCGCGCCGAAGGCATCGAGGTGTTGGAGCACACCCAGGCGAGCCGCGTCACCTATGCGGACGGTGAATTCGTGCTTACCACCGACCACGGCGAGATGCGTGTCGACAAGCTGCTGGTCGCCACCGGCCGGGTGCACAATACCCACAGCCTCTCACTGGAAGCAGCGGGCGTTGCGGTCAATGCCCAAGGAGCCATCGTTATCGATGAAACCATGCGCACCAGCAGCCCGCATATTTATGCCGCCGGCGACTGCACTGACCAGCCGCAATTTGTCTATGTCGCGGCGGCGGCAGGCACCCGCGCGGCGGTCAACATGACGGGCGGTGAAGCGACGCTTGATCTGAGCGTCATGCCCGCCGTGGTGTTCACTGACCCGCAGGTGGCCACCGTCGGCCTGTCCGAGGCCGAGGCGCATCTCAAGGGCATAGCAACCGACAGTCGCACGCTGACACTCGAGAATGTGCCGCGCGCGCTGGTCAACTTTGACACCCGCGGCTTCATCAAGCTGGTCGCCGAGGCAGGCAGCGGGCGGCTGATCGGTGTGCAGGCCGTAGCGTCGGAAGCGGGGGAACTGATCCAGACCGCGGTGCTGGCCATTCGAGCGCGGATGACCGTGGAAGAACTGGCCAACACCTTATTTCCCTACTTGACGATGGTCGAGGGCTTGAAGCTTTGCGCACAAACTTTCACCAAGGATGTGAAGCAGCTTTCTTGCTGCGCGGGATGAGGCTATTGGGCGTCAACCGTAAACTGATACGCAGATTCATGTTGGCTTCCTTGGGGCTGAAGTGATGGCTAATGCCATTAGTCGCGCGAAGGACTCGATTGCTTGCATATTTCTAATTGTGTAAGAACTGAGCAACGAAGATCGACCAAAGAGTGTCACCATACGGATTCTCAATGAATAACAAAAAACTCTTGATCATCCTCACGTTGGCAGCGTTGCTGGCGGCCTATTTTGCGTTTGACCTGGGCCAATACTTCAGTTTGGCCTACCTCAAGCAAAGCCAAACCACTTTTGCAGCCGCGTTTGCGGAAAATCCGCTTCTGATCGTAGCCGTGTTTTTCATCATTTATGTAGCAGTCACTGCAGTCTCCCTGCCAGGTGCGACTATTTTGACTCTGGCTGCCGGTGCTTTGTTTGGTCAGTTGCTGGGTACCGTCATCGCGTCCTTTGCCTCCAGTCTGGGCGCCACCTTGGCGATGCTGGCCTCACGTTATGTGCTGCGTGACAGCGTGCAGCAACGCTTCGGTGCGCAACTGTCTGGGCTTAATCAAGGACTGGCTAAAGACGGGGCCTTTTATTTATTCAGCCTGCGTCTGATTCCGCTGGTGCCGTTTTTTGTACTCAATTTATTGATGGGACTGACCAGCATCAAGACCCGAACCTATTACTGGGTCAGTCAGTTGGGCATGCTGGCTGCCACCTTTGTTTACGTCAACGCGGGCACCCAGTTGGCACGCATTGACTCGCTCAAAGACGTTGCCTCGCCGGGTTTATTGCTCTCGTTCGCTGCGCTTGGACTCTTTCCTCTTATCGCTAAGAAAGTCATCACCATGTTTCAGAACAAAAAGGTCTATGCCAAATGGGCCAGCCAAAAGCCCAAGAGATTTGATCGCAACCTGATTGTGATTGGCGCAGGCGCGGCCGGATTGGTGACCTCCTACATCGCCGCCGCCGTCAAAGCCAAGGTCACACTGGTGGAGGCGCACAAGATGGGCGGCGATTGTCTGAATTACGGTTGCGTGCCCAGCAAGGCCTTGATCAAGAGCGCCAAGCTGGCCACCCAAATGCGCCATGGCGAGCACTATGGACTCGAAGCCACCCAGCCGACCTTCAGCTTCAAAAAGGTGATGGCGCGCGTGCATGATGTGATTCGCACCGTGGCACCGCACGACAGCATAGAGCGCTACACCGATCTCGGCGTCGAGGTGCTGCAAGGTTATGCGCGTATCGTCAATCCATGGACGGTGGAGATCAAGCTCAATTCCGGTGAGATTCAGCGCTTGACCACGCGCAGCATCGTGATTGGCACCGGAGCCAGGCCCTTGGTGCCGCCACTGCCGGGGCTCGATGACGTGGGCTATGTGACAAGTGACACCCTGTGGGACGAATTCGCCAAACTGGATGCATCACCCGCGCGCTTGGTGGTGCTGGGCGGTGGCCCGATTGGCTGCGAACTGGCGCAGAGCTTTGCCCGTCTGGGCTCAAAGGTAACGCAGGTCGAGATGGCGCCGCGCATCATGATCCGTGAGGACGAAGAAGTATCAGACTTGGCCCGTGATGCCTTGACCCGCGACGGCGTCGGCGTGTTAACCGGGCACAAAGCCTTGCGCTGCGAACGTGAGGGTGAGCGCAAGTTCATCGTCGTTGAGCACCAGGGAGCTGAACTGCGCATTGAATTCGATGCGCTTCTTTGCGCGGTTGGCCGTGTTGCCCGCCTGAGTGGCTACGGCCTGGAAGAACTCGGCATTCCGACCCAGCGCACGGTGGTTACCAACGATTATCTGGAAACTATCTACCCCAATATCTTTGCCGCTGGCGATGTAGCTGGGCCCTACCAGTTCACCCACGTCGCCGCGCACCAGGCCTGGTATGCCGCTGTGAATGCGCTGTTTGGCGACTTCAAGCGCTTCAAAGCCGATTACTCGGTGATTCCCTGGGCCACGTTCATTGACCCTGAGGTGGCGCGAGTCGGCCTCAACGAGCAGGAAGCGCGAGAAAAAGGCGTTGCTTATGAAGTTACCAAATACGGCATTGACGACCTGGACCGCGCCATTGCTGACGGCACGGCGCATGGTTTTGTGAAGGTGCTGACGGTACCGGGAAAGGACCGCATTTTAGGCGTCACCATCGTCGGCGAGCATGCCGGCGACTTGTTGACCGAATTTGTTTTGGCCATGAAGTACGGACTGGGATTGGACAAGATACTGGGCACCATCCACACCTATCCGACGCTGTCAGAGGCCAACAAATACGCCGCTGGAGAGTGGAAGCGCGCCCATGCGCCGCAGCGGGTACTGGCATGGCTGGAGAAGTTTCACACCTGGCGCAGAGGGTGAGCAAGATGACGGGTCGGATGCTTTGCAAAAACCCAATCCCCAATAACCCTCACCGCCTACCGCAAAGCGGAGCGTTCAAACCTTTTAAAACCATTGGCCCGTAACTCGCAGGCCGGACAAACCCCGCAGCCGTAACCCCAGCTATGGCGATGCACCCTGTCGCCCAGGTAGCAGGTATGCGTATGTTCAACAATCAAATCAACCAGCGCTTGGCCGCCGAGCGACTTGGCGAGCGCCCAAGTGTCGGCTTTGTCTATCCACATCAGTGGCGTTTCGATCAGAAAGCGTTTGTCCATGCCCAGCGACAGCGCCAGTTGCATGGCCTTGATGGTGTCGTCCCGGCAGTCGGGGTAGCCTGAAAAATCAGTCTCGCAAACGCCAGTCACGAGTACCTGCAAATCACGCCTGTAGGCCAGCGCTGCGGCGAGCGTTAAAAACAGCAGGTTGCGCCCCGGTACAAAGGTGTTGGGAAGGCCCGAACTTTCCATCTTGAAGGCCACGTCGCGCGTCAGCGATGTGTCGCTGATCTGCCCGAGCACGGCCAAGTCAACCAGGTGGTCGTCGCCCAACTTGCTGGCCCACTGCGGAAACTGCGCCTTGATTTCACGCAGCACATTGAGCCGCGCCTGCAGCTCGACGATGTGCCGCTGGCGATAGTCAAACGCGACGGTTTCGACGCGGTCGTATTTTGAAAGCGCCTGCGCCAGGCAGGTGGTGGAATCCTGGCCGCCTGAAAACAAAACCAGTGCTGTGGTGTGCATGATGAAGTATAGGTTTCAATGCCGCACAGTCGTTAAACCGCGTAATAGTGGTCTTGGGCGTGGTTCAAAAAATACCTAAAATAACACGGCTGTAACAGCGACTTGGAAATGCCGAGCCGGTGCGGGGTCAGATGCTACCTCGACAGCTTGCCCTGGAAGCCGCAGTTGACCGAAAACAGTTCACTATCGGCTCAGAAGCTGTGAATTGGCTCAAATAAGCGAAAAATCAGCTCATGACACCACGAATCAGCTGAGAAAATTGCATACTCTAAGCGCCGTCGTTACATTTCTACGCCCCTTGCACACTATTGCGACAAAACCCATTTAACTTACAGGAGAATATTTTATGAAACTACTGATCACCGGCGGTGGCGGCTTTCTCGGCGCCCGTTTGGCTCGTACGCTTCTCAAGCGCGGCATACTTTCCGGCCGGACCATTCGCAGTGTTGTCTTGACCGACATCGCTCCGCCACCCGCCGATCTTCTCGCAGATGCGCGTGTTCAGGCACGAACGGGCCCCTTGCTGACCCAGACCGACGCTTTGCGCGAAGAGCAGTTCGACGGCGTGTTCCATCTGGCCTCGGCGGTGTCGGGCGAATGTGAGGTCGATTTCGACCTTGGTTTGAGTTCCAATCTTGACAGCACGCGGGCTTTGCTCGACGCGCTGCGTGCCCGCCACAATGCCGGTGGCGCGCTGACCCGCATGGTGTTTTCCAGCTCCGTTGCCGTCTTCGGACCCGACTCGGATGTGGCCATGCCGTCCAGAGTTCAGGACGACACCTTGCCAGCGCCCCAAACTTCCTACGGCATTCAAAAGCTCATTTGCGAGCACCTGATTGCAGACTACACACGCAAAGGCTATATAGACGGACGTGCTGCCCGCCTGATGACGGTGGCGGTTCGACCTGGTAAGCCGAATGGCGCTGCCTCTTCATTTTTCAGTGGCATCATCCGTGAGCCACTGGCCGGTGTGGAATCGATTTGCCCTGTGGACAGCAGCGTGTCGCATCCGGTCTCATCGCCAACCCGCACCGTCGAAGGCTTGATCGCTGTTTTCGAGGCCAGTCGTGAGACTTTTGGCGGAAGACTGGGTATGAACCTGCCCGGTCTGAATGTGACGGTCGAGCAAATGCTGGCTGCGCTTGAACAAGTGGCCGGTGTCGCAGTCAGAGAACGGGTGCGCTTTGTGCGTGATGAGCGTATCGCCGGTATCGTCGCCAACTGGCCGAGCGGCGCAGGTGCGGCGCGTGCAACGCGACTCGGACTGACGCCGCATGCCGAGTTTTCTGAAATCATCCGTCAGTACATTGACGATTGTGCCGCTTTGCCGAATGCCGATCAGACGTTGAAGGGCCTGTCAAACTAGTGTAGTGTTTCACTCTGTTTGAACCGTTTTGAGTTTTTCCCTGGCACGTATGACCTTTCGCAAGATGTCACGAGCACTCTTGGTCCAGATGAAGGGTTTGGGGTTCTCGTTATGCATGCCCAC
>Ga0209491_10005955_pt1 | contig 17384 bp, 17 predicted proteins | sample BON02_FD_187213 | JGI IMG/M metagenome (GOLD analysis project Ga0209491, IMG submission 187213) | Freshwater microbial communities from Lake Bonney liftoff mats and glacier meltwater in Antarctica - BON-02 (SPAdes) (version 2) | ecosystem: Environmental > Aquatic > Freshwater > Ice > Glacier...
CGAAACACGGGAGTTGGCTGAACATCGCCGAATGCGAACTAAGCTGCATGACCTCACAGTGTCTGCGAGGTCGGCGTATCGGAGCGTTGGATCTTCTGCAAACCGAAATCAAAGCTTGGTCAGAAAAGACCACCATCAAACAGCGTGGCGTCGACTGGCGCGTCGAGATCGAAAACGCGCGACAAAAACTGAAGCGGCTCTACCCCATTATTAAGACTTGACGACGCACTAGTTGACTTCTTCGCTGTTTGCGGGACCGCAGAAGAAAACGGCGTCGATGGAAGCTGCGTCTCAGCACACCGAAGAGCGACTGTTTTCGGGGCAGATCAGTGTGGCGAAGAGTCGATTGTATATTTTTGTCGACAAGACTGGATTTGGCCATCAGCACGCTGTGGAAGGGCTGTTCAACAGCGGGCACCTTCACCTGGACACGACAAAAGACGCTGGTGCATTTGTATTTAACATGAACAGTTTTAACGCAGACACTGACGCCGCCCGACGTTACCTGGGATCTGAAGTATCGACCGATTCGGGGACTCGCAAACAGGTCAACGCCAACATGAAAAATGCATCGGACCTTAATGTTCGCCAGTTTCCCACTGCAACATTCAGTATCGATTCAGCGACACCGATGGGTCGAACAAAAAACAATGGAATTCCTGTGTATGAACTAAGCGGTGAGTTCACGCTACGAGGGATGAAACGACCAATCAGGTTTTCAGCGGAGGTTGATCAAAAGAATGGAATGACCCACATTCGTGGACACTTCAATATTCTGGAGACTCAATACAGAATGACACCATTCAGCAAAGCGTTCGGGGCGGTTGGCGTTACTGATCAACCAACGATCCACGGTGAACTTTGGGTTGCCCTGGAAAAGACGATTTGAAGTTGCCCCCCCCGAGGCCTGAAACACTGAGAGTTGCGAATGATTTCGTGCCCTGACGTACACAAGGACGTCATTCGAAAACACTACAACATCGCGACACTTTTTTATCGATCACTCTGGGGCCAACACATTCACCATGAACTCTGGTCCGGTGATGAATCCCCATCCGTGGAAGCTCGACAACTGACAGAACAACTGGCGATTGAAGCCGATATTCAGCAGGGTGATCGCGTTGTCGACATCGGCTGCGGTAGGGGCGGATCGTCGATCGATCTGGCAAAACAACTCAAATGTCAGGTGACCGGGGTCACAATCAGTTCATGCCAAAAGCGCTATGCGACCTGGTCCTCGCGTTTTGCAGGCACTTCGTCGGCAACTGAGTTTTTGTGGCTGGATGCCGAAACGGTTGAATTCCCACAGGACAGCCTCGATGTCGCCTGGAGCGTGAAATGCACAGAGCACCTGTTCGACAAAGCCGCGTTCTTTCAAAAGATGACAACGTGGCTGCGTCCAGGTGGAAAAGTCGCGATCGGTGCATGCTTCGCTGGTGACGATCCTTTGTCTGAACCGCAGCAGAAACTGGTTTACGACGTCTGCGAAGGGTTCTTCTGTCCATCGCTAGGATCTAAAAAGACTATACCAACTGGCTGACAGCAGCTGGATTGCGAGTGACTCACGTTCACGACTGGACAAACCGAGTGTCACAAACCTGGGAAATCTGTCGTGATCGCGTGAACCGGTTCGGAATCCGTCGCGTCGCATCATGGATCGATCCAGGCCAGATTATTTTCATTGACCGATTTCAAACGCTGCTCGATTCATATAACACGGGAGCAATGAAACATGAATGTTTCATTGCAGAAAAAACTCAGGTTCTGATAGGCTGAAACTTGCCACCATGGACTCTGCGGTTCCATCGACAGAAGACATACAACATTGTTCCTGGCGTAGGTTCGGAGGATTCGTCTGCGGCATCGGGACACAGGCAATGTTCGCGGTCACGGTCTTGGGGCCGTTCACCTTTCATCGTTTCGGTGGCCAGAACCTTGGTCGCTGGTGGTTTCTCGTTAACACAGTATTAGCGCTGCAACTCGCGGTGCCGCATAGCTTGCTGCTACTCTCGTCAACTCGCAAACGTCTAAAAAGCTGAGTAACGCCTGAGTTCTACGGCAATCTGTTTTGCATTATCACCTGTTTCAGCCTGCTGCTTATCTTTAGATTCTGGCAGTGTTCCGGTGCATTGCTTTGGAATCTTGACGGCGTAAAACAAACGGGAGGACGCGTTGGTTTCTACGCGTCGTGGCTTGGTTTGCTGTACAGCATCAGTTGGACAGGATTTGGATTCCAGACAGGCTGGACACAATGGCTATTTGGGTATCGACGCGAAAAGATGCCTCGACGTGAGTTTGTCGCACGTGGCGCCTATCACCTGTTGCGACATCCGGTGTATCTCAGCTTCCTCGGACTGATCTGGTTTATCCCAACCATGACACTGGATCATGCTGAGCTTACAGGTGTCTGGACAATTTACATTGGCATCGGCAGTATCCTGAAAGATCACCGGTTACTTTTCTATCTTGGCGATCCGTACGCGCAGTATATGCACCGAGCTGCGGGATATCCCCTGATGCTTAACGGGCCACTGGCGACAGTCAGCAGCCAGACCTCCGTTTTGAACAATACTCAGGCAACCGATGTCGCCTTTGCCTTAAAGCGGCGCGTTCAAGTATGTTCCGCTGTCGCCGGATCGACACAGCGTCGGTCGACCTGACGCCAACGCAAGCAGGTAACTCAACAAATCCCTTCGAATCTCAGTCCAGAATTCCGAACGGTATGCAGCAGGTGATCTCACGCATTCGACTTGTCGCCGTTTATGTTGCGGTGCTGTTGCCCGTGATCATTTACGGGGCAATGCATACGCTGCAATCAAGTAACAATTCGCCGATCGACTGGGTGGATTCGACGTTTTCAGAACGGAAACAGTTCGACGAATTCGTCGAACTGTTCGGGCCGGGGGATGTCGTCATCGCCAGCAGGCCAGAATACCTCTGGACAGATAAACGACTCGACAGGCTGACTCTCGGCCTACGGAAAAGTAAAGCCTTTCGCAGCCAGGAGCGTAGTCCACTGTTTCATCAGGTGGTATCCGGGCGAGAAACTCTTCTGCGGATGAAAACGCCACCGGAAACGACATCTGCTCCGTTCAGTCATGGAGCAGAAAACATGCTCGCCCAGAGTAGTGTCACGAACGAATCAGCAGGGCCACTCGATCAATATATACACTCAGAAAACTCTGAACATTCGGTCATCAAACCACTAAATTCCGGCATCCCACTTACCGAAGGCATTCGGCGACTTCAGGGAACGATGATCGACAAAGACGGCAAAACCACCTGGATTGTGGTCACGTTTAATGCCGTCGGGCTTAAGCAGCGTACATTACTGGTGAATCGATTGCGGCGAGCGATTCATGTTTGTTGCGACGTGGATGATAGTGACATACATCTGGCTGGCCCCGTCATTGACGGGATGTCAGTTGACGAGGCAAGTCATGCTTCCCTGACAACTTTTGCGGGCCCGTTAGCCCTCGTAATTTTTATTATTTGCTGGTGGTCGCTGGGTTCACTGCTGGCTGGAACGGTTGTGTTTTTGACGGCATCATTTTGCCAGGCCGTATTATTGGCGATCATTTATTATTCCGGCGAAAAACTCAGTGCGATTTTGATCATTCTGCCACCGCTCGTTCAGGTACTGACCGTTTCGGGCGGCATTCACCTGATGAACTATACCTGACAGCGCTCGAAACTATGCCGCCGCAGCGGCCTGCAATTGATGCATTTCAAAAGGGCTGGCTTCCGAGCCTGTTGTCGCTTGGCACAACCGCGATAGGAACGGCCTCATTGATGGTCAGCGGGCTGGAACCGATTCGACTATTTGGCGTGTACGAAACAGTCGGCGTGCTATTGACGTCTGCCACCGTGCTGACAGTCATTCCGTGTTCGATGATTTTGCTCGGACAACATCGCACGATGGACAAGTCTTGCAATTCAGGCATCATTGAGTGATCTATCGTCGTTGAATCCTGAGCCTTCTCGGACAGGATTTGGCTGGCATCGACTGGCGTCGTTTCTTCATCACAGAAACGCGCTGTCACTAACGTGCCTGATTGGGTTGATGATTGCGGCCGTGGCTGGTTTGCCTGGCCTGCAAACATCGATTCGTATTGAAACGCTGTTTGCTTCGGATAGCCGCGTCATTCAGGACTACCACCGACTGGAAGAACACATTGGGCCTTTGGTTCCCATCGAAATTCTTGTCGCATTCGATAAATCGTGCCAAATGAATGATCAGCTTCGCATGAATATTGTGTGGCGAGTAAATAACATTCTACTGAAACATCCGGACGTCAAATCAACGACATCTGCTTTAACAATTTCCCCTTCCGGGGGATTGTTCGAGTCACTTCCGCCAAACATCAGACCAAGAGTGATCGAAAAGTCATTTCCTCATCAAGACCTGCGTTTAGAGGAGATGGCGTTTCTACGGCACACCGTGAATCGCGAAGTCTGGCGCGTCACTGCACATGTGAACGCTATGGAAAAGCTGGACTATGGGCAGATATTGAATGACCTCCGAACAAAGATTCAAAGCGATCTTAAGATTTACGGCGACCAACAGAAGAGTGTAACCGTGACAACCTCGGGCATCATGCCGCTTGTACATCAGATTCAGCGGCAGTTGCTGGATGATCTGTTTCGCAGTTTACTTAACGCTTTGCTGGTAATCACATTGACCATAACCATTGTGGAGGCTGGCGTCATCAACGGCATTCTTGTGATGCTGTCCAATGTGTTTCCGATTGTTATCGCGCTCGGTTGCATGGGATGGCTTGCACATCCCATGGATATTGGTCCGTCATGACCGCCAGTGTCACTCTTGCTATTGCGGTTGACGACACGTTGCATTTCCTGACGTTCTTCCGACGAAACATCGGTCGGCCCGGTGCCACACGCTTCTCAGCTGTTTTGTCTGCGTATCAACACTGCGGCCTGGCAATGTTACAGACATTTGTGTCGTGTGGAATTGGTTTGCTTGTTTTTGCGTTCAGCGATTTTGCACCAACAAGTCAATTTGTAATTCTAATGGCGTTTCTGCTGCTACTGGCTTTGATTGGCGACCTGTTGCTACTGCCAGCGATTCTTCTGTCACCGGCTGGAAGATTGTTCGAGCCACGTTCGCAAGATCATTGCCCAAACGCTAAAATCCAAGCGGCTTGCGAAGTGTTGCCATCAACGACGGTATTGCGATTGACTGCTTAGGTCAACCCGCACAAACATGTGGCCGTTGGCGGATCGTGGGCGACAGCGGTTGTTGAATGCAAAGTACTAAAGCCAACTGGCGGACCGCCGATATCCGGAACTGGTCGCATCTCGAACTAGTCAAGCCCCATGCCAATAAGCTCGACGTTCTGTAGCCGAGCACGTTTGGCCTCTTCTTTTAGTTTGGCAACGACAAAGAACTTATGATTGGCGACTGCCTGTTCTGTAATGTTCAGTCGTTTGGCAACATCTTTGTTCGCCCAGCCCAGTACAAAAATCAGTTCCACGCATTGAAGTCGTTCCCATGCTCCACTGGATTTAAAATCGGCAATGAGCGTCGCAAGGCACGCCTCCACAACAGTCGATTCACCATGGCACCGTTCGTGGCTTCGCATCATGCTTGAAGCGGCTCGGCCGCCCGATGGTTCCCGAACGGCGCCGCCGCGAGAATCAGGCAGCAGCAGAGGAACAGTCGGACGACGCCCAGTGCGTCGCATGGCATCAATCAACTTATGAGCCGCAATGGAAAACAACCACGATTCCAGCGGCGTATTTTCATCGTAGTTCGGCAGCGCTTTCAGGAAACCCATAAAGGTTTCCTGCACGATGTCTTCAGCCGACGATCGATCCGTAAGTCGACTGCGTGCAAACGCCAGCAATCGTCCTTCGTAAAGATCGATACATTCTTTCCACGCGTCAGCTTCTCCATCACGAATTCGTTTAACGAGTTGCTTGTCTGATTCGCTGGCAGGCATACTTTTGTAAGTTCTGTGAAGAAAAACGTTCTATCAACCAATTCACGCTGTGACCGTCATCGTGTCAGCCAACTGGCGTACTGTCAACGGCCGAAGTTCTACGGCAACAACCAATGACTGGCGACCAGAAAACACGGCTGCCGGCAAACTACCGGGAACCCGTTCAGGATTTCACCACGAATAACAGCGCAGCCCTTACGCCGATTTTCAAGGTTGTCCAGACGGTTCAAACGCCGCCTCTGATGAAAAAAAAATCCCAAAACCGCACAAAACGAGCAATATTTCAATCGTAAACCACTGCCATGAAAGGAGATATGAATTTCGCAACTCACGCCAACAAGGTCCGGTATTAGTACGGATTTTCTGCGGCCGATCTCGTTATCACTTATAGATTCGTTGACGAACGGTTGGTTGAGCATGACAATATCGGGGCGGCTCTCACCACTCATAAGGACTCTGTTGAGCAGCTTAGGAGAATCGGTCTACTTGAAAAACGCGATTCTATTTCTGATGTCTATTTCTACAATCGCCCTGCCACAGGTCGCGATGGGTGATGACGTTGCGGACCACAAGCACACCGCGATGACGGTAAGATCGCGCCCCGTCATAGAACGGGTGCCTCTTAAAGTTATTGATCCCGTTGATGTGATCGTGACACAATTCGGCGACACGCTTATCGCTGACCGAATTGGCAAAGTTGTTTTCCGCGTCGATGCCATGCAGGAAACAAGCGTGATTGCTCGCGAACTAACAGACATCAGCCGCATCGCTGATTCCAGAATGATGGGGACCCATGTGTTGCAGGCAGGGCACGGTTCCGGTCGTGTCATCCGCGTTACAGAAACGGGGTTTCAGACTGAGTTCCTTCATTTGCCATTTACTCCTGCCGGACTGGCTGTTGACGAAGTCGGAAATCTCTGGACTTCTAATGCAGCCTTAGGCCGTTTGTTCTTGTTTGGCTCCGACGGGCAGCGAAAGTTTGCATTCGCGCTCTCAGAATCCATCAAGGATTTGACATCGGGACTGAACGGAAGCGTGGTTGTACTGTTGAAATCCGGTAAGCTGGTGACCGTATTTCCAAACGAAACTTCCTTGGCAGCCGGCTATGTTCCAGCCAGCGCCAGCCGATTGAGTTTCCATCCGGAAGGGTTTGTGGTGGCTTTGGCTCACGATGCGGACGGCAAGTCGGTTCTCGTCAAGGCGACTCAGGCACTTGGAAACACTGATCGATTTGCAGGGCTGATCGGGGGAACAGTCGCTGTGGCCTTCGACAAACTGGGAAACCTGACTCTCGCAAATCCCGATTTGAGGGCAATCACACGCGTGACCAGTCACTTTCAGGTTCCCTGCCCGCACTGCGGCATATTGGTGCCTTTGGTATTCTGCCCAGACGCTCCGGCCGCTGAGCAGGCCACTCGCCGTTCGTTCTGATGCTGTCGACCGTGAGCCTATTGCTGACTGCGTTGGGGACACACTCAATCAAGTTGGAAGACGACTTGCATTGAACCGCCGCGATTTGGCTGATTCCCGGACTGGAATCATTCGCGATTCAGAGAACAGGGGGCTCTACTCTGGCCGGTAAAGCTTCTGGCGTTTATGGTCCTCAGATCAGACCACCTCACTTTGACGAAGAAGCCAGTATGTCCGGCCCAAATTATACAAGTCGACGATCCAGATTGGTCAAGGCATTCAAGTCGGCAGGAGTAGACTCATTGCTGGTTTCCGGCGTTTCCAACGTGCGCTACCTCACCGGATTCACGGGTGATTCGACATGGCTGTTTCTCAGCAAGACGAACACGATTCTGATCAGTGACAGTCGCTACACCACTCAACTGGCCAATGAATGCCGCGAAATTGATGTCGATATTCGTGACGCCAGAAAACCAATGGCCGTTGCTGTTGCAGCCGTTGTCAAGAAGTCGAACGGCAAACTGGTTGGCTTCGAAACGGATCACCTGACCGTCGCTCAACACCAGACGCTGACCGCAAAGATCGAATCGGCCGAACTGGTCCCGACAAGCGGGCTCACAGAGCGTCTGCGAGAAGTCAAAGACAACTGGGAACTTCAGCAGATTCGCGAAGCCATTCATTTGGCAGAGCGCGGAATAGCAGTTGTTCGCAGCAGCCTGCGGCCTAACCAAACTGAGCGAGATGTTCGCTACACGCTGGAAGCCGCTATGCGCAGCTTCGGGGCTACCGGCCCCGGCTTTGAACCGATTGTCGGCGTCGGCCCTACGGCCGCATTGCCTCACGCGCACGCGGGCGAGCTGCAGGTCAGCGAATCTCCAATTCTGTTGATCGACTGGGGTGCGGAGACTCATTCAGGCTACCGCAGTGACCTGACCCGAGTCTTCTTCACTGGCAAAATCACCAAGCAGATGAAGACAGTGTATGAAACCGTGCTGAGGGCTCATCAAATGGCAATTGCCGCCATAAAACCGGGAGCAGAATGCCGTATGGTGGATGGCATCGCTCGAAAAATCATTGCTGACGCAGGGTTTGAAAAATATTTTGGCCATGGTCTTGGCCACGGATTCGGGCTGGACATTCATGAATCCGTTCGAATGAGCCCACTTTCTGAGCAGGTTTTCGAACCAGGCATGGTTGTGACTGTCGAACCGGGAATTTATTTGCCCGGTAAGTTTGGTGTGCGAATTGAAGACGATATTCTGGTAACAAATGACGGTCACGAAGTTTTGTCCTCCGTTCCTCGCGAATTCGACGATGCAGCCGTGGAATTCCTTGCATAAACGCATTTTCTTCGGGAAAGTGTGCGACTTTAGAACGGCTGCGAAGTTTCGGAAAGTCGCCCGAAGACAATGACCGCAATCCGTGCCGAACATGTTCGGCACTAATTTCACCGATAGATTAAATTTGCGAGCCTAAACAGCTCGACCGGGGACGATGAAATGGCAAAACCTTCAGAAGGCGAAGGCAGTTTTGATTTGGAACAGTTTCGCAAACTGCTCCAATTAATGGAAAAACACGGGGTAACACAGGCCAACCTGCAAAAGGCCGGAGAATCCTGGAAGGTTCGGCGTGGACCAAAACAGATTAGCGTTTCTCCAGAAGTCACCTACGCTCCGCAACCGCACGTCAGTTCAGCCCCGCCAGCCGCCAGTGATGTTGCAGCGGCGGCTCCGAAGGGAATGACAATCGATTCTCCGACGGTCGGCACGTTCTATTCGTCGCCAACTCCGGAAGATCCAGTTTTTGTCAGCCCGGGATCAACAGTGCAGGCCGACACAGTTGTGTGCATTATTGAAGCGATGAAAGTCTTCAACCAGATTCCTGCCGAGAAATCCGGTCGAATCGTGCAAATGCTTGTTGAGAACGGAGACGCCGTCGAGTTCGGTCAGCCGCTGTTCCGCATAGAACCAATTTAGACCGCTCGCTGGCGATTGTTCCCAACGCTCGTTTTCCGACGGAAGACTTCATTCATGTTTCAACGCATTCTAATCGCCAACCGTGGCGAGATTGCCCTGCGAATTATCCGCGCATGTCGCGAATTGGGCATCGAATCGGTTGCCGTATTCAGCGAAGCTGATCGCGGTGCTCATTACCTTGAATTGGCCAACGAAGCTTATTGCATCGGGCCGGCTTCAGCTTCCGAAAGCTATCTACTGATCAATCGTTTGATCAGTGTTGCTGAAATCGGAAACGTACAGGCCGTCCATCCGGGCTACGGATTTTTGGCCGAAAATGCCCATTTTGCAAAAGTCTGCCGCGAGTGCAACATAGAGTTCATTGGTCCACCGCACGAAGCAATGGCGCAACTGGGTGATAAAGTCAGTGCTCGAGCAATTGCAAAGGCGGCCGGTGTGCCGTGCGTTCCCGGCAGCGACGGACTGGTGACGGACGTCACCGATGCCGTTCGAATTGCCAACGAAATCGGATATCCGGTTTTGATTAAAGCGACCGCTGGCGGTGGTGGAAAAGGCATGCGCGTCGCTGGCAATGATATTTCACTGCGAGCCGGCCTGACGGCAGCTGCCGCCGAAGCAGAAGCAGCATTCAATAATGCAGGCGTTTATCTCGAAAAATTCATTGAACGCCCCCGCCACATCGAAATCCAGATTCTTGCGGATTCACACGGTAATGTCGTGCACCTCTGGGAACGCGACTGCTCAATGCAACGCAAGCACCAGAAGCTGATTGAAGAAAGTCCGGCAATCAACCTGCCGGCAGATGTTCGCCAGAAAATCTGCAATTCCGCTGTCAAGTTGATCAGAGAATCCGGTTATCAAAATGCCGGCACGGTTGAGTTCATTGTCGACAAGAACTTCAATTTCTACTTCATTGAAGTCAACGCTCGAATTCAAGTGGAACATCCCGTAACAGAAATGGTCACGGGCATCGATCTGATCAAGCAGCAGATTCTGATTGCTGCAGGAGAACCTTTACCATTTACACAGGACCAGATTCCCTGCAACGGATCGGCGATTGAACTGCGAGTTAACGCGGAAGACCCTGACAACGATTTCCGAGGAAGCCCAGGAAAAATCACCAAGCTGCGTCAACCAGGCGGATTGGGCGTGCGTTTTGATTCACACGTTCATGAAGGCTATACGATCAGCCCTTATTATGATTCGATGATTGGCAAGTTGATTGTACACCGACCGACTCGAGAAGAATCGATAGCGTGTATGAAACGTTGCCTTCGTGAATTCACGATCGAAGGCGTGAAGACTACGCTGCCGCTGGCAAAGAAGATGTTCAATAATTCCGACTTCGTAGACGGCACCGTCGATACGACGTTTGTAGAACGAACCTGGTAAATTCAATGAGTCCTCCAGATCACTTGATAGCGAAATCAGCTGATCAGCCTGAATCGCAAGTCGATGCTTGATATCCGTGGTCGTTCTGCCAGGCAGATCAGGTTCAGCAAAACAGGTATTCGTGTTTCGACACGCACGATTGATCCGTCAATTCAATAAGTTCAATGGAAGCGAAAGATAATGTCTCACGGTATCAAGAAAGTTGCTCTTCTGTTTTCCGGTGGTCCGGCTCCCGGAGCAAACTCGGTCATTTCCACCTGCGCAATTTCATGCCTGAATCACGGCGTTGAGGTGGTAGGCATCAAGTATGGCTATTCAAACCTGATTGACTTCAGTCCAGAGAGTCCTCTGGAAGAAGGCAAGGATTTCATTACCTTGAAAGAGCCGATGTTGCGAAAGACTCGCAGCAAAGAAGGCATCATCATCGGAACGGCTCGGGCCAACCCAGGCAAACATGTCAGCAGCCCGGAACACATGCACGATGAGGAAAAAACTGCACCTCTTCGTCGCACGTATGAAGCCCTGCGTTCAATTGGCGTCGATGCTTTGGTTTCGATCGGTGGTGACGACACTCTGAAGACAGCCAACAAGTTCAAGCTGTTCCAGAATAGCCTGCCTGAAGGAAGTCAGAAGATACCCGTGGTGCATGTTCCCAAGACAATCGACAACGACTACATGGGAATCGATTTCACGTTCGGCTATTTCACAGCCGTGGAAACACTCGGTACAGAAATCCGCAACCTGCATGCTGACGCAGAAGCGGGTCGAGCCTACTTCATTGTCGAAAGCATGGGACGCAGTGCGGGCTGGCTGGCGTACGGTGCCGCAATTTCCGGTGAAGCCAATATGGTGATCAGCGTAGAAGACATCACTGGAGACAGACTGGCTCCGGAATCAACCGCCACTCGCAAGATTATGAACATCGAAAAAGTTGTCGAAGACATCGTGGCCATGATGCGATATCGCCAGGAAAAACAGAGCAAGGAATATGGCGTTGTCGTGCTTGCAGAAGGACTTGCCGAATACCTTTCCGACGACGTCCTAAAAGACATTCCACGCGACGACCACGGTCACATTTCCGTTGCTCACGTTGACCTCGGCAAAATGTTCGCAAAACGTGTGGCCGCCGAGTACCAGAAGCAAACCGGCATCAAGCGAAAAATCACAGGTCTGCAGCTTGGCTACGAGTCACGATGTGCGCGACCTCAGGCCTTTGACGTTATGCTGGGAAGTCAGCTTGGAGTGGGCGCTTATCGAGCCCTCTGCGAAGAAAAGCTCAATGGCGTGATGGTTTCTGTGTCGGGCCAGCTTGATCTGCATTATGTGCCTTTCGAAAAACTGGTCGATCCAGCGACGCTCGTTACAGTGGTCCGCTTCATTCCGCCAGGAAGTGACTTCCACAAACTTGCTCGTTTTCTGGAAACGCATATCAAAGACTAATGCCGGATGGCAACAGTCCCAATCGAGCCACCCCCGGGAACACTGCATTGCCGGTCTGAAAACGCGGCTCACTGATGTCCGGCTTCCGGAAATCAAAAACTAAACGACAACAGCCCGGCCTTACTTAGGCCGGGCTTTCTTTTTGTGATAACGATACTGAAAATTCGTTTATGGAAGAACAACGGTTTCCAGGTGCTGGTGACCGTCTTTTTCGATCAGCAGAACTGCGTGAGTGTCATTCAGCTTGTCCATCTGGACGACGCCATTCATGGAATCCACTGTGTCATAAGACTGACCAGCGGCTCCACCACCTTCGACGCGATCAGTCAGCCCCTTGTTGGCACTGAGGCCAGTCGTTGTGATCTTCATTACGCCGCGAGCACTATTGCTGAGCAGTAAAAAGCTGGCTCCGTCTTTTGTATAGCTGAACATATCCAAAGGCCGATTTCGGTTACCAAGCTCAGCAACTGTTGTCCCTTGAATTCGGTCCGCAGCAGCTTCCAGTTCCTTCAACGGAATCTTCACCAATGGCGTGCATACATAAGCAGCCAGAAGATTGGGTTCGCCATCAATCATCAATGGAACAAATGTTCTCATTGCAGAATAGTCTTCTTCTTTTCCGTGGGCAGCGTGGTAAATCTGTACACCAACGCCCTTATCGGCCGTTGCAAAAGGGAAACTCAGTTCGCGAACGCTGGATGGTGTTGAACCATCACGTAAACCGGAGATCAGAAGTTTGCCTTCAAAGAACGCAAGGTCAGTGATTGCGTCGTTGCGATTGTTTTTCGCTCGACGACCTTTACCAGCAACCTTGTCTTCGGGAGCTCCCAGCAACACGGCTTTTGAAAAAAGAATGTCTTTCATTGACAACTGAGTAATTTCCCCGGCACCATCAATTTGCAGAAGTGCTGGTTTTTCGGCGGCTGTCGCTGACACGAACACGTTGCCTGTGGCAGGATTAACTGCAATGTCATTGATTGTCGCATCACTGCCAACCAAACCGCTGATCTTGTCCACGACGTCTTCGATGTTGATATTCGATTTCGACGCGTCGCCTTCAGTGTTTCCCGTGGCAATGGCAAACACAGCAGCTGACTTTGTATCTCCAACAAACAGAACGTTGTCCGGCCCAAACGTCAGCGAGCCGGCCGACTTGATGTCCGGAGTTCCCCGTTCCAGACCCCATTGGTCTGCCGCATGTGCACTCGCACAGCCAAGCACGCCAAGCACGCCAAGCACAACATAGTCAAGTAATCTTCTCATGGCCTATTCCCCTATTTAAGTTAAGTTGCTGCAGGCAATTGTGAACACGCACAGTCGTCACGATGACAAACCCGCAACCGAACCTCAAGGGATGTGTAAACCTCATTAGAGTTCTTGTCAGTCCTTCAGCTCGGGTTATTCCCCGGGCAATTCGTTCAGGTGGTGCCCGGAAGCGGGGCAAATCAACAAATCATACAGGATGAACAAACTTCAAATGATGACGATTTTGCGTCAGCACATTCTGGCTAATAGATATCGCCCGCTTCAAATTTTGGCACAACGTTGGCCGCAAAATGTCACAGGCAGGGACATCACTGACCCCGCAAAGAGTCATCCAGTAGGATCCAGGACGCACAATCTCCTCGAAAAATGCTCAGACAATCACAGCGACGACCCTTCTATTATCGAGTGTGCCTGGATTGGCTCATGTATGGCTGGAAATTTCTTCAATTGCCGGGCACGATGAAGAATCGAGCCACATCTTTCTGACGCCATTCGTTATTGGCTAACTAATCTGGAGCTACCTCAAGCCATCATCTATCGGTCCGTCTGAATTACCAACTGACACCCTGCAAATCTGGCCGGGACATGCAGGATTAATTACTCGATACGCGGCTCTGAAGCGAAGAAGAACGAATACGCAAAGAGGACTCGGCAGCTCACTCCACTAAAGTCGCGGCGATTCGGAATTCTTAATGATTCAACTGGACAACGTGGCTCGAAAGACACCACGTGACACTGGAACCGGGCAGCATGGTCGCGGCAATCAATGCCTTGAGGTAATTGACATGCTGCCAACGGTTCACCGGTCGGCTACCGAGTAGACTAGTTATTGGGTCGTCCCTGCAATTGTACTTCACCGACAGAAGATGCCTGTTTCGCGTACTTCCCTGTGCAAACATCAATGTAGAAACATATCCAATGAATGATGCGTGCATAGCCGCATTGATCAGACCTTAGCCTGGCAAGCTGCACTTGAATTTCGGTCAGTCTAAAATGCATCGCATAAGTATTTGCAACAACGTTCTGCGAAGCGACTACCAGATTCGATTGCAATTGCCTTAAATGACGACTACACAGCTTTCGGCCTGGGAAGATGTTCGCAGACGAATTGCCTTCCAGTTTTTGTGTGGAAATTACTCATGTCTCGTTCTGTATTTGTGCACTTTCTCCCTGCACTGTTTGACCCCGCTGCACTGTCAGGCGGAATCGCTGTGATTGCCGACATCCTGAGAGCATCAACGACCATTACGCATGCTCTGGCGAACGGCGCGCTACGAGTTATTCCATGCGGAACTGTCGACGAAGCACTACACCTTCGCAAAACTCATTCGAACGAAACCGTACTGCTTGGCGGTGAACGTGGCGGAGTGAAGATCGAAGGTTTTGAACTCAGCAACTCACCCGATGACTACGACACATCGACAGTTTCCGGCAGGACGATAGGCTTCACCACAACGAATGGCACAAAAGCCCTGTTGCGTGCGAGTGAAGCTGAACGATCAATTATCGGATGCTTTGCTAACCTGTCGAGAGTGGTTGATTTCCTGATCGGCCAACGTCGCTCGATGCACGTCGTCTGCGCGGGAACTAACGGTGCAATCACGGGAGAAGACATACTTTTTGCAGGTGCTGTTGTAGGCCGACTCATTAAAATTGACCCTAATATTGAACTTTGCGATTCGGCACTAATAGCATTCAACCATTGGCTCAGCGAAGTAACGGGCGGGACTTCTGAGGAACTGAGATCAGCCATGCTGAAGTCTCAGGGTGGACGCAATCTGTTAGCATTGAAATACGAAAAAGATATTACAACAGCGTCGGCTATCGATTCCGTGCCCGTTCTTGGAATTGTTGAAGCCAGCGGAATAGTGACACTAAATCAATAAACAACAGGCCTTTGATTGCTGTATTCTTCGATAGCAAAGTCCAACCAAATGAAACGCATTTCGCCACACTGCATACTGATGCTCTTTGCGACACTTCCAAGTATTGGTAGCAGCGATGACGTTCAGTTTCAGCAATTAGTATCGGGATGTCGGGCTTCATTGCGTGGCATGAAAGTCATCGACCAAAACAATGTAATTGCCACGGGCAGTAACAGCACGGCGATCCTGACACAAGATGGAGGCAGATCGTGGGTCCGGCTGAACGTTGCTGAATTAAGCGAACTTGACTTTCGGGATATCGAAACGACCGGCGATGGCAGTCTGATACTGATGAGCACTGGCCCAGCAGAGAAGTCACAGATTTTCCGAAGCGAGGACATGGGCCAATCATGGAACGTCGTTCATCGAAATCAGGAGTCTCAGGGATTCTTCAACGGCATGGCTTTCACCGTCGATGGCTTCGGCCTATTGGTGGGTGACCCCATTGATGGACAACTGTTTCTCTTAAACACATCAGACTTCGGCAAATCGTGGAAACGAATGCCTGGCCCTAAACTACTTGACGGCGAATACGGATTTGCTGCAAGTGGCACCGGCATTGTGCTGGGCGACGAAGGCCAGGCATGGATCACAACCGGAGCTGCTGCGGCTCGAGTTTTCAACACAACAAATCACGGCCAGTCGTGGAATGTTGCCACGACACCAATTCGAACAGGTGAAGTGAGCGAGGGGATCTTTTCCATAGCGTTTCACGGTACCAGCAATGGCGTGATTGTTGGAGGCGACTACAAACAACCTGAAATCGCCACAGCCAACTGTGCCGTAACCTCAAATGGCGGGCGAGACTGGTCGCTGGCCAAAGTGCAAATGCCACACAAAGCCTGCGTCAGATTCATGGACAGCAAACGAGTCCTGGCAGTGGGCCGCACCGGTGTCATGTTGTCAACGGATCGCGGGGCGAATTGGCATACCGTTTCAGAGTCGAATGGCACTGCCGCGAAATTTGTTTGGGATCTGCGCAGCGTGAGGGCTCGCGTTGACCGCGACAAGAATTTTTTCGTTATCGCACCGCGTTGAAGGAAATCGGAATGTTGGCTGAACGTCCTGATCGCTAAACTTCTCGGCGGCTGGACCTTTCCTGAATCGAACTGCGTAGAAACAATTGACCAGGGAAGGTCCCTGTCTTTTACGCCACCAACCGCATTTGATGCAGCCTCATTTTCCATCTTCCGGCGTTCGCTGATGCAGAACGACGAGCTGCCGCTGACAGAGGTCGTGGATAGCGATCGATTTGCTCGGGCGTTTGAAAAACACGGTGTCGATTTCGGCGACAAGGAAGGTGTTGTCTATACGCCTGCCATTACGTTGTGGGCGTTGGTTTCTCAGACATTCTTTGCCGGGGCGCAACGCAGCTGCAAGGCGGCCGTGTTGCGAGTCGCATCGTTGTGGGCGACTCGGGGCCGCACGGTCTGCGACACCAACACCGGAGCCTACTGTCGTGCTCGGCAGAAGATTCCTTTCGAACTCGTGCGTGACATCACACGTCAGATCGCTCACGACGCCGAAGCCGCCGTTAGTCACACGGGCGTGAGTCACACGGGCTTCAGTCACACGGTTGTCGATGAAGATCCCGATGTGAACCTGTCATCGCGCGTCGTCAAAGAGGTCCGCGTACATGCGAATGGTCGTCGTGTTTTGTTGCTGGATGGGTTCACGATCACGGCCGAAGACACACCGGAGAACCAGGAAGAGTATCCTCAGAATCCCGTTCAAAAGGCAGGACTCGGCTTTCCCATCCTGCGGTGCGTGACCTTGATTTCGCTGTACACCGGCCTGCTGTTTGATGTGGCTTATGGACCGTACAGCGGCAAGGAAACCGGCGAAACGGCCTTGATGCGCCGACTGCTGAACGTGCTGCGACCAGGCGACATTTTGGTGGCCGACTGTTATCTGTGCACGTACTGGCTGATCGCCGCCTGCCGACAGCGAGGCGTTCACATGGTGATGAAGAATCACTACCAGCGTGAAGACCATCCCGCCGATGCGATTCG
>Ga0209491_10005959_pt1 | contig 17370 bp, 14 predicted proteins | sample BON02_FD_187213 | JGI IMG/M metagenome (GOLD analysis project Ga0209491, IMG submission 187213) | Freshwater microbial communities from Lake Bonney liftoff mats and glacier meltwater in Antarctica - BON-02 (SPAdes) (version 2) | ecosystem: Environmental > Aquatic > Freshwater > Ice > Glacier...
TCTCAGAAACCTGGGAAACCGGAAAAGCCTACCTCAAACTCTCCTAACAAAAACCAAACTCAAACAACCGAACCCAGCTTTCAGCAAAAGTCATCAGCCACTTTTACAGAAAAAAAATTGCGCGGCCCTTGCCGGGAGACGCGGCAACTCCCTTTGGTCACGGACTCGGCGTAGGTGATGTCAATGGTGATGGTCGCTTGGATGTTATTGAGAAAACCCATTGGTATGAGCAAGCAGAGAAGCCGGGAGGATTGTGGAGCAAGCACGTTTGGGCCAAGGAGTCCTATGGCGGCGGCGGAGCCCAGATTCTCGTCCATGATTTTGACGGTGATGGCGACAGCGATATCGTGACCTCTTTTAATGCCCATGGCTATGGCTTGGCGTGGTTTGAGCAAGGGGATCCTGGAGAGTTTTCCCGGCGTGACATCATGGGATCCAAGTCCACCGAGAGTCCGTATGGGGTTGCGTTTTCCCAGCTGCATGCTTTGGAGATGAGCGATCTCGATGGGGATGGACGGAAGGATTTTGTGACTGGAAAGCGCTACCTGGCTCATCAAGGAAAGGATGTCGGCGGGCTCCAGGCGCCCGTGCTTTACTGGTTTCGAAACACCTTGGCGAAAGACGGAGGCATTGAGTTTGTGCCTTCTTTGATTCATGACAATTCGGGTGTCGGGGTGGAGGTGAAAGTTGCCGATCTCAATGCGGACGGGAAGCCGGATGTCATCACAAGCAACAAGATGGGCTTGAAGATTCATTTGCAGAATGCGGACACCAAGGTGGTGGCGGTTGGGAAATGGGAGGTCGATGGAGGTCGTCCCCAGGATGCTTATGGTTCCAAGTTGGATCCACAAGAGGCCTTGTCCCGGATGGAGGTTCCCGCCGGGTTCGCGGTGGACTTGATCGTGGCCGAACCGAAGGTGACCCAACCGATTGCGATGTGTTTTGATGCGCGGGGACGGATCTGGGTGATCGAGGGGCACACGTATCCGGTCAGGGCTCCGGAAGGGCAGGGAAAGGATCGTATTTTAATTCTCGAGGACAAAGACAAGGATGGCAGTTTTGAGACTCGTAAGGTGTTCGCGGAAGGGATCAATTTGGCAAGCGGGATCGAGGTTGGCTTTGGCGGAGTGTATCTCGGCGCGGCTCCTTATTTGATGTTTTACGCGGACAAGAATCAGGATGATCTTCCCGATGGTGAGCCGGAGATCTTGCTCGATGGCTGGGGGTATCAAGACACTCACGAAACTCTGAACGCCTTTACCTGGGGGCCGGATGGTTGGCTTTATGGATGTCATGGGGTCTTTACCCACTCTAAGGTTGGCAAGCCAGGCACGCCGGATGCCGATCGGCACCCAATTAATGCGGGGGTGTGGCGGTTCCACCCTGAGAGCCAAAAATTTGAAGTGTTTGCGCATGGAACGAGCAATCCGTGGGGCGTGGACTTCAATGAGGTGGGAGATTGCTTCGTGAGTTCCTGTGTGATTCCGCATTTTTTTCACTTGAGCCAGGGAGGACGTTATTTTCGCCAAGCCGGGCAGCATTTTAACCCCTATACATTTGAGGATATCCCAACGATTGCCGACCATTCCCACTTCACGGGCAATATTGGTGATCACGCTTTCTGGGGGGATAATTTTACCGAGCGCCGCGCTGCCCCGGCCGATACATCGGCCCTGGGCGGAGGGCACGCACATTGCGGGCTGGCGCTTTATCAAGCGGACGAGTTCCCAGCGGAATATCGCAACGCGGCCTTCGTTCACAACCTCCACGGGCACCGCATGGTGCGCGAAAAGATCGAGAAGGATGGCTCGGGGTATATCGTGCGGCATCGGCCCGATTTTGTCCTGACGAACAATCACGATTTTATCGGGGTGGGGCTGATGCAGGGACTTGATGGGGCGCTTTACTTTTCGGACTGGGTGGATCCGCAGACCTGTCACCACCGTGATGTCGAGATTTGGGATCGTAGCAACGGGCGGATCTTCCGGGTGCGATATGGTGAGGTGAAAACGACGACGGGCAACTTGCCTGACCTTGGTGAGGCAGAGCTGGTGGCAGCCTTGGGTGATGGAAATGCGGTTGTCGCCCGTCAGGCGCAGCGGTTACTTCAGGAACGCAAATTCTTTGGAAAATTGGATTCAGGAGTTGTGGCGAAAGCACTCGTAGAAATGGAGAAGGAACATTCCAGGGAGTTGCCTCTCCGTCTTCGGGCTCTCTGGACGCGGCATGTTTGCGGGCTTTTGAACGAGGAGATTCTCACACGTTACCTCGATGATCCCAACGAGTATTATCGAGCCTGGGCCATTCAATTGCTGGGTGAAAATTGCAGTGGTCTTCTGGCCGCGACCGTGAATCGGTTGGAGGTGCTGGCGAGAGATGATTTTTCGCTGGTGGTTCGTCGCTATCTGGCCTCGCTTCTTCAACGGCTTCCCCACGAGCAACGCTGGGGGATTGCCAAAGGGCTCATGGCCCACGAACGAAGCAGTCATGATCGTAACCTTCCTTTGCTTTGTTGGTATGGCATCGAGCCACTCATTGGGGCGGATCCCGGACGGGCGTTGGCCTTGGTCAATGAGACGCCATGGGGGCAGTTGAAGGAATTCATCACTCGTCGGGCAACTCTTTTTCCGGAGGGGCGGGCTGCCATGATGACGGCTCTTACCGCCACGAATTCGACGGCGGACTTTCAGCAGCTTGCCGGTCAACTTTTGAAGTCACTTGAGAATCTTCCTTCGGTGGAGGTTCCTGAAAACTGGGCGTCGATCAAGGAGCATGCCCGATCCTTAAAGGGGAATCAGGGGGCCGTGGATGGCGTTTTGAGTCAATTGGGAGCAAGATTCGGCGATGCGGAATCTTTTCCGGGTTGGCGTTTCATGGCCGAGGACGGAAAGCAGCCGGTGGAGAAGCGGGTGAAGGCCATGAAGCTTCTGATTGCGGGAGAAGATCCGGGGATCGAATCGCTCGCGCGCGAGCTTTTGAAGGTGCGCTCGATGCAGACCGTCGCGTTGGAAGCCCTCCGGAAGTTTCCGGGGGTCGAGACCGCAAATGCCTTGGTCGAACGGCTTCCGCAATTCTCTCTGCCACTTCGTAATGAAGCGATCAACCAGTTGGCGACCCGTAAGGAGACCGCGCTGGTGCTCCTGAAGGCGGTTGATGAGGATCAGCTCCCGGCTTCCCTAATTTCTCCCGTCATGCTGGATCAGTTTGCCCGTTTTAAGGACAAAGGGATTGATGAACTCATTGATCGCCATTGGACCCGTGGTGGCACGGGCGTCGATCTGGCGGAACTCTCGGCAACGATTAAAGAGTGGGAAAAGAAGCTGAACGAGGGTGTCCTTGGCAAGGCCAACGCCTCCCGCGGTCGTCAGGTTTTCACGGAAACCTGCGGAAGCTGTCATCAGTTATTCGGTGAAGGAATTGCCCTGGGTCCTGATCTCACGGGTTCGAATCGAGCTGATATGGGCTATCTGTTAGAGAACGTTCTCGCGCCCAGTGCGGTGGTTGGAAAGGACTACTTGCTAAATGTCTTCACGCTCAAGGATGGCTCGACGGTGAGCGGGATGATCAAGGAGGAGAACCCGGAGTTCCTGAAGGTTGCGATGCCCGGCGGGGGGGCGACCAACCTGCAGGTTTCCGAGATTGAAGAGAGGAAGGAATTTCCCCAGTCCCTGATGCCGGCGGGCCTTTTCGAAGCGCTTCCGTTGGAACAGGTTGCGGATCTCGTGAAGTATCTCGCGAGTCCCGGGCAGGTTTCCATGCCGGGCAAAGAGAAGCCCGCTGCGATGAGTGCGGTCCCGCCTCCGGCGAAAGGTGTGGTGAGAATTGAAGGAGAGGCCCTGGTTCCCAAAGTAAAAGCCGGGAAGGGGCGGGTGAGCTCACAAGGGATGGCGGGTTTTGGTCCCGGGTGGTCGGGTAATCAACATCTGTGGTGGACCGGTGGTGGACCCGGGGATGTGCTCACGCTCAAGCTGGAAGGCCTCACTCCGGGCACCAGGAATCTCACCCTCTTTCCCACGACCGCACCTGATTATGCCAGGGTAAAGATTGCCATCAACGGGCAGCTTCAGGAAGCGGATCTCTATACTGAAGGAGTTCTCCCGGGCGAGCCCCTGCGCTTTGAGAAAGTGAACGTCAGTCCCGGGGAACCCTTGCAGATTGATATTCACATCACCGGCAAAAACGAGGCGGCCTTGGACCGTTTCATGGTTGGGTTTGACCGATTCGAAATCGAAGTGGCAAAGTAGCAGCTCTTTAAAGGCAGTTGTTGGACTTTGGGCTTCTATGTCCCTTCGTCAAAGTGGGCGAGCTTCTCTTTACGTTCACGAATCAATCTCACCACGAGTGCGGTCCAACCGGTTTGATGGGAAGCACCAAGACCTTTCCCGCTTTCAGCATGGAAATATTCGTGGAAAAGAAGGTGCTCCTGCCAGAGTGGGTTGTCCCGGTGGGGGTGATCGTGAGAGACGAAGGGGCGGACGCCGTCTGCTCCCGCTTTGAAGATGTTGGTGAGACGGTCACAGAGATCGATCGCGATTTCGCGCAGGTTCATCTTGGTGCCCGAGCCGGTGGGGTATTCGATTTGGAAGCTGTCACCATAAAAATAGTGATAGCGTTCGAGGGCTTCGATGAGAACGAAATTGGTGGGGAACCAGATGGGACCGCGCCAGTTGGAATTGCCACCAAACATCCCGGTCGTGGATTCGCCGGGGGTGTATTCCACGCTGTGTTCTTTTTGGCCGCAATTGAAGACAAAGGGCGCGTTGGTATGGGCCTTGCTCAATGAGCGAATACCGTAGTCCGAGAGAAATTCTTCGGGGTCCAGCATGCGGGTGAGGGTCGCACGGAGTTTTTCCTGATTGGGGATCGCAATGAGCCAGCGGTTGGGATTTTTCTTCTCGCTGCTTTTGCGAAACTTGACGTATTGGAGAATATCAGGACGGTTGAGGAGAAACCATTCGAGGCGCTTCTTGAAGCCGGGGAGTTTGTCAATGTGCGACTGCTTGAGGACGGTCGTCGCCATGAGGGGGAGAAGGCCAACCAAAGAGCGAATTTTCATTGGGATCGGCGGTTGGTGATCGATGAGAAGCTGGTCGTAGTAGAATTGGTCTTCCTCATCCCACAGGCCGCTTCCGCCGAGCGAGTTGATGGCGTCGCAGATGCTGATGAAATGTTCGAGGAACTTTGAGGCGATGTCTTCGTAGGCTGGTCTTGTTTGGGCCAGTTCCATGGCCATCGAGAGCATGGTAACGCAGAAGGACCCCATCCACGCGGTGCCGTCGGCCTGATTCAAGGTCCCTCCGTTGGGGAGATCCTGTGAGCGATCAAAGATGCCGATGTTGTCGAGGCCGAGAAAGCCGCCGCCGAAGATGTGGCGACCTTTTTCGTCCTTGCGATTGACCCACCAGGTGAAATTGAGGAGGAGTTTTTGGAAGGCCCGTTCGAGGAAGAGGAGGTCGCGGCCACCCTTTTTATCGGCGATTTTATAGACCCGCCAGACGGCCCAGGCATGGACCGGGGGATTAACGTCGGAAAAGTTCCATTCGTAGGCCGGGAGTTGGCCGTTGGGGTGCATATACCATTCGCGCAGGAAGAGCAGAAGTTGGTTCTTGGCAAACTCGGGATCGACCGCCGAGAAGGGGATCATGTGGAAGGCGGTGTCCCAAGCGGCAAACCAGGGATACTCCCATTTGTCGGGCATGGAGAGGATGTCGCGTGCGAAGAAGTGATCCCAGGTGCTGTTGCGTCCGGACTTGCGGGCGTCGGGAGGTTCGGGGGTCCGGTGGTCGCCCTTGAGCCACTCATCGATGACATAGTAGAAGAATTGTTTGGTCCAGAGGAGTCCGGCGTATCCTTCGCGGAAGATGATTTGTTCCTCCGGCGTGCTTTCATCCGGGATGATTTCACGGTAGAATTCATCAGCCTCGGAAATTCTGGCGGCAAAGGTTTCTTCGAATTGATGCAATCCTTGAATATCCGGATCAGCCCGGCAGAGGCGGCAATTGATGACTACGGATTCACCGGCAGGCACGTTGAAAATGAAATGTCCGGCGGCTTTCGTTCCCTGGCCTTCCCGGGAAACGGCATCGCTGTGCCGATCAACAATATGCCTGTGAAAGCCGTCTTTTACGTAACGGGTGTGGTTATCGGTGCCGAAGAGATGGTAGTTGTCGTTTTCGTTTTCGGTGAAGAGCCAGGGGCGTTTTGTTTCAGCCGACCCGGCATAGAAGTGGTAGTCGCCAAGCTCCGGATGCCAGATCTTGAGGTGGTCGCCATCGAGCTTGATCGTTGGTTTTGGAAGCAGGTCCTGGCGTTCTGTGCCGAACCTCCAGGTGTTCCGAAACCACACGGTGGGCAGGACATGAAGAGGGGCGTCTTCGGACCCGTGATTGGTGGCGGTGATTTTCCAGAGGAGGTCATCGGGCGAGCGCTTGGCGACTTCCTGCTGGATGTCAAAGAAGCGGTTTTCTTTAAAAATTCCGGTATCCTCGAGCTCGAATTCGTCCTCACTCCGGTCACGTCGGCGATTCTCTGAAATGAGATCCTGATAGGGGTAGCGTTTTTGGGGGTAGCGGTAGATCGCCTTGGTGTAGGAGTGGGTGGGCGTGCTGTCTTTATAGAAGTAACTCTCCTTGACGTCTTCTCCGTGGTTTCCCTGCGGTCCGGTGAGACCGAAGAGCCGCTCCTTCAGAATAGAGTCCTTGGTGTTCCAGAGGGCAACGGAGAAACAGAGGCGGCATTGGCGGTCGCACCATCCTTGCAGGCCATCCTCGCCCCAGCGATAGGCTCGGCGGCGGGAGTCATCGTGGGAGAAGGCATCCCAGCTATTGCCATCGGCAGAATAGTCCTCGCGAACCGTCCCCCATTGACGTTCAGACAAATAAGGACCCCACCGCTTCCAATTGGCGGTGCGCGCCTTGTCTTCAGCCAAACGTTCTTTTTCGTGGTTCACGGGCGAAGAGGTAGCAGACTTCGTGCGAACTTTGGAGCTTAAGACCGATTCGCAACTTTTTTCACCAAAAAAAAGAGACTGCAGTTGCCTGCAGTCTCCCGGAGAAAGGATCGGAAGCCAGAGGAGCCGGCTTAGTTGGTCGGGACCATGGCATACATGCCCATGGTCATGCACCAGGCTTCGATGTAGGGCATCTTCTTGATCTCGTGTCCAAAGCCCCATGAGTCGGTGTAGAAGATTTCCTTGGTGGTGTCGTTGTATCCGTGGATCAGACGCATGTGTCCGCCCCACATCTGGCCGGCGTTCTTTTCCGGGAACATGCCAAGGCTCAACGTCCAGCAGATCGGGATTCCGCGGTCGATGAATTCCTTCACTTTGGATTGGAAGAAGTCGAATTTGTTCTCCTGTGCTTTAATCGTTTTGAAAACATCGGTATCGACCCGCTGCCAAAAGCCCTCGGCGATGACGTATTGGCTGTCGAAGTCAATTTCGAAGATTTTAGCCCCCTGTTTTTTGGCTTCCCGGTTGTAGGCTTTGACGTCCCGGACGGTTTGCTTGTAGTCGTAATCCATCACCTTGATGGTTCGGACATGGATCTTGCCGGTGATTTTTTTAAAGGCGTTTTCCATGTCCTCGCTGGTGGTGCCCCGTTCGTCGGTTTCGGCGACCTGTGCGAGTTCGTGTTGATCGACATTGAGACCGAAGTAGAGACCGACTCGCTCGATGCTGGAGACGACACAGTAACCTTTCTGGCCTTGGTCCACCATGGGGATGTTGTCGATATAGACATCGCCATTGTCGCTCTCGCGGACATTTTTGGGGAGGGAGGTGCGTTGGGCGAGATGCTTGCGGCGACCTCCCCTGACATAAGGCTCGATTTTCAAGCGAAGGAACTCGGCGCGATTCTCGCTTTTGCTCACGCTGCCCTCGAGGAGATAGCCGGTATCGTCCTTGACCCAGAACCATCCTTCGGTCGGAACGATTCCTTTCATCCGCGTCTCTCTGGGCCGGACCTGAAGGTGCTCGTCGAGGAGGCTTTTCCAGCTTCTGAGAAGTTCGGCATACTCGCTCTCCTTAATGACACCGTCATCGCCCCGGTTATAGAGTGAGATGCGGACTTTTTCGAGATTTTCGGGCGTGCCGCGCATGATCACTTCTCCGATTTCTTTATCGAGAAGGGTAAAGTTGCCGGGTTCGGAACGCAGGCCATTTTGTTTTACCGAGAGCCATTCCATCTTCTCGGACTTAAAACTGCCGGCATTAATGACGATGCCGTCTTCCTTGAGTTTTTCGAGGAGTTCGGGCGGAAGCTCAACGGCTTCTTCCGAATCGTCCTCTTCAGAGTGGTAAAGTTCGTGAAGCCCGGTCAGTGATTTTTCCCAGAGGCCGGGAGAGAGCATCGCTTCGGTGAGAGAGGTCGTGCCTGCGGATTCATCGGCCTTGGCGACCAGAGGGAGAAGGAGGAAGGGGAGGAAACGTAATTTCATGGGGAGGAGAGATGAGCTCGGTAAGCCTATTTTGTTAAAAGGAATATAATATCTACCGGCTGCGTGCTGTTTTGTAAAATAAAAGAACGTGTCTTCCTTGTCGCTGTTTTTAAAGTGCTGTTATCCAGTCCATTAGGAGGGTAATAATTTTTGCGCGAGAAGATGCCGGTCCCGGCGTCCACCCGGGTGCAAGGTGAAGTTAGTCTGGAATCGGTCGAGGACCGGGCGGGAGTATCTCGTGGTGTTCCGTTGGATGACGATGCGGGGCGTCCATTGCGGGTGGTCCTTCAGTCGAGAGTGAATGACTGACCACGCGGAGAGAAGGCAGCGAGCCGAAGCACGTCCGCCGGGGACGGTTTCCCGGTGATTGATGTTTGGAGCGAGGAGTTCATCGACGCGGGTCCAGCCTTCGGAATCCAGAGTGGGATCGATGGCACCGGGACCGTGTCGGAGGACGTGCCTCAGGGTGCGGCTGATCCTGGTATTTTTTTTCTCAAGAGTTTGTTGGCTTTGGGAATTTCATGGGTTTCAAATAGGGAGCTGGCGGATACCCAGGCAGATCGCGACCGTTAAGCTGGTCGTGATGCCTAAAATCGCAAAGAACGTTCGTCGATAATGCTCCTTGAGGTAGAGGAAAAGAGTCTTGTCGATGACGTCGGAGAGCTTGTCACGAACATCGGTGAGGCTGACGGAATTGCCATCAGATGAGCAGGATCTTACGATCACCCGGACCGTGGCCCAAACGGTGATCCGTGGGACTTGATTGGCCAGCCACCGAGAAAAACCGACGGGATCAGGTTCGCCCAGGTCTTCGCTGAGCAGGGTTTTGGCGGTTTGGTTGAAGGGGTGTTCGACTCCTTTGACGGTGAGCCTTTCATCAGAGAGTTCGTTGTTTTCGAGCGGCTTTCGAGCGCTTTTTTGAAGAGCGCATCGAAAACTCTTTTCCCGATCTGGCGATCTTCAAGGGCTTTCCGGACGATGCGAATGGTTGTGGCTTGGAAGGAAAGGATCAAAGTGGGATGAGGCCCCTTGTTCATGGCAAATTGGCCGGGTGGTTTTTAACTCCTGCCGTGGCACCATTTCTGCGGTGAGTTCAAATCCCAACATTTGATCCTCGGGACTCACGATGCTGAGACTGCGCTTGCTGGCAACCCCGATCAGGAGGGCATATTGGAACCTTTGGTTGCCTAGCAGTATATTCCTTGATTTGGAGGGTTGAATGCGATCTTTCGATTGGGTGCTTAAAGTCACTTTGCAAAAAAACCCCCTCGACAGGGTGCTAATAGACACCTAACGGTTTCTTAAGCCAATGAGCGAGCTACCCCGGAAGCCAGACGAAGCCCTGCGACAACAAGTCATCTCCGCCCTCCGGGATTCCGGGCGACGCTTTTTGGATCATAACGGTTCTTCAAGGGGGTATCTCGACAAATGGGGACTCTCCGCAGAAGGCCTTTACGAAGATCTTGCCAATGCCCTGGACTCCAGTGATCGCCTTTTTCAGAAACCCAAAACATTTCCCAATCAAAACCAGCGATATCAGTGTGTTCTCACTTATCCCGAAGACCTCCCGGAATACCCGGAAATCGAGACTCACGTCACCATCGCCCCTTCTGGTAAAGATAGAGAGATTCGGGTGAAAATCTCCGTTCATCCCAGTAACACGGCTCAGACACTCCCAACAATTCCCACACAGTAGACGAAAATCCCATGAAAACGAAGAAGATCAACCACCACATTCAAGAGGAAGCGATTCCTTGCTTTGAGTGCGAAGCTGGCACTCTCAAGCTCACCGAAAGAGACTACTCCGCCAATCTTCCTGGTGGTGGCCACCTCGTGGTGCCTGATGTTCCCATGCACGCCTGTGACCAGTGTGGCGACGTCCTCCTGGGAGACGAGGGAAACCAGAGAATCGAAGCATTTCTCAACAAAGCTCTGAACGTAATCAGTCCCGAGGAAATCGAAGAGTTCTTAAGAAAGTATGAACTCACGCAAAAGCAGGCATCTCAGATCACCGGATACGGTGAGAAAAATATCTCACGCTGGCTCACGGGGAGATCGCGTCCTTCAGAGTCGGTGAGCAACTTCTTCCGCCTGATATTGGCGGATGACGAAGCCTTCGAAAGACTCCGGCAGAAAAACTTTCATCCCACTGAGACACCCAGCTTCCCAACCAAAGAATGCCAGCCGGATGCTCAGGAAAAAGAAATACTGAAACTCGTTGATTTCCGGGTCCTCAAACAGATGGGGATTGTCGATGGCACTCAGAGCCCGAAAGAAAAGCGCACTCAACTTTGTGCTTGGGCCAGATGCAGGGACTTGCCTGAGTTTGAAGACGTCATGGGGCAAAGATTTGGCCAGATGGCGGCGTTCAAAGATAGCGATCAACAGTTCAATAAGGTCAGCGCAGGATTGTGGGCGAGTATTGGAGAACGTCGTGCCACGCAGATCGAAACTGCGAGTTACCACCGGGACAAACTACGCAAAGCGGTTAAGCAACTCCGCGAACTCACCCAGCACCATTTGGAGGACGTGATTGGGGATGTTTGCCGTATCCTGGCAAAGGCGGGAGTAGCTTTGGTCTTCGTTCCAATCATGAAGCAGTCTGCCCTTCGCGGCTCGACCTGCCTCAACAGCCCGTCCAAGGCCGTGATCATTCACGGTCTCAAGTTCAGAAGTCTCTCCCAATTTTGGATTATTCTGTTTCACGAAATCGCCCACCTTCTCCTCCATATCTCGAAGCCAGGTGAGGTCTTCGCAGATTACGAAGACCAGAAAAACGACGAGAAGGAACAGGAAGCCGACGATTGGGCCTACGACACACTTGTTTCCGTGGACCGACACCTGGAATTCAAAGGTTCACTCCAGAAGCCGACAATTTGGGCTCTCAAGAACTTTGCGGATCAAATCAAGGTGCATCCTGCAATTGCCGCTGAGATCTTTAATCGGAGGATCGGGAAAGATGTCTTCGCCTACGGCCACCTAAAATCGAAGGGTCTGTTTCCAAATATTTCCACCGAGCAAGCTGAAGCTCTGTTGAGAACAATAGATCGTGCTTAAGTTCTCCGTTTCTGGGGATAGGCTCGTTGATCGTAAAATACTCATGATCCAGATCGGAAAGAGAGAGAAGGAAACCCAGGACCGCGTGATCAAGTTCTTAGAAAAAGAAAGATTTGAAACTGTCGAATCTTAAAATGCAACTCTCCCAATCCGCTTTATACAGCCAAGACCTTCAGGATCAGAGACATGCCAACACGCCTGCAATACAATTTCTTAAGCTCAAAGAGGAAGGGAATAAGCTGCAGCGCGCGAGTAATATCGGGCAAATCGTTACCAACAATAATCTTGCTGGAATCGGCGAGAACCTCGGGAATGTTGCGGTTGCGACGCAAGCCAACACGTCAGAACTGGCAAGAGGCAGAATTGGCATCGACCAAAATACCGACGCCGTCAAGGATGGTAACAAAGAGTTGGCCCGCAGCGCAAATGCCCACGAAGAGATTGCTGCCGCTGAGGTCTCCCAGGCGCGGTCAGCTGAACGGATGGTCGGCGCAGTTGATCGATCTGCGAGGGCGCAAGAAAAAGGTGCTGAACTTTTAAATCAAACTAATGAGACTCTTTCTCAAGGTTTTTCAGCACTGATGAATGCCGCTTTATCCAGTAATCAGGTAATGACCGTGATCAGCGGTGAACTATCTGGAATGGCATCATCGATTAAGGACCAAGGGGATCTGGCGTTCCGAGCGCTGGAGCGAGATGCTCTTCAAGAAAAAATTGAAGAGGCTCTCTTTCAGCTTGAAGATTTCAATGAGCAAATTGATGAAGCTGAGAACCTCGATCCAATAGAATCTTATTTTGCAGCTTCTCAGATGCGGTTGGAAATTGAGAGTTCGGGTATTGCAACTCCTCTTATTCGGGGGATTGATCTGAAGAAGCGTTTCACGGGCAATGCAAGCACCTGAAATCCCATTGGACGACGGCCGCACCTTGGTTCTCGAAGACACCTGACGCCGCCCATCGACCTCAAAAAACAACCGCTGCCAAAATAATTCTTGGCAAAGCGGAACGGAAAGCTATTTTCGCGACAAGCGAATTTTGCCGTGAAACCTCCAGCTTCCTCCAGCTTCCGCCAGATCCCGGCGTGGACTGGCGACTTTTCTTACCGAAACACCGCCCACTGCCTCATTGAAACACCTCTTCCGCCCCCTCTTTCCCCCGCAACCCCCTTTCACCCCCCTCCGCTCCGGTCCAAGGGCGGCTACAAGGCCCTCCCGTCAAAAGCAAATTCCTAGCAGTAGTTAATTCATCCTCAATTCCAAACATTCCGATGCAATCCCTCCACCCTTCCAAAAATTTTCTTCAGTGGGCCGCCGTATTGCTGGTCGGCCCGGCATTTGCCGACACCAACTTGATTGATGCCGGAAATCTGAACACTCCCGAGGGCTGGGATAACGGCCTTCCGAGTTCCGTCAATCCGGGGATCATTTCTAACGACGGTATAAACGGCACCACCGTCTTCGGCTTTGACGGCGCGACCGTCATCGACCAGACGGACGGGACGATCACCTCGGATGATGGTTTTAATTTCAACCTGGGCGATACTTGGAATCTTGCCGGAGGCCAAATTATTACGCGATACTTTCTGGCCAATAATTCGACCTTCAATCTCAGCGGAGGTCTCGTGGAACTCTCGGAAGGAACAACGACGCGACACATGGGAGCGGGGAATGGCGGGATATTCAATGTCTCAGGTTCAGTGGTCCTCGACGGGACCCAAGCCACGACCGATGTGCGAACCGGAGGGATCGTCGATATCGCTTCCGACTGGACCGGCTCGTGGACCTGGGGATTCTATGCGGGTCCTGAATGGCGGGACCATTTTACGAACAATGAAATCACGCTGGACGGGGTGGGGATCGACGGAGCCACTTTTGACGCGACCTTCTTTGTCACCAATGGCGGACAGACCCTGTCCTTGGTTGTCGATACTCCGCCAACCTCGCTGATCGGTGGAGACCTCCTCGTCGCCACCAGCTGGAGCGATGGCCTGCCGGTGAGTCCGGGCGAAGGGACGATCTCGGTTGACGGCACTCTCAATGATGACGGCGAAACCGGTCTCGCAGACTGGAATTTCACAATGACCGATGGCATCATCACGGTGGGGCAAGATTGGCATTTTACCGCCGCAAGCAACATCCGTCTTCGTGGCGGAACCCTGAACGTTGCGGGCAACATTCTCTCCGGCGATGAGAGCGTGATGGCCTTTAGCGGCGGAACTGTCACCTGGGGAGGTGATTTCGAGCCAAGCGGCCTGCCCGGAGGGACCATCACGATCAGTGAGGGCTCCTTCACCGGAAATCACTTCGGAAACTCGGCGGGCGGAAACTTGTCCGTCTCGGGAGGCGAAATTACCGCCACGACGATCGGATTGAGCGAGGGGACCACCACCATTGGCGGGAGCGCCACCCTTACCGGGAACAATGCCACCTTTGGCTCACTCGATATCGAAGGTGTCTGGAGCGGAAGCTTCACGGTGACCGCATTTTCCGGCAGCAGTTGGGAAACACAGTTCACGAGTGGTCAGATCACACTCGCAGGCGAGATGCTTGATGCGGCGGATTTTGCCGGAAAATTCTCGGTCAGCGGCAACGGGCAAATCCTGACCTTCAATCCCTCGACTGATTTTTCAGGAGGAAACATCGTCGTCGCCGAAAGTTGGAACAGCGGACTCCCCTCCGCTTTCAGTCCCGGAACAATCGCGGTCGATGGCACGCTCGGAACGACTGTCTTCGGGTTTGGCGGGGGAGCCACCATCAATCAAACTGCGGGAACCCTCGTTGCGGACGATGGATTCAACTTCATTCAAGGCGACACCTGGAATCTGTCGGAAGGAAAAATCATCGCGCGATACATTCTCTCCAACGGACAAAATGGAGATACGATCATGAATATCGCCGGGGGAACCCTTGAACTCGCCGATGTCGATGGAAACCAGCACATGGGTGTCGGAAATGGTGGGACGATGAATATCTCGGGATCCGCCGTTCTGGACGGGACTCAGGCGAACCTTGAGGTGCAAACCGGCGGGATCCTTGATATCGCGAGCGATTGGACCGGGTCGTGGATTTGGGGCATCTACTCCGGAAGTGAATGGCAGGACCATTTCCTGTCCGGAAGTATCACCTACGACGGAGAGATCATCGATGAAGCAGGCTTTCGGGCAAATTTCTCGGTGAGCGAGGATGGCACGACCCTGACCAGGTTCGGCGAGGCCCCGGAAGTTTCCAGGATCGTTCTCAACCCCAACCGCACCGCCACCTTGACTTGGAATTCCCGGCCCGCCGAAGGAACAACTTACACCATTCGCTTTAGTCGCGACCTCTCATTGCCGATCGAAGAGTGGCCCGATGACAACGATAGGATCCTCACGGGAGGAAATAGCACGACTTACACTACCGTATCGACCTTCGATGGGCGGAAAACGTTCTTCGTTGTGATCGCGAACTAAGTCAATCGTGCTCCCCAGGGAGCCTTAGCCTGGTGCATCGAAAACCTCGACGATCCTTCCGCCTTTAAAATAACGGTGGAAAACCTCATCACGGGAGCCTTGGAAGGAGATCCCACCCGAGCCGCTCAGTTGATTCCCAAGCTAACCGATCCCGATCAACAACAGACAGCACTCAATAGGATGGCTCAAACCATGTTCACCCCAACCGACCATGTCACCATTCCCGAAGCCGCTATCAATTGGATCCGCGATCCCCAAGGGCAGGCTGAATCCCTGGAAGCGATGGACAAATTTCTCACCAGTGCGATGACTCACAAACTACACCGGGATCAAATCCTCCCAAAGCTGAGCACGGAAAACAAAGCCTGGTTCACCGCACGATTCCCGGTGAAACAGTAACGCCTTGATCCGCATGCCGGGCATATCTGGCGGCGAGGTTTGGCCAGTGGCTCCTGCCGCCCACGAAGCCAGCCTGAGGGCTTTCCAGAGAAAAAATTAGTCCGTCGTGAACGGCGAGGCCGGGAGACCTTCCTTGTTGTAGAGATTGATCCCGACCGGGTTCGACTCGTAGCCGAAGCGCACGTGCTGAGGGACCTTCACCTCCTCGTGCCAAACCACGACCGTCTCGCCGTCGATCTTTGCCTTGGCCCAGTGCCATTTTCCGGCTTTGTCCTGGATCGAGAAGCGGGCCAACCCGGCACCGCTGGTTTCCTTCACCGGCTCGAGACCGTTTTTCCCGCCGGTCATGAGTCCGGAGCCGACGTGCTCGAAAGAGATGCGGATCTTCGAGTCCTCCTTCTCCATCTCTTTGTAAAGTGGACCGGATGGCACCACGTCTTTTTTGTAGTCCTTCGCGAGGGCCCAGAGCGCGAGGCGTTTGCCGACGTCCTGCTTGTTCCTGGGATGGATATCGTTGGCTTCTCCGATGTCGGTCGTGACCGCCATGCCGGTATGGGGCAGTCGAAGGGCACGGCGTTGTCCTTCCCGCACCGGACCCCAGCCGCCGCCCTTGGGCTTGTCCTCCGGGTCCTGGAAGTTCGCGAGCTGGACCCAGTAGAAGGAGAGTTCGTCGTTTTCGAAAACGGAACGCCAGCCCGTCACGAGACCTTCCTTGAGGTGGTCGTAGCGCAGGCCGTCTCCGGCGTTCGATTCACCCTAATACCAGATCGCACCGCGCACACTGAGCGGAGCGAGGGCGTGGACCATTCCGTTATAGATCTCCACCGCACCGCCCTTCGGCTTGGGTGCCTCTTCGCCTGCTTTGCGCGCCTTCGCGATCAATTCGAGATTCTCGACGTAGTCGTTCAGGTCCGGGACCGCCTTGAAGCCGACCGGTGGGGTCAACCCCCTTTCACCCCCCCTCCGCTCCGGTCCAAAGGCGGCTTCAAGGCCCTCCCGCCAAAAGCAAATTCCTAGCAGTGAGAAATTCCTTCTTTTTGGTGTCTACGCTGAGCACCGGTGATCCCCGCTGCTCGTAGTCCGCCCGGAGTTGCGCGATGTTCTCAAACTGGGCGTTGCGCCGCTCAGGATCCACTTCGCCAGTTGCCAACGATTTCACAGGTGTGCGCTTGCGGATGTCTTTTTTTTAAGCAGTTCCCTGACGGTGTTCTCGGAGATCGAGAAGCCTTGGTCGGTAAGTTTGGCGACGATCCCGGAGGGTTGGAGATCGGTCCAGACCACGTCCACATTCATGGGATCTCCGCCGAGATGGGTCTCGACCAAGGTGTCGAAGGCCGCCTCCAAACCTGGCTGTTCCGAACAAACACCCTTATGTCCGGGACCCTTGTGGCGCTGCCGTCCAGGCGGAGGAAGGCGTTCGGGCGAGTCCAGGTCATCCCGACCTTTTTTGATCGTTTCGGTGCTCATGCCAAAAATTCCGGCGACAATCACCACACCGGGTGACCCAGGCTTGTAAGCCTCTACTGCCGCATAGGCGCGACGATCACGTTCGGAAAGGCTCTCCGCCAGCTGTCTCATTCTACGGAGCGTTGTCTCGCTGTAAATTTCAGTTGGATCAGTCATGGGACACTATAGCCAAACCACTAAGGATTTCTTAAGTAATTTCAGCGTCGTTCCTAAGCATAATATTATTGAATTGGCTCTCAATAAGTGCATTAATTACCGCCCTGTCAAAGCAAGGTGGTTTTCAACGATGAGAAATTTCAGTAAAATTGGTTTAAAGATCATGGTGGTCGCTATGATGACCTCCGGAATCATCCCTGCGAACGGGCATGGAGAGATCCATATCCTCATCTCAAGGCTGGATAAAGAGATTGCTAGCAATCCGTCCGATACAGAAAAACGGTAACTATTCAGGTCCTTAAGAAAGTTTAAGTATCCGGTCTCCGTAGGAATCCCCGTGCAGCGTCCCACCCGAGAAGAACTCATTGCCCTGGCCAAGGTTGATCCCGAGGCCGTGGCTGATTTGG
>Ga0209491_10005963_pt1 | contig 17365 bp, 16 predicted proteins | sample BON02_FD_187213 | JGI IMG/M metagenome (GOLD analysis project Ga0209491, IMG submission 187213) | Freshwater microbial communities from Lake Bonney liftoff mats and glacier meltwater in Antarctica - BON-02 (SPAdes) (version 2) | ecosystem: Environmental > Aquatic > Freshwater > Ice > Glacier...
AGCTTGGCTTTGTGCTTTCACTGCATCAATTTCCGATAGTACTCGCTCGAATGCCTCGGTAATATAGCCGCCGGGGGTCATCGTGTTTTCTAGTTCCGCTTGGGTATTCTCGATCTTCATTAGTCGGTACTCAACCTGGGCGATGCGGGTAAAAAGATCTCGGTCGTTCGGTTCTCGTGATTGAGTCATAATATTAGGTAGGTATTTTAATTTTGATGCGGCTGTAACCGCTGATATCCCTGTTAGTTAGTAGCTGGCGGGGATATCTCTATTTTAGCCATCAATCTCGCTTTAAAAGCATCCTGGGGCATACCAGCACAATCTATAGCAACCGCCAAGGGCGTTAGGACATATTACAATCGATTGTCGATTGCCTTGGCGGTTGGGGCGGGTTTTGTTCTAAAGTTATCGGTAAATTTCGGGCATCTCTAGCATAAACCCGCCCCTACAATCGATGTCCTAACCGCCTTGGCGACTGCTATACCTAAACGTAGGGGATTTAAACCCCTGCTCCTTGTTAATTTGCGCCAAAAATTCAGGGTAGGGGCAATTCATGAATTGCCCCTACCCTGAATGCTAGAAATAATATCTATCGATTAGACAGCCGTTTCTAGAGCCGCTACTGACTCAACTTTTTCGGCGGCTTTAATTCTGGCTTCATCAGCGAGGAAATCTGCTAATTGAGATCCGATCTCGCGGCGGACGATGCCTCTGTACTCCATGAAATGTTCGATTTGGGCACAAGTGACCAAATAACTACTAACTCCACCTGGATTGAGCTTGTACATGCTCCAGAGGTTACTCCAGAACTGCCAACGAGTAGAACGAACTACTCCTTGTCGCCAGCAGATGATTAGGAGGGCGCGGATGACCATCCAACTAAATTCTTTCTTGCGACCTTCACCTTTATCAGGATAGTTGGCTTCGCCGAGGGTCAAGTAATGACGGTAAGTGCGATCGAGGAACTTCGATGGCTCGTATAATTCATCAAAGGCATCCATATACTCGATGGCGATTTCTTCGAGCGGACGGGTAGGGACAAAGTTCATCAACGTGGTTTGGTTGATGTTCCCATCTGCCGTACCGCGGAGGCGACCTTCTTTTGCTAACCGATGGGATAGTGCGGTATCTGGCAATGCTTGGAGCATACTAAACACAGCAGTAGGAATATTTGTCTGTTCGACAAATTTGACAATCCGTTGTCCCGCACCTGTTTTTTCACCATCGAAGCCGATGATAAACCCAGCCATCACGCGCATCCCCGATTTAGCAATCCGTTCGACTGCTTCACTCAGGGAACTGCGGGTATTTTGATGTTTTTGAGTCAGTGCGAGGCTTTCCTCATCTGGAGTTTCAATCCCCAGGAAGACAGAGCCAAAGTTACACTGCACCATCATATCCATCATTTCTTGGTCGTTTGCCAGATCGACTGAGGCTTCAGTGGCAAATGAGAACGGATACTTATGTTCGACCATCCACGGTAATAGTTCTTTGAGCAACAGTTTCACGTTGCGTTTGTTGCCGATGAAATTATCATCCACCATAAAGATACTCCGCCGCCAACCCAATTCGTAGAGACGATCGAGTTCTTTGAGCATTTGCTCTGGATCTTTAGTCCGAGGTTTACGACCGTAGAGGACGATAATATCGCAGAACTCACACTGGAACGGACAACCCCGCGAAAACTGGACAGACATCTCGGCATAGGCATCGAAGTCTAGCAGTTCAAACCGTGGGATGGGAGTTGTGGTGACATCTGGACGTTCGCCATTGGGTGCGCGGAAGGTGCCGGATAGTTGCCCTTGTTTGACTGCTTCGACAAATAAAGGAATTGTCAATTCGCCTTCATCTAAAATTAAATAATCTGCCCCAACTTCTGACACCTCATGGGGTAAAGCCGTGGGATAAGGGCCACCGACGGCGACGAGTTTGCCACGACGTTTGGCTGCTTGAATCTGGGCGAGCAAATCTGGCTTTTGAACGATCATTGCCGAGCAAATCACTAGCTCAGACCAGTCCCACTCCGCTTCGGTAACTTCCCGAACGTTCAAATCGACGAGCTTAAAGTTCCACTCTTGAGGCAGGATGGCAGCGACGGTAATCAATCCCAATGGTGGGATCAAAGCTTTGCGACCCATCAGTTCGATCATTTTCTCAAACGACCAAAAACTTTTGGGGAAGCGAGGATATAGGAGCAGAACGTTCATAATTTTATCTCCAAGTAACGGCATTCCCCGTCAGGTGGAATGATGGACGCATGTAACTTATTGACTTTAGTTTAGTAGGTTTTGTTTCTTTAAAGTTATTATCCCAAGAATTTTCGCAGATCGAATTCGATTGGAGCCGTTGTGACGAGATTTTCTGTGGTTTTGGTTTCACTGGAGCTAGAAACTGTGCTTAGGTTTAGTGGTGCCGATAGCATGAGGAGAATTCGCTCGGTATAATCTACTGCACCGCACAATTCTCGATCGATTAGATCCAATCCTCCATTGGCATATTCCTCGAAGATCTGGATTCGCTGCTGTTCAAAATCGGCTCGATCTGGTGAAATTACATTAATATTTTCAGTAGCCGCGATCGCAATTAATTTCATCACCGGATCGTAACCACGCGCGATAAATATCTCGATACTAATTGGCCCTGGTTCTTTCTTGGAAATTTCGCCAAGTGGTAGCCGCTGGTTTTGCTTGATCCCCAATACTGCTGCAAATAAAATTACATCGGCATAAAATTGGAATGGGCTATTATTCTCAGCAGATGCGATTAATGATTTGACTAATTCGGCTTTGTCTTTAGCTACTCGAATGCGATTTTCCATCTAATTTATCGATCTAATCGACCGCACCTGAGACCTGGTGGACAGTAACCACCCTGTAGCTACTGGGTCTACAGATTGTTTAGAGGATGTTTGAAAAGTATAAGACAACACTCGCAAACCCTAGAAGATCCCCCCTAGCCCCCCTTAAAAAGGGGGGAACCGGATTAAAGTCCCCCTGCTTGGTGCAACGCACGCTGAGGAGACCTCAGCGCGATTGCATCCGCTTTTTAAGGGGGATTTAGTGGTGCGCTATGGGCAGGGTTCCCCCGCACATAGCGCAACAAGACAGGGGGATCGACAACCTGTGCTTGTCACTAATCAAACTTTTCAAACACCCTCTTAGATAACTAAGTGGCTAGGCGCAAATATTTGTTAGATAGCAACTGAGCGTACTAACTAAAATACTAGCAACAGCCCCTCTAGTTGTAAACCGCTCTAAAGAACCTATGCAAATCTGTTTTTCACAAATCCTGACTCTTCATCAGATGGCTGTCTATTTCCTGTTTCAACGCAGCCTCAAAATGCCTCTTGAGGGGTTTGTCTGCTCCACAAGCTAACACGGCAGAGCTTGCCGCATGGATGACTCCGGTACTTAAATACCATCAAACCTGCCTGATTGTGGTGTTCCTAACTGCCCACTGTTTACGGACTCTACCTCGCGCATGAACTGCCGAGTTACTCCCCTAACTGCAAACGGATTTTTAATTCGTCACCCACATTTTACCACTAAATATATTGATAAATCTATGTATTTAGTGGATAGCTTCCTACCCCCGCCAGACCTCCGAGCGGTTGCTACCAAAATTGTCTGTTGCTGCGGGATGCGCCCATAGTGAGGCTGCGCCAATGCACAAAGAAAGCACTAAAATGAAGGAAGCCTAGTCTAAATTCAAACGTTGTCTCGATTTCAGTTACAACTGTCTCGAAAAGGTGCTCTACTTGTCTGGTCTTTGTCTCCCGCCCAGTTGGGAAAGCTCGCGCCCCAAGACCACTGGGCGGGGGACCTGCCCATCAGCACTTTTCGCTGTCAACTGTCAACTGTCAACTGTCAACTGTTACCTTTACCCAGCCTGCTCTAGCACGATATGAATATTCTCACCGATTTACTTAAGCCCCAAGCTGCCCGCGAAAAGAAACCACAAAAGGGAATCCAGATCAAAACCGAGCGCGAAATTGGGATCATGCGCCAATCTGCGCGGATTGTCGCGACAGTATTAAAGGAAATTATAGCGATGGTAGAGCCAGGGATGACTACTGCCGATTTAGATGCTTATGCTGAGAAACGGATTCGGGAAATGGATGCTATCCCTAGCTTCAAAGGGTTATATGGCTTCCCCGCATCGATTTGTGCGAGTATCAATGATGAAGCAGTGCATGGTATTCCCAATCGCAAAAAAGTAATTAAGCAGGGTGATGTCCTCAAAGTCGATACTGGAGCTTTTTTTCAGGGCTTCCATGGAGATTCTTGTGTGACGATCGGTGTCGGTACAGTTACCCCCGCTGCTGCTAAACTGATCCAAGTTGCTGAGGAATCCCTCTACAAAGGGATAGAACAGGTCAAAGAAGGTGCTTACTTACTAGACCTCGCTGGGGCAATTCAAGACCATGTAGAGGCAAATGGCTTTAGTATCGTCGAAGATTTTACCGGACATGGAGTCGGGCGCAACCTGCATGAAGAACCGTCGGTATTTAATTTCCGGACGCGTGAAATGCCTAATGTGAAACTCAGAGCGGGAATGACGATCGCGATCGAGCCAATCATCAACGCCGGATCGAAGATTACTAAAATGATGCCAGATAAGTGGACGGCGGTAACTGTCGATAAATCTCTATCTGCTCAGTTCGAGCATACCGTTTTGGTAACTAAAGATGGTTATGAGATTTTGACCGATCGGAATTTAGTTTAGAAGTCAAATTAGGGTGTTCTTCGTCAATAAATGAACGATCGATCTGAAGAACATCAGTCAGTTATCAATTCCCAGTAGCCCCCAGTCCGAAAATGGTGAGTGCTGCTGGGAATTGGTTTGGGAGCGCGAATTTAGATCCCAATGATGACACATCTTGGTTGAGCGAACAAAATTATCGGTGGGGAATAAATCGCGCAGAAGTAGCAAAAATTACTGTTTCGATCGCCAATCTCACAGCAACTAATGAATCAGATCATCTAAGATTGACGCAAGAGGCTACGCAAGCAATTTCGCAAATTACCGTCGATGGGCAATTTCTCGAACACGCGCGTGAATTGGTTCGTTTCTTTAAAGAAGCCTAAATAATCCCTAAAACTATCAAGCCCAAATTATGATTCCTGGTGAAATTATTGCGAGAGATGGCGAAATCGAATTGAATATCGATCGTCTGACGCTGAGACTAACTGTAGCAAATACAGGCGATCGACCGATTCAGATTGGTTCTCACTATCACTTCTACGAGGTTAATGCCGCTTTAGAGTTTGACAGAGAACCCACAATCGGAATGCGTCTGGACATTCCGGCTGGTACCGCCGTCAGATTCGAGCCAGGAGACGAGAAACAAGTCCAACTAGTCGCACTAGCTGGCTCTCGTGAAGTTTACGGATTCAACGCTCAAATTGAAGGTAGACTCGATCGATAAAATTTGTAGTAAAATTGGATTGGTCATAAACCCCCTGATGTAGGTAGCTATGGTTGCCCAAATCCCCACCGAAACGACTACTCAAGTCATCTATCCCGACTGCGACGGCAATCCGATGTCCGATCATACCAAACAATTTCGGTGGATTGTCACGATTAAAGAAAATCTCGAACTGCTGTTTGCTGAAGATCCGCAGGTATTTATCGCCGGCGATCTGCTCTGGTATCCAGTCGAAGGCAATAATAAGATTCGCCTAGCACCCGATGCGATGGTAGTATTTGGTAGACCAAAAGGAGACCGAGGATCTTATCGACAGTGGGTAGAAGACGACATTCCGCCACAAGTCGTGTTTGAAATCCTTTCCCCTGGCAATCGGATGGCCGAAATGAGCCGGAAGTTGAATTTTTACGATCGCTATGGAGTATCAGAGTATTATATATATGACCCCGATCGGATCGATTTAGCAGGTTGGGTCAGACATGGAGATCGATTAGAATCGATCGAAGATGCTCACAATTGGATTAGCCCACGACTGGGTATCCGCTTCAGTATGCAGGAAGATACGCTCGTAATCTATCGTCCTGACGATCGACCATTCTTGAGTTTTATCGAAATAGACCAACTTCGTCAACAAGCGCAACAGGAAACCCAACAAGCGCAACAGGAAACCCAACAAGCGCAACAGGAAACCCAACAAGCTCGACAAGAAACCCAACAAGCTCGACAAGAAACCCAGCAAGTTCAGCAACAGGCTGAAAAATTAGCGGCTAAATTGCGCGAACTCGGGATCGATCCAAACGATTTGTAAATGTTGCAAAGAGCGACGATACTTCCAGGAAGCGATCATCTCTGCGCCAAACATCGATCGCAATTACCACACCGCCAATTTTGATTCGGCTTGCAGCCAAACGCCGTCAATAAATATTCCCAGCGACAACCAGCATATTTAATATAAGTCGGAACGCCGCTAAAAAGTTGCTGCTGTTGTGCCTTTAATGACTGCCAATTGGGTTGTTTCCCAGTATTCAAACGTCGATAATTAAATGGTGTTTCCCAAGCCAATTCACCAATGCTATGCAAGAGGGATAACGCGATCGAGCTTTGCGGAAATCTACGTTCAATTTCAGTTACATCGCCACTCGCTGGTAGTTGCTTGGCTAGAGTAGTTGCCAGATCGTAATAGCGATCGATCCTCTCAATAAAAAACTTGTGCCGCTGGCGATCTTCTGGATATAATAAACCCGTCGATTCACATGATAATAATAACGCCTCAGCAGGTTTCCCATCCCGTCCCGCTCGACCGATTTCTTGAATATATTCAGCTAATAATACTGGTGGCTGAAAATGGACAATCCACCGCACATTTGCTTGATTAATCCCCATTCCAAACGCGCAGGTACACACCACATATTGCAATTTCCCGCTCAACCATTCGCCTTCGGCGCGGCGACGTGCCTGAGGACTCAAGCCAGCATGATAAGCTGCTGTTTTGTCGCCGCGTGCTGCCAACAATGTTGCTAATTCTTCGCTAGTGTCGCGTGTTCTGACGTAGACTAGCCCCGACTGGTGGGGATATTTGTCGATAAACTTGGTGAGCTGCTCTCTTCTACCGCGTGGTGTCCAGATCTGTTTGACTGACAACTGGAGATTTTGGCGGTGAGGATTGAGGATAAATTCGGCGGGTTTGTCAAGTTGGAGGACTTTTTTAATTATCTGCTGCGATCGGGGGTCGGCAGTTGCTGTAAAGGCGGCAATCGCGATGTTGGTACCGATGGGCTTTTGTTGGATCAAGGTGCCACGAATCGCCCCCAAGCGGCGATAGGTGGGACGAAAGGTTTCACCCCAATGGACGAGACAATGAGCTTCATCGAGGATCAGCCGATCGATCTTCAGTTCGGGAGCGGACAATCTCGACCAGACAGCCGGAGTCAGGAGGGTTTCAGGTGATAGATAGAGTAGCTGTAGTTTGTGGTCTGATAGGGCTTGTAGCGTCTGCTTGCGATCGGCTGTCGGGATTTCGCTATGTAACAAACCAGCGGCTAATCCTTTTTCGGTTAATTCCTGGACTTGATTTTCCATCAATGCTACCAGGGGCGAAATCACTAATGTGACTCCACTACTCAATAAAGCTGGAATTTGGAAGCACAGAGATTTACCACCCCCAGTCGGCATCACAATCAGTGCGTCCCGATCTGCGAGCAAGCATTCAATAATTTCGCGTTGGGGCGATCGCAATTCATCGTAGCCCCAAATCTCCTGTAGTTTTGCTTGAATCCGATCCATGAATCGTCTGAAACCTATCCGGTGGGCAGTGCCCACCCTACATTTTGACTATATCTGGTGGGCACTGCCCACCCTACATTTTGACTGGTGGGCACTGCCCACCCTACATTTTGACTGACCCTTTGACCCTTCCAACCATATTAATCTACTTATTATTCACCAATTCAGATCGATCGCAATCGGATTTCCAGACCTTGCCATCGAGAGCCATCTGCTCGATCAATGTCGCGAGGCGGAGGGCTTTGAGTGCCTGTTCGCCACCGACAGAAGGTTCGCTGCCGCACCTAACACAGTTGACAAAATGCTCTAACTCTGCGTATAGCGGCTCGATATTTTTGACATACACTTTCTCGATCAGTCCATCCTGACGGTATAAACCTTGATGGTACTCATTTAGTAAATCGGCGTTGTGACGGTGGATCGAGATTTCGTTGCTGAGGAAGTTTGCTTCTGTCAAAGATTGACGACAATGAGCGGCGATCGTTCGCGTTTTGCGATGGGTGACTTTACTGGCGGTGAGAGTGGCGACGACACCATTAGCAAAACCGAGTGTTGCAGTCACGTAGTCGAGATATTTGGATTCGGGACAGCGGCTACCACTAGCAGTCAAGCCGACAACAGGTGCACCAGCTAGTTCCATCAACAAGTCGATGTCATGGATCATCAGATCGAGGACGACAGAGACATCATTCGCCCGATTTGAATAAGGACTCATCCGGTGTGCTTCGAGCGCGAGGACTTTCTCGGTTTTGAGGACTTGACTGAGTTCTTGAAAAACGGGGTTGAAGCGTTCGATATGTCCGACTTGGAGGATACATTGAGACTCAGCCGCCGCATTGACTAGAGCTTCAGCTTCAGCAATCGTCGCGGCGATCGGTTTTTCAATCAAAACGTGTATTCCTGCTTGTAAACAAGCAATCCCCACCTCGTAGTGCAGTCTAGTCGGGACAGCAATGCAGACAGCATCAACTTGGGAGATCAGATCGCGATAGTCTTCATAAAACCTCGCTTTGTACTTACTCGCAGCTTCTAAACCATGCTCGACATTGACATCAGCGATGCCAACCAGTTGGACGTTTTTGAGTAGGCTCAACACCCGCGCATGGTGTTGTCCCATATTACCGATCCCGATCAGCCCTACTTTCAAAGGCTGGGGCGAACCTGACTGAATCCCTGTGTCTAACTGTCTGGTTGACATGCTATTTATCACTCTAAAATGTACTCCTCCATCACTACGAATTAGTTATCAGTGGTCATTTATCAGTCGTACCCGTACGGTTTCCGTTAGCATCAGCATCCGATTTCGCTCGGGAAGCGATGTGTTTGGGGTTGGCTGAACCGATCCAAACCAACTGGTGACAACTGATAACCCCTTGCTGCTAACCGATCGCTGTTATATCTAGCTAGAATAATTCCGATACTATCACAGCAGCATGATTGTAAAGAACAGAAAAGTTTTGTTTATGTTCCTAAAGGTGACTTTTTTGTCGTCTGAGGAATTTTTGAGCCGAGCGATTGGCACTACTGGGATCGAGTTCTCGCCGACGCAAACAGGAAAAGTTAGAATATAAATCGATCCATCCCTCATTTTTTAACCGTTGTGAAAGCAGTTATTCTCCTCTCAGGTGGTTTAGATTCCTCGACGGTGTTGTATCTGGCAAAAAGTGAAGGTTACGATTGTTACGCCCTCTCTTTTGATTATCAACAACGTCATCGGCGCGAACTCGAAGCCGCTAGGACGATCGCGACCGCCGCTGGCGTATCCCATCGCACGATCGGTTTCGATCTCGGCTTGTGGGGCGGTTCTGCCCTGACAGATAACCAAATTGCCCTACCACAAGACCGCGATCTGGCTGCCATGTCAGCATCTATTCCGATTACCTATGTTCCCGCCCGTAATACAATTTTTTTGAGTTTCGCACTGGCTTATGCAGAAGCGATCGCGGCTAGTCGGGTATATATTGGTGTGAATGCGCTAGATTATTCTGGCTACCCAGACTGTCGCCCCGACTATATCGAGGCGATGCGATCGGTATTTAGATTGGGCACTAAACAAGGTAGAGAGGGCGATCCGATCGACATCATCACGCCGCTGATCGACCTCAAAAAAACCGAAATTATTCAGCTTGGCGATCGATTGGGCGTACCTTGGGTAGACACTTGGTCTTGTTATGCTGGGGATCTGGTACCCTGCGGTGTTTGTGATTCTTGTCGGTTGCGGTTAGCAGCATTTGAGGAACTGGGTTTAGTCGATCCAGTCATGAGGTAGTTTATTTCCCATTGGATGTTGACTTTAAGCCAAAATCCAAACTTTCCTCAGTGACACCTAACCCCTTCTTGACTCGGACTCGATCGATCCTGGGACCGACAATAGAAATAACTGTAAAATTCCAGTCACCATAGTCTAGGGATTCTCCAGCCTGGGGGAATCTTTGCAATTTGTCGAGCAAAAATCCGGCGAGGGTTTGATAATCATCAGCTAGCGGGAGATTGATGTTCAGTTGTTGGTTGAGATCTTCGAGATGGATTTGTGCTTGAACGAGGAATGTTCCGTCTACTAGTTTCTGGAATAGTTGTGTGGGTCGATCGGAGGTAACTTTCATACCGATCATTTCTTCGATCGCATCTTGACGGGTAATCAAACCAGCAGTATTGCCAAATTCATCAACAACGATCGTCATGTGGGTGTCGGATTGCTGCATCTGTCTGAGGACGACACTCACAGGTGTAGATTCGGTGACAAATTCTACTGGTTGAATCCATTTGGCGATCGGGATTTGTCCGGCGGATTTGCCTTGAGCGAGTAAGGGGACAAAATCTTTAAATGCGACTACGCCGACAATTTTATTTAGGGATGTATCGGTGACAGGATAACGGGAGTAGCCATTTGTCGCTACTTTAATTAGCAGTGTTTGACAACTAGCTGTGTGGGGGACGGTAACGATCTGGGTACTCGGTACCATCACATTTGTCGCGATCGTGTTGGCAAATTCCAGGACTTTGGTTAATACTTCGCGTTGTTCGATCGCTAGTCCACTAGATTCCCGTTCGGTAGAGACGATCGCTTGCAACTCTTTGAATGTCATCCGATCTCGTCCATCATGTCGCTCGTCGATCCCGACTAATCGCAAACACAGTCTAGTCGATCGATCGAGTACCCAAATCAGCGGACTGAAAATTCGGGTGATGGCGAGACTGGGAGTAACCAGTAAGCGGGCAATTTGTTCGGCATAAGTCAGCGCGATCGATTTGGGAATCAGTTCGCCGAATACAATCTGGAGATATGCCAACAGAATAAAAGTGATTGGAATCGCCAGAGAATGCGCCAGTGGAATGCTCTCAAACACCTGAGCAAAGATTTTGGCGATTGCCCGTTCGCCAATCCAACCTAGTGCCAAACTAGAAAGCGTAATCCCGACTTGGGTAGTCGAGAGCAACCGCTCGATCCCTCGTTGTAAATCTTGGACTTGTTTGGCTCGATCGTCACCAGCAGCCACTAACTGAGTAATTCGCGATCGCCTGACTGACAAGATCGCAAACTCTGTAATCACAAAAAAGGCATTAATCGCAATTAAACCCAACACTAGTAGGAGTCGCCACCCAATGTCTGAACCACCTAAAAGTGGATGAGGATCGTTCATTGTCGGGATGTTAGTTGACGCAGAGGACGCAGAGTAAGGGGAGGACGCGAAAGAGTTGGCTTGTTGTGGCTGGGGAATCATGCAAACATTATTCACTACTCACTACTCACCCCTAAAACCTAAAACCTAAAACCTTCCGACTGGCACTGCTGATGCTTCAAGTTGCAGTTTTCGATCGACATCAGTTAATTGTAACGATACACTCTTGACTCGATCCAGAGCATTTTTAGGAATAATCAGCATAACTGTGGCTTCTTTACCATTAGCTGCGAGACTATTTGGTAATCCGGTGGTAGTGCTACCGATCCCTTGAGCGCGATCGTTAGTGATATTAATTGCCCCTTGTCCAAAGGTGACAGATTGGCTGCCACGATTGACTAGTCCCAATTCTAGCTTAACATCATTACCTTGAGATGCGATCGATTTGACTGTCATCGTCATCCCCCGATCTTCTCTGACGATCGGTAGTTTGAGCAGTGGTAGACCAGTTATCGGGTCATTTTTTACGGCTTTTTCAAACTCAGAAGCTTGTTTTTTGGCATCTTTTGCCTGTTGGGAATCCTGTTTGGGATCTTCGATCCCCATCTGTTGCTTGACACCAGCAATCAGTTCTTGCTCTGGGATTAGTTCCAAACCTTTAGTATTTAGATTTGTTTTATTGCCACCTCTACTATTATTAGGGCGAATATCTGGTTGGGTGATGCCTTTGAGTGCCTCATGTCCAGAGACAAAGCCGAGGACACCGCTCATAATTCCTGCTGCCAGCATCAAGAATAGTAAAATACTGGTCAATAGTAAAGTGCGATCGCCTTTGATACTTTTTTTCATATTTATCTTTGCCAAAAATCACTTGAGACAGCCGTTACCTGCCAATGTCTGTAAAATATTACCCGAGTCGGTTGATTTTCTTGGTTAATATTTTAGCAATCGTACCATTAGGCTGTATTATTCGCTTCAGCCATATTTTACCCGAATATCTCGATCGGATCGCTGGGGATATTGCCTACGAAATACTTTAAGGATTAATCGGGGTATTTATTTACCCATCAGCCAATCGGCGGCTCATCGCCATCTGGGTATTTTGGATAACTTGTGGGAGAGGGGATCGAGATCTACCAAGCACGCTGGTTTCAATCCATCCGCGCTACCTGAGCCGGACGTTTGGTATTCAGTTCGACTTTCGACTGGTGGAATTTTGGTATGTATTGATTCGGTACCGATCTGGGATGGCTCTGGGTGCGCTGGCTCGATGCCTTTTTTTCACAGGCTACACCACTGAAGAGGCGGTAATTGGGTAGATGAAATTTTGTAGACTCTCAGCCGTTACCTTCGAGGTTATTTCTGATGTTTCTTGCGTTCTGCGAGTGCATGTCTGAGCAGATAGATAAACATGGCTATATTGATAGCGAATACCACAAATTTGACGATCGAGACTTTTTGAATAATTTCGTAGATTTCCACTGGAATTGTCATCCCGACAATCCCGACTACCAGAATCGTTGCCCAAGCTTTTTGGTTCCATAAACCGATCGCTTCAATCCCATTAACTGCTGCATAAACCAAGGCTACGAGTGCCCCTAATTGCATTTTAGTAGTTGAGACGCTCAATATTTGCATTAATCCTGCTTTGATAATTTCGCGTTTGCCCGTCATCATATATTCTTCGGCAAACGCCAACAAACTATCGTATTCTTTAGATGTCAAAAATAACCCGATCGCCACACAAGTTAATAACCCAACTGTAAAACACTTGTAGATAACGATCGTAACTAAGGCACGCGGACGGGGTGATGGTTGGGACATTGGCTCGATCGTTTGGTGGATGGTGAATAGTGGCTCAGGGCATAAACTTCGATCGAGAGTTGAGCTGAACTCACTAGTCGCTCACACCCCCTCATCCCTCATCCCGATCCTCTATTCCCTGGGTTTAGTACCTAGATCGCCTAAAATTATGCTTCAATAGTAGAATTAGCGGGGAGTCTGCGAGCTTTATAATGAGCAAGAGTCGCCCATCGTTTCTTAACCAGGTTATAGTCACATCATGAGTTTAGATACCCAAATTGAAGTCAATTCCGTAACTAATGCCAACCGTGGTTGGCCGGGATTAATTGAAACCTATCGAGCGTATCTACCTGTGACTGCGACTACCCCAGTAGTCACCCTGCATGAAGGTAACACCCCATTGATTCCCGTGCCGACGATCGCGGCAGAAATCGGCCGTGGTGTCAAAGTATATGTCAAATACGACGGCTTAAATCCCACAGGTAGCTTCAAAGACCGAGGGATGACTATGGCAATCACTAAAGCAAAGGAAGCGGGTGCCAAGGCGGTAATTTGTGCCAGTACGGGCAATACTTCGGCGGCGGCGGCAGCTTATGCCGTGCGTGGGGGAATGCGCGCCTATGTCTTGATTCCTGATGGTTATGTGGCTTTGGGTAAATTAGCCCAAGCTTTGCTCTATGGTGCTGAGGTATTGGCAATTAAAGGTAACTTTGATGATGCTTTGGATATCGTCCGGCAGATGGCAGATAATTATCCAATTACGCTCGTAAATTCGGTCAATCCTTATCGGCTAGAGGGGCAAAAAACCGCAGCATTTGAATTAGTCGATGCTTTGGGTGACGCGCCAGATTGGTTGTGCATTCCCGTCGGCAATGGCGGTAATATTACGGCGTATTGGATGGGATTCAATCAGTATCAGCAGCATGGCAAATGTCGGAATCTCCCCAAAATGATGGGATTTCAAGCCGCAGGTTCCGCGCCGCTAGTTAGTGGTATCCGCGTCAAAAATCCCGAAACCCTCGCGACGGCGATTCGGATTGGTAATCCCGCTAACTGGGAAAAAGCGATCTCAGCTAAGAATCAAAGTGGGGGCGAATTTAATTCAGTCACAGATGCTGAAATCATCGCCGCTTATCGGTGGTTGGGTAGTAAGGAAGGGATCTTCTGCGAACCTGCAAGTGCGGCTTCAGTTGCAGGGTTACTAAAAGTCAAAGATCGCGTACCCGATCGCGCTACAGTAGTCTGTGTCCTGACTGGCAATGGACTCAAAGATCCCGACACGGCGATTGCCAATAAGATTAATCCATTTCAGCAAGACATCGCTGCGAATATGGAAGCTGTTGCCTTAGCAATGGGATTTTAAATTAATTGATAATTGATAATTGATAATTGATAATTGATAATTGATAATTGATAATTGCGGATGCAATCACGCGGAGGTTTCCTCCGCATGTGTTGCACCAAGGAGATAATTGGGTTGTTAGGCTGGGGATTTCAACCCCATCCTAATAACAATCCACCTAAAGTTGTCAGTAGGTTGTGATGATGATCGATTACCTAAGGTACGCTCCGCGAACGAATCGATAATGCCTGAAACCAAGCTGGTGGGCTGTGCCCACCCTACTGCTGTATGTCCGATTTAGATATATCGTGGGATGAATATCATCAGTCGATCGAGTTATTAGCCGCCAAGATTTTTGAATCAGAATGGGAATTCGATCGCATTGTCTGTCTGGCTAGAGGTGGATTGCGAGTAGGTGATATTCTCTCCCGAATTTTTCACAAACCATTAGCCATTTTAGCTGTTAGTTCCTATAGTGGCGACTCCGAGCGAGAGCGCGGTCAACTATCGATCGCCAGTCAGATTACCATGACTGGCGACAGGTTGGGTAGTCGGGTATTATTAGTTGATGACTTGGTAGATTCTGGTGTCACACTCCAACAGACAGTAGGCTGGTTGAAAGATCGATATCCAGAGATTGAGGCTATCAAAACGGCTGTGATCTGGTACAAAAATTGCTCGATTTGCGTGCCAGACTATTACGTTAGCTATCTCCCTGAAAATCCCTGGATTCATCAACCGTTCGAGCAATATGACAGCTATAAACTATCGACAGCCGATCGTAGTTGTCCGTGATGCTGGGCGAGAATTGCCTCGGCTGTGGATCGATCGATCTGATGCCAGTGCATTAGTAGTGCAACTTTGACGGATCGATTGCTAGCTTCTAATAACTCACTTGCCGCATCCCGTTCTAATTGCGTCAAATCTTGAATGATCTGCAAAGCTCGATCGAGTAACTTGGTATTAGTCACAGCTACATCTACCATCCGATTCCCGTAGACCTTGCCCAATTTTACCATCGTCCCAGTCGAGAGGATATTCAGAGCCATCTTCGTCACAGTGCCCGATTTTAGCCGCGTAGAACCCGACAAGATTTCTGGCCCGACAGGAAGCCTAATGTCGATATCGGCGATACTGGCGACCTGATTTGTCGGCACACAGGCGATAAAGATCGTCTTAGCACCGCGTTGTTTGGCAGACTCGATCGCACCATGCACATAGGGAGTCGTGCCACCTGCGGTAATACCTACTACCACATCATGCGGTCCGATCTGATGCTCCACCATCGCTTGAGCACCATCACTGGCAATATCTTCCAAGCCTTCCGAACTCTTAATTAGTGCCCCAACACCCCCAGCTAGAATCCCCTGTACTAGCTCCGGCGGCGTACAAAAAGTTGGCGGACACTCAGCCGCATCGAGTACGCCCAATCTCCCGCTAGTACCCGCACCGATATAAAATAATCGTCCGCCTTGACGCAAGGAATCAGCAATAATATCGATCGCTTGGGCTAATTCCTGTCTAGCTCCGGCGATCGCGTCTAAAGTATTCCGATCTTCCCGATTGAATAAATCTACTAGCTCTAGGGTATTGAGTCGATCGAGATTGGCACTATTGACATTTACCTGTTCGGTGAGCAGATGTGCGCGGGTATTCGGGTCGATCGTCATGACTTTGTGAATGGTGGATGGTGAATGGATGGATCCAAAATTAATGGTAGGGGCAATTTATAAATTGCTCCTACCATTAATTTTATTGAAGATCTAAAACTGGGATATCAAATTCGATCCCCAAAATCTCAGCTACTTATGACTGAACCAAAGCTAGAGGAGGATTGGTAGCACTGACGCGGCGATCGATCACGGTATCGATTAAACCATAGTTCTTGGCTTCATCGGCAGACATATAGAAATCGCGATCGGTATCTTCTTGGATTTTTTCCAATGGTTGACCCGTATGTTTGGCGAGGAGATCGTTTAATGTCCCCTTGATATAGAGAATTTCCTTGGCTTGGATGGCGATATCTGTCGCTTGTCCCTGTGCGCCACCTAGCGGCTGGTGAATCATAATCCGCGAACTGGGAAGACTCATCCGTTTGCCTGGGGTACCAGCACTGAGCAAGAATGCGCCCATACTCGCGGCAAATCCCATACAGACAGTAGAGACATCGGGGCGAATTTGGTTCATCGTATCAAAGATGCCCATTCCCGCCGAAACCGAACCGCCAGGGGAATTGATATACACGTAGATATCCTTTTCGGGATCTTCTGCTTCCAAAAATAGTAGTTGCGCCACAATCAGATTTGCCATATCTGAAGTTACTTGACCGCCCAAAAAGACAATCCGATCGCGCAGTAGTCGAGAATAAATATCAAAGGCGCGTTCGCCTCTGCCAGATTGTTCAATTACGGTAGGTATCATAGCTACGCCTTCATATATCGATTCTTTTTATTATCGCCTAATCTCGGTACTAACAGTCTAGGGTTAACCGTACGCGACGATTGTGCTTGGCACATGTGCGATCGATCGGCTTTTGTTGGGTAGATGAGTTCAAACTCACTACCTCTAATCGATGAGGTCAACACGGCAGTAAATTCCCTGAGCGGCTGGGCAAACACGTAGGTCAATCCCCTGATTCTACCTGGCGATCCTCGACACTTACGTACTTCCGATCCTATTACATTTTTACCAAAGTGCAGGGGTTTAGAGCCTCCTGCCTAAAGGTGCGATAGTTGTTAAGGGGGAGTTTAAATCTCCCACTTAACAACTTCGCTCTCTTGATTCGCTGTCTTGTCGTTTTTTTATTCGGGGGGAACCCCCGAATAAAAACGCCGCTAAACCCTCTCTGCGATCCGCTGCGCGTTGGCAGAGCCTGCGCTTTGCGCTTAC
>Ga0209491_10005971_pt1 | contig 17343 bp, 33 predicted proteins | sample BON02_FD_187213 | JGI IMG/M metagenome (GOLD analysis project Ga0209491, IMG submission 187213) | Freshwater microbial communities from Lake Bonney liftoff mats and glacier meltwater in Antarctica - BON-02 (SPAdes) (version 2) | ecosystem: Environmental > Aquatic > Freshwater > Ice > Glacier...
GCCGAAAGTGTTTATAAATCGCTTTGTAAATTTGCTCACGCTCCCGCATGGCACCAGATTGAAAGCCTTCTGAATAGCCTTCGCCCCAATCGCACTGAGAATGATTTGTCTTAGTCATCTTGTGCCTTCCTTTTGATTGTCAGATGTAGTCCGATTGCGGACTACTTGTGTATGCGTATTTTTATGGATTCTCAAGACATCACCCCTCTCAAATATTCAAAGCAATAGATATGCATCAAGCTATCCCAGCCTGCATCGTGCTGGTTCTCCATGCCGATTTTTTCAATAGCGTAAGCCTTGGCTTTTTTCTTCCAAGTCTCAGCGTTGACTGGCATACCGTTTTCCTCTTTGTAATCCAGCGCAAAACAGATGGCGTTCAGGTCAACGGTCCTTCTTGAAAAGAGCGAGTAGCTCTTGGGTAGTGAGTCCTTGACAAAAGGCATATCAAACGCTCCGACATTGAAGCCGACGGGAATGGTCTTTCCTCTGCGCTTAGTGTCAGCGCCTAAAGCAATTAGAAATTCATAAAGGTCTTTGTCAACTTCGGCAGGTGAGCGGCATGATTGAAGCAACTCAAGCGAAAGACCGTGAACGGCGAAAGCTTCCTCCGACCACTGGCACTCACCTGGGTTCATTGTGTATGAACGGTTGTTGCCGTCCAGCGTTGAAATGCCAATCTGGATAAGCTTGCCGCCCTCGCTTAGTTCACTAGAGGACATCTCTCCATCAAGTCCTAAAAATAGATAGCTCATCTTGCCCCTTCCAACTGTCCGGGATTTCCGGATAGTTGCTTAGTCATCTTGAGTATCCATGTACGTTTTGTACTCAGCCAATTTAGAGACTTCAAGGCGAGCTTTATAGTCCGTATGCATAGCTTCAAGTAATTGTTCTGCCGCTAATTCTGCGGCCTTCCATTCGGGTGTCGCAATCAACGCTTTTTCTAGCTCTTGCTTAGTCATCTTTTTTCATTCTTTAGCAACGATTCAAATGCCTTACTTCTCAAACACAGTAGTGAGTTTGCCATTGTCGCTGTTTCGCTCATAAGTTCTTCAGCGCAAGCTCTCCATCCATCTTTGTATGCCTTATCCAAGTCTCGTTTGTGCCTTTGGTCTGGGTTGGCTACATCTTCCTTCATGTCAGCGATTAGTAAATTCCGCTCTGTTAGAGTTGCCTGAAGTCCCTTAATGTGAATGTAAAGGTTCTCTATTTTCTGCTCTTGGTTATTCATCTTGTGCCTTTCTGATTGCACTGAGTCGCCTAGTGCAAATGTCCACATAATCCTTGCTTATCTCACTACCGATGTAATTTCGATTGTTTAGCACTGCCATCTTTGCGGTTGTTCCCGAACCCATAAAAGGGTCATAAACAACATCTCCCTCATTGCTCCAAGTTAGTATGTGGTCATTGGCAAGAGACTCTGGGAATGGTGCTGGATGAAGTGGTCGCATCTCTGTTTTTACTCTCCAAATGTTATAACGCATACCAAATTCAGTGTTTACCTTTTTAGCTCGTTCAACAAAAGAGCCGTCTTGTTGTCTGCTTGTGTTCTTCCCCCAACTGCCGACTTTGTTTGCTTCTATGTTGCGCCTGTCCTTTATAGGGTTGAAGGTCGCAGGTTTACCCCTACTTAGAACAAACATAAACTCAAAAATCTGATGGTATCTATTGCTGCTTGGGTTTGAAAAGTTGTGCTTTTGATAAATCATCGTGTCGTGAAGATTGAAGCCAAGCTCCTTGAAGTGCAAAGCCTGCCTAAAGCTTGTGCCGCTTTCCGAACCCTTTACAGTGCTGTCTCCAACGACCCAAACAACAACGCCACCGTCTTTAGTCACCCGATAAAGTTCTGCCGCTATTGCCTCAAAGTTGAACGAGTAGCCGTTGTAATCCCGCAGGTTGTCGTAAGGAGGCGAAGTGACTGTCAGGTCAATGAGTCCAGCGGGCATCCTTGCCATTGTGTCTAGGCAATTCTCGTTATGTGTTTGATTTAGCTCTTGGCTAGTCACCTTGTCCTTTCTTGATGGCTGCTTCTATTTCCTCAGCAAGAAACGGGTAACTTAGTGTTTGCAAAATGTCTCTGGTTGCAGCTAGGTCTTTCATAACTTTCGTGATTCGTTCACGCTCCAGCTCTGCTCCGTAACAGATTGGGCAAGTGAACATCTCTGAGTAGTAATATTGACAAACAGAGCAGAAGTTACGCTCACTAGTGGTGCGGTCAAGCAGTTCTGCCTTTTTTGCGGACTTCGTAACCTTTTGCCGTTTAGGGTTGGTCATCTTGCGCCTGTCTAATTGCTATAATTAGCTCTGCCATGCCGTAGCAGACTGAGTGGTCACATACGCCAGAATTGTGAAAGTCAAAACAGATTCGTGCTTGAGCCATAACTGAGATGCGGTTTCGCTCTCGTTCTACGCCGTATTCATAGCCCTTAGTCCAAAGTATTTTGTCGCTTATGTCTTTCATGTCAATCATGACTTAGCCGCATCACTTGCTAGAAACCGCGCCAAGCTTTTTATCTTTTCCAAACGGAAGCCTGACCATGTTTTCCTGTCGGTCACAACGATAGGTGCGGACAAGTGACCCATCTCTCTGAATCTCTCAATCAAGTCAGGATGTTGTGTGAGGTCTACCTTGTCGTAGATAATGCCGTGTTTGTCCATTGTTCTTGCAGTCATCATGCATTGAACACAATTGGGTGTTGTATAAATCACTATTGGCATCTTCACAATGTTGTTCCTGTCGTAATGGCTATCTCTGACTTCGCGCGTTCGATTACTTCGATTGCTTTGTCATATCCGCGCTCCTCAGTCTTTGTTAACTTAAGGTGTTGCTTCAATCCTACGCGAAAAGACAACGCATGTGTTGCATATTCCGCGCCGATTCCGATGCCTTGTTTGTATGCTTCGTCTAACTCGACATCGAATAAAAAGTTTGCAATTTCATATTTGAAATCAGCCCAATTCCTAATCATCATTATTTTCTCCTTTAATTTCTTGACATTTACTGCAATACATCTCGCCGTTGTCCCAATAGGCGGGTTTGCCACAATGCTGAAAACTAATGTCTAGTTCTGGTGTTGCTGCCCAATCAGTCATCTATTTCACACTCCAACACACTAGACAACTGTCTTGGGAGAACGGGCTAAGAGTCTCACAGGGCGAGCATAGATACCAATTTAGTTTTGACGCTACTCTCGTAACCCAATTAAACACGCCGTCTTGTCCTGTGCTTTCGTAGACTTGCAACGAGCCGTTTAGTAATTGTTCGTGATTTAGTTTATTCATTTTGTTGCCTCCTCATCTGTAAGAACTTCAAAACATTCTTCACATTCAATCGAGTAGTTCACTGGTTTGCCGTCTGGGTCTATGTATTTTGAAATAACTATTTTGTGTCCGTAATGCGCGGAGTATTCAGTCATTCATTTCCCACTCCCAATAGTTATGCTCGTATTCATCATTATGCAATTTGTCATTGGCTTCTTCCTCAGAGTCAGCTTCAATCTTTACATTTTGAATTACCTTGCCATAGAAAATCATTGCTTATCCTTTCTGTTAGTTGTTCTTTATTCTGCGTCTGCGAGTTCATTCTCTAACCATTTGTTCATTTTGGTTATCTCCTTAGTTGGGTGTTCTTGGTTGTCGTTGAAGTAAGGAAGATAGTATTCGGTCATTCCAGACTCTTCGTTCCAAGCGTTAGTTATTGCGTCTAGGTATCCAATTGCATAATCTAGTTCGCTAACGCTTCCACCACCCCTAGCAATTGCTTGTCGTTGATACTCTAAGTTTGCTTCTGCTTCAGCGTGCTCGTTCTCTATCCATTTGGTCATTTTGGTTATCTCCTTTGTATTCGGTTGAGCAAGTTTTGCAATAGTCCTCTATTTCACCGATTGACCCCCAATGGATTTGGGTCATTTCTTCGGGTTCAGAGTAGTCGGCGCAATTTGTGCAAGCGATTAGCCTAGGATTCCATTCTTTTTCAGAATTGTATCGCCCTGCATACTCCCACTCCCCGATTTCGTGGTCGTCTAGCCATTTAGTCATTATTTTCGCCCCTTAATTCTTTAGCCGCCCACCGAAGATGTTCGGCAAAGATATGTTCATCGAATCTATGTTTGATGTCTGACAGTTCATCTAATGCGTTCGCGGCGGCTTCAAATCCGTTATTGAATGACTGCATCTCAATCTTGTCAACGGTGTGATTAAATAATTGTCGTAAGTTGTTTGTCGCTTTGTTCATAATTCCGTTCCCCATTCTTTGACTTCATTTATTGCTTTGGCAAAAATTTCACTTAGGTTTTTAATTCGCGCAGCGTTTTCATGGTCAAGCGGCAAGGTGTTGCCCACATTGTCTGTTCCGCCAGTGAAAACGACAGTTCCCATAATTGCACCTGCATAAAAAAGCTGAGCAATTACATTTTCTTTCAAATCGTTTCTCAACAATCCTTCTTCGTTGACCCACATTGTCATACCATAAAAGTCGATGGGTTGAATCAAACCATCTACCGCTCCCTGTAAAACGGTCAAGCCGTCTATGGTCATGTCCAATTCAACGACTTCGCCAGCTGGTGATACCTGCAACGCTAATTTGCTCATTATCCAATCACCTCAAATTCTTCAGTTAATTTTGTTGACAGTCGATGGGTCTTAGTCGATGTCCATATCCAAACCAACACCTCATCGTCTCTTACCGAAACTTCGCCAACTGTAAAATTCCTTGCTCCCCAAATGAGTTCGCGAGTGCGAATCTTCATGTAGGGTTTTAAATCTGTCGCCTTAATCATTTTGATAGTCATTTAATGTCCGTTCGTTTGGCTAACCTGTATTCGGTAAGCTCACGCCTGAATACTTCGTAACCGATAAAGGAGTCCAAGGCGTTGTCAAAGTCCAAACCTTTTTCCTTGATGTAAATCGGGATTGCTTGAGCAAAAGGAATCCCCCTGCTTTCAGCGTTGAGTCTCACGATGTTGCCAGCAAACTTGATGAAGTTCGAGTACTGGGGGCAGTTGTCCATAATCCATTCGTGCCAAGGATTGTTTTTGTTTGAATATCCTGCGATTATGTTTGTCATTTCGTATCCTTTCGTTGATGTTTTATGCGTTATTAAGTTGCACTATTCAAGAGTTCTATGTAAGCATCTTCCACTTCAAAAGTTTCCGTAGGAAGCGCCTTCTTTGCTTCGGCGGTAAATAGTTCACGAATCTCTTTGCTTTTGAAATGAAAGATATTACAACCGCCATCACCTCGGTTGTGAATTTGTCCAACCTCGGTTTTCAATCCATCCGTTTCTAAATAAATAGACCCTTCAAAAGCCACATTGCATCCACTGTTTGTCACTTGTTCATAATCTTCAATATAAGTAAACATTTAGCATCCTTTCGTTGGTGTTGTCGTTAGGCGGCTACGACTTCGGTGAATTTAGTTCTAGTTGCAAGCTCGAAGATTAGTTTCATAGCCTTTTGTTCATAATTGACATCATCTAATTCAGCGAAATAATAACGCTCCCAATCGCCATCATCTGCATACTCTGAAGTTAGGGTGATTCTGTAATGAGCATTTGCGCCCACTTGTTTGTAAACATTGACCTTCTCGTTGTCTAAAACTGTTGAGCCGTAGCAATCATCTTTGCTTTTTAGTTTTCTCATTTTGATTTCCTTTCTTCAACATGTCAATTATGACACAAAAATCAAACTAAATCAACTTCTTGATTCAATTTATTTGTCAAGGACAGTTTGCGCTTAGCAAGCAATGCAAGTGATTTTTGAATGTTGCGTAGGTCATTAGTTCGCCTTAAATGCAAAGCAAAATCATCCACCCATTTAATCTCATTTTGAATTAGCTCTTTATTCATTTTTACCTCCTAATTTATTATGATACACATTTAGGCAATTGCCTACTATTTGAACTTATTTATTTTGCAGGGGTTGTCTGGGCGTGTCAAACGCAAATGTATAACAAAGAAAACTATCTTGGGTAATGACCGAGAAGGAATGTTATGCCCAGAAGTCGAAAGTTGGTCAGCTTAGAGGTTGAAGAAACATCTGGCGTTGACCGAGCAGCACACCTTCATGACGGATTTTTAGTTATGAAAAGCGCAACCGATACAAACCGAATAAAAACCCAGTTGCTTAAAGCATTGGGACAGTCCAAGGAGGACAATTTGAGCGACCAAGAGCAGATTGACCTCGCAATTGCTAAAGCAGTAGGCGAGTATGAGGAAACAGTAACCAATCTTGAGGCGGCACTAAGTGCAGCACAAGCTCAGGCTGCTGACCTAGCTGCTAAGTTAGAGGAAATCACCTCTATGCAAAGCGAGGAAATGTCGGTTAAGGCTGACACAGAGAAAACAGAAATGCTAGACGAAGTTGAAATGGCAATGTATGAAATGCCAGATGAGATGAAGAAGTCAATCCGTGCAATGCCAGCAGAGCATGTAGCAGTTTTTGCTAAAGCTTTCAAGGCACAGCGTGATGAAGTTCTAGCAGCTACAGAGGAGATTCGCAAAGAGCGAGACACTCGTCTAGATTCTGAAGCAATTGCAAAAAGCAAGGAAACTTTTGCAAATGTTGGAATCGACCACGATGTTATTGCACCCGCGCTTCGCCGCTTAGCATTGACCGATGAGATTCTTGCCAAGGCAGTTGAGGGCGTTCTTGCCTCAGCCGAAGGTCAGATGTCAGAGTCGGGCTTACTAAAAGAAATGGGAACTTCTTCCACTTCAAACCCCACAGTTCTTGACGAAGCAAAAGCTCTCGCCAAGTCGCTCGTTGAGAACGGTACAGTTAAAACCGTTGAGCAAGGAATAGAGAATGTTTTGGACTCAAACCCAGACCTCGCCAAGCGTTATTTTATGGAGGCTAACTAATGGCAATTGAACTAACCGACTCACAAGTAACCTTGTCACTCCCAGCGGGAGCAGACCTGAGTTCTAGTCAGTATCATTTCGTGAAACTAAGTGGCACTGGCGTAATCATTGTCGCTGCTGCAACAGACGTCCCAATCGGTATTCTTATGAATGACCCAGCATCGGGCGAGACAGCAGCAATCGCAGTTTCTGGCGTTGTCAAAGTAAAGTCATCGGGAACTATTGCAGTCGGCGCTCTTGTTGGAACGACATCAACGGGAACAGCAGTCAGTCTTACGGCTGGAACAGACACAACTAAGTACATTCTTGGGCGAGCAATAACAGCAGCACTCGCCAATCACATTGTCACCGTTGCCATCAATTGCGCCTCACCAGCGCGAGCAGCTTAAGGAGAATAGGCTAAATGACTAACCCAACCCTATCGCAAGTCCATGTAGATGCAATTCTAACCAATTCATCTGTGGCTTACATTCAGGCAGCAGACAACTTTATTGCGAACAAGGTATTCCCTATTGTTCCTGTTGATAAGCAGTCTGATTTGTATTTCAAGTACACCAAAGAAGATTGGTTCAGAGACGATGCGCGAGTTCGTGCTGACGGCGCTGAGGCAGTTACTTCTGGCTATGGTCTAACCACCGATAGCTACTACGCAGATGTCTACGCAGTCAAGAAGGCAATCGGCGACCAGATAATGGCAAACTTTGATTCGCCTCTCGACCCACTTCGTGATGCAGCAAAGTTCACCGCTCAGCTAATCCTAAACCGCATGGAAACACAGTTCGTAACCGACTATGTAACCACAAGCGTTTGGGGAACTGATTACACTGGTGTTGCTGGCGCTCCTGATGCTTACGAGTTTAAGCAATGGTCTGACACCGCTAACTCTGACCCAATCAGTGATATCGAAGCAGCAAAGACTACAATCCTTAGCACAACTGGATTTGAAGCCAACAAGTTGGTTCTTGGATACGAAGTGTATTCAGTTCTTCGCAATCACCCAGATATCATTGACCGCGTAAAGTACACAGGTCGTGATGTTCCAGACACTCAGTATCTAGCTCAGCTATTTGGTCTAGAAGAAGTTCTTGTTGCTAAGGCAGTCAAGAACACAGCCGTTGAAGGACAGACGGGCGCGTTCTCGTTTGCTTTTGGCAAGTCAGCACTTCTAGTTCACTCCGCACCAAACCCAGGTCTACTAATGCCTTCTGCTGGATATTGTTTCCAGTGGCGTGGTGTTTCTGAAGGTCTTGGTCTAACTGTGGGAACAAAGCAGTACCGACTAGAGCAGAACGCCGCTACTTATGTTGAGAGCCAAATCGCTTTCGCCAACAAGCTTGTTGCCGCTGACCTCGGAGCTTATTTCGCAACCGCAGTAGCATAATTAGCTAACCTTAGCCGCCCCCTGCCCACTCTAGGGTGGGGGGTTGCTTATTAAGGAGACAAAATGACATTTACTTACGCCGCGCCTGTTGCAGGTGTTTTTCCAAGCTTGACAGATGAAATTAGATTTCTGATTCAAGATACCGTTAGTTCGACTTTCAGCGTTACAGACGAAGAAATAGCTTATTTGCTGATTATTTATGGCAACCAGATTTACATTTCTGCGTCTGAGGCGGCTTCAATTATTGGCATTAAATATGGCAAAGAAGCTGCGATAACAAGCAAGAGCATTGGTGACTTGTCTTTGTCTACACAATACGCAGAAACCGCAAATTGGTATCAAAAATTATCTGACAAATTGCGATTGGGTAAAAAAGACAACCTCGGCTCGCCTTATTTTGTTAGCACCGTAAGTCAGTTTGAGTTGAACCAGTTTGACGAACTCGTTCCGTAGGGGGACAATATGCCAATCAATCAAGCGTTAAAAGACTTAATGATTACCGCTGGCACATTCCAGAACATTTCATCAAGAGATGTTTATGGAAAAAGAATCGGTGGAGCAAACACCGCGTTCAATTGTCATTTGACCCTAAACAGGACTGACCAATTCACGCCAGACAGCGCAAGCGCGGTCAGCTATTCAGCAAACATAATTATGGATGGCGTTTACGATGTTCAAGACGATGCCATTGTGGTTGTTGAGGGTATCACTTTCAAAGCTGCAAGGGTGACAACTTATTTTGATGAAGTATCATCCCATCACACCAGCGTAGAAATGACAGCGTAATGGCTAAAGAGTTTAAGATTGAACTTATAGGCGCAGACGAGTTGCTCGCGATTTTGGCTAAAGCGGGTGCAAGAGCGATACCTGCGGTCAAACAAGCCATTACCGAAGAAGCCCAGATTATATTTAGGGATTCTCAGAGAATTGTGCCAGTTGACACAGGAACGCTTAGAGCATCGGGTCAAATTCTTCCCGCGAAAGAAGTTGGTAATGGGATTGAGATTGTTTTCGGTTATGGCGGCGCGGCTAGTGCTTACGCTCTGAGACAACACGAAAATCTAAGTTATAACCACAAAGAGGGTAAACAGGCGAAATATCTGGAAGAACCACTAATGGCACGGAAAAGTAACTTTCGTCAAAACCTCTTGAAACGCGTAGAAAGGATATTAAGTTAATGAATTGGATTCTTGCATTAGCAACTTACCTTCAAACACAAAGCTTAGGCACAGCGGGAACGAACTTGTTTGTTGGGGTAATGCCTTCTACATCATCAACAGCAACACTTCTGACTCAATATGCAGGAGGTGTGGTTGAAACTCAATCAAGCGGCATCGCCATACATCAGCCATCTTTACAGGTAAAAGTTGTAGGTCCAGTCGAAGATTACACAACCCCATTGACTCAAATAACGAATGTTCAAAACAGCTTGTCATTGATTGCTAATGAATCGTTGTCTGGAATTACATTTCTTAGGGTCAAGCCGATAAGCAGCATTATTGCTTTGGGACATGATGAACGACTTGCCTACGAATTTACCTGCAATTTCGAGGTGACTTATGTATAGACAAGAAGCAGACCGCTTGCAATTAGCCCTTGACGGCATTGTAGCCAACATAGAAACACTCAGGGAGGTTATCTCAAGAAGCATTGACCCTGAGCCGCCTGAGCAGCTTGCAGACACAATTATTGACCCGACCCAACCATGCACACATCCAGACATTCGCCAAATCGACACTATGGGCGGAAGTAAAACTTATTGCTTTGAATGTGGTTACGCCGAATAGTGTGGGCGTGTTAGTAGCCATCTAAAAAACCCTGCCACTACCTTAGAAAAGAGGACTTTATGGCAAACAACGAATACATCATTATACAGGGCATCGATTACCCACCTAAGAACCGAGCTGAGGCTGGCGAAGTGGTCAACGACTTGCCAAAAAACGCTGTGCCTTGGTTGCTTGAGTCGGGCATCATCAAACCTGCTCCTGTAACTTCTTATCAAGTTGCACCAAAGAGCAAGCAGACGACAGTAAAGAAAGAGGTAGCAGATGAGCTTTAAACACGGCAAGAATGGTCGTGCCTTGGTTTCAAGCTATGACCTATCTTCGTATTTTAATGAGATGAGTTCAAGTCAGTCAATCGAAACGGCTGAAACAACCGCGTTTGGCAACTCGGCTAAAACCTACATTACTGGATTGAACGATGGAACTATTTCGTTTAGCGGAATGTTTGATGGCTCATCAGATGCAGTAGCTGAAGTGTTCGAGGACATTATCGCTAACGGCTCTACAACGGTAATTACGCTTGCACAAGACGGCGGACTTACACAAGGAAACAGTTGCGTAATGGCACAGGCGAAGCAAACTTCCTACGACATTACAACACCAGTATCAGATGTAGTGGCTCTTTCTGGCGAATTTCAGGTAACTGGCGGTCTGCGAAACGGACTTATCCTCGGTGGAGCGGTTACTGCAACAGCAAGCGCAAATGGAACTGGAATAGACAACACCGCTTCTACCACTGCTGGGGCATCGTCTAATGTTCATGTGACCGCTAACTCGATGGATGCTGCAACAGTAATCAAAGTTCAACACTCGGCAGACGATATAACCTATGCAGATTTGATTACTTTTACCTCGGTGGCAATAGCGACCTTGACAAGCGAATCAAAAACAGCAACAGGAACAATAAATCGTTACCTCCGCTACCAAGTCACCCCCGCTGGGAGTGGAAGCATTACATTTTCAATATCACTATCTAGGAGAAATTAACTAATGGCATTCGTACACGGAAAAAATGGCGCATTTGAGCTTGATAACTCATCTGGCGTTCTTACTGCACTATCGAGCATTTCAAACGAGTTCTCGTTTAGTCAGTCTATTGAAACAGCAGAAACCACTACCTTTGGTTCGGCAGCTAAGACTTACATCACAGGTCTAAATGACGCAACCATCTCGCTAAGCGGGTTGTTCGATGTAACCACCTCAACGGTCATTGAAGGCACAATCGCTGCGTTAATTGACGGCACAATCGCTTCTGCATCTCTAAAATTTGGACCTGCGGGCAACACAAGCGGTTACAAGTCTTACTCACAAGAAGTTATTGTAACGAGTTTCGATATCAGTGTTCCTGTAGGAGATGTAGTATCATTGTCGGTAGAGTTCCAGAGAACTGGCGCTACTACAATAAGCACCTACTAAACCAAAGGAGCAACAATGTCCCTTCGCGACAAGATTCTTGCAGTAACGAACGACACCCCAAGCGAACTGGTATCAGTTCCAGAGTGGGGCGTTGAAGTTCTGGTCAAAGGCTTTAGCCTCGGAGCTAAGGATGACTTCCTTACTTCGGTCTACGACTCCGAAACTAAGAAGTCAGACATCAAAGCATTTACAGTTGGCGTTCTTATCGGCTGTGCTTATGACCCTGAAACTGAGGAAAGACTCTTTACAGAGGCGGACATCCCAACATTAAAACAAAAATCGGCTGCCGCAATTCAACATATTGTTGATGTTGGTTCACGCATTTCAGGATTGACTGATGATGCGATTGAGGTGGCTGGAAAAAAATCCTCCTCGATGGCGAACGAAGAGCCAGATTCCTAGTAGCTGAAAGGTTAGGGCGTTCCGTTACAGAACTTGAACGCGGAAGCCCTGCCTTTTTGCCATTATCGGCAAGCGAGTGGGCTGAATGGCTTGCCATACTCACAATCGTTGAACCAGAGGAGCGGCGCAAAGCCAACTCTAGAGGAGCTTAAAAGTGGCATCAACATTTGAAGTAATGGCAAAGCTAAGTGCCAACACCGCCAACTTCGATGCTGGGATGAACAAAGCCACTGGTCAGATGGAAAAGCTTACTAAATCTGCTGACAGAGGTACTCGTAAAACAGGTGGGTTTTTCAAGGGGTTAGCAAAAGGCGTGGGTGGCGGCGTTTTAGCGTTAGGGATTGGCGCAGTAGCCGCTGCTGTTGGAACATTAACTAGTGGAGTAAGTCGATTATCAGACATTGAAGTCGCTAGTGCAAAACTTACAGGTTTGGGAAATAGCACGAAACAAGTTTCACTCATTATGGAAAACGCTTTGGGTGCAGTAAAAGGCACTTACTTTGGCATGGCAGAAGCCGCTACTGTTGCCGCTACAGCAGTTGCCGCTGGTGTGGAACCTGGAGCTGAATTAGCTGGTTATCTAAAAACAGTCGCAGACACCGCATACATTGCTGGAACTAGCATGCAAGACATGGGTTATATCCTCAATCAAGTCACGACTACTGGCAGAGCGTCTAATGAAGAGCTTATGCAGTTGGCTGGTAGGGGTATCCCCATTTACAGCATGCTTGCTGAGCAGTTCGGCGTGAACGAAGAAGCAATCAGAAAAATGGCTGCTCAGGGTGAAATAAGTTCCACGATGCTTCAAGAAGCCCTCAATAATAAAATTGGTGGTGCGGCTCTAAAGTCTGGTGAAACAGTTACAGGTGCTATGGCGAATGTGCAAGCAGCATTCCAAAGGGTTGGCGCAAACATTGCTGGACCTGTATTCTCGCAATTTCAAAGTTTCTTTATGGATGTTATTGAAGCAATGGGTCCTTTGGAAACCCGTGCTAAAGAAATGGGTGTTCAGATTGGCGAAGCATTAGAGCCAATCATGTCAAGTTTGATTGATGTATTTATGCCACTAATCGAACTAGCCTTTGATTTGATTACTCCATTGCTTGAGCTAATAAATGCACTAAAGCCATTGTTTGACATAATTAAACCGCTGGCTGACACCTTCGGCAATTTGGTCAAAACGATTCTTCCGCCATTGGTAAAAGCAGTAGGAATAGTAGCCGAGGTGTTTGCTAGCCTCATTGCTCAAGTGTTGCCTTTGATTGAAATGGTTCTGCCAACTCTAGCTAACTACCTAAACAATTATGTTGTCCCAATTTTGGACTTCTTGGGCAAGGTTCTTATGGGTGTAGTCATTCCAGCTTTTGTTGCCATGATAAAAGTCATTTTAGAACGATTCATGCCAGTCGTAAACGGCATAGTTCAGGTATTTCAGGATTATGTCCTGCCCGTTCTGGAAAACTTTGGCAATTGGGTAATGAACAATTTACCCAAGATTCAAAAAATGTTCGAGCGTGTGTTTGACGGAATTGCAGATGCAATTACTTGGGTATGGGAAAATGTCCTGAAGCCTGTTTTTGGTTGGCTTGCAAAATTGCTTGGGATAGACATGACGGGCATAGGCGCATCTTTCAAGAAAGGTTTTGACAGCATTCCTGCCGCAATAGGAAGCCTTGACAAAACTCTGACTACCGCTGGATTTACTGTGCCAACCGCTTTTGATGCTGGCACAATGATTGGCGAGGGTCTTGGCGAGGGTATTGAGAAAGGTATTGGAAGTGCAATGGCACAGTCAGACCCTTTTGCTGACTTTATTGCTGGGCTTGAAGAAAGCATGCGTAAGGTTACTGCAAAAACAAACCTTGAAAAGATGGGGCTTGGAATTGGGTTTATTGAAGCAATTCTTGGTGCAAGTGATTGGGAAGCGGTGTATGGCAGGCTAATTGCTCAATCCGCTGATGCAATTGATAAAATTCAAAAACTTTACACTTCGACAGAAGCTGGTGTTGCCGAGCTTGAACAAGCCGTTGTTGATGCCGAAAGCGCACTAGCAAGACTTAACACAGAACTTGCGGACTATGTTGCTAAGTCGGAAGAATTTACGAAGAAGCTCAAGGTTATGTTTGCTGATGCTAACCCGTTTGGGGCGTTGTTGGACAAGCGGGGCGAGTTTGAGAGGGAAGTTTCAGACACCTTTACTAATTTCTACGAGAAAATTTCAGAAGGCATGAAGGATGGATTATTTGACTCATCAATTGCGGCAGAACTTTCTCTATTAACTGCAAGCTACGAGCAACAGCTCTCCACCATTGCCAAACGAGTAGATGACATAAACAAGTCACTTGAGGGTTTGTATGTCATTAGAACGGCTGCTAATGCCTATCAGGAGGGTATGAACGGCATCTTGCGAGCCACCTTGCCGTTGAATAGAGTTGCAACATTGATTGGTGCATTTGAGGCACAGGTTGTCACTTCGTTCGATGCAGTAAACGCAAAAATTGCAGACGGCTTAAAGATTGGCTTATTTAGCAAACAGATTGCCGCCGAACTAAAATCCACAGCCAGCCAAACAAACTCTGTTCTAATCGCAATCGCCAGACAACGAGACAAGTTAGCACAAAGTTACACCGCGTATGTTGCACGACTAAACACCTCTCGCGACTTCCGCATAGCAACTAAAGACGCGCTTATGGGAGTAGCGAACATTACAACCATAGGTAAATCTGCCCGAACCATGATTAGAAACTTGGGCAAAACTGTCGAGCGAACAGAAACCTTCCGCGACCAACTCGGCACATTACAAATATTAGGGTTGAACAAAGAAGCCTATAACCAGATTGTAAACAGCGGGTTAGATGTTGGAACGGCTACCGCTAAAGCCATTTTGCGTGGCGGTCCAGCGGCAGTTGATGAAATAAACAACCTCTTTTCCAAGATGGAACTTGAATCAAGCCGACTCGCAGATGATGCTGAAAAGTTCTTATTTGATGGTGGAGAACAAACCATACAGGGCTACATTGATGGAATCGTTTCCCAAGATGAAGCACTTCGGGTTGCGGCTTTCAACGAAGCAATGGCTTTCAACACTACATTCCAAGAGACAGTAGACACCGCTGAAGTAAATCTAAACTCTACTATTGCAAAACTAGAAGCAGAGAAAGATAACCTAGTAGCAACAGCGACTTTGTTGGCTCAAGCCTTTGCCTTAGAGTTCCAGACGATAGTAAATGCAGCCTTCGCAACAGCACAGGCTCAGATTGCAGAAGCACAGGCTCAAGCAGCTCAGGCAATAGCGGCGGCTAAAGCGGCGTCTGATGCGGCTTCAGCTCAAGCTGCGGCTGCGGCTGTAATAGCAACTTCCCCAGTCACGACAGCTGGTAAAGTAAGCTCTACGATAAACACACAGCCAATCACAAATGCAGTAAAAGCAACAAGCGCAATTACTCAAGCGTTGAAGGATTTGATTACGCCCGCCGAGCTTGAAAAAACATCTATCTTTAAGTCTGTCAAGAGCACGGGGTTCGATATCCCAGCGAGCAACACAAATAACGGCGGGATTTATGGGCTTACTAATAAAACCATGAGTAGCGCAGCCATGAAGGGTAAAGACCAAGCAATCATAAACCACTACTACAACACTACTGTCAATGCTGGATTGGGAACAAACGGAGCAGCAGTAGGAAAGAAGATTGAGTCCTCTCTACAGCAATATGCTAAGACTTCTGGCTCTGCACCTAGCAGGTTGTAATGAGTAAACCAGTAACAAAAGTATTTATCGAATTTGATACTCAATATGTGCCAAGCATTGCTTTTGTTTTAGATGATTTTGTAAATGGTGTTTTAGATAACACAACTGGCAGACTTGGTGGATTTACTTTTGTTGAAGTTACTCCCTATCTGCAAGAAATTGACCTTGAACGGGGCAAGACAAGACTTCTAGATAGATTTGATGCTGGACTTATGAATATTCAGTTTGATAACTCAAGAAGAATTTTTGACCCCAAATACACAGGTTCGCCTTTTTATGGCGCTATTCTTCCCCGCCTTAATATTCAGGTTACCTCTAACGATGTAATTGTTTATACAGGCGTTATTCTTGACTGGAACATAGAATATGAGGTCGGTGGCAACTCAATCGCAACAGCCGTTTGTTCTGACAGATTTACTATTCTTACTCAAACTCTTTTAGATGAGTATTACAACGATGTTCAACTGTCTGGCGAAAGAATTACTGAGATTCTTGCACGACCAGAAGTAGATTGGGATATTGCCCTACAAGACATAGATGATGGCTTAACAACTGTGCAAGGTGAACTAATCGCCTCAAACACAAATGCCCTTAGCTATTTTCAGTTGCTTGAAAACACAGAGCAAGGGGCTTTGTTTATTGCAAAAGACGGCAAGCTCACTTTTAGACAAAGAAACACAAGCCCAATTCTTACCGCCTCTTTTTCCAATGATGGAACTGAAATCCCCTATACCGCAATAGGCGTTGTTTTTGGTTCTGAATTACTTTACAACCGCATTGAGGTTACCCCTTTAGACTATGACACCGAAGTAGCCCAAGACACAGACTCTATAGCTGCTTTTGGGTTGTCAGTATTGGCTGTTGAAACTCTGCACGAATATGAGTCTGATGCCGCAAGTGCCGCTTTGAGTTTGGTGCTTCAATATTCACAACCAGAGTATAGATTTGAGAGCTTAGAAGTAGACTTAGGTTCTCTTACTGCCCCTCAACAAGCCTCACTACTGGCGATAGAACTAAACAACACAGTTACAGTAAGTTTTATCCCATCAGGTATTCCTCCTGCTATTGAATTAGGAGCAAAGGTTGTAGGAATTTCTCATGCTATTGACGGCACACAGCACTTTATCACATTTAGTTTAGGTTCAACGACTGGCATTCCATTCATTCTAGATAGCCTAACTTTGGGCGTGTTAGATGTGGACACATTATCTTATTAGAACATAATTAGCAAGGGAGAACAATGACTTATCAAGGTAGAAAAGTATTTACTGCTGGGCAGGTATTAGCCGCCTCAGATGTAAACTCAACAGTAGACCAAACTGTAATGGTCTTTGCAGATAGTGCCGCTCGAACTACAGCGATAGCTTCTCCAACTGAGGGCATGGCAAGTTACTTGCTTGACACAAGCGCATTTGAAATTTACAACGGCGCTGCTTGGGCTGGTGGCGGAGACATCACTTCGGTAGTAGCAGGAACTGCCCTAACAGGTGGCGGCACAGGTGGAGATGTTACACTAAATGTCGATTTGTCTGCCGTTACAATTCCTGCCTCGCAAATCTCGGACTTGACGGCAACAGCTACAGAGCTAAACTTTGTCGATGGAGTAACCTCTGCAATACAAACTCAGATTGACAATCCACTTGCAAGCTTTATCACAGACGCAACGACAGCACGGAATATAACCGCTGCCGCTGACTCAGGCAAGACCATTCGGTTCACAAGCGGTTCGGCAACTATTGTGACAGTAAATGGCAGC
>Ga0209491_10005974_pt1 | contig 17334 bp, 14 predicted proteins | sample BON02_FD_187213 | JGI IMG/M metagenome (GOLD analysis project Ga0209491, IMG submission 187213) | Freshwater microbial communities from Lake Bonney liftoff mats and glacier meltwater in Antarctica - BON-02 (SPAdes) (version 2) | ecosystem: Environmental > Aquatic > Freshwater > Ice > Glacier...
GCCAGAAGAATCCAGATCGACTAAAGCGCAGTATACATGTAGACCGTATAGGTGTACACAGTACATTTGTCTATATATATGCTGTGCTGCGGGTTTTGATGATCTGGGCTAACTGCTTTTTTCTTTTAACATGTCTTTTCTTTTTAGAAAAGTAGAAGATGTGACGACAATCAGCAAATCACAGTCTCTCACTTCGGTGAGCATAAAAGACTGCACCTTGAGAGTTCCAAACAAAACTACTACATTATTTCTTTACGAGCAATAATAAAAGCAATCTTCACTTCACATGAATGCTCGCCGGCCAAACTGCTTGCCTTTGCCTAAATACAAAATACTTTCTTCCATGCGGAAGAAAGTAAATACTTTCTTCCATGCGGCGCCAGCTTGCGGTGCTCCGCCAAATCCTTGCCACGAAATACCACCATAACACATCCGAATAGGCTGGAAAACGACATGTCGTTTTCCTGTTCGCCTGAAGTGTGGTAAGTTTTCATGTAGACTTATATTTGGGCACGAGTTATAGATGTCTGTCAGCAATGACGATGACGGCTGCTCCCCAAAACGCAAATTGCATCCCGCTTTGCAGCAGCGCTGCCTTCAGTCCTCGTCCGAGTGTGTCTCCAAAATTTCCACCATTCCATTAGCAGCTTGTCCATGTTCGTTGCTGTGCCAATATTTGATTACTCCGTGCTTTCAGCAGCTTCACCAGCTGCGATGTGTTATATTCAGCCGCGCAGTCAGACTTGACAATCTTCGCCGTCTTGCCTAGCCTTGGCAGCACAGATTGATTGATGTTGCTTTTATTACTTCCTAAGAAATAGTTTAGTAGCTTTGCTTGAAGCTCTATTTGCTTTAAACACCTCCACTATTTTGTCTCGGGTCTCGTGCAGCACAGTGTGTGCGAATCGTGTCTCTCTTTCACCTTTCATAGTGCAGTAGCGTTTTCCAGACACCGTGGGTATTTTGCTACTGTCAATCATATCAAAACTAATGTCATGAGCATCGCTGCCTGTGGCTGCTGGCGCGGCTCTCTCGCGTTGAATTTTGGCGTGCTGGCATACTGAACATGGAATGCCCATCTTCTTTAAGCCTGAAGGAATGCCTGGTGCTTTGTTCTTTGACATGTGCATCAGCTTATCCTCGCTAATGCAGTGACTGAAATATAGATGCATCTTCTCCATGGATGTCATTTTACACACTGCTCCCAATGCCACATAGATTGTGTCCATTGCGGCATCTATCGCATACACGTTGCAGGAGTGTATGAGAGGGACAATCCCCGCGGCTCCCCGTACCGAACTTGCTTGCTTACTGAATCGTGAGTCATGATTCAGTCCAGTCGACTCCGCCACGCTCACTAGTGTTTGACCTTTGGATCGTAGTAGACTTCCCCCAAGATGATGACTGTTCGCTTCCCGTTGACATCAGTCACCAGTCATTGCAAATCTGCCTGCTGGTTGATTGTCTTGACCCCACTCAGCCCAGCAACACGAGCTGGTGTTGTGAGAGGACGCACATTTTTGAGTAGATGCCTGTCCTCACTATTATTTTGAAGCAGCATGAGTCCACGAAGTATGTGCCGCCATGCCAGAGTCTGCCTGCATGCAGTACTCCACTTCCCTTTGACTCCATGCCCAGCGGCGCCCTCCCCGCTATCTGTTGCATTATGTCTCAGTCATATCCACTTACCTCACCCCATGCCCACTTTGCAGATTGCGAGCCGTTGTGTTGTCCCCCAAACGAGCTCTTTACGGGAGCCCATCCCGCTGGATCCGCGCCCAACTGCATAGCTAAGTAAATCGCTGGAGCATGAGTGCAATGCCCTATCCTCGCTGCTGATTATGCAGCTGCGTTTGGCAAAGTCCCAATTACAACTATGAATGTCATTGGCATCATTACTGCAAGCCCCATTGCAGTTGCTATTATTAGTAACAGTTGTTCTTTCGTCCACGTGCTCGTGACGACCACCATGTCCAATCACATTGCACCTGCATACGTGCCAAACACTACTATTTGAGCCACTATTACGATGAACATTGCGCTCATTCCAGTATATTTTTGCCTCTGATCTGCCCGATTAGGCGGTCTGCGTGGTCTGATGTCCGAGTCACTTTTTTCCCAGTATCCACGCCCCCCGGGCTCGCCTCCTCAGCCATCGCACTCTCGACAATCTACAGCTTCCTGCACGTCCTCCATCATCAGCGGCGTTTTGCCATCAGCGCTTGTGGCCGCGGCCGCCATTGCCTTGCCCTCCACCAGCACTGTCTTGCGAGACTTGCCATATTTCGAGCATTTCGTAGCCACTGTCGCATTTTCCCAATCCTTTGAGACGTAGTGTGCACTGAACTCATGGCAGTGCGTGCATTTGGTATCTGCTTTCAGCGGTCGCAACACCCTTTCCTTCTCGTCAGTCCGCCTCTTGGTGAGAGAGACGTCCGCCGAGTCACGCCGAGGGTAAACTGACAGTCCTCCCACCTTTGACTCTATTTTGCTGTGCTGCCCACTCATTGCTCCGTTGAATAGAAGTCCAGGTCCGAGTCCGCCCTGAATGTAATATTATTTTTTCTGCCTTTGTATCAGCCTTTGATAAGCTTCGCAAAATCGTCCACGGTTGCTGGTGGATGGTTGAATGCTGCCATTATCGCGTGGCTGTGCTGCCCGTCCGAAAGATGTTTGAATTCCGTGTAGGTCATTGCCCCAAACGTCATGTGCTCGAGCGCCGATACTGTTGGTGCACTGCTCACTCTTCCCCAGTGTCGATGGTTCCATATGCCACGTTCCGAACGTGGTGATGGCATCAGCATCGCTGGCATGAACCTCATTGCTTTGACATGCAGCTTTAGACCCAGGAGAACAAAAGGTCTTCCTGTTAGGTCTTAATCAAATTTGTCTTCTTCTTCTTCAGCTTTAGTCCCCCCTTTCTATAAAGCTCATTGTAAACTTTGCTGAGATGCAAGTAAACCACTGCCCAGGTACATCCTGCATGATCTTATGTTGTTGATTTACCTCGTCTTGCGCCATTCATTTGCCTCTGCCCCGATCGCCCGCCATTGCTCCAGGTCCATTCCATCAAGTGTGTCTCAGGCTTTCATATTTTCCAGCTGTGCAAGTACTGGGGCTGTAGCAAAAAGCGAAACCATTTCACTTGATGCTCCACTCGTTCGCCACTCGAATATGACTGTTTGAATGATCATGAGCCAGTTTCGCACCTCTACCGCCCGCTGCTCCATGATGTTGACCTGCACTAGCTTCTGCACTTTTGTAGACACTTCATCCCGAGCACTTTGCGTCGATAGACAGTATTCATCTAGCGCGTATTTTATCGCAAGCAAGCCTCAAAATGCATTAAACTCATGCTTTCCAAAATGCTGCTTTGTATTGAGAACTAGTGAAGTGAAGATTGCTCTTATTATTGCTCAGAAAGAAATAATGTAGTAGTTTTGTTTGGAACTCTCAAGGTGCAGTCTTTTATTCTCACCGAAGTGAGTGACAGTGGTTTGCTGATTGTCGTCACATCTTCTACTTTTCTCAAAAGAAAAGACATGTTAAAACAAAAAAGCAGTTAGTCCAAGATCTCATCCCGCCTCTTAGCATATATATACACATGTGTACTTCACACATATACGAATATATGTATGCCGAGATTTAGTCCATCTGGATTCTTCGGGCCCTCCAGGTGTCTCATCCCGACTCCTGGGCTCACATCCAAGTACCCAATCTGTGCAGTGTGTGTGTGTGTGCGCGTATACACACACAACACCCACATACACTCCCACCCGCGTTAAAAATAGAGAAGACACAGACAACGCCCCTATCTTTCCTTCTGTCAAAAATAACCCCCCACGCCAAGCAACAAGCGCTCTCATAGACTAGTTGAACCGCCCCATCCTCATTCCCCAATGCTAAATGAAATAAACTGCACATACATGCGATATAGAGACATATACATATATATATACACATACATATACATACATATACATATATATACACATATACATACACATACACACATATACACATCCACACATATATGCATATATACGTATATACATACATACACATATATATATACATATACATATGCATATACACATGTGTATATATAGTGCATATGCACATCTTGCAGCGAGCGTGAAGTAAATATGTACGCCGATATTCACAACATCTGTCTAACGGACACACCTGCACATGCATGGTGCTCAACAACACCTGTGAATGCATTCATACTCTCTGCAGAAATGCGTATGGACTCGTATATATACATACATATATACACATACACATGTACATATATATATGTTTACATGCATACATAGAGATATATATACATACATACACAGACACATACATATATGCATGGATATATATATATTCATATATGCATATACATATATGTATATATATATGCATATGCACATATGTATATGTATATCTCCACAACTCGTGCATGCGCGTCTGTGCAACGGTGCAGCAGCTTCCTTGCCATGGAAGCTATTGCGAACTTATCTTGAGTCTTGCGCGAACATCGTGCAGGCTGTCGTTTCTGCCCACCCTCCTGCCCCTTCATCGAGCCAGCCACCCTCCTGCTGGCACAGACCTTTGCGCTAAGAAATCCGTCCAAAACCACGCTAGCTCATGACACGGTCGCCGCTACAGTGTTGCACAAGCATCATCTAATCATCCGCGTTGGTGCGGGCCTCATCCAGTTTGTCTATGGTTTACACTCGCGCATGGCCGTGGATCTCACCCTCGACAAAAATCTATTTTCGCAGCCATTTTCGCAGTTTTTTTCTATCATTTCATTCTCCTGCTCGACCGCCTTCTCAATCCGAGAATTATACGAAGTCATGTAACCTACAAGCTTGTCGTACGTCTGTTTTATTTTTCGCTCAGCCTGCATTTGGTTCCGCCGCAAACACGGCATCCCCTGTCGCACTCGTAATCGGACATCCGCATTTGATTGCGTACTTGATGATAGCTGAATATGCGTTCACGTGCGCCGGAATCTTCTCATCCAGCCGCACCTCCAGCGAGCTATTTTCCCATGGCACCACGACTGCATAATGCTGTCTTGGTGTCAGATGGCACTAGCTGCATTCCTTTTGACATTTCGACCAGCCATTCTCCCTGTGCCACTGTGAAAATAGTGCGCAGCATTTTTGCAGCCACTTGTCAACATTCTGCTCTCACGTCTGCAGACAACCGCCCAGATGTAGGATGGCTTCGAGTGGTTCCTGACTCCACTTCATATAGTTTTCAGCTCTATCATTATCTTGTGCGAGATCGCATATTGCTGCTCGAAATGGCTGTTGGTTTCGAACACTGAGTAGCCCTCTGGCTCTTCTTTCTCTTTCACCTGCGGAATTTGCCAGATTTCTTTGTTGATTCCCATTTGCCCGATATTATCAGTGCAAGAGATTTCGCCTCCCTGTGGTTGATCTCATGCCCCCCTCGTGTGATGGCCAACTACAGGGATGCTTACCGCAGCGTTTGCTACCGTCCCCATCATTATCACGTCGCATGTGAGCGTCTGCATCCATTTGCATGCAATTCTGCGTCGAACTTCCTGTATTTTCTTCTCGTGTTTGATGTTCCAGAAGAGTAGTTGTGATTCTCTGCGGGTGTGGTGGTTCGCTTCCTCTCTCGCTCATCCTTTGCGCATCGCGGAGGGCTGAGGTTCCCTCTGTGACGCTGTGGACTCGTCTTTGTAGTCCATTTGGTGCTTCTTTGGCAGGCACCGTAGCGGTTGCGGTTGCTTAGTCATGCAATGGTTCGACGTAAGCTCATAGGCATGACTCAGGTATACTGTACGGTAGTATGTGATTATGGGTGTCTTGGAAGTTTTCGTGTGTCACATATCCGAATGCAGTGCCGACTCGCGCGCGACGCTGCAGCATGGTCGCCGCGCGCCCGGCGACTGTGTCCATGTTTGCATGAATATGTCGTTCAATAGCATTGATTGTATGCATATGTCGTTTACAATTCAGAAAGACATACATGTCTATCAATACAATTGAGAGTCCGGTCCATGAGAATGGTGTTGTTATACCTAAGTCCTTCAGTGGGGCGGGACCTCGGTATATCCCGGGGTGTAGCTAAACCACACCGAGGTCTTTTGTACCAAAGCTGGCCGTTGACTTGATTGATGTTGGTTTTATTACTTCATTAAAAATAGTCTAATAGCTTTGCTGGAGGCTCTATGTGCTCGAAAGATTGTTTTGGCATCTTTTCAACATACTCCTTCCTTTTCTTCAAGGGTTGCCAACCCCCGAATGTCAACCCCGGAAGAAAAGGAAGGAGTAGGTTGGAAAGATGCCAAAAGAAATTAGTCAACGGCCAGCTTTGGTACAAAAGACCTCAGTATGGTTTAGCTACACCTCGGGATATACCGAGGTCCTGCCCCACTGAAGCACCTCTGTATAACAACCTTATTCTCATGGACTGGATTCTCATATGTATACGTCATTTACCATTCACACAGACATTTATATACTATTGTATAGCATATATTCATCGTATGATGAGTTATCAAACATATGAAAGTATGCGAGAGAGGAGTTCGGAATCTGACCAAGGACTACACTGTGTATGCATAAATACGTCTTTCAGTAGTATTGATGACATCTATATTTCGTTTACAGTAAAGAAAGACCATTATATGCTATTATATAAGATATATGCATCGTAAAATGACTTATCGAGCATATGACCATGCTGTTGCGATGGAGGAATTCCGAATCTGACCGACAACTACACTGTGTGCTGGGTTGGGGTGTAGGAAATAGGGCCAGCCCCGAACGACCACCCCTTCTGCTGGTGATCAGTGGCTGCCAGATATCATCCTGCTTTATAGGTGGCTGGCGGGAGTGCAGTTTGTAGAATTCATGCCATTTAATGTTGAGATCAAGTTTCTGAGTCTGTTTGTGCACGGATACAAACAGGCAGAATCTTGGGACACTTAGGTCGTTGCAAATCTAGCGTTGCAACGACAACCCTGGTTGGCCATATTTTGCCGAGTCCCTTGGACAAAAATGCAACAAGGGAATATGAGGACGTAAAGGTAAAGGAATGTCTGCAGGGTCGGCATGGTTTTGAATCTCACGAGGAGTGCCTGTGGGTGCTGGTACCCCCTACTGATGTAGACATATTCGTACGTGGCAAGATTTGGGTCATAACGAGGGTGGGGGACACGTCAGATGTGCGTAAGGTGGAGGAGCAACGAATCAACACATTGTCATTCGACGAGGCACAAGCGAACTATTTAGAGATCGTGAGGTCTCTGGTAGCAGACGCAATGAGAATCGAGGAATGGGTGTCGCAAAAGCACAGTACATCGACGCTACCATGGATTGCATGGAGGAGGGTGGTGTCTTTAACACATGGTATGACAAATGGTTCGACGCAGCAGCAAACGTGCTACAGGATGATGGGTCGAAAAAAATGTGCCGCCTGAAACAAACATGTACGCCTAAAGGAGCAGACCGAAAAAGGGTGACTACTATCACTAATGTGATGATTTTGAATAATGCAGTCGGTCTGAAGGTGGCTCGTGGGACCCAATCCAATACACAAGGCGTGTGGCCTTCTAAAACGCCGATTGACAGTCTTCCTCTACAACTTCTCGCCATGTCGCCAGACCTCATATCAGACTTGAGCAAACAGCCTCACAGAAACTTCCCAACGTCAGTTGTAGGGTGACCTGCGATAAGAAACAAGTCACTCTGAAGTGTGATGAAAAGAATCAAAAATTCCCAAGAACACAATCAATTTGACGAGTAAAACAATGTCAAAAACTTGAATGACTCACCTGTGAGGTATCGTGTGAATCCACAAGGTGACAAGGGCCCGTCATCAACCTGTTTTGGAATCCAGTGACACGGTACATATGGAACATTGAGAGTGCAGGTCTGTGAGTAGGTCACGCAAATTAAAATATCAGCATAGTAGGGAGATTTGAAATTAACATGTAAATGGAATCACGTGGATTGGTTCAAAGTTTGCAATGTTAACACTATGTTATGTGCCTGTGCATCTACGTGGGACAGAAACCCTGTACTGTGGGTTGTGATGTGGGTTTTTTTAAGCGATATTTTATGATGATTCTGTGTCAACACTGTCTTCTTCATTCAAAATTAAGCGATATGTAAATGAGATATGAAATGTATAGATATGTACTTATAAAATTGAATTAGATATATATTTATTTGAAAAACATATGTATGTCATTTAATTTTCAATAGATGTTTATATGTTGTATAATGTTTTGACATGTAATAATATGTTGTTTAAGATTACACGACATGACTCTACAAGCGTAATTTGTAGATGACTTATATTTTGTGAGCTTTGTTTGTATTACGACTTTAGCCACGATACTCCTCCCCTGACGCAGGTGTGCGTACATGACGTTTTTTTTCCCACAATGTGTATAATGCTGACTAGAGTCCTACTGTCGTGCTCTTGTCTTGCCTAAAGTTGCTGTGATTCATATTACCTGCGTGACATATTACAGTGAAGCTTAGACTTATTCTTGAAACGGTCTAGATTGCACTTTGGGTTAATATACATTGTTCACTTCACATGCATTCCTGACAAATGACTGTCGTGGCCGGCTGTTGGTTAGTTCGTATATTTGCCTTCTGCGTACCTCAGCAGGCGGGGGGGGGGTGGAGAGGCGGCTGGCAACTCGCCGGTCAGGTACCGGCCGCTCACGTCAGGTACCGCCTGAGTCGGCATTGGATTGACACGGTACGTGCACTTGACACAAGTTGGGTATATTACCTAAGACATCAGGAGCGTCATCGATGTCTGGTGTCAAAACCCTGGCAACAGCCTTGACCCTGTCAATCTCCTGTTGCTTTGCTTTGGGTTTTGTAGCCCCCTAGTGCATTTGTGTTGTAACAGATGCAAAGCCCTAGAATCCTAAAGATCTTATCATGCCTTCGAAAAGCTAGAAAACGATTCTAGTCTTTGAAAAGATAAACCTACTTCTTGGTCTGTTGCAATATTTACATGACATTTCACTAGTTTACCAAGATGAGTATCAAGTATTTTGCTATTATTTTTCGTACTTCATGGATACCCAAACAGGACCATGGTATTAGGTATATTATAATACTGGATATGTGTGTTTATGCCAACGTGAGAGTTGATGTAATGAGGCAACGGAAATGTTTTCAATTGGTGTAAAGAGTAAATCATTCAGTGTCCAATCCAAATTACTCCCCTCTGAAACATCAAGTGTTTCAAGAGTCGACTCGTAGATCTGATTATAACTCAAGTGTGCGGTACAGTAATACAATTTTCATTGAAAAGAAGAACATGTTCGATATCACACGTTGAGAGTCCCCAGCCGAGATTTGGAACCTTGAATTTATTATGCCTCGAATGGATTTTGATCAGTACCCATGCTCCTGTAGAATCTAAGAGTTTATTGAGACATGCGCGGTGGAATGGTGTGTCACAGTGTATGTGTATACCAAGGACGTCTGAATTTCAGTCCTGTACTGTATGCACGAATGATGAAAAATATGCGGATGTATGCACATACTGTTTATTTATGTGTATGGTCACAGTGTATGTTTTTCTGTCACGTCATATCGTAATATCATTATAGCTCAAGTAGTTTCAAAGTACCTTTCAAGGCAAAAGAAAGCGGAATGAAAACAACAAATTGCAAAATTCGCCTCGTCATAGCATAAAAGGAGTACAGAGTTTCCTCTCTCCGAGGCTCTTTCTCTCTCTTCCCCCCTCTGTCACAAGACATTAGGGAGGATTTGAGATATAGGGAGTCACGGGTTCCTGTAGACTCTTATCATATGGGAAACCTTTCAGTAAACTCTACAAGCATATCGTTCACAGCAGAATGTCAGTCTTTTTTTGCTGTAATGTTGTGTTGTGTTCTTCCATACCCGCTGATCGCCGATAGCCCGTATAGCACCACGGCCCTCGCCTTACTTCCGTACATTTGGTAGCATGATGAGCTTCAAGGGACAACGCAGCGGTGGCGGAACTCAGATTTCAGGAGAGTACAGAAGACAAGCATAGCTCGTAGTCATCTTGAACGGCCTGGAGGTGGACAAAAGCTGTCGGGTGGAGTACTGAAGACACGAATTTTGCTTGTATTCAAAGACACGAATTTAGCTTGTAGACCTGCTGATGATAATTGCTTTTATTACCTAAGAAAGTAGTCTAGTACCATCCTTGAAGAGTCTATCTGCTCAAATCCATCTGGATTTGATGTCTTGGTGTTGTTCACATCTTCTTGTTTTCTTTTTTGCTAAAAAAAGCACATGTTAACAGAAAACAAAAAGGCGCTTAGTCCAGACTTCTACCTGTAGCCCAGCATATATATATACATGTGTACTTCGTACACTGTATGATGGCATATGTGTATGCTATCGCTATAGTACATCTGGATCTCTTCCAAGCTCTCCATGTGTCTTGTCCTGACACCTGGGCTCACATCCACGTAACCCACATGCAGTGTGTGTGTGTATGCGTACACACGCACACACAACACATACACATCAACCCCCTGTGCAAAATGTAGAGACACTCCCTTCTCCCAGACGAATCCCTCTAGCTGGAAACAAGAGCCAACCATAGACCAGCTGGAAACCCCCGCTTCGATCCCTCTTTTACATTTGTGTGTAATGGTGTTTAAAACACCTGTGAATAGCACAAAAAACACCTTTTGAGCATACATATGTGAAAAGAAGATGACCACCACAAAATAAATCCAAACAAGGACTGCAATGACAAGCACGACGACAACGGCGCGCAGAAACTGTACAGAAACCGATGCATACGTAGATGGTCTTGCACTTCCCCCCTCTGTTCGGCAGCGAGCGGGCACGTCAAGCTTCTTTCAATTCTCCACCCCACAACATCCTTCCCTCCTCCCCAACCCAGGTCTTCCAAATAGAAAATCTGTTATACTCTCTCCTGTCGCTTTGCTTTAGGTGTTGCAGCCCTCTAATGCAGTGGGATTGTAACAGATTCACTTTGACTATAGTCCTAAAATCCACAGATAGCATGACCCGAGCTCCATGTAGCCCATGTTGGCCCCGTGCGCAGCTGTAGAGAGGCAGGAGGAATGCAGGCATGCATTACGAGCACTGAGCAACGTTGCTTGGCAATGTCAGTGTCAACCCAGTTTTGGGCATAGAAAGTCACCAGCAGTGATCAGATTTGCGCGCGCCTGCAAATTGGAGTAAGGAGAGCGAGCAGCCGGCAGCGGCCAAGAATCTTGACCACCACCCTGCACGCATCCTACAAGTAACAGAGGACGACGTCAGAGATCAATAACGGCGGCCGGGCTGGTCAACAGATGCACCAAAAGCTGTTCCAGGAGGGTATTCAAAAGCGGCGCCTGATCACAGAGGGCCTGATAGCACACCTTGGGGCTGAATACTACTACTGCATCTACATTGACGACATTTTGACTCGGAGACAAAATACACACAATCTTGGCTGCGACGTTGAGCTGCACACACAGAACGGCTTTGGGCTGATGCCAGTGCACTCAAGAACCAACGAGCAAGGACACGGCAGGTCAAGGGCTGATGAGGAAGGACGAGACGAACGGTCAAGGAACGAACAAGGACAAGATTAGCAGCCCAGGATTTGCACATCAAGGCCGAGACAAGTGATCAGGGGCTAACGAGTAGTCCAAGACCGGCGCGTCAAGGACGAGACGAGCGGTCAGAGTCTGGCGAGTAGTCCACGTTCGTATTATATCAGAGTATATATATTAGAGACCGACTTTTAGGGAGCTGTAGCCACAGCAAATTAGATTTCAGGAGAGTGTTCACGACAAGCATTAGCTCGTAGTTGTCTTGACTTGCCTGGGGGTGGACCAAATCTGTCGGGTGGAGTACTGAAAACAAGCATCATCTTGTAGTCGTCTTGACCCTGCCGGGACAATCACCAGCACTGAGCAGTAATCTGTTGGGTTGCACAGTTGCACAAAGGAAATCGACAGCGAGAGTGTTTCAACATATGTACAATCAATGCTCTAAATTTGACTTTGTGTGTATTTCATTTATGTCACGAAATGAATTTATCAGGGGGGGGGTCCCCTTTCACTCCGTGCGGAACAGTGTTGTATGGTGCGCGAATATTTTGCGAGTGCCCTGCCTGTGCATCTGCGCGGATTTAATATGAGCACGAGCGCATAGAGCTTCCAGCAAAGCTACTAGATTATTTCTTACGAAGTAATAAAAGCAACATCAATCAAAGTGTCAACGAGACACAACGGAGAATATGAGTTACAGGGAGTCACGGGTTCCTGTAGACTCATATTGTCAGGAACCCCTTTCTGCGAACTGTACGAGGTATAATTATATCATTCACAGTAAAGAGTCAGTCTTGTTTTCCTGTAATATTGTGTCGTGCTTTCCAGTTTCCGCTGATCACCGACTCGGATAACCTTTATAGCACCACTGGACTTGCCTTACTTCGTTACACCCCACTTCCCCCCTTTTTCTCTCTCTCTCTCTCTCCCAGTATTCATAAATGCAACCCCTTGATGAGATCGGTGGTATCTGATTAATGGCCGGACAATCATCCATCAGAGTGTGGTACTAGAATGTCTACAGTTTTATATATACATTTTTACTAGAATATCCTGAGGTCTGCGTACAATGCGTGCGGATTGGATCTGAGAGTGAGGACAAAATATTCGCAAAAACACCAATATCCCCGCGAGGTTACATTTATAAGAAGGACAAGCGAGATGCAATTGGCACACAAGAGCGCAATCAAACCCATATGGAATCAGAAAACGCTACTTGTGTGTCACACACACGTTGAGTGGAATCACAGGCTTTTTAACATTCGGAACTGAAACCACGTTCCGAAGGGTGACTTTTTAAGTTTTGGGGTTGGATTATACATCCCTGAGCTTTTGGCGAGCTGGAGTTCAGCGAAATGCTTTCATGAATCTTTGAGTGCCTCAGCGGGTAGATAGGGGCAGAGACAACGCAGGTTTCAATGCATCCGTGCAGCTAATTTGTCATTTTTGGGTTAGAACTGTGTCAGCTGCCACTATTGTGCTTCTCAAAGATTTGCTCCTTTTTAAAAATGGCACTCCAATCGATAGCAGGCGGCTCGCGATTTTTGTTTGGCCTAATGACTGCGTCAGACATTCTTTGCTTCTATTAGATTGAAGTTTCGCTTAGGTCCACCTTGTCCATCTTTTGTGCAGTTTGTGTTTGAGTGCATTGCTGCTGACAAACACTTCATGATCGCTCCAGTCTTCAAGGGTTGCGAGCAAATTCTGCAGCTATGCTCCACACCATCAGAGAGAGTACGCAAGAGACTGAGGCAAATCATTATGTCCAGAGCCAACGCACTTTTTGTCATACTCTCAAGCTGAGTTCATGCGTGGTGGCCCCAAAACTTTTACATGCACGCAAGCATGATCGTTCATGAGAGTCAGCGATGTCGACGAAGTCAGTAGATCGAACATATACAAAGAGCAGCTAGCGTTGCTGGGTAGTCTTTTTTTATGGCACCATTTGATAGTCTCGATAGTCTTGTATTGAATCCCTTTGGAACTTGGACATGGTTGCAGTTGCAGTGCCTGTTATGTCCAACATGGCGTAGTTGTTTACATAAATATGAGGGGGAAGCTGTCTGCACGTTGCGCTAGGATTGGTGGATCTCGAGTTGGTCGAGCGCGTGTCGTTGGTGAAGCGCAGTTTGCTGCGCAATAAAGACCTGCTCACACATAAGAGCCATGTTGTTGCTGCCATCTTGGCACACTTTGCAAGCGGCTCCAGTTTGAAGTCTGAGTCCGGTCTCCACAAGGGTAAGAGCATGTCGGGCTCACCTGCAACGAATCTCCTGCTGATTGAAGGAGAGAGACTGCTGATTGATAGAAAGGGACTGCTGAATAATTGATTGTTTTTGTTTTTGTTCATTCAAAGTGCCACACTGCTAACCTGGTAAGGCCGCTTCTTGCAGCTCCAAGCTTTTATTCAGCTCAACTGTGGCCATCTTTCCTGAAATCAGCTTCTTGAGGGCATCACCTATGATGAGCAACTTGGTGTGCGCGCAATGTCAAGGTGCTTGGATTCTCCATTCTTGATTATTTTATTCTGTGCACATGTCTTTCGCTCAAACATGTCAAATGTCGTATACCATTGACTATTTGAGTGAGGGGGGGTATCAGAGTCATTCTGTGACTCTGACATGTGTAGACCGTGACTCGTATCAGTCACACTTGGGGTTGACTACTCTTTAGTCAACTGAGAAATATTTGAGGGTTTGCCCCTTAGTTATTTCCCACGCCTTCTTTAGAACAAAGATAGAAACAATGGGACGTCAAGGATCATGGAGTCGTAGACGTCAAGATCAAGTGTCGGAGGACCCTGCGCGAAGCGTGGCACAAGAGCCTGAAGCGTGGGGATATCAATTGTGATTGGGATCGTTTCTGTTTTCTAATAGAGGTCTGCGGTGTTAGCGTATTGCTGCACTTGCGTCAGGGCCAGTTTGATGTTGTCTACAATCATAGTAATTCTGACGCACTGTCTACTAACGAATTTTTGCAACAGGCACATTGCTTCAACCGCAGGCCCCAACCACGGAAAGAATTCCGTTTCCGAGGCAGATGAGCAAACCTAATGGTGGTCACCGAGGGAGATAGAGAGGCGTTCGGCAACCGCGTGCAATTGTGTGCTGTCGTGTGCAACAGCAAGCTCAGATACCTGCGCATGTTGTATCATGCTGGCGTGCACCCACCTTTTGGGTTCCTGCAATGCACAAATACAAGCGAAAGAAATGTGTCGCCCCGCAGAGTGCGCGCGCACTGCACTCATTGCGAGTGATGCGCTGGCAACAGGTGTTTGGTATGCACACTTGCATAGTTTGGGAGTTTGCTTCTTTCTAGCTCGCTCTCCCTCTCTTCCTCCCTCTCCTGGGCACCATGCGCGCGCGCACTGGGCTGATTGCGAGCAATGTGCATGCAGCCGGGGCTTAGTATACGCACTTGCATACGTTGGTTGTTTGCTGGCACCGTGCGCCCATCTGTGGTTTCCTGAATTCTGTATCAATCCAGCGGAACATTTTGAGGTGCGTCTCTGCACTGTCGTGTGCGAGCGCTTTGCTAATTGATAAAAATACAATTGAGCGATGTGCCTGCTGCAAGTCACTTGCTAATCTGAGACACCACAGGCACGCTTCCCCGACAGCTGTCTGTTACCCAGAAAGTGTTTCGTTTTCCGACAGATGAACACGTGTGATGGTGTTGAATGTGGATGGGTAAGGAGAGGTGTGCGGTTACTGCGTGCCACTGGGTACCAATGTGTGCAGCACGTGTCACATGGTACTCTCTGTCCCTTTCTTTTTCTTGCGTACTCTGTTTCTGACGTTTCAATCTCAATTTCCTTCGCTCTCTCTCTTGGTAGTTCTTTGTCTCTTTCTTTCTTTCTCCCTCTCTCTCCTGCGCGCCGTGGTGGGTCTGAGACCAGCTGTCGGACCAGGCTACGGGTTGTTCGTTGAGAGATCTGTCAGTCCAATCGACAACTCCGCACGACCACACGCGGCCGCTCCCATCCCGTGTACGCAACACCAGCTCAGAATCAAACTGAGAACCGACTTGTGTCGGTCCTCCCTTTTACTCACAAAACAAACTGTACCAAACTGGTCTCCAACCTAAACCTCTTCTCTAAGCGTGTTCCCCGCCTTTGCATGGTCACATTTGCTCACACTTACAGTTCCCTGCTATCTACAGCAACCGTTGTGGACACCGTATGTATGCCTACCCGACTATTCTCTTCTAGCGACCCTGCTGACTACGCAACCCTGTGCGCAAACATTCCTACACTATTACTTCCATGTGAAACTATCACAGATTTAATTTTCTGTGACTGCACCTTGCCCCTAGGCTTGACCATCACGATGCGGCCGCTGACGGACGCGACCAATGCCGGGGATGTACCTGTACGCACCAATATTTTCACCACCGACACAGACCTGGGAACCACAGATGCACGTTTTGGCGCTGACGCTCTTGGTTTGAAATTGGAGGTGTTCTGCTCAAAAGCCCACACCAAGGCAGGAACATCCTGCATGAGTGATTCCCAAGATAACCAACCGTTTTGCGACTGGTCGTACCCTTGCCATTCCACCCAGAGTTCGCACACCTTCTTGTAGGTACAAGCATTACAGATGCGCTTAATCTCATAGTGCATCACTCCATCATGCCCAAAAAGGGGTTCTGGTGCGGTATCAGCTTCATCCAGTTCGGCATCCCTTACCTCGAAGAATTTCAACAGTGACATATTAATACGGTTGTGTATTTTTCCAAACGATGGTGCCAGGAGGCAAATCCAAAATAGCCTGAGCGACACGCACCTCCAACACTTTAAAAGCCTGAACTGAACCACCGAACCGTCAATTTGTAGGGGACATCATTGGGTGTGTGTTTGGAATCCATCCACACCAAGTCGCCCACCTTAATACATGCCAGGGTCACTCGTTTTGCCAACATCTGTCCCGGGCCCAAGCAAACCTGAGCGGCTGCCATGTGATCCGCGGCAGCCTGATGTCTGTGTAGTACCTTCCGGGCCATGTCCTTAGCATGGTCAAAGTCCTGACAGAATTTGCATGTCTTCATATCCACTGTCAGAGGTCTATCATCTGTGACCCCCAATGTCAATGGTGTGCGTGCCGTGAAACCGTGCGCGAACTCAAATAAGCTCATGCGAGTTGCTGTACTAATGTGGTTGTTGAGTCCAAATGTAATATGAAGAAGGGCTCGATTCCGTTCGTCGTATTGAACCACCGTTGTCACTGCTGCTCGCAGCGCTTCTAAAACCTGACGATTGGCTCATTCGGCGGGATCGGCATGGGGATGATAGCTAGATGTAAGACGAAGTTTGGTGCCGCAAATGTGGCACAAGGATTTCCACAGCGAACTCACAAAACGCACTTCATTGCCCATGGTCAAATTTTGTGGCAATCCAAATCGACAACAAATCTCTATAAAAGTCAATTTAGCCAGATCCTCGGCTGATGTATGTTTGTGTGCTGCCGCTGCTGCTACGATTGTTTTGGATGTACGGTCCACCCATGTCACGATCCACTCGTTGCCATCCTTGGATCGTGGCATTGGTCCAATCAAGTCCTGTAGAGGGCCGTAAAGGATTTTCGGTGATTCATCCGTCACCATAGCTCAGTGGTGGAGAGCGCGGCACTTAAGAAATTTAGTAATCCGTAGGGTCCCCGGTTCGATTCCGGCCGAAAACACGTCACCTCAGATTCACATGGATTTGAGCACATAGACCCTCGATCAAGGGTTCTAAACAATTGTTTCCAGTAATA
>Ga0209491_10005976_pt1 | contig 17323 bp, 15 predicted proteins | sample BON02_FD_187213 | JGI IMG/M metagenome (GOLD analysis project Ga0209491, IMG submission 187213) | Freshwater microbial communities from Lake Bonney liftoff mats and glacier meltwater in Antarctica - BON-02 (SPAdes) (version 2) | ecosystem: Environmental > Aquatic > Freshwater > Ice > Glacier...
CCGTCTTTTGAAACTATTTTGCTATTACAGTAAAAGCACTTTTTTTATTCATGACCTTTCATTTTGCGCAAAGGTAATCACAATAGGCATTACAAAGGAAGTAAACACCACAAATGTCTATTAACCCAAAAATTAACTTTTATTACAGCTTATTGAATAACAAAAATGGCTGAAATATTTACATCGCATTAAGTTTTTTTAATAAAACAAGTTTTCAAGACCAAATTCAGTTTATAAGCCCAGCTTATCTAATTTTCTAAGTGTTAAAACATAAAACTATGTGGTTTCAAAAACGAAACCTTTTTCTAAATCATTTTCTATGTAATCAATCTGCATGCCTACTAAATACATTAAATGTCCTTTTTCTATAACAAAATCAATGTCTTTTTCGCGATACACAATGTCTTTATCTGTTTTTTCATCCAAGGCAATGAAATTGACTGCACCTGCGCAACCACCCCCACCTTTGATCCCTATTCGAACAAAAGGCACTGATGATGAATTGTGCACTTTTTTTACCTTATTTAATTGCAAAATTGCTTTTGAAGATATGCTAATTGGTAAATTATCCATTGGGTAAAAAATAAACAAGATTGATTATAAATTGTTTAGCTCAATTTTTTTTTAATTATCCATAAAAAGATTAAAAACGCCCATTTTTAAATTTAAAGAAATATCCAATTACTAAAAAATCACGTCCTGTTTCATCATTTATCTTATAATCAAATTGATACAAATAGCCTATTTGTATTTTATGGGATTGATTGATAGTGCTGTTAATCGCCAATATTATTCTATTCCGCTCAAAATAAGGCTCCCGATTGGTTAAAAATAGTTAATTGTTAAGGCTAATTTCATTGTTGTTTTTTGGAATAACAAAATCACCTCCTTCGCTATAGGTTTGATAGCTTCCGGCAGCAAGGGTGAAAATGCTTTTTTGATAAAATTTATAATTTACACCTTCCTTATATTCATAGTAATGAAAATGGTTGTAAAATTTAAGTGACCGAAGTTGGGTTTCGGCAAAAAAACTCACCTTTTTATTCACTTCATATTTGATGTTTAAAATATTCCAGCTGCCCAAGTCGATATTTCTAGAATAGCATATATCACTACAAATTAGAAATAGTAAAAAAAATATCTTTTTAAAGTTTAATACCATTTCAAAAGTCGAAAAACAAGGAATAAATATTTGCAAATAAATCTAAATTAACTACCAATAGCTTTGAAATAGTTTTGAGTTCCTTCGTTTTAATCATTTGGTAATTAAAAAAAATATGAAAACAAAAATATGACTTAAATTTGCACCTTAATTAAAGAAAACCAATGGAAAGTCTAAACAGTCTCTTAGAAATTTTAAAATATATTTTGCCGAGTATAATTGTATTTTTTACGGCATATATTCTTGTAGGTAAGTTTTTGCAAGATAAACTTAGCAGCGAGCTGCGTGCATTAAAACAACAACCCCTATCAATCATTAATCCACTAAAACTGCAAGCTTACGAGCGATTAATGATATTCATTGAAAGATTGAGCCCACAGCAATTAATAGAAAATAGTGAACCAAGGGCAATGAATGTGCTTCAGCTAAAACATCACTTTGTTGCTAGTATTAATGCAGAATACAACCATAATGTAAGTCAGCAAATATATGTCTCACCTCAATTATGGACAATTATAAAAGTGGTTAAAGAACAAACTATAGATTTAGTAAATACAAGTGCAGAAGGTATAGCACCAGAAAAATCAGGGGTTGAACTATGCAAGGTAATAGTAAACAGACTGCTAGACAACCAGCAACAACCAAATCAAAAAGCTATCGAATTTTTAAAGGCAGAGGTTCAAATTTATTTTGCATAAAAAAATATGAAAAAAAAATATAGCACAAGCAGCAATATTGAAATAAAAAAAATATATACTTCTGCAAAAAAAAGTATCAGTTTAGCTGGAGAATTTCCTTTTACACGCGGCATCTATCCAGAAATGTATAGAGAGCGTTTATGGACAATGAGGCAATATGCAGGATTTAGTACCGCAGAAGAATCAAACGAGCGATACCACTATTTACTAAAGCAAGGCACAAGTGGTTTGTCTGTAGCTTTTGATTTGCCAACACAAATAGGCTATGATAGTAATCATGAATTAGCAGATGGCGAAGTAGGCAAAGTGGGAGTAGCTATAGATAGCATAGAGGATATGGAATTATTATTTAAAGGCATTTCTTTAGAACAAATAAGTACATCCATGACAATAAATGCAACAGCATCTACCCTTTTAGCCCTATATATCGCAGTTGCAAAAAAACAAGGAGCAGATATTAAAAAAATATCTGGTACAATACAAAATGATATTCTAAAAGAATATGCTGCTAGAGGCACCTATATTTACCCACCAAAGCCAAGCATGAAAATAATTACCGATATTTTTGAATATTGCAGCATAGAGGTGCCCAAATGGAATACCATTTCTATTAGCGGCTACCATATAAGAGAAGCGGGTGCCAATGCTGCCCAAGAGCTAGCCTTTACGCTTTCAAATGGCAAAGCTTATGTAAAAGCAGCACTGGCAAAAGGCTTAGATATAAACATATTTGGAAAAAGATTGTCTTTCTTTTTTAATGCTCACAATGACTTTTTTGAAGAAATAGCAAAATTCAGAGCAGCAAGAACGCTTTGGGCAAATATGATGAAGGAAATGGGAGCTACAGACCCAAATGCTATGATGCTTAGATTCCATGCACAAACAGGAGGCTCAACACTTACTGCACAGCAACCACATAATAATATCACTCGAGTAACCATGCAAGCATTATCTGCTGTGCTTGGAGGCACACAATCTCTGCACACAAATGGTTTTGATGAAGCACTTTCTTTACCTTCAGAAGAAGCTGCAAGAATAGCCTTAAGAACTCAACAAATTATAGGCTATGAAAGTGGTGTAACAAAAACAGTAGACCCAATGGCAGGTTCATATTACGTTGAAAATCTAACAGAAGAGATTAGTCAGGCTGCCATGGTTTACATAAATAGTATTGATGCTATGGGTGGCGCAGTGCAGGCTGTAGAGGATGGATACATTCAAAATGAAATTGCAAAGTCAAGTTATTTATTTCAACAAAAATTAGAAAATAAAGAAGAGATTGTGGTAGGGCTAAATTCATTTATCAACAATGACGATGCTAAAATAAATTTATTAACAATAAGTAATGATATCAGAATTAAACAAACTGAAAAAATTGAGCGATTAAAATCTAATAGAAATCAAAAAATAACAGATGAAAATCTATTGCAATTGGCTAATAACGCTAAAGAAGATAAAAACTTAATGCCTTGTATTATTTCTTGTGTAGAAAGCTTTGCCACACTTGGCGAAATAGCAGACACCTTAAGAGAAATTTATGGTGAGCACAATGGTTAAACATGAATATACGATAATAATATACAGACATTGTTTGCATTGCATATAAACGGCTAATGCAGGTTATTCTATTGTTAAAAATATATTAAAAACAACTAAAAAAAATTTTTTTGATAACAATTTTAAGTTCACTTTCGTGGGGTCGAATAAGCAATGTAAATAAATTGTTAATTAGGCACAAAACTTTTTACTTATTAAAAAAAAACTATTAGAAACTAAATGAACGAAATACTAACCTGCGAATCTGTTTGGCGCAACTGCCTTAAAATTATTAGAGATAACATAAGCCCTCAAAGTTTCAAGACTTGGTTTGATCCTATAAAACCTTTGAAACTTGAAGGAAAATCGCTGACAATACAGGTTCCAAGTCAGTTTTTCTTTGAATGGTTAGAAGAGCATTATGTAACATTGCTTCAAAAAGCTTTAAAACAAGAACTAGGCATTGGTTCTAAATTAGAATACAATATCATTGTAGAAAATGGAGCTATTGGTGGCAATTCATACACCATTAATTTGCCCACTGCCCAAAACAGAAAAGAGCGTAATAATGAAATATCCATGCCTCTTGAACTTTCTACCACAATTAGAAATCCATTTATTATTCCGGGGCTCAAAAAAATTAACGTAGATTCTCAACTCAATAACAAATATACTTTTGAAAATTTTATAGAAGGCGACTGCAATAGACTTGCCCGCTCTGCTGGCTTTGCTGTGGCAAATAATCCTGCTGGAACTTCTTTTAATCCATTAATGATATTTGGTGGAGTAGGATTAGGCAAAACACACTTAGTACATGCCATTGGCAATCAAATAAAGCAAGCCCATAAATCAAAAGCGGTATTATATGTTTCTTCAGAAAAGTTTATGAACCAATATATAGACAGTTTAAAAAGTGGAAACAATAATGATTTTATAAATTTTTATCAATACCTTGATGTATTAATTATAGAAGACGTACAATTTTTTTCTAAAAAAGAAAAAACACAAGAAATATTTTTTCAAATATTTAACCACCTTCATCAAAAAGGCAAACAACTTATATTAACCTGCGACAGGGCACCCAGAGAGTTAAAAGATTTGGATGAACGCTTATTATCTAGATTCAAATGGGGCTTGAGTGCAGACTTAACTGTGCCAGATTTTGAAACAAGGATAGCAATATTAGAAAACATGATGTATGCAGATGGCATTACCATGCCTAGAGATGTGGTAGAATACGTAGCCCACAATATCGATAATAATGTGCGAGAGTTAGAAGGAGCACTTATATCACTTTTGGCTCAAAGTTCACTTAATAGAAAAGAAATAGACTTAGATTTAGCTAAACAAATGCTAAAAAATCTGATTAAAAATGCCAATAGAGAAGTAAGCATTGATTATATTCAAAAATTGGTTTGCGATTATTTTAATATTGGCATAGATGCTGTTAAATCAAAAACACGCAAAAGAGAAATTGTTCAGGCAAGACAAATTGCGATGTATTTTTCTAAAGACTTGACGAAAGCAAGTTTAAAAAATATAGGTTCACATTTTGGAAATAGAGATCACTCTACTGTGATTCATGCATGTCAAACAGTAAATGATTTGATAGAAACTGACAAAAAGTTTAAGTATGATGTAGAGGAGTTGGCAAAAAGAATAAAAATAAATACCTTCTAAAATTAGATTTCGGGTTTTATTTTGCTCAACCTCCACACATCTGATTCCAAATTATTGCCACTTACTATCCATAATGATCCTTTAAAATCATAAATGGAACTAGCATGTCTAGATTGCCAAGGAATGTTATTTAATTCTTGCCAAAATTTCCCATCAGCCGAATACCACATATCATTTCTATTCCATGCCTCATTAAATTGACCATTTGCCCCACCAATAATCCAAATTTTTTTATCCCAAGAAATTACATTTTGATAACATCTTTGCTCCCAAGGGGCCTGTAATAATTCACATTTCCAATCTGCACCATTTTTGGTACTCCACACATCGTTGTAATAATTTTTTACTACGCCTTTTTCATTGCTATATGTTGCACCTCCTAGTATCCATAATTTTTTATTTAATGCTGCTTGACCTATGATCATTCCTCTAGGCAGCCAATGAGTATTGCCAGCTATATGATGCTGCCAATCTTTGCCATTTTCGCTAGACCAGGCATCAGCAAAATACTGTTGTTTATGATCTTCTACACTATCCATAGTTTGTCCACCAAAAACCCATATTTTATTATTAAAAACTACTACTTGGCTCGCTGCCCTAGGATACCAAGGAGCCTGCTGCAATATTCTTTCCCAATTAACACCATCTTCAGAATTCCATATATCGTTTTGGTATTTTTGCTGGTTTGCATCGCCTCCTATAATCCACATTCTATTCTTAAAAACAACAAAACCTGCACCATGTCTTCCTTCCCAATCATTTAAAGAATCAAAATTATCTTTTCCAAACGTATTTGCTTTTATCAAAATCCAGTTTAAACCATCTCCGCTTTTCCAAACCTCATTATTACAAGCTTTAGGAAAATTAATTTTATCAGAAGGATTCCAACCACCTAATAGCCACATTGCATCTTTATAAACCAATGCACCCGCTCCATCTCTTGCACTAAAAGCAGCATTGCAGGTTACTTTAATCCATTCATAACCAAGATGATCGTATCTTACATTGCTTATTGCAGAATCACAAAAATTAACTGTTTTTGCAGATTTGTTAGCAATTTTTTTTTCAATATCACCTTTAATTAAACTTGGCACATTATAGGTAGCCAAAAGCAGGAGTAAGACAGTGATTATAAGCCCTAACAGAACTATAAAGATATTTTTCTTCATAAATAAAATTGATATATAAATATTTTTTACAAATATAATGACAATGAAGAATTAAGTTTCAAAAAAATATTTCTTTTCTTTTCTTAATAAATGAAATAAAATATTTCAAATTCTTCTAAAAGTGTAATGATTGAAATTTGGTAAAAAATGTAAAAAAAAGCCCCAATCTCAAAAGAAATTGGGGCTTTTTAATATTAGGATAGGATATTATTTTGTTAGCGTTACTTTAACAGTTGAAGTTTGATTTCCAGAGGTAAGTTTTACTAAATATAAACCAGCAGGATGGGCATCAAAATTATAACTAAATGTCCCATTTAATTCAGTAGCAGCAACATCGGCAATTTTGGCTCCTAAAGCATTGTATATTTCAATTACTAAGGGAGCTGTGTTGTTATTAACTTCAATATTTACAATTCCGTTAGCAGGATTAGGATAAACATTTACATCTGCGTTAATATTAATGGCATCTGCACTTAATGTTTTATCAGTAGTTTTAGTAATTCTGCACTCACATCCATTTTTTGTCGCAATCATAGTGATGCTAACAGGTGTGCTATTGATTGGAAAAACTACATTTGATACACCAGCAGCTACAGAAATATTTGACCCTCCAACACTATAAATCCATTTGAAAGATGTACCCGCCAATGATCCACCTTTTGGTGTTAATGTATGTACACCTAAACCTTTGGCATAATCTTTTATATAATCAAAATCACAAGCTTGTGGAGATTCTCTAATTTCTATTGGAATAATTTTAGTAGAGCTACAACCGCCTAATATACTTGCAATAAGTGTTACATTTCTTTGTCCAACAGCATTATAGGTATGAATTGGTGCCCCGTCAGCAGAAACATTTGCATCGCCAAAATTCCAATTATAAGAAATTTCACCTGTTGGCGAAGTTGTTTTGTTAGTAAACACCGCTTGTTGTCCTTGACAAACGTCTGCAACAGAAAAGTCAGCAATTGGTTGAATTAATACATTCAGATTTTTGGAAATTATATCAGTACATCCATTGCTAGAGGTTACAGATAAAGTAACAGATTGATTTCCTAAGTCTGACCAGATATGGCTTCTTGTAGCATTATTATTTATGTCAGTTACATTTTCTATTGTCCAAGTGCTTGTTGGAATGCCATTTGGAGTAATGGAGTTATTTGTAAACAAAGTAGGAGTTTGGCCACAAGCCTGATCTGCTGTGAAGCTAGCTTTTGGCGCAGCCTTAATATTAACAACAATAGGTGTATTTAATGAGTCTGCACAACCAAATTCTGAAACTGCTGTTAAACGAACATTTTTAGTTCCTGCAGTTGAGAACTTATGCAAAGGATTTGGTTCTGTTGAAATCGCATTAGGTTCATCAAAATTCCATAAATAACCCATATTTCCGCTAGTTATAGTTGAACTATTGCTAAATCCAAAATCATCATTATCACAAGCACCTGACGCCAAAGTGCCGTTTGCAATAGGTTTAGCAAACTGATATACATTTTTGGTTTTTGAACCAGCACAGCCATTTTTCTCTGCTCTAAGTGTTACTGCATAACCACCTGGCAGTGTATAAAATTTACTTACGTTGGTGGTAACTTGATTAGGAGACCCATCACCCAATGTCCAAATATAAGTTGCATCTGCTGGATTTGTTGTGTTTGTTAATGCCACTGGTATTCCTTCGCAGGCATTTACTCTGCTAAAATCAACAAGCGGTATAGCAGTAACTGTAAGTATTTTAGCAAGAGTATCTACATAACCATATGGCGATGTAATACAACTAAATTTAACCGTGTAATTGCCGCTTCCTGGAAAAGTAAATACTGGATTTGTGCTAGTGGCAGAATCTTCAATATTACCTGTTCCAAAATCCCACTTGTAAAGTATATTTCCAGTGCTTACTGTTGAAAAATTATCGAATAATACTCCAGATCCTTCGCAAATAGTAGTAGGAAAGTCAAAATTTGGATTACAACGTGGAGCAACAAAAATTCTTTTTCTAATTGTGGTATCACATCCTGTAAAGGGGTCTGTAAAGACCACATTAAGGATAACAAAAGAGTCTATTGCAGAAGAAGGGGGATTAAAAGAAACTTGAGCATTTGTAGCACCTGATGGTACAGTTACAGAACTTCCTGTTACTATAATTCCTGCGTTTTCTGTTCTAACATTAGATGTTATATTCCATCTGTTTGCGGGTGCTGTTCCATATTGTGCATTTGTTAAACCTATAGGAGGTGTAAATGAGTATACAAGAGGCTGTGTTGGAACTGTTACATCAAAACCTCCAAAATTATGGATGCCTTGTGTGCCAATAAATGAAAGATTAGATCCAGTAGGTGTTCTTATTACTGTAAATGTTCTTGTTAATCTGCTATTAGCAGGATTATCATCTACTACTCCTACTCCTGCTGAAATACTGTTTAATCCAGGACTGTTAAATCTTGGAACAGATACAAAAGTATATACTATTGTAGAATTTGCAGCAATAGGCCCAGCAATATTTTCTACCACCGGAGTAGATGTGTTAATTTGATACGAAACGGGCACATTTCTGATTGGAAAATTATTCTCATTTCTCACAGTTATTGTAACGGGCTCTGTATAATTTCCGCAAACAGAAGTACCATTAGCAGAATAAGTAAACACAGTTGTACTTGCATCTATTCTTACTTCAAAAGCGCCCATGTCTGGCGAAGCTACTGTTCTAGCGCTATCATTAATATCTTGAGTATAGCCTAAATTTGTACCTCCATTGTTGATAGGAAATGAAATAGGTCTTAAATCTCCTGTTGCCAAATTTACAAATGTTGGGTTGAGTCCAAAGCTACTATTTCCTCTACCCAATGCTCTCCAAGCAGTCAATGTTGAAATATTTGTATTGCCATCATACCCGTAATAATCGCCAGAAGCTTGTGCGCCTGTTCCATTTCTGTTTACAAAAACATCATTGTAATCAAAAGTACCTGTACCCCAGTTTAAATCATAGATGCCGTATCGTGCTAGCGTTGTAGAAGAACTGGTTCTTGTAATGCTGATTATATTATTGCTAAATTCTGTTAATCCACCATCATTATAATTTTGGATGGCATAAACATTTGGATTAGATACGTCAGTATTATCGTCATAAGAGAATGTGTTGTGCACCGAAACGAAATCACCTGCTGCGCCTCCACCCCAATTATATAGATACTGTCCAGCTACCGAACTAGTTGCTCGCATATTATAAATAGCATTATTAGACACTTCCATTCTTCCACTGCCAAACTCATTTATATAAATGCCATAAGCTATTGTAGGAATTGTGCCACTGCCTGCATTATTAAAAATCCTGTTTTTGGTAATGTACATATTTCCAGAATTTCCTGCATCTTGTGCTTCATAGTAAATTGCTGCAGCGCCCCAAGATTCTTGCTCAGTAACATCAGGATTTGTTAAGGTGTTTTTGTCAATAATATTTTCTTCAGAAAAACCATACATTATACCTCTATAGAAATAATTAGATATCAAATTACCTCTTACCACATTTCCATTACACCCACTTGCAGAAGCATCTCCACAAAGAAAAATTCCATAAGCGGGACCAGTACCTGCAGATGTGCCATCGTTTTGCCCACCAATAGAATTATTCAAAATTTGATTGTCATTCCCGTTGCTTCCAAAAGAGTTTGCCCCCCAAGTTCCTGCATTCAAATTATTGTCATTTTCAGAAAACAAAATACCAGCAGAAACACTATTTGCTGAGGAAGTTTCTGTGGTAACATTCGGGCACCTGATAATACAATTTCTTATAATATTGTTATTAGAATTGTTTTTAAATTGAATGCCCCATGCCTCAGTTGTTTCTAACGAATAAAGCTCTATACTATCGAATCTAAACCAATCGGCTCCCGTTAATTTAATTGCAGCGCGCTCTGTTGAAGAACCTGTGTAATTAATAATTTCATTATTTCCTTTAAAAGTAATTGTTCTAACTGAGCTTGTTGTGCCAATGGCAGGTATAACCAATTGATCTGTATTTGCCCAAGTGTATGGCCCAGAACCAATAGCAACCCTAAATGTTGCCGCTCCTGTTACTCCTAGGCCTGTGTTGTTTGATGGCCCACCATCAGACCTACTTAAACCACTAAGATCATCGACAACAGCCATAAAAGATTGGTAAATTGTAGCACTTGCTGTAAGGTTTTGGTTAATTGTGTAGTTTCCAGAGATTTGGGCACTTAAACTTACAGTGCAAAACAAAAACAAAAGCACCATAGCACTTTTGAGATTGAAACTAAATTTTTTGACTTTTTTCATATGTTTATTTATTATATTAATTCTATAAGGGTCAATGTTAATGCCATTTGTAGCATAAGAAGAATCAAAGGATACAGATTGCGCAAATGAATTTGCACAAATGGTAAACATGGTGGCTATTGTAAAAATTTTTCTGTTCATAATAATTAAATTGATATAATCATAAGACTGCAAATTTACAAAACGCTGCCTGGATGTTTAACTTATTAATTTATTAAGAAGCAAATATTAAAGTTTTAGCCCCTTAAATTCATTAAAATAGTCTTATATTCACATTAGAAAAAAACATTTCTCTTACAACCCATTCAAAAATTCCTCTTTTCTTCTTCGGCTAACTTCCTCTTCGCTGCCATCATTCATTATTACTTGTCTGCCATCTCCTTTGATATATTTTTTCATGTGGGTAAGGTTTATCATATCGCTGTTGCGCACTCTTGCAAAGCCATATTCTTTTAGCAAAAGCTAAAAATTATAATAATCACAAATTATGCATTAGAAATGCGTAATCGCATATGTATTAAACTCAAAACGGTACGTTTTATGATTATTGCTATTGTATTGAATAATTTATTAAGAAAGGTTCACAGTCAGAACAAATTAATATTTACCTCATTTAATTATAAAACCTCAATCTCAATCTGGTCTTGTTCATTTAATTTAACATAATAAATCTTACTTTGGTATTGGCCAAGAAATTGTTCAAAGCTTGATGATTTATTTTTTTTAAGTTAATAAGCATTAAATCTTTAATGTTATAACCAATAACACTTGATGTTTTAAAATTTGCAAAAATAAAATTTGGAGTCGTATGAATTTGGAAGGCGGTATATGAATTTCTTTCTGCAAGAAAATTATTCAAACTTTTAAACGTGGTTTCATTCTCAAATTTAAAATCGCTTTTTTCAATGTTAGGATAGAATATGTTATCAGCATTCAAGTTAAAGAATTCTACAAAAAATCCTATGATGCAAAAAAATAAATTACTCACTTAAACAATTTTCAATTAAAGTTTCCATATCAGAATCTGTGGAAATGAATATTTCGCAGTCATAAATTGTAACTAAATGACCATCCAAACTACCTAAATGGGTTGAACATAAATTAGAATTAAAATTTCCACACATTGTACCATTTTTGACAGAAAAAACTAACAAGGGTCTACATTGAGAGCCAAATGTGCCACGCGTTGAAGTATGCACTCCATCACTAAATGTTATAGTTCGTACATTGCATAGAATTTTTGAAGAAGCAATTGTATCCAAAACTTCTATACTGTTAAATTTAGAGGAAATAGTTTCAGTGTTTGTTTTTTAATCATGTCATCTTTAAAAATTGTTATTCCATGGCAAGTCATAATAATTCCATTTTGGGTTGTAACATTGTATAAAACTCCATTTTTGATTATCATGTAAGGAGGTAAATTGATTTGACTGAATGAATAATTAGTTATAACAAATAAGAAACTAACTAAAACTGTTTGAATAGTATTTTTTTTCAATATACAAAACTGAAAAAAAAACTGGCTTTTCAAAATTTATCGCAAAAATAAAGTGTTTAATTATAAAAATCTGACAATGCTAACCAACGCATGCCTTTTTCGTATCTGATAAAACAGAAAGCGATGGTTATGTAATAAGTAAAAATAGTGACACCGTTTCTTGGAAAATGGCAAAAAAAGTAAATATTCCAATAATTCCTCAAATATCCACACTGACTGAGGGTAAATCTATTTTGATAGTATGGGGAAGTTTAATGGATATTTACCCTCAATTAGTGAGATATAATATCTATAAAAAAGACAATGAAAAATGGGTTTTGTTAGAAAACATGCGTTTTAGAAACAATCAATTTTTAGATACCAATGTGCAAATAGGAAAAGAATATTTTTGTAAAAAAGTGAAAGAAGGCTTAATTGCTTAAAAACTTCCGTTGCAATCTAAAAAAATTAGCATTGCCAAAATTTATAAGAAGTAATTCCTAATTTTTTCTGTAGTTTTATCTTTGCTTTGATAGATGTACTATAAATTAAAAGCAGCAATTTTCATAATAATTATTGTTTCTTAATTTAAATTATATTGATTATTATTGCCGTTTAAAGACTTTTTTAAACTAAAAATGAATTCATATCCATTAATTAATATTCGTTTATTTACTGCAGTTATCTTTTGTGCTTATACCCAAAATAATATTTGGGCCCAAAACAATGAAAAAAAATGGATGCTCAACGGTAATTTTCAAACCAACACTCAATTTTTTGACAGGGATGATGCTATTGGAGCAAATACATTGGTGTATCGCAAGCAAAAATCATCCAACGAAAGTTGGCTATTTACCAAGCTAAATTACGGTGACTGGAATTTTTCTTTAAGGTATGATTTGTTTAACAACTCGCCATTGCTAAATCCGCAGGGAGCCTATAGCAATCAAGGTTTGGCATTTTATCAAATTAGCAAAGATATAGATAATCTCAATATTACTGTTGGGCATTTTTATGACCAATTTGGCAGCGGCTCACTTTTTAGATCATACGAAGATAGAAATATTGGAATAGATTATGCAATAAGAGGTGCAAGGTTAAAATATAATTTTAATGATAAAATATATTTAAAAGCCTTTACAGGTCAGCAAAGAGGCGATATAGAAAACAGATTTGGGGTGTTTGAAGATAGAATTCAAGGCTTAAATCTAGAGGGAGATTTTAACCTACTAAAAAACAAAAAACTAAAATTTTTGCCAGGGGCATCGGTTGTAAATAAAACCCACTCCGAAAAAACGATGAACAGGGTGGCAGCAGAAATTAATTCTTATAAAAATATAGATGATCGATTTGCAAACCCAAAGTACAATACTTTTGGATTTAATGCCTATGCGACATTAAATTATGGCAATTTTACCCTCAATGGTGAGTATTGTCATAAAACCTTAGACTTAATTAGAGACCTAAGCCTTCTTTTTAGAAACAGAGGTGGAGATGTATATTATGGAACACTTTCTTATGGAGTGTCTGGAATAAATAATAAATGGCTCAAAAGTTTTGGGGCAAATATTCAGTACAAAAAAATAGATAAATTTGAGTTTAGAATAAACCCCTATGCCAGCAACCTAGATGGTTTTATAAGCTATTTACCATCAATAACTAGGGCAAATACTTATCGTTTATTGGCCCGCTACACCGCTGTGGTGCAAACTATTGGCGATGAGGCTATTCAAGGTGATGTTACCTTTGGAATTTCAGAAAACACGAACCTAAATTTCAATTATTCAAACGTGCGCAGCTTGGCCTTTAATGGAGATGCAGCTGGCAAACCGATTCAATTGTTCGAAGAATTGTATGCCCAAATAGAACATACGTTTAATAAAAAATGGAAAGGTAAATTTGGGTTACAGAAAATTTTTTATAATCAAGAACGCTATGAGTTTAAACCCGGGGCTATCAATGTAACCACCTTTACCCCCTTTACAGAACTTACATTCAAATATCAACGAAAAAAATCTTTTAGATTTGAGTTTCAATACTTGGAAACTAAGCAAGATTTAGGCAGTTTTTTAAATGCGGTGTTAGAATGGAACATTGCACCCAAATATAGTTTTTCTATCACAGATATGATAAATACCAAACCATACCGTTCCCCCGGCTCTAGCATCCCCAACAGAGTTATTCATTACCCTACAGTTTTTGCTAGTTACACGCTAAAGGCGTCTGTATTTACGCTAGCATATATAAAGCAAGTGCAAGGCGTAAACTGCACTGGTGGTATATGCAGAGTAGAGCCTGCATTTAGCGGCATTAGATTTACCATGAATAGCAATTTTTGACATTAAGATTAAAAAAGATTTCTTATATTTGAACTATTAATTGACATGATGATAAATAAAAATATTTTTATACTTCTATTAAGCACTGTATTGATATCTAATGCTTGCCAAGAAGAGCCTCCTTTTATAGATATGAGCAAGAAAAATATTTTGCTTTTAGATACCAGCTATTATATAAACCCAATACCAGCCGCACAACTAAAAAATGTATTGCTTGAAGATGTGAGTGGAGTAAAATGTTCTAATTGTCCAAAAGCTGCTGAAAAAGCAGAAGATTTGTTAAATGTGCATCAAGAAAGATTAGCAGTGCTCACGCTTATGCCCGACAAAAACTTATTGGCAGAATTTACAGATTTCGCGCCAGACTATGCCAATGTGAGTTTAAACAAAGTAAATCAACTGCTAAATTTTCTAACCCCTCCAGGCGCCATGCCAATAGGCATGATAGATAGAACAGATCATGGCAATGGATTAATGTCAGTTTTCCCATTGTGGGCAGACGGAGTTAATATTCAAATGGCTAAAACCACCAATGTAAATATTGAGTTAGAAACCGCTTTTGAAAGCAGCCTAAATCAATTGCTTGTTACGGTTACAACTATTTATACCCAAACCCCTTTAGATACTAACCAAAACATAACATTAGTGTTAAATGAAAGTAAAATAATAGGAAAACAAAAGACACCCACTGGTGACGATACATATTACGAATTTAAACACATCGTGCGCGAATACGCCACTTTGCCAGTGGGCGACCCATTGCCAACTCCAAAAGCAGGCTTAGCTGTCAAACGGCAATATGTATTTGACATTCCTAGTAATTGGAAATTAGCAAACTGCGAGGTAGTGGCTTTTGTGCACTCATCAAAATCTAAAATTGTTTTTCAAGCACAAAAGAAAAAAGCCATTTAAGCTAATATGCAATGCAAGATTGGCAAAGTGCTATAAAAGGATTTGAACTCCATCTTAGATTAGAAAAAGGATTATCCTCTAATAGCATTGCTGCTTATTTACAAGATATTGCAAAACTGCACACCTTTGCCCAAGATGAATTAATCACAAATTTAACTGCACTTACTTATAATGATTTAAGCAAATTTATCCATTATCTGACCGAAAAAAAGTTGGCAGCCTATAGTAAGGCTCGCATTGTGTCTGGCACCAAAGCTTTTTTTAATTACCTTATTGATGAAAAAATTATTGAAGAGAATCCTGCTGCTCTTATTTCTGCACCAAAATTAGGGCGCAAATTGCCAAATTATCTTACAGTAGAAGAAATAGACAACATGATTAGTGGAATAGACCTAAGTCTGCCCTATGGCCATAGAAACAAAACAATGCTTGAAGTTTTATATTCCTGCGGGTTACGGGTTTCAGAATTGATACTGATGGGTGTTTTTGATATACTATTTGATGATGGCTTGATAAAAGTAATTGGCAAAGGAAATAAGCAGCGATATGTACCTATAGATCAATATACATTAAAATTAATTAGCTTATATTTAGCATCTGAACGAAAAAACTTAAAACCTAAAAAAGGTGCGGAAGAAATTTTGTTTTTAAACAGGTTTGGCGGTGCGTTGAGCCGAGTATTTGTTTTTTCATTTATTAAAGATTTGGCTATGAAAACAGGTATCAATAAAAAAATTAGTCCGCATACCTTTAGGCATAGCTTTGCCACACACCTTGTAGCCAATGGCGCAGATTTGCGTTCTGTGCAAGAAATGCTTGGACATGAAAGTATCACAACTACCGAAATTTATACCCATTTGGAGCAAAAACAACTCAAAGAGACAATTTTAAATTACCACCCTCGAAATAAAAAGTAAAAGAAAATATTTCTTCTAAAAAAATTAAAAACCATTCGAGTATAGGCATTAACCAAAATTTAGGTATTTTTGCATTTTATGTTACCCGAAGTTTACTTTACTCAAATATCCAATCTTTCTGAAGCCCGTTTTGCCTCTTCTGTAATGGCAAAAGGCATTGCTTTTTGCTTTGAGTTAGACCAACCTAATTATGTGCCTATTGCTGATTTGCATGGTTTTAAACAATGGCTTGTTGGCAGCGAATGGATTGCAGCGCTTAGCAAAGAACCTTCATTGGAGATGAGGGAAATAATAGATTATTTTGGAATAAAAAAGGTTCTTTTTAAAAATACTTTGTATCATTATGATGCCTTGCAAACAGAAGTGTTCAACAAAACTAACTTTATAAAAAAACTTACCCCCCTAAAGAGTAAAGAAGATTTTAATATTGCTTTTAAAAACAAAACGCCTGATGTTCTTTTGTTTGGAAGCAAAGAAGAAGAAGTGGGTATGGCAAGCATGGAAAAATGGCTTACTTATTTTGAGGCATTAGAAATTTTATAAATATGGAGTTTTCCAAAAATTGGGCGCAGGCAAAAGATGCAAATGATAGCTTAAATTCGTTGAAAAATGAATTTTTCTTTCCGCAACACAATGGTGAACCAGTTATTTATTTAACAGGAAACTCATTGGGTTTGCAGCCCAAACAAACCAAGGCCTATATCGAGGAAGAGTTAGACGCTTGGAAAAATTTAGGGGTTGAAGGACATTTTAAAGGTAAAAGACCTTGGATGCACTACCACAAACTTTTTAGTGAAAAAATTGCCAAAATTGTTGGAGCGAAACCGCAAGAAGTGGTAGTGATGAATAACCTTACCGTGAACCTACACTTAATGTTTGCCAGCTTTTACAAACCAACCAAAGAACGTTTTAAAATTATTATGGAGGGCGGTGCATTTCCGAGTGATATGTATGCGGTAGAATCTCAAGTATTACACCATGGTTTTGACCCTAAAACCGCTATTATTGAAGTTATTCCATGGACAGGAGAAAATTATTTAAGAGATGAAGATATTATTACTGCCATCACAGAACATGGCTCAGAAACTGCTTTGGTATTTTTTAGCGGAGTGCAATACTTTACTGGGCAGGTTTTTGATA
>Ga0209491_10005978_pt1 | contig 17322 bp, 20 predicted proteins | sample BON02_FD_187213 | JGI IMG/M metagenome (GOLD analysis project Ga0209491, IMG submission 187213) | Freshwater microbial communities from Lake Bonney liftoff mats and glacier meltwater in Antarctica - BON-02 (SPAdes) (version 2) | ecosystem: Environmental > Aquatic > Freshwater > Ice > Glacier...
GAGATATTTGAGCGAGCGGTTACCTTCGAAGAAATCGGGCTGCTCCGCACCGATCGAGGCGGCGCTGCGCACCAGCGACTTGATGGGATCGAACAGGTGCTGGGCAAGTCTTGACAGCCGCGCGGCGCTGACCCACTCCGGGACGACACAACGCCGAAAGGAGCCCGGATGACCCGCACCGTATATCTGAACGGAGAGTACCTGCCCGAAGATCTTGCCAGGGTGTCGATCTTCGACCGGGGCTTCCTGTTTGCCGATGGCGTCTATGAGGTGACTTCGGTTCTGGGTGGCAAACTGCTCGACTTCGACGGCCACGCCGTGCGCCTTGCCCGCTCGCTCTCCGAACTGGGCATGGCCAACCCGATCACCAAGGATGACCTGTTGCAGGTACACCGCGAACTGGTGCGCCTGAACGACATCGATGACGGCCTGATCTATCTGCAGATCACCCGTGGCGCCGCCGACCGCGATTTCGCCTATCCCGCCGAGGGCACACCGCAAACGGTGGTGCTTTTCACCCAGTCCAAACCGGGGCTTGCCGACAGCCCCCTGGCGCAGACCGGCCTGAAGGTGATCAGCATCGAGGATCAGCGCTGGGGTCGGCGCGACATCAAGACGGTGCAACTGCTGTATCCGTCCATGGGCAAGATGATGGCCAAGGCCGCCGGCGCCCACGATGCCTGGATGGTCGAGGACGGGTTCATCACCGAAGGCACGTCCAACAACGCCTATATCGTGAAGAACGGCAAGATCGTGACCCGCCACCTGGGCCACGAAATCCTGCAAGGCATCACCCGCGCCGCCGTTCTGCGCTTTGCCCGCGAGGCACAGATGGAGGTCGAGGAGCGCGCCTTCACTCTCGACGAAGCACGGGATGCCGACGAGGCGTTCATCACCTCGGCGTCGATGTTCGTGATGCCGGTGGTCGAGATGGACGGCGTCCCCATCGGCACCGGCAAGGTGGGTCATGTGGCCACTCGTCTGCGCGAAATCTATCTGGACGAAAGCCGCAAGGCGGCGGTTTGATGCGTTTCGGGAAATAGCCCGGTACATGGTTTATCGCCAATGTCGCGAGAATGCGAAGCGTGGCAGGGCATTGGCGATGCAGGTTTTTCCTTACAAGCAGGGTTCGGTGAATCCGCCAGGCTCAGGAAGCATGGACCAGATGCCGGCTACACAAAAGACCGGACACTCTCCGAGCGCCTGATCAACCTCGACGTCGACCGCCAGAAGGTCAAGGACAGCCCACCATGGGACCCGGCGCTGCCGCTTGACCGGGAGCACGAGAACCGCATGGCAGGACACTTTGCCAGGGCCGACCCCGATCTCGCGCCCGACCCGCTGGCAAAGCCACTGAACCCTGACTGGCGATGACTGCCCTCGCGGCATCGCGCGCGCATGCCGCGCCCACCGACAGACTGGCCCATGATCCGACCCGACGATGATCTGGATCAACACCCATGCAACCGCCCTGGGATACCCCTCCCTCCAACGATCCCCGTTGCGCGTTCTCGAAAGGAACCTTCCCATGAGCCTTCACATCGGCGATATCGCCCCCGATTTTTCTGCCGACACCTCGACCGGAAAGATCAGTTTTCACGACTGGATCGGCAAGGATTGGGTATTTTTCTTCAGCCATCCCGGTGATTTCACGCCCGTCTGCACGACCGAAATCGGCCGCACCGCGCAACTGGCCGACGAATTTGCCAAGCGCCATGTCAAACCCCTGGGAATCTCGACCGATGGTGTTGCCGAACACCTGAAATGGATCGAGGACGTGAACGACACCCAGGACACAACCGTGAAATTCCCGATTGTCGGCGACCCGGACAGCACGGTGGCGCGGCTGTACGACATGATTCACGCCCACGAAAGTTCGACAGCGGCGGTGCGGACGGTCTTTATCATCGACCCCGACAGGAAGATCCGCCTGACGATGACCTATCCGATGAACGTCGGGCGCAATTTCGACGAAATTCTGAGGGTGATCGACGCGCTTCAGACGGGCGATGCAAAGCATATCGCCACCCCCGCAGACTGGACGCCGGGCGACAAGGTCATCATCCCGCCGTCGATCAAGACCGCCGAGGCGGAAAAGCTGTTCCCGCAAGGGTGGACCGAAATACGCCCCTATCTGCGCACGACGACCCTCTGACGTTGCCCGGCGGCACGCCACCCTCCGGTAATCCCGGCCACGCCGCCGCCGGGCGGGTGGTCGGGAAACGCGGGGGTGCAGGATTTGCGATGAACGATCTCGGCATCATCGCCAAAGGCAGGTATTCCGGCAAACGGGTCCCCGGCTTTTGCCGGGAAGCTTTGCCGATCAAACCACCGCAGAGCCGACCTAGCCGCTGACCAGAGGCATTTCCTGCTGTGCAACCAGCGCCAGTAACTGCTGCGCCGCCGCGGCGGATGATGCCGGGTTCTGACCGGTGACCAGCATACCGTCGCACAGCACAAAGCTGGACCAATCGGCGCCCTTCTCATAACGTCCACCGTTGGATTTCAGCATGTCCTCAACCAGAAATGGCACGACCTTGGTCAGGCCCACAGCCGCCTCTTCGGTATTGGTGAATCCGGTGACACTGCGCCCAGAGACGAGCGGTTTGCCATCCGCACCGACCGTGTCACGGAACACCGCCGGCGCATGACAGACAGCGCCGATTGGTTTGTCCGACGCTGCAAAAGCCTCGATCAGGCGCTTGCTGTCAGCGTCCCCGGCCAGATCCCATAAAGGACCGTGCCCGCCGGGGTAAAAGATCGCGTCAAATCCGGCTGCGGTCACATCAGGCAGCTTCAGCGTTTTGGCAAGATGCTTTTGCGCCCCGGTATCGGCCTTGAAACGGCGGGTATCATCGGTTTGCGCCCCCTCTTCATCGCTTGACGGGTCGATTGGCGGCTGCCCGCCCTTGGGCGTGGCCAGCGTGATCTCGGCGCCCGCATCCTTGAAAACGTAATATGGCGCGGCGAACTCTTCCAGCCAAAAGCCGGTTTTCTTGCCGGTATCGCCCAGCGTGTCGTGGGATGTCAGTATCATCAGGATTTTCATGGGTCTTCCTTTCAGTTCGGGCCGACGCGGATCACGCGCTTGCCAAAGTTTTCGCCCTTGAGAAGGCCGATGAAGGCTTCGGGCGCATGTTCCAGACCGTCAATGATATCTTCGCGATATTTGATCTTGCCGCTTTGCACCCAAGCGCCCATCTCCTTGGCGAAGTCGGGGTAAAGGTGGCCGAAATCATCAAAGATGATGAACCCCCGCACCGTCAGACGCTTGCTCAGAATCTGCCCCATGAGCCAGTTCATCCGGTCCGGCCCGTCAGGCAGCCCGGTGGCGTTGTATTGCGACACCAGCCCGCAAACCGGCACCCGCGCGTTCGTGTTCAGCAGCGGGATGACCGCGTCAAGCACCTTGCCGCCGACATTTTCGAAATAGACATCAATGCCTTTCGGGCTGGCCTTGGCAAGGTTCTGGGCAAGATCGGCGGCCTTGTGATCGATGCAGGCGTCAAAACCCAATTCGTCGACAGCATAGGCGCATTTCTCGGGTCCACCCGCCACGCCCACCACATGGCAGCCGAGGATCTTGCCGATCTGGCCCACCGTGGCGCCCACCGGCCCGGTGGCCGCCGCAACGCAGATCGTTTCGCCCTTTTTCGGCGCGCCGATCCGGGTCAGCCCGGCCCAGGCGGTGAACCCCGGCATCCCCATGATGCCCAGCGCCCAGGACGGATGCGCCGGGGATTGACCAAGGTTGGTGACCCCTTTGCCGTCCGACAGAGCGTAATCCTGCCAACCGCTGAAGCTGAGCACAAAGTCGCCCGCCGCGAACCCGTCAAGGTGCGAGGTGACAACCTGTGCCACCGTGCCGCCCACCATCACATCGCCAATCGCAACGGGTGCCGCGTAAGAGGGCGCATCGCTCATCCGGCCCCGCATGTAGGGGTCAAGCGACAGGTATTCGGTTCTGAGCAGCATCTGACCGGGTCCGGCGGTCGGGGCCGGTCCGGTCTCAAGCCGCAGGGTGTCAACGGTGGGCGCACCTTTCGGGCGCTCGGACAGAACGAGGCGGCGATTGGAGGTTGAGGTTTGGGGCATGGGGGTTCCTTGTGGCATATGGGTTCAAAAGACGGTGGCGCCGCGCGACACCGGGCTTGCCGCCGCCAGGACCAAACCGGCAGCACCGTTGTGGTTCCCGATAATGGCCATGGATCGCCCCGCGCCAAGAGGTGCGCGGCAATCGGTGCTGACAGCAGCCCCGACCGCCATGCGCGCCAGCGCGGGCAATGACGTGGCGCCCGTGCGGCGCATGATCGCGGCACGGTGGTTTTCGACGGTGCGCTGACTGATGTTCAGATCGGCGGCAGTATTCTTGCTGGGGTGACCGGCCAGCACCAGATGCACGATCTGGGTCTGTCGGGGGGTCAACCCCGCAGGGCCGGTTTCGCCACGGGGTGTTGCGTGCCTGTCAGTCTGGCCCGGCGACCCGCTTGCCACCAGCCGCAGCGCCACGTCGCAGGCACTGGCGGGCACCCGTGTTCCGATGCCCTGCGGATATCCTGTCAATGCGACAGCCGTTCTGTCCTGTCGGCTCAGCGCCGCCTGCAACGCGCAATTCTGTGCGATCAAAGCCGCGTTCAGGGCCTTGAACGTCAAGGCAATGTCGCATGCGCCCTCGGCAATGGCAGGTTTATCGACCACAGCGAAATGGCCGCGCCGGGCAAGGATGCCTGACCCGGCCAGATGCACGCTTATCGGGTCTTTGATCGTTTCGGGGCTTCGAATCCGGTCGTCGTGCATGGCAGTTGCCTTTCACGGTGATCGGCAGATGACTGCCTGTTGCGACAACCCTACCGCGACCGCCACGCCCCCCTGCTGATCTGTGTCAGCCACAGAGGCGTTTTCGACACCCACGACCATTTCCCGCCAACCCGAGTGTTTTCCGAAGCTGCGTTTGCAGCGCCGCCGCTGTTGCGCTTGGTCAAAGCGGATGCAGACGTTCACCATGACCCTCGGGCGCATTTGCGCACTGACGACAGGGCGTGGCGACCCCCGAGCGGTCCGGGGGGCTGCTTTCCGGGGTCAGTGAACCCGGATAGTGTTGGTGACCGAGGTTGCACCGTGGGCAGCTCACGCCGTCTTGCCGGCCAGGGCGCGCTTGCTCCAGTATTTCACGTCTCCGGTCAGGGTGACATTGCCGTCGCTGGCTGCGGCATGGAAATGCTCGGGCGTGAACCAGGACCGGTTCAACGCGGTGACGATGCTTTGCTTGATGTCATCGGCATTTGCCTTCGGCTTGATGCCAATCTGGTTCGACACACCCTTGACACCCCAAAGCGCGCGAACGGCAGCGGCGGCGGCATCATGCTGATAGTGCCATTCCACCTTGCCCGCCAGGGTGATCCAGCCGCCCGACACCGCGACCTTGACCGCATCCCCGGGGCACCGGGACAATCCACGCAACACGGTTCACTGCGGCCTCGGCAATCTCCTCATCGCCGTGCCTGACGTCGAAGGGCAGTTTCACCTCGATCTCTTCGGCAACGCCTTTCACGTCCTTGGCGCGAAACCCAGCATGCCGCGCGCAGCCGGCGGATACGGCTGGATTTCCTTGTGCCTTGGCCCGGGGATCGGCACAGCAATCTCAGGCCACGACACCGACCGGCACCATCACCTCGTTGCGGCGCAGGAACCACGGGGTCCAGGGCGGATTATAGCGCGCGACTAATATCGGCCCTGCCGTGGTCAGGCCTTGCGCCTTTACCGCCGACAGCAGTTTCTCGGTTTCGGCTGCCACTTTCGCCTCGCCCGCCAGCCCCGAAAACCGCATCACTGCACAGCGGGCCGCAGGCAGCGTCTTCAGTGTCACCCCGGGGTCGTTCGGCTGGGGCAGATCGGACAGGGCCAGTCCGGCGGGCATCGTGAACCGCACCACCCATTCGCCCTGTGCGCCGATCTGCGTCACTGGCGCGGTCATCGCGATCTTCTGACCCGATGTCGCGCCAACGCGGGACTTGGTCACGGGCGTTGTCATGGTGATCCGTTTAGCGCCGGTGTTACCGCCAAAGATGTACCCGGCAAGCTTGCGGAATCCTGCCTGGCTTGCCTCCTGCCGGGTGCCCGCGACCGTCACCTCTGCCACGATCAGCACCGGATAATCCCGCAGCTCGAACGCGCCGTCTTTCAGGGCGAGGGTGAATTTCGGTTCCTCGGGTGTCATGTGAAAAGTCCTTTTGCGGCGCGCGGCAGCCCCATGGGCGGCACGATGCCAGTATTGCCAAATCCGGGCAGAAGAAAAAGCCTCGGAAACTACCCAGACCCGATCTGACCGGGGCGCGTGAGCAGTTTCCGATGCTGCCGGGCTCTGTCCACAGGGCCTATCATTGCGCCAAGCCCCACTTTCGGCAGGGCAGAAAGGCCGGACCCATGGCGCAGGCAGCCAACACTGACATGGCCGCCATCATCGATCATGACCGAGGATCGTGGCGACAACGCCGCCGAGGAATCGTTCTTCACCCTGAAACACGGTCAATCCGCCTTGGTGGCCGAGATCAGCGAACACTGGCAGGAATGCCTGGGCGACGCGATGCATCCCCGGGGCGGCGTGATCTACCCGCGTGCCAATACCGCCTTCGGCGCAAACTACTACAGCGACGACCTCTGTCCCTACTACTACGCACCGCTCTAGGGCTGGGCATCGACGCGCATCACTTGGTGGTCGCCGCATCCGCACTGGAACCGATGGACAGGAAGCTGACCCTGCACGGTGCCACCATGGAATCGCTGAAAGCTTTGCCGAACTTCACTTTCAATTCCTGACAGCAAGCTGCCGGAACCGTGCGCTTGGCGTTCCGGCATGCGTTGATATTGAAAGACCCGGTCTGCGTACATGGCCGGGCTGAACCCCGATCTGACGGAGGCCTGGCAGCTTTTATGCCTCAATCAGTTTCACGATATTCTGACCGGAACATCCGTGACCGAAGTGTTCGCAGACGCCCGCCGCGATTACGCCCGGATCATGGACATGGCCGAGATGGCAGCGGCGCAGGCGGCGGCGGCCTGCGCTTTGGACACAGTTTCAGTGGCCAATACCGCGCCCACCACTGGTCCGCGCATGATGTTCTGCACCGAGACCGCCGGTGCGGCACAGATCGTCGACGGCGGGGCGCTATTCCTGTTCGACGACCTGCCGGCCTATGCCATGACACGCCTCGCACAGTCAGTTCAGCCCGACACGCCCGTAACCTGCCGGACAGAGGGTGACACCGCGATCCTGGAAAACGCCACCCTGCGCGTTGCCGTCGGCCCGGGCGGGCAATTGCACAGCGTGTATGACAAGGTGGCGCAGCGCGAGGTTCTGGCCGAAGGCCAGCATGGCAACCAGTTGCAGGCGTTCGAGGATCGCCCGATCTGCTGGGATGCCTGGGACATCGACCCCGATTTCGAGGACCGGCAGGAGACCGTTCAAGGCCATGCCGCACCTGAGATCATTGAGTCCGGCCCGCTGCGCGCCGCCCTGCGCATCACCACACACTGGCGCAACAGCAGGGTCACCCAGGCCATACGCCTGTGCGCCCATTCCAACCGTATCGACTTTGAAACCGAGGTGGACTGGCACGAAACCCATACCCTGCTCAAGGCGGCGTTCCCGACAACCGTCACCGCCCCCGTGGCACAATTCGACATCGAGTGGGGCATGATCGAACGCCCCACCACCCGCGCCACCGCCTTCGATGCCGCCCGGTTCGAGGTGCCTGCCCAGAAATGGGCGCAACTGGCCGAACCGGGTTATGCCGTGGCCCTGCTGAACGATTGCAAATATGGCTATGACGTAAAGAGTGCCACACTGCGCCTCACGCTGATCAAATCGTCCACCTCGCCCGATCCGCTGGCCGATCAGGGGCGGCATATATTCACCTACAGCCTGCTGCCGATCCCCGGGGCCGACACGCGGGTGTTGCACCACGCGGCCCATGACCTGAATGCCCCGATGCGGGTCGTGGGGGCCACGCCGCACGGCGCCGCTCAGACGGTGCCATTGGTGCGGCTGGTCGCGGGGGATGTCATTGTGGAAACGGTCAAGCCCGCCGAGGATGGCAATGGCATCATCCTGCGCCTGTACGAACCGTCGGGGCAGGCGCAAACCGTCGTTCTGGAATATGGCTGCGTGATCCGGAGCGCCGAGCGGACGAAATTCGACGAGGAGCCCTTTTCGACACTCGCCATCCACGGGCGGCAGGCAGATTGCGCTGTCGGTTCATTCGAGATCGTCTCGATCCGTTTGTGCCAAACGGGCGAGCCGACATCCGGGCATTGATTTCAACCCTCGCGGCGACCGTGAACCACCTTGATCGCGTTGCATACCGTGGGCCCATCGACCCGGTGCAAAAGGTTCAGAAGCGTGTCATTCTTCATTGGTCCAGCCATCCGGTGAAAGCGGAAAGGGTTTGTTCGGGTTGTTCCAGCGGCGGCAGATGCCCGGCACCCGGAACGATCACAAGGCGCGATTGCGGCATCAGGCGGTGCATCAGATCATGCCGGTCACGCGGGCAGGGGCGGTCCTGTTCCCCCATCAGCACAAGCGCGGGCCTTGCAAAGCCTGCCAGGGTTTCGGTCTGATCGCGCCGGTCGCGCAGGGCAAGCGACTGGCTGCGGAACACTTCAGGCCCCAGCGTCAACGCCATGTCCATGCACAGATCCAGCAGGACGGTATCGGATGGATCGGCCAGATAGTTCGGCTTCATCTCGTTGCGGATCACACCAGCGAGGTCGCCAGAAAGGGCGCGGTCGATCTGGGGTTGGCGTCGGGCGCGGATGTCGTCCGGTTCGGCCAGCGGATTGGTATCCAGAAGCGCCAGCCGCTCTATGCGATGCCCCGCCTGCCGGACGATCTCCATCGCCACGATGCCGCCCATCGACAGGCCCGCAAGCGCAAAGGTTTTCGGCGCCCTGGCCAGGATCTGCGCCGCGATTTCCGAGATGTCATCCGCGCCGGTGGGCAGAACGTGGTGAATGGCGCGTGGGGCAACTGCGGCCGGAAGATCGCCCCACATCCGCGCGTCGCACATCATGCCGGGGATCAGCAGAAGCGGCGTCATCCCACCCGCCGCGCACCTTCCTTCAGGGTGGCAAGCTTGGCCCAGGCAATCTCGGGGTCGACGGCGCCGAAGCCTGCAAAGGTGCCGAAGCCGCAGTCGCTGCCTGCGATGACCCGGTCTTTGCCGACGATCTCGACAAAGCGGTTCAGACGTTGCGCCACAAGGTCCGGGTGTTCGACGAAATTGGTCGTGGTATCGACCGTGCCGGGCACCAGAACCTTGTCGGCGGGAATTTCATCGGCGCGGTTGCGGAACACCTCCCATTCGTGGCCGTGCCTGGGGTTGGCGGTTTCAAACAGCACATAGCGGGCAGGCACCCGCATCAGCAGCGGAAAGACCGTGTCCATGGCAATGTCGCAGACATGCGGCCCCTCGTAATTGCCCCAACAGATATGCAGGCGCACCCGGTCCTGGGGCAGCCCGTCCAGCGCCTTTTCCATCGCGTCGACATGGGTTTGCGCCACAGCCAGAAACTCGGCATCGCTCAGGTCGGTGAACAGCATGTGGCGCGACAGGGCCAGGTCGGGGCAATCCAGTTGCAAATCGAGACCGGAGTCCAGAATGGTGCGGTACTCCTCGCGCATCGCGTCGGCCAGCGCGTTCAGGTAATCGCCGCGCGTCGGGTAATGGGCGTTCTGCAAGAACAGCGAGATCACGCCCGGTGAGGCCGCATTCATGAACCCCCGCGTCACACCATGGGTTGCCATCGCATCCTTCAGGTGCCTGATATCCTTTTGCAATTCCCCCTGCCCCTTGGGTTCGACCGGGCCTGTGCATTGCGGACGGGCATATTTGGGCGTGCCCCCCGACTGGGCGATGCGATCAAGAAAGCCGGGATACATCTTCAGATCGGCGGGGGCATTGCGCGGGCTGTCGCCGGAAAAGCCGGTATAGCGGTCCTTGACATAGGTGGCATAGGAAATCTTGGAACATTCGCCATCCGACACGATGTCGATGCCCGCCTGAACCTGACGGCGCACGTTTTCCGCCACCGCCGCTGCCATGCAGGCGTCAAAGGCGGTCTGGTCGTACTCCTCGCCACGCTCCCGCGCGAAAAGAAAGTCGGCAACGGCCTTTGAGCGGGGAAGCGAGCCCACATGGGTGGCAAGTAAGGGCATTCGGATGGCTCCTTGTGGGGGATGGGACGTTGAGGGGGCTAGATCAGCCGCCCCGTCAGGCCGGCGGGGTCGTCGGTGGCTCGGATCCGATAAAGGCTGGCCTCGCCTGTCATCGACGGGGCAAGCCCGTGGGACAGTCCCGGCGGAATCGCCGCCGTATCGCCCGGATTGAGGACCGTCGCGCCGCCCGCCCATTCCAGACGCCAATGGCCGCGCATCGGCATCAGCACTTCATGCCTGTCGACGGTGTAGGGATCGGCGGGAATCGAGTTGCGCGACAAAAGCTCGACCTCGAAACCGGGCCGGTCGCGCAGGACGCCTGTCGCGCCGATCACCCGGGCGGGCTGGCGGTCGGACAGCGCCATCAGATCGCCGTAGCGGGCGACGTGGTTCGGGATGACATCGGCGGTGGTGGGTTCGGGAATGACGGCCAGTTCATCGTCGCTCAGCAGCGGCATGGGCCGCACGCCGTCGGGCAGTTGCTGACCCTTTTTGGTGTCGTAGAGTTTGCCGTTCTCACCCAGAACCAGACCATAGTCCTTGGCATCGGTGATGACCTGCGGCGCCCAGACCACTCCGCCGCCCGCATCGTCGCCGCCAAGGATGGCCATGATCATTCCGTAATCGGTGCCGACGTTTTCAAAGGCGCGGAAGATGCCGGTGGGAATGTTGAAGATGTCGCCCTCTTCGGCGATGAATTCGCCCGCAGTGCCCCAGCGGCCCCAGAAGAACCGCCAGCGGCCTTTCAGCACGAAGAACACTTCGGCCGTGCGGTGCACATGCAGCGAATTGCGACAGCCGGGGGGCTGGCCTGCCGCGCCGATGTTGAAACCGGGAGTGTCAACGATATGAACGTGCTGATCGGGGCTTTCGGACACCCCACCACCGATGATGGTAAAGTTCTCTTTCCTGTCCGACCCCGGCGTGTGGGCGTCGATGAACGCGGTCTTGCAGGGGCGCAATTCGCCGTAGCGGACGATGCGCGCATCCATTTCCTGGGGGGTCATGCCTCACCTTTGTGCATAAGGATCTGTTTCCAGATCGCGATTTCATCGAACAGAACGTATTCGCGCCGCAAACCCCAGGGGCCATATTCGGCATGGCAGATGCCCATGACATGGATCGGGGCACCGGTGGGCGCGCCAAACCATCCGGTGCCGTCATGGATGCCGTCCAGGGACCAGCGGATTGCCGCGCGGGGCGACATCATCGCACCCTCCATGCCGATCCGGTGGTGGATGCGGAACGTGGCCGAGGGGAACGAAGACCGCAGCCGCAGCCACATTCCGCTGATCGCGCGCGCACCCAGAACCGATTGCGCGCCAGGAAATTCGCCGATGGCGGCCCGGTCATACGCGTTCAGGACGTAGGTAAAATCCTTGTCCATTATCCGGCGCAGGGTGTCGGCGTAACGCTGTCCCCAGGGGTTGTCATTGCCGGTGCCGACATAGGGGCCGGGCACATCGGCGTTGGGCGTGAAAGGCCGTTTGGCGCGGGCAGGCCCCCCCTCGGCGGCAATCAAGCCTGCGGCACAGGTGCGCGGGTCCATGCCCAGTTGCCGCACGATGCCGCCGTAATCGCGCACCAGCCATTCGTCGTCGATCTGGTCGCCCCTCGCTGCGCAATCGGCAATCACGCGCACCTGAAAGCGTTTGCCGGTCGCCGGACCAAAACCGCCGTCATGCAGGTGCGTGCCGGTGGTGATGATGCGATGGGACGACAGGTGATGCCCGTTGTCATCGACCGACCAGATGACATCTTCGGCCAATAGCTCGCGGTCGGGAAATTCCGCGAGGGTGGCCATGGTGGCGTTGATCGTGGACAGGTTGCCGATGGCCATCCCCATCGGGGTTCGCACCAAAATGTCGGGCGCGTAATACTGGTTCAGGGTCTCGATGCCCCGGTCTTCCCAGATTTCCCGGGTGATACCGATGATGTAATCGGGAAAATCTTTCCAGCGGTTGGAATATGTCATCACAGATCGCCCGTGTGCAAGAGTATCTGTTTCCAGATCGCGGCATCGTCGATCAGGGTGAATTCGTTACGGATTGCGGGTTCGCCTTTGGTGCCGAAAGGCCCGAAGTCCACATGGGTGATGCCCATCACATAGACCTCGGCCCCCGTTGGCCTGCCAAAACGGCCCCAGCCGTCATGCTTGCCCCAAAGCGACCAGCGTACCGCCGCGCGTGGCGGCATCAGAGGGTCTTCGCGCCCGATGACATGATCGAGGGTGAAGGCGGCATTCGGGAACGACGCGCGCAGCCCCATCCAGAACTGATCGGCGGCGGCCTGGCCGAAGGCAGGTTCGCCGCCGGGATAATGCAGGTTTGCCGCCCGGTCCCACGCGGTGGCGATCACGCCCATCTCGGCTGCCATGATCGCGGTGATCGTATCGGCCAGCCGCGCGCCCCAAGGGCTGTCATTGCCGCGCCCCGCATAGGGGCCGGGGGCGTCGTTGTGCGGCGTCATCGGTTTGACGCAATGCTCGGGGCCGCCTTCGCGGGTAATCAGATCGCGCGTCCAGCCGACGAGATCGAACCCCATCTGGCGGACAATGGCACCCTGATCGCGCACCAGCCATTCATCGTCGATCCGGTCATCCCTGATCGCGCAATCGGCAAGGATGCGATAGCACAGACGCCGACCCGTGGGCGCACCATAGACGCCCGCGTGAATGTGCGTTGCCCAGGATATGAGGCGGTGCGACGAAAGGAAGGCCGCACTTTGCGGCGTGGTGCGGGCGGGGTCTTCGCACCAGATCACATCCTCGCCCGGCAACTCGCGGTCGGGAAATTCGGCCAGGGTGGCCATGGTGGCCGCGATGACGTTCGAGGTGTCGATCACCACCGAGGCGGGCGAGCGCACGATCAACCCCGGCGCATAGCGGTGGCGCAGGCTGGCGATATTGCGATCTTCCCAGATTTCCCTTGTGACGCCGAAGATGAAATCGGGCACATCGCGCCATTTCGGATCAAACCCCTGCACTTTGCTCTCCTTCGGGCATGCGGGCCGAATGCCGGATCATCAGCGGCCCGTCCATGCAGATCTTGCGGGGGGTGGCGTCGCCCTCGATCTGGTCGAGAATGGCGTCGACGGTGGCACTCACCATACGGTTGACCGGCTGGCGGATCGTGGTCAGCCCATAGGCGGGCCAGGCCGCCATGGGCACATCGTCATAGCCGATGATCGAAACGTCCTGCGGCACCCGAAGACCCAGACCAAAACGCAATTCGTCCATCACGGCAAAGGCCATGTGGTCATTGCCGACGAAAATGGCATCAGGGCAATCGGGGCGTTGCGCCAGATCGCGGGCGACGCTTGCGGCGGTGTCGCGGGAATACATGCCGTCAACCATGGCGACGGGGGTCAGTCCTGCGGCTTTCATGGCCTGAGAAAATCCGGCTGCCCGGTCGCGCCCGGTGGAAGAGCCTTGCCATCCCATGATATGCGCGATGCGACCGTGCCCTGCCCGGATCAGAAAATCGGTCGCCCGACGCGCGCCTGAAAGATTGTCGGATGTGACATCGGTGACGCGCGGGTCATCCTGCCCACGGTTGAAGTTCACCACCGGAATGCCCAGCGCGGTCAACCGGACGGTCAGATCGTTCGACATGGCAACCGAGGCCGTGATGATGCCATCGACGCGGTAGTCGATCAGTTCCTGAACCACTTCGGCCACCTTTTCGGTGGCGTTTTCGGCCATGAAGACAAGAATGTGATAGCCGCGCCCTTGCAAGGCGCGCGACAGGCGTTCCAGCGCCATCGGATAGAACTGGTTGTCGAGGTAAGCCACGACCAGTCCGATGATCCGTGTGCGGCCGGTGATCATCGCGCGGGCCAGCGGATCGGGGCGATAGCCAAGCTGCTCTGCCGCCGCGCGCACCTTTTGGGCGGTGGATTTCGACGCCGACGCGCCGGGCGTGAACACCCGGCTGACGGCGGATTGGCTGACACCGGCGAGGCGGGCCACATCGGTGGCGGTGATCTTGGCTGGGGTCTGGGTCATTCGGCGGTCCAGCCGCCGTCGACGATCAGATGGGTGCCGGTGATCATCGCCGCCGCGTCGCTGGCCAGAAAGACGACCGGTCCCATGGTGTCCTCGATCTCGCCCAGCCGGCCCAGCTTGATCTTCGACAGGATCCAGGCGCGGCGTTCGGGCATGGCAAGGGTCTGTTCGGTCAAAGGCGTGCGGATGAAGGTTGGGCAAATGGTGTTGACGCGGATGCCTTGGCCGCCCCATTCCAGCGCCATCGCCTTGGTCATGCCTTCCAGCGCGTGTTTGGTGGCGCAATACACGGCGCGATCCGGCCCGCCGACATGGCCCATCTGGCTGCTGATGTTGATCAGGCTGCCGGGTTTTTGGGCCACAATCAGCCCGCGCGCCACCTCGCGCGTCAGGAAATAGGCGGCGCGCAGGTTCAGGTTCAGGGCTGCGTCGTAATCGTCGGGTGTCGTGGCAAGGGCCGGGGAATGGCGCGCCAGACCTGCCGCATTCACCAGAATATCGAACGGGCCATGGTCCGCCACCGCCAGCGCCGTGGCCGCAAGATCGGTGATGTCCAGCGGCAGGGCCGCAGCGCGCCCGCCAGCCTTGGTGATGGCTTGCGCTATTGTCTCCAGTTCAGTGGCCCGGCGCGCGACCAGGACCACCTCGGCCCCGGCCTGCGCCAATGCCGCCGCTGCTCCCAGCCCGATGCCCGACGACGCCCCGGTGACAAGTGCGCGCCGACCATCAAGCCGGAAAGATGGGGTTTGCGGCAGCGTCATCGCAGCACGTTGCACCCCGTCATTCCGCCGCCATCCCGTAGGGCACGTTCCTGCCGCCATAGCGGCGCACGCGGATGTTGCATTGTTCGGCATGTCCGACAAAGCCTTCGAGCAGGCACAGGCGCGATCCGTATTCGCCCACCATCGCCGCCGCCGCATCGGTGGTGATACGCTGATAGCTGTGGGTTTTCAGAAACTTGCCCACCCAAAGCCCGCCGGTATAGCGCCCGGCCTTGCGGGTCGGCAGGGTGTGGTTGGTGCCGATCACCTTGTCGCCATTGGCCACATTGGTGCGCGGGCCAAGGAACAGGGCGCCATAGCTGTGCATGTGTTCCAGGAACCAGTCGTCGCGATCCGTCATCACCTGCACATGTTCATAGGCCATGTCATTGGCGACCATCAGCATCTCGTCATGGGTGTCGCACAGGATCACATCGCCATAGTCGCGCCAGCTGATCGCCGCCGTGTCGGCGGTGGGCAGAATGGTCAGCAGACGGTCGATCTCGGCCAGTGTCGCCTCGGCCAGTTTGCGGCTGTTGGTGATCAGGCAGGCGGGCGAGTTGTAGCCGTGTTCGGCCTGCCCCAGCAGGTCGGTGGCGCACAGTTCGGCATCGACCGTCTCATCCGCGATGACCATGGTTTCGGTCGGCCCCGCGAACAGGTCGATGCCCACCCGGCCGTAAAGCTGGCGCTTGGCTTCGGCGACGTAGGCATTTCCGGGGCCGACAAGCATATGGACGGGTTTGATCGTCTCGGTCCCGATTGCCATGGCGCCAACGGCCTGGATGCCGCCCAGCACATAAATCTCATGGGCGCCGCCCATCTGCATGGCGGCGACGATGGCGGGGTGGGGTTCGCCCTTGACCGGGGGGGCGCTGGCCACGATACGCGGCACGCCCGCCACACTGGCCGTCAGCACCGACATATGTGCGCTTGCGACCATGGGAAACTTGCCGCCCGGCACATAGCAGCCTACCGATTGCACCGGAATGTTGCGGTGGCCAAGGATCACGCCGGGCAGGGTTTCAACCTCGATATCGGTCATGCTGGCGCGCTGTGCGGTGGCAAAGCCGCGGATCTGGGTCTGGGCGAAACGGATGTCGTCCATGTCGCGGGCCGATACCTTCTGCATCGCCGCCTCGATTTCCGACCGGGTCAGACAAAAGCTGGGAGCGGCGTAGCCATCGAATTTCTGGGCAAGGTCGCGCACGGCGGCGTCGCCGCGGGTTTCGATGTCATGCAGGATCGTCTCCACACTTGCGCGGACCTTTGCGTCATCTTCGGCGCGGTCTGCATCGGATTTACCAGATTTCAGGTGCGTGATGGCCATAAGATTGGTCCTTACTCGGTCGTATTTTCGGGGTGTGGCGGGATATTTTCGCCACGATCAAAGCTTTCCCAACCTTCACCTGCGAACACGTCGCGGCCCAGTTGGAACAGGACATAGGCCAGATCGACCGACACCGGGTTGTCCGCGATGCGGCCATCCTCGACACGCCAGAAATCCATATAGGGAATGGTGACACGCTTGCCGGTGGCAGGAATGCCCATGAAGGGGCCGGAATGCGTCGCCTCGATATGTCCAAAACAGGCGGCCCAATCGCCATCGGCCATGAAATGTTCGGTCTTGTAGTCGCGATCGGTAAAGGCGGCGCGGAAGGGCAGTTGCCAGTTGCGACGGAATTCGTGCAGACCCTGCTTGGTGCCCGAGCCGAAGTTGCCGCGCCACAGGAAATCTTCGTGGAAATGATCGGCCATCCTGTCCGAATTGGCGGCAAGCCCCGCCTCCATCCGGTGGATCACCTCCAGCGTGGCGTGCGAGCGGGCCACATGGGTTTCGGGATCAGGCGGTGCGGCGCTGGTCATTTCGCGTTAATCCTTGTGCCGGTTCTTGCATCGAACAGGTGGCAGATGCGGGATGGGATATGGGCCTGGATGGACTGGCCGATCTTTCCGGCGAAATCCTTGGCGGCCTTGATCGCAACCAGCGCTCCGCCCGCCTGCACCGTGGCCATGGACGAGTCGCCCAGAAGTTCCATCGAATAGATTGGCGCCGAGATTTCACCGGCATCCGCCAGTGACGCGTCTTCGGCGCGAAACCCGAGTGTCACCGGACCATCGGGGCCGGACAGGCCGGGGATGCTGACCTGGGCAGCCTCGAACACGCCCGCCGTCAGGGTGCCTTGCATCAGGTTCATCGCCGGGCTGCCGATAAAGCCTGCGACAAAGGTGTTGGCGGGGTTGTCGTAAATCTCCAAAGGCGTGCCGACCTGCTGCACCTCGCCGCGGCTCATCACCACGACGCGGTCGGCCAGGGTCATCGCTTCGATCTGGTCGTGGGT
>Ga0209491_10005981_pt1 | contig 17305 bp, 14 predicted proteins | sample BON02_FD_187213 | JGI IMG/M metagenome (GOLD analysis project Ga0209491, IMG submission 187213) | Freshwater microbial communities from Lake Bonney liftoff mats and glacier meltwater in Antarctica - BON-02 (SPAdes) (version 2) | ecosystem: Environmental > Aquatic > Freshwater > Ice > Glacier...
GCGCGTGAACTTGCGCACGCGCCGGGCGTTGCCCAAAATTTCACCTTCAGAAATACACACCCGCGCTTCATGCGACTCGTAATCGTCATAGGTTAAAAACTGCACCGGGTGGGTTGCCACCACCGGCAGCTTCAGGCGCGCGGCCAATTGCACGGCAGCGCTGACATGCCTGTCGTCGTCCACCTGCTGCGCGCGCTGTAGCTCAATATAAAAACGGTGCGGGAAGATGCCTGCCAGCAGCAACCCACATTCAAGCGCACGCGCATCATCGCCCTGCACCAGCGCCTGGCCAATGGCACCACGCTGCGCGCCAGAAAGGGCAATCAGGCCTTCATTCAATTCACGCAACCACTCAAGGCTGATGATGGCCTGGCCCTGCGCCACGCCGCGCGTCCAGGCGCGCGTGAGCAGTTCTGACAGATTGAGGTAACCCTTCTGGTTTTGCACCAGCAGCAACATGCGCGCAGGCGGGCTGGCAACATCTTTGCCCGGCACCTGCACCCACACATCAGCGGCGATCAGCGGCTTGACACCTGCCTTGCGTGCTTCGCTGTAAAACTTAACGCTGCCAAACAGGTTTCCAAGGTCGCTGATGGCCAGCGCGGGTTGTTTGTCAAGCGCGGCGGCGGCAACAATTTCATCAATCCGATTGGTGCCGTCAACAATTGAAAATTCAGTGTGGATGCGTAGGTGAACAAACATCAACTCATTTTAGGGGCGGCAGCCTGGGGTTTGATCCCAATAACCCTTAACCGCGCAGCTTGGTAGCCACTTCAGCCACCCGCTTGCCATAGGCGGCAGCGGTGTCGAGGTCGCCTTGCGCAATGGCACTGGCCGGGTCTTGTGGACCGACCTGCGCCATCACGCCAGACGTTGACCCCAGGCGGTTGATAGTGCCATCGTCCAGCGACGGCTGGCCGACCCAGATCATGCCTTGTTGCATGGCCAGCGTGATGAAGTACTGGATGGTCGACAGCTTATCACCGCTGGGGCTGGCCGAGCAGGTAAAGCCGCCTGCGACCTTGTCTTTCCAGGCGCTGGCAAGCCATTTATTACTGGTCGCATCGGCAAATTTTTTGAACTGCCAGCTGACCATGCCCATATAGGTCGGGCTGCCCATGATGATGGCATCGGCTGCGTCTAGCGCGACCCACTGCTCGTCGGTCAAATTACCTTCGGCATCAATAGCAATCAACTGGGCGCCTGCACCGTTCGATACAAACTGCGCCACGCGCTGGGTATGGCCGTAACCGGAGTGATAAACAACAACAACTTTCGACATGCCTGATTCCTGATTAAAAAATTAAAAGCCACCGACACAAAAAATTAGGCTCTCAAGGGCGCTTCTAGAAATTCAGATTTTCGGGGTGAAGTGCAAGGCACGTGCTGCGAAGGGACGTAAGGTCATCATGGAAATTTATCTTTCTACCGATCGCTTGAAGGCCTCCAATATAGCGACTGGACGCAGCAACTAACGCTGCCGATTGGTAGCATCATCTCACCCATTGCAAGTAACTTCTACGACTAGGGTTAAAGTGCTGCTGAACGCCTTCATTGATTTTTACAAGCACAACGACATGACATCCAAATCAAAAACCTCTTCAACGCCAAGCTCGCGCCACTTCGCCGTCATCGGCGCAGGCATTGCGGGCATTGCCTGCGCCCGTACCTTGATGCAGGCGGGCCACCAGGTCACGGTGTTTGAAAAAAGCCGTGGCAGCGGCGGCCGCATGGCCACAAGGAGCACCGAGTTTGGCGGGTTCGACCATGGCGCGCAGTACTTCACCGTGCGTGATGCGCGTTTCGAAAAAGCCCTGGCTACCGCATCCGGCCTGGTGCGCCCGTGGAGCGCCAACACGGTTCGCATCTTGGACGAGCATGGCCGTGTCGTGGCATCGTCGCTGCCACCCAAAGAAGCGCACTGGGTCGCCAGCCCGGGCATGACCGCGCTGGTCAAGCAATGGGCCAAGCCACTGGCGACCAATGGCCATCTGCACCTTGAAACCCAGATCGTCAGATTAGAGGCCGACAAGCTGACGCCGAAGCACTGGCAACTGCAAACCGAAGGCCCGGGCGGCGGCAGCCGGGTTTACTCCGGCTTTGATGCAGTCGTCCTTGCAGTGCCTTCGGTGCAGGCCCATGCGCTGCTCCTCAGCTCGCAAGTCGGCAAGACGCTGATGCCAGAGCTGGCGGGCGTGAGTGTGGCCCCCTGCTGGACGCTGATGTTGGCGTTTCCGCAAGCCTCGCAACCGAATCTGTCACACCTGGGGCCGCAGTGGAACGCAGCGCGCAGCACCCACCACCGCATTGCCTGGCTGGCGCGTGAATCGTCCAAGCCCGGCCGCTCACCGATTGAGCGCTGGACCGTGCAGGCCAGCCCCGACTGGTCTGAGCGCCACCTTGAAGACGATGCCGAGCGCGTCAAGGTCAAGCTGCTGAAAGCCTTTACCGAAGTAACCGGCATACGCGCCGAGCCGCAGCATGCCGTGGTACACCGCTGGCGCTACGCCCAGACCATCACGCCGCTGGGCAAAAGCCATTTGTGGGATGCCAAGTCAGGCATCGGCGCTTGTGGCGACTGGTGCATAGGGCATCGGGTTGAAGACGGGTTTATCTCGGGCTTAGAAATGGCTTTGGCCATTCTCTAAAAGTCTCGGTAGCTGCAAGTGGGAGCCAGTCCTGCCGACAGGCCGCCCTTAGGCGAGCCAGCCCCCTTAATTGGTGAAAGGGGCAGCGTACCGCCGAAGGCTCACGCAGTGGGGAGCGTGGGGGCCATAATTTACAGGGGTCGGTTCGCACCCTCACCCACTGGCCCGTTGCACGCAGGGTCACTGGTAGCCGCACTCGCAAGCTGGCTCGACGCACGCGCACACGGCGGTAGCTGGCTGGTTCGTATCGAAGATGTTGATACGCCGCGCTGCGTTGTGGGTGCAGACAAAACAATTTTTGGGCAACTGGCAGCCTGCGGTTTGCTGCCAGACGAGCCACCCACTTACCAGTCAAAACGCAGCCACCTTTACCAACCGGCACTGGCGCAGCTGGTAGCGCAGGCCCAAGCCTACCCCTGCACCTGTACCCGCCTTGACATTACTGATGCCCTCGCAGCCAGCGGCCAGACCAGACAGCGCCATGACGAGCTGGTGTACCCCGGAACCTGTAGGGTAAAACTGGGAAGCTGTTTGACTGAAAAATCTCAAACTTGGCGGTTTTTGACCTCGAAATTACCCCTAAAAATGGCTGCAGACCAAATCGTTTCATGGACTGACCGCCGCCTTGGCGTGCAATCGCAAAACGTCACGCAGCAGGTCGGTGACTTCGTGGTGCAGCGTGCCAACGGCCTGTGGACCTACCAGCTGGCCGTAGTGGTGGATGACGCAGCGCAGGGCATCACCCATGTGGTGCGGGGCGAAGACTTGGCTAACAATACAGCGCGGCAGATCTTGTTGCAGCGCGCCCTCGGCTTACCCACACCGCAGTATCTGCACACGCCGCTGGTGCTGGCGGCAGATGGCGAAAAACTCTCTAAACAAAATGCTGCGCAGCCGCTCGATACCACCCAGCCCATCAGATTGCTCCAAGCCGCCGGGCAAGCACTTGGCATAGCTGCGCCAGAGGCAAGATCTGTGGGCGACTGGCTAGCTGCTGCTGTGGGTTTTAAACTACGAACATGAGCTCAATCGCACCCATCATTGAAGATTCGCCCGAAAACACGCTACATCCGGTTCGTGCCATTCGCAGTTTTGTGCGCCGCACAGGCCGTACCACCGCAGGCCAGGCCAAGGCGTTTGTCGATGTGGGGCCGCAATTTTTAGTCCCCTTCTCAGGGGCACCCGCTGACTTTGCAGCCATTTTCAAACGCAGCGCCCGCACTGTTTTAGAAATTGGTTTTGGCATGGGTGAGGCCACGGCGTACATTGCAGCCGTGATGCCAAATGTCAATTTTTTGTGCTGCGAAGTCCACACACCGGGTGTCGGTGCGCTGCTCAAACGCATTGAGGAGAAAAACCTGAGCAACATCCGCATCCTGCAACATGATGCGGTTGAAGTGATGGACGAGATGCTGGAGCCCGCCAGCCTGGACGGCATACATATTTTCTTTCCCGACCCCTGGCACAAGAAAAAGCACAACAAGCGTCGCCTGATTCAAGCCCCGCTGATTGCCAAACTCGCCACGCGCTTAAAGCCTAGCGGCTACCTGCATTGCGCAACCGACTGGCAGCCGTATGCCGAGCAGATACTGGCGGTTTTGAGCGCAGAGCCTTTACTTGAAAACAGTGCTGACGCATCGAATGGCGGTTACGCACTCAAGCCCGTCTATCGGCCACTGACCAAGTTTGAGAATCGCGGCATCAAGCTCGGCCACGGCGTGTGGGATATTGTTTTTAAACGGCTGTCAGTTCAGGTGTGAGTAAAACCCTCAAATATGGTCAGCACGGCCTGTCTACACGTAACGGCGTTGGCCCCAGCTGTATAGGCTTGCCTAAGCCACCCGTCAAGGGCCAGTGGCTGAGCATCACGGATTTTCTGGTCGAACGCTTTCCCGCCATTGGCCGGGATGTCTGGCTACAGCGTATGCAAGCTGACCTGGTAGCTGACGAATTTGGCGTACCCGTCACAGCCACGCGCCCCTACCAAGGCCACATCCGCATCTACTACTACCGCGACCTACCCGAGGAAGCACGCATACCGTTTGAAGAAACGGTGCTGTACCAAGATACGCATCTGGTGGTGGCCGACAAGCCGCATTTTTTGCCAGTAACACCCTCAGGCCACTACTTGCAAGAAACCCTGTTGGTGCGACTGAAAAACAAGCTGGGTTTGAACGACTTGATCCCGATTCACCGCATAGACCGTGAAACGGCAGGCCTGGTTTTGTTCTCAGTCAAGCTGGCCGAACGCAATGCCTACCAGTCGCTTTTCAGGCGGCATGAAGTCGTCAAACATTACGAAGCTATTGCGACCAGCAACAGCGATTTAGTTTTTCCACTCACTCGCAAAAGCCGTATCGTAGAAGACACACCATTTTTCAGACAACGTGAAATTGAAGGCCTACCCAACAGCGAAACACACATCCGTGTGCTGCAAGTCATGGCGAGTAAAGCCCTCTACGCTTTAAGCCCCGTCACAGGTAAAAAGCACCAGCTACGGGTACACATGAATGCGCTGGGTTTACCGATAATGAATGACCGTATGTACCCACCCGTAGAAAACACACCAGACGACGACTACAGCACGCCGCTACAGTTGCTGGCCAAGTCGATCGCTTTTACCGACCCGGTCACGGGGCAGTTGCGGCGATTTGAGAGCCAGCTACAACTGCGTCTAGACTCGGCTACCGCTGACTTAAAAAACCGGTCGTTATCAAACGCACGCCATGTTTAGGCCCCACTCACCTCAGTTCATCAACCTCTTCGGCACCAGCGCTTTACCCAACAACGAACTGCAAGAGCTGGCCCTCGGGCTATGCGCAGCGCAGGCGGTAGTACAACCAAAATATTTTTACGATGCGCTGGGCTCCAAACTATTCGAGGCCATCACTGCGCTTGACGAGTACTACCCGACCCGCGTTGAGGCCAGTATTTTTGAGTCTGTCCACGGCGAGATGGCTGCGGCCCTGCAACAGCACGGTATCCACAAGCCCTGCCTGATTGACCTGGGCGCCGGCAACTGCGCCAAAGCTGCGTATTTGATGCCGCACTTGCTACCCAGCCAGTACGTGCCGGTCGATATCTCGGTTAATTTTTTGCGCGATGCTGCCGAGCAATTACAAAAAACTTTTACGGCGCTCGACATTGTGGGCGTGGGCATGGACTTTTCAAGCGGGCTTGAATTACCAAAAGAAGTGCAGCGCGAGGGCCGTGTGTTTTTCTACCCCGGATCCAGCCTGGGCAACTTTTCGCCCAGCCAGGCACTGCATTTTTTACAACGCATCACGAACCCGGCCCAAGGCAACGCACGCGGCCTGCTGCTGGGAATTGATCTGGTGAAGAGCAGCCAAACACTGCAAACCGCTTACGACGACGCGCTGGGCGTGACCGCTGCTTTCAACAAAAACATGCTGCTCAACATCAACCGCTTGTTGGGCGCAAACTTTGATGTTCGGCAGTGGCAGCATGTGGCGCTGTTCAATCAAGCCGAGTCACGCATTGAGATGCACTTGGAGGCCAGATGCGACCTCAGCGTCAGTTGGCCCGACCTTCATCGTCACCATCAGCGTGACTTCAAAAGCGGTGAGCGCATTCACACCGAGTCTTCATACAAATACACGCTGGATGGCATGACCGATTTGCTCAAGCAGGCCGGTTTCAGCCAGCTTCAGCACTGGACGGACCCTAAAAGCTGGTTTGCAGTGTTCTGGGCGGCTGTTTAGGCATCAAACCCGCTCGCTCACCCAGGCCTGCACGGATGCCAGCGCCGCATCGACTTTGGATGCATCAGTGCCGCCCGCCATCGCCATGTCAGCCTTGCCGCCGCCCTTGCCGCCCACCTGTTGGGCGACAAAGTTGACCAGCTCGCCTGCTTTGACCTTGCCCACGCTGTCGCTCGTCACGCCGGCTGCGATCTGCACCTTACCGCCATCGACTGCTGCCAGCACGATGACAGCAGTTTTCAGCTTGTCTTTGAGCTTGTCCATGGTGTCGCGCAAGGTCTTGGCATCAGCACCCTCAAGCTTGGCAGCCAGCACCTTGATGCCCTTGACATCAACCGCTTGCGCCATCAGCTCATCGCCCTGGCTGGAGGCCAACTTGCCTTTGAGCGCGGCGACTTCTTTTTCCAGCACTTTGACCTGATCGAGTAGCTGACCGATGCGGCCTTGCAGCTCTGACGGACTGGCCTTGAGCGATGCGGCTGCCGACTGCACGCTGGACTCCAACGATTGCAAATAGGCCAAAGCGTTTTCGCCCGTCACCGCCTCAACCCGGCGCACACCAGATGCCACGCCACTCTCAGCGACGATTTTGAACAAGCCAATATCACCCGTGCGGCCAACGTGAACGCCACCGCACAGCTCTTTGCTTGAGCCAATGCTCAAGACGCGAACCGTCTCGCCATACTTTTCGCCAAACAGCATCATGGCGCCAGTTTTTTGTGCGGCCTCCATGTCCATCACGCTGGCATCGGTCGCCAGGTTCGACAAAATCTCAGCATTCACACGCGCTTCAATAGCGCGGATTTGCTCGTCCGTCACGGGCGCGTTGTGCGCAAAGTCAAAGCGGGTGCGCTCGGCATTGACGAGCGAGCCCTTTTGCTGAACATGCTCACCCAGCACCTCGCGCAAGGCCTTGTGCATCAGGTGCGTGGCGCTATGGTTGCGCACCGTGGCAGCGCGCACGGCGGTGTTGACCTGGGCCGTGATGGTGTCGCCGACCTTGAGCGCGCCTTCGGATTGCGTACCGTGATGGCCGAATACGTCGGCTTTAATTTTTTGGGTGTCGTCAACCGTAAAGGTCACACCACTTGCAGTGAGGCGACCCGAGTCTCCGATCTGCCCGCCGCTCTCGGCGTAAAACGGCGTGGTATTCAAAACCACAACGCCGCTTTGTCCGGCATTCAGTTGCTGCACCGCTGCACCTTCGGCGTAAAGCGCGACAACTTTTGCAGGCGCTTCAAGCAATTCATAACCGGTAAACGCATTGCCCTCGCCGGTGTATTCCAGCGCCTTGTCCATCTTGAACTTGCCTGCCGCACGTGCCTGGTTTTTTTGCCTGTCCATAGCGGTGTGAAAGCCTGCCTCGTCCACTTCAACGCCGCGCTCGCGGCATACGTCGGCTGACAAATCCAGCGGGAAGCCGTAGGTGTCATGTAGCTTGAAGGCCACATCACCGGGAAGCGTTTTTGCATCGCCTGCAAGCGCTGTGTCGAGCATCGTCATACCGATTTCAAGCGTCTCAAAAAACCGCTCTTCCTCAACCCGCAGCACCTCGGTAATGCGCTTCTCATCAGACTTCAAACGCGGATACGCATCGCCCATCAACTTCACCAAGTCAGCCACCAGCTTGTGAAAAAACGGCGTCTTTTTGCCCAGCTTGTAGCCATGGCGAATCGCACGGCGGATGATGCGGCGCTGCACGTAGCCACGGCCTTCGTTGGAGGGGTTTACCCCGTCGCTGACTAAAAATGCGGTGGCGCGAATGTGATCAGCAATCACGCGCAGGCTCTTGTTGTTCAAATCCTTCTCGCCTGTTTCACGTGATGCGGCTTTGATAAGGGCATCAAAAATATCAATCTCGTAGTTGCTGTGAACCTGCTGCAAGATGGCAGCCAGGCGCTCTAGGCCCATGCCAGTGTCTACACACGGCGCGGGCAGCTTGACTAGGCTGCCATCGGCCTGCATGTCGAACTGCATGAAGACGTGGTTCCAGATTTCGATGAAGCGGTCGCCGTCTTCACCCGGGCTGCCCGGTGGCCCGCCGGGGATGTGCTCGCCGTGGTCGTAAAAAATTTCCGAACAGGGGCCGCAGGGACCGGTATCGGCCATCATCCAAAAGTTGTCACTCGCGTATTTTTTGCCTTTGTTGTCGCCAATCCGCACAATCCGGTCGGCGGGCAAACCAATCTCTTTGTGCCAGATGTCGTAGGCTTCCTGGTCGTCGATGTAGATGGTGACCAGTAGTTTTTCTGGCGGCAGTTTATAGACTTCGGTCAGCAACTCCCAGCCCCACTTCAGGCTTTCACGCTTGAAGTAATCGCCAAAGCTCCAGTTACCCAGCATTTCAAAAAACGTATGATGCCGCGCGGTGTAGCCGACGTTCTCCAAATCGTTGTGTTTGCCACCGGCACGCAAGCAAGCCTGCACCGATGCGGCACGCACGTAGGGGCGTTTATCGGTTCCCAAAAACACATCCTTGAACTGCACCATGCCCGAATTGGTGAACATCAGCGTCGGGTCATTGCCAGGTACCAGCGAGCTGGATGACACCACCGTGTGGCCCTTGGAGGCGAAGAAGTCCAGGAAGGATTTCCGGATTTCAGCAACACTGATGACTGAAGAAGAAGGGGTAGCCGTGGGATTGCTCATGTTTTGCCAGTTGAGGGCGCGGTATGCCAACGCTTGCATGGCGCTGAACCGCGGCTTTTACCTATTGATTGCCTGATTTACCTAAGCTTTCGATTATAAGTTTTGCCTTTGGTCAAGGCTCCAGCGCTGATAATGCTTACGCGCTATGCTTTAAAGTCGTCAAAATCGCTGCCAGCACGCTTGCAACTGGCAGTCACCCGCAAAACCCGAAAGAGACCTCCCATGGACATGAAGACTTCCCCCATCTCTCTGCTCAAAGACCCGAGCCTGCTCAAGACCGATGCGCTCATCAACGGCCAGTGGCTGGCAGGCAGTGCGCGTTTTGATGTGCATGACCCATCGAACGGCCTCAAGCTGGCAGACGTGGCCAATCTGGGTCCCAAAGACGCGCAAGCCGCCATTGCGGCTGCCAACGCGGCCTTGCCCGCCTGGCGCAGCAAAACCGGCAAGCAACGCCACGCCATTCTGATGAAGTGGTACCAACTTTTGATGGCCAATGTGGAAGACTTGGGGACCATCCTGACGGCCGAGCAGGGCAAGCCTTATGCCGAAGCCAAAGGCGAAGTCGCCTACGGTGCAAGCTTTGTCGAGTGGTACGCCGAAGAAGCCAAGCGCGTCAATGGCGAGACCTTGCCCCAGTTTGACAACAGCCGCCGCCTGACGGTTTTGAAACAGCCGATTGGCGTGTGCGCAGCCATCACGCCGTGGAACTTTCCGCTGGCCATGATTACCCGCAAGGTAGCACCTGCACTGGCCGCCGGTTGCACCGTTGTCATCAAGCCCGCAGAGCTGACGCCACTGACGGCACTGGCAGCCGCCGAGCTGGCCATGCGCGCTGGCATTCCGGCTGGCGTGCTCAATGTGTTAACCGCCGACAGCGACAACTCGATTGCGGTTGGTAAAGTGTTTTGCGCCAGCGATATCGTGCGCCACATCAGCTTTACCGGCTCCACCGAGGTTGGCCGTATTTTGATGGCGCAAAGCGCTCCCTCGGTCAAAAAACTGTCGCTTGAATTGGGCGGCAACGCGCCGTTTATTGTGTTTGACGATGCCGATGTAGATTCAGCCGTTGAAGGCGCCATGACCAGCAAATACCGCAACGCCGGCCAGACCTGCGTGTGCGCCAACCGCATTTACGTACAAGACGGCGTGTACGACCAGTTTGTGCAGAAGTTCGCCGCCAAAGTCAGGCTGCTGAAGGTCGGCAACGGCTTTGAAGACGGTGTGGCGCAGGGCCCGCTGATTGAAGACGCCGCCGTCGACAAGGTGCAGCGCCATGTGGCTGATGCGATTGCCAAAGGCGGCAAGCTGCTGGTAGGCGGCAGCAAGCTGCAAGGCCAGTTCTTTGAGCCGACAGTGATCTCTGATGCCACCGCCGACATGCTGTGCGCCAAGGAAGAAACCTTTGGCCCGTTTGCACCCGTGTTCAGGTTTCGCAAAGAGCAAGAAGCGATTGATGCCGCCAACAACACCGAGTTTGGTTTGGCCAGCTACTTTTACAGCCGCGACATTGGCCGCATCTACCGCGTGGCCGAAGCGCTGGAATACGGCATGGTCGGCATCAACGTCGGTGTGATCGCAACCGAGCATGTGCCCTTTGGCGGCATCAAGCAGTCAGGCCTGGGCCGCGAAGGCTCTAGACACGGCATGGACGAATACCTAGAAATGAAATACCTTTGTATGGGGGATATCGACAAATAAAAGTAGCATCTTTAGCGAGATTGTTAACCTTCAACCGCTGTTGTTGCCATTTCAACGGCTGTCGCCGTTTCAGATTTTCTGCACCTCTTGAATGCCGATTCGTGAACAAGCGCGACGCCCTGTTGCAATTCCGCTAGAATTCCGACTGCTCCGGGGTGCAACCCTGTCGGTGACGACAGGACTAGCTGAGATGGTCAGAACCAAACCCGCGAACTTGAATCGGATCATACCGACGTAAGGAGAGCTGCCAGCAAGCGCAAGCCGCCACTGGCACATCTTTCGGAGCACTGGTTTATCAACAGGCAACCGAAAGTGTGACGAATGACCCCCTCGACGTTGATTGCTGACCTGCAGGCCTTCCTGGCCGCCGAGCATCCGTCAGACGACGCATTTGATCAGCAAGCGCTCGCGCTTTTCGCGCATCAGTACCAGAACAACCTGCCTTTCCAGCGCTTTTGCCAGCAACGCGGCAAGACCGTGCGCAGCGTCAAAAGCTGGCGCGACATTCCTGCCGTTCCGATCAGCGCGTTCAAGGCGCTGAGCCTGAGCTGCATCCCCGAAGACCAGGTCGAGCACACCTTCATGACCAGCGGCACCACGCAAGGCGATGTCAAGGGACGGCACCACCATCCCACCCTGTCGGTCTACGACGCGTCGATGACGACAAACTTCCGGCAGCGCTTCATGCAGGGCTGCGAGCTGAATATCCGCATGGGCATTCTTTTCCCGACGGAAACGCAGCTGCCGAATTCATCCCTGGCACACTACCTGGCCCTCGCGGTCAGTGAGTTCGGAACAAAAGACAGCCACTACTTGCTGACCGCGGCCGGCCTGCATCACACGCGCCTGCTCGCCGAGCTGGAACGCGCCGCGCACACCGGCGAGCCCTACGCGCTGCTGGGCGCCAGCTACAGTTTCGTGCACCTTCTGGACGAGCTGCAACGGCTGGGTAAAACTTTTGCATTGCCCCCGGGCAGCCGGGTGCTGGACACCGGCGGCTTCAAGGGCCAGTCACGCGAGCTGTCCATGGCTGATTTTTATGCGCAGCTCTCCAGCGTGCTGGGCATAGACCCCAGCCAGTGCATCAACATGTATGGCATGACGGAACTCAGCACGCAGTTCTACGACGATGGCAACGCCACATTGCCGTCGATCAAGTCGGGTCCGCACTGGATCCGCACGCGCGTGCTAGAACCCCTGAGCGGGCAGGAACTGCCGCGCGGCCAGCAGGGCATCCTGGCCCACTGCGACTTGGCCAATTTCAATTCCGTCACCACCATCCTGACCGAAGACGTGGGTGTCGCCGTCGATGGCGGCTTTCTGCTGCTGGGACGCGCGCAAGGCAGCGCGGCCAAGGGCTGCTCACTGGCCGTCGAAGAATTTTTGCAGGCGGCGCGGGCATGACAGCTCTGCGCGAAAGCGCTGGTTACTTGCCGGGCCTCACGGCAGAAGAAGTGACATGGCAAACGCTGGTGTTTGAGGGCCAAGGCCGCACGCTGGAAGTCACCGTCCCGGTCCTGAGCCAGGCGCAAAGCGTCGCCCTCATGGACAGGGTCAGAACCGCGAGCCGGTCTTACCTGAAGTCGCTGACGCTGGCGCAGATTGTCAGCACCATCGACCGCGCGATTGCCCGCCTGTTGGACCCGGCCGACCCCTGGCGCAAAAAGGTCGATACCTTGCTGCCGCTGGTGACTGGCTATGACGCGGAAATGGTTCGCCTGGGCCTGACCGGCTACCTCAAGACCTTCCGCAAGCCCCAGCTCCAGCGCTTTCTGGTCGAAGACTTCGGTAACCCGCAGCTGCTTGACGACTTCGTGCCGCGTGCCAAGGGCGGCTTTTCCAAGGCCTTCGGTGCCGATGTGGCGGTGCATGTATGGGCCGGCAATGTGCCCGGCCTGTGCCTGTGGAGTCTGATTTCCAGTCTGCTGGTCAAGTCGGGCACGGTCGGCAAGGTCGCCAGTGCCGAGCCACTGCTGGCCGGCTGGTTTGCCCGGCTGCTGGTGGAAGTCGATCCCCTGCTGGCCGACTGCCTCGCGGTAGTCTGGTGGAAGGGCGGCGACACGGCGCGCGAGCAGGTTTTCTTCCAGCATGCCGACCTGGTGCTGGCTTACGGCGGCAACGCTTCGCTGGCGCAGATTCGCAGCCGGGTTCCCATCAGCACGCGATTTTTGTCCTTTGGCCACAAGCTCAGTTTTGGCATGATCGCTAGGACGGCGCTAGACGCACGCAAGGCGCTGAAGACGGCGCAACAGGCGGCCTACGACGTGATGCGTTATGACCAGCAGGGCTGTTATTCACCGCAGGTGTTTTATGTGGAGCGCGGCGGAAAAATCGGCCCTGAAGAGTTTTCGCGTTACCTCGCGCATGAGTTATCGGTGCTCGAAAAAAAGTACCCTCGGCGCACCCTGGGCCTGCCGGAAGCGGCTGGTCTGGCCAACTGGCGCCAGGCGGAAGAGATCAACAGCCTATCGGGCACGGGCAGTGATGTTTCAGGCGACGGCGCCTGGACGGTGGTCTACAACGACAGCCTGCAGGCTCTGGCCCCCAGCGCGCTGAACCGCAGCATCCGGGTGGTAGCCGTCGACCAACTGGCCGACGTCATGCCGCTGCTCACGCCGCATCGCGCCTTTTTGCAGACGGTGGCTGTGGCAGCCGCCCCGCGCGAACTGTTTGAACTGGCGGAGTGGCTGGGCCGCTCCGGTGTGACACGCATCTGCGCGCTCGGGCAGATGACCTCACCCGAGGCCGGCTGGCACCACGACGGGCGCTTCAGCCTGCTCGACCTAACGCTGATGGTGGACATCGAAGCGTCGGCAGAAGCTGCCTCGGAAACCTTCGCGCTTTATGTCGATTAACCCTAGTATGACTTTTCTCGACATGCGAGGAGTGAGCTACAGCTACCCGGGTTATCCGAACGTGGTGGACCAGGTGGACTGGCAGATCGCGCGCGGCGAGGTGCACAGCCTGGTGGGGCGCAGCGGCTGCGGCAAAACCACCCTACTCAAACTCGCGGCAGGCCTCATGCGCCCGGACCTAGGCGTCGTCAGCGTGGACAGGCAGGCCTTGCTCAGGCCCGGCAGCCAGCTGGGTTTTGTGTTCCAGTCACCGACCTTGCTGGAATGGAAAAAAGTAATGGACAACGTGCTGCTGCCGATCACGCTGCAGCGCCAAACTGTGCCGGCAGATCGGGCGCGCGCCGAAGAACTGCTGGCGCTGATGGGCCTGTCCAATTTCAGCCAGCGCTTCCCGACCGAATTGTCTGGTGGCCAGCAAAGCCGCGTGGCGATTGCGCGGGCCCTGCTGCTGGCACCTTCGCTGCTGCTGCTCGATGAACCCTTTTCCGCCCTGGACGCGATCACGCGCGAAGAGCTACAGGACGACCTCTTGAAGATCTGCCGCCTGGCGCAGACCACCGTGTTTTTTGTCACACACGACATCAGCGAGGCGGTGTACCTGGCCGACCGCGTGGCCGTGATGGCGCAGGGGAAAATCACCTACGACCTGACGGTGGACCTGCCTTGGCCGCGCCGCCACGAACTGCGTTATGGCGCGCCTTTCAATGCCCTGTGCGCGCAGGTGCGCCAAGCCATGGACGGAGTGCTCACATGCTGAGCCGTGCGGCGCTGGGCCGCCTGTCCAGCCTGGTACTGTTTGTTGCGCTGGTGTTGGCCTGGGAGCTGTTTGCGCGCGGGTCACGGCTTTCAGCGCTGGTGCTGCCAGCGCCCTCGGTGATATGGGAGGTGTTGTGGGACGGCTTGCGCAGCGGTTATTTCTGGCCGTACCTGCTGCACACCGGCAGCGTGCTGGTGCTGGGCCTGGCGATCGGCTCGGCCGCAGGTTTTCTCGGCGGCATCGTCATGGGCGAGTCGGTGGTTTTGCGGCGCCTGCTGTTTCCCTATGTGGTGGCCAGCCAGGTCGTGCCCAAGCTGGCGCTGGCGCCGCTGTTCATTGTCTGGTTTGGTTTCGGCATGACATCGACCGTCGTGATCACGGCGCTGATCTGCTTTTTCCCCTTGATGGAAAACACCCTGACCAGCCTGCAGCAGGTGGACCCGCGCAAGCAGGAGCTGTTTCGCATGCTGGGCGCCACGCGTTTGCAAACCCTACTGCGCCTGAAAATTCCCTCGGGCCTGCCGATCATCATGGCGGGCTTTCGCGTGGCCGTGGTGCTAGCCCTGGTGGGTGCGGTGGTCGGCGAGTTCATAGGTGGCAGCAAGGGGTTGGGCGCGCTGATCATCGCCTCGCAAGGGATGATGGACACGCCCCTGATGTTTGCCGTCCTACTACTGATCACGGCGCTCGGTTTGTTGGTGTATCAATTGGCCATCGGCCTAGAGCAGCTTTTGCTCTGGCCTCATTTAAAAAACTCAGAAAAGGAATAACGCAATGAAGCAACTCATCACCTCCCTCAAAACCTGGACCCTCGCGACCCTGGTGGCCCTGTCAGGACTGGGCGCCAGTGGCATCACACAGGCCGCCGGTCCCGACAAAATCATCGTCGCCGGTTGGAGCCAGCCCATCACCGAAATCACCAACCTGCTGGTCGAGGAAGACAAGGGTTTCTTCAAGGCCAAAGGCATAGCCCTGGGCTACGTGCCGGGCGCTGGCGGCGGCGATGCGATCCGCAACATGTTGACCGGCCAGGCGACCGTGGCGTTCACCGACCCCGGCTCCTTTTTTGCCGCGCTGGACAAGGGCGAAAAACTGCGCGGGATTTACGACATCTACCCGCAAAACGTTTTCAATGTGGTCTCGCTCAAGGGCAGCAACATCACCAAGCCGGTCGACCTCAAGGGCAAGAAAATCGGCGTTTACAGCCTGTCCAGCGGCACCCGGCAGAACCTGCTGGTGCTGCTGCAACAGGCCGGCCTGAGCGAGGCAGATGTCACCATTGTGGTGACCGGCCTGCTCAACTTTGCGCCGCTGATGCAGGGCCAGGTTGACGCCACCGCCGCCACCGACACCGGTTTGCTGGTGGGCCGACAAAAAGGCCTGGGTGAAGTCAACGTCATCGAAGTGCGCAACCATCTGAATATTTCCAGCGACCTGTTCGTGGTGACTGAGGCGACCTACCAGACCAAGAAGGATGTATTGAAACGCTTTCTCGCGGCCTACCGCGACAGCATGGTCTGGATGATTGCCAACCCGGATGAGGCCGCTGCGCTGGCCGTCAACCGTACCATTAACGGCAAGAATCCGGCGCTCAACCGCGAGGTGATCCAGCTGCGCAACATCTCCAGCGTGTCGGCCACCACGCAGGCACGCGGCCTCGGGGCCCTGGACCTGCCGATGTTCCAGAAAGCTGCCGACAGCTATAAAAAGCTGGGCATCATCCAGCGCGATATCCGGGTCGCCGACGTGTTGGCGCAAGACCTGCTGCCAGCAAAATAACGCAAAGACGGAGCGCGCCATGAAGTTCAAGGGCAAAGTCGTGCTGGTCACCGGCGCCGGCCGCGGCATAGGCGCTGCGATAGCGCGCGCTTTTGCGGCAGAGGGTGGGTTGGTGGTCGTCAACTACCTGCAAAACGCAGCCGCCGCCGAGGCCGTGGTTGCCGACTGCAAACAGCTGGGCGGCGATGCCTGGGCGGTGCAGGCCGACGTCAGCAACGCGCCCGCGGTCAACGCCATGGTGGCGCAAGTGCTGGCCGAGACCGGGCGTATCGACGTGCTGGTCAACAACGCCTTTGCGGCCTACAGTTTTGATCCCGAGCGGCGCAAGATGTTCTGGGAGCTGGCCTGGGACGACTACCAACGCCAACTCGACGGGGCGGTGCGTGCCACCTTCAACGTTTGCCAGGCCGTGCTGCCGCATTTTATAAAACGCAGCCAGGGCGCCATCATCAACCTAGCCAGCGATCTGGTCGAGCGGCCCAGCGTGCCCTACCACGACTACAGCACGGCCAAATCAGCATTGATCGGCTTCAGCCGGAATCTGGCAGCCGAGCTTGGCCCGCTAGGGATTCGTGTCAACTGCGTGGCGCCCGGGCTGGTCGCCCCGACGGCCGCCAGTCGTCAAACGAAAGAAGAGGTCAAGGACATGATCGCCGCACAGACACCGTTGCGCCGGATTGCCACGCCTGATGACGTGGCCGGGCCGGTGCTGTTTCTGGCCTCAAGCTGGAGCGGCTTCATGACCGGGCAGACCTTGTTCGTTGACGGCGGGCTGGTCATGAAGTGACCGGGTGAATAGGTCGCCCCTTGCTCGCTATTGCGACAAAACCTTTAATATCGAGCGTGTCATGTCACCGTTTTTTTTGAAAGACGCTCAACTTATCCGAATCCGGTTCAACAGACTTAACGCGACAGAACACGCGCCTGAGCCATCATCAACAAAAGGGAGGAGACCGGATGGAACCGATCGCTTTACGTTACTTCCGCGAGGTTGCCACGCACGGTTCGGTACGCCATGCCGCCGAACGACTGTTTCTTGCGCAGAGTGCGGTAAGCCGTCAGATTGCGTTGCTTGAAAATGAACTGGGTGTTCCCTTGTTTGAGCGCCATGCGCGCGGGATGACACTCACGGAAGCTGGACACCTGTTGCTGGCCTACTCAACCGACATGCGATGCCGCTTCGAGGAGTTGCGT
>Ga0209491_10005983_pt1 | contig 17303 bp, 5 predicted proteins | sample BON02_FD_187213 | JGI IMG/M metagenome (GOLD analysis project Ga0209491, IMG submission 187213) | Freshwater microbial communities from Lake Bonney liftoff mats and glacier meltwater in Antarctica - BON-02 (SPAdes) (version 2) | ecosystem: Environmental > Aquatic > Freshwater > Ice > Glacier...
CCGATTGAACCGGCGGAGTTGTTGGCTCACGTTCGCTGCGCTGCGCATCGATAGCTTTGCGGCGATCCAATCCTGTGACACCGTAGTCCGTTTCCAAAGCAGCTCGGCCAGAGCGAGCTTCCGGGGATCGGATCCCTTCAATGCAGGAAGATCCTTGGCCATGAGGCCTGCCGCTTTGAGACCATCAGCCAGCCATCGCTCCGCCTGTTCCTCGCTGTGCGCCGTCACCTGCGGGGCCTTCCGGTAGGCCCGCGACATCCTCTTCCGCTCCTTCATCAGCTTTCCCGCAACCGCGCCCGCACCGGATTGAGGTGGATGTAGTCGGCCAGCGTCCGGTAGTGGTAGGTGTCCGCACCCTCCACCAAAACCGCCTTGTAACGGTCACCAAACAGGCGGCCCCATGCTTGGTGCCGGACGTTGTAGCTTCGGGTGACGGTGTTTTGCAACCAGCTTATGCCGGCCACCAGATTGGCCTCGGGCGTCTCGATAAAGAGGTGGTAGTGGTTTCCCATCAGCACCCAAGCGTGCACCCGCCGGCCGGTCATCGCGCAAGCCTCAGACAGGGTGGCGAGGATTTCTGTCAAGTTTTACACCCTGACCCCATTTTCCTGACCCCATTTTCCCGCGCTGAACTGGCTCGCCGCACAGCGCAAGGGGCAGCCTGCCATTTGGACCATCGATTCGCCGCTGATCATCCCACTAGGTGATGGGGCATCAGGAAAGTAAAGCTCACCCCCGATCATACCTGTGCATGGGGACTTACAAACCATGCTGTTCAGGAACTATCAGGGACCTATGTTCACCTTCAAACGGCTGAAAAGCTTGCCGCTTGGAGCCAGCGTGCGCTTGATTTTGACTTCGACCTTATCGACGCCGGGACTGGTTCCGTAGAAGTTGTCCGTTGGAGTGATAATGATGTTGGTGCCATCATGGACTGCGGTGGTCCAACTGCTCAGATTACTTCCGTATACGGCCGTAATGGTGGTATTGGGGTCTGTGTTTGCGGCATCACTGCGACGATAGATGAAGATGATATAATCCGGATCGTTGGTATTGTCGATGGTGGGTAGAAGACTGGTGGCGTTGGTGGATGGTCCGCTTGCCCCCAATGCCCATGCCAAACCATTACTGATCCCATCGCCATTCGCGTCACTTGCGAAACCGATACTTCCGGACCACGCGACGTAAGGCGACTCCGGGTTCACGATGATAGTGACATCATCCGAGACCAAGCTGTAGCCGTCATCTGCCGTTAGACGCAACACATAGGTTCCTGCTGTGATAAACGTTGCCGTGGTGTTCACTGCCGTGGTGCTACCGAAGGTGACGTTTGCCGGACCGCTGACGAGACTCCATGTGGACGTTAAAGGATTGCCATCAGGATCGCTAACGATGCCATTCAGCGAAGCCACGGCAAACGCACCACCTGGGGGCGAAAGCTTACGAGGATGATCTATGCTAAGTTGACCATCCAGCCCCCACTTATGAGCTAGGTAGCCTTCCATATTTTGACGATTTTCCGTGTCCACGGCTCCAGTCAGGATGATGATTTCTGCGATATCGCCACCAAAGAAGGGATGACCTGTAGTCCGTCCGATACGACCTCCACCCGACATGGTGCCGATGTTACCCGCATCGGTGTTGGTTCCTTCGCTTTTGCCGTTGGCAAGGATCTGCTTACCAGTTCCCGTGGCCCAGACGTAGTTCATGATATTTGCGGCTCCGGAAACGAAATTGCCACTGCGAGCGGGACCAAAGTCATTCCCCCAATAATTCATCCGGTAGCCGTTGCCGTTGAAGCCAACGTGGAGGCTCTGGTTGCCTTGGCTGCCGTTCGCAGCACCGTAGATATTGCTGAAGACGGTGGGCTTGGTGACAATAAACGCCGAGTGGGAGACTCCAGCGAGGAAGTCGAGATCGACGTTGAGCACATCACTACTGCCGTCGAAAGTGAGAACACGTTTTCCATTGAGCCCGGCAGTTACGGCGGTCGGTTGGGCGGTGCCGGCGGCCGTTGCATGGCGGCTGTGGGTAGTCTTGTCATTCCACTGGCTGACGGAGCTTCCATTGAGGGTGATGGTGGAGGAATCTTCCGCATCTAGCCAGAGTTGAGGAGCCAGTTCTAGAGGAGACCAGGAAGTGGCGTTGAGCGAAATGGTCTGGTCCGGCCCGGCATTGACCAGCGGCGGGGTGTTCACGGTAATCGAGACTGTGGCAATGTTAGAATCGTAGGTGCCGTCATTGACTTTAAAGGTGAAACTATCAGGCCCGACGTAGCTGGCGTTGGAAGTGTAGGTGACGTTCGGAGGCGTGCCGCTGAGTGTGCCGTTCGCGGGCTGCGTGACGATCGTATACGTGAGTGCGCTGGCTTCCACGTCAGCGCCAGCTAAGGTGATCGCTTTCGCGATGCCTTCCGTTACTGTCACACTTTGGGCGGTTGCGAACGGCGCGTCATTGACTGCCGTCACCGTGATGGTGACTGTCGCGGGTGCCGAGTCGACGGTGCCGTCGTTGGCTTCGAAGGTGAAGCTATCAGCTCCATCGTAGTTGAGCGCTGGGGTATAAGTCAAATTGGGTGCCGTGCCGCTGAGCACACCGTGCGCGGGATAGGTGACGATTGCATAGGTCAGCGGGTTTCCATTGGCATCGGTGGCGGTCAGGGTGATTAGCTTGGCCGTTTCTTCTGCAGTGGTTACGCTTTGAGCAGTGGCCACGGGCACGCTGTTAGGTGTTCCCGCAGTCACCGTGCCGGTGCCAGAGAAGTAGGTGTCATACTTGTTAGTTGCGGGCGAGGTGGTGGAGCCGTAAGTGCCTGCGGGCATGGCAGTGCCGCCGAGGGTGAGCGAGGCGATCGTTCGGGTGCCGGTGTAATTCAGGGCGACCTTGCCCCCAGTGCTGATGTCGAGGGGGCCGGTGCCAAGCGCAGCGGAGTTCGAGCAGGACAGCGTGCCAGCGATGATCTTGTTAGCTCCCGTGAAGCTGTTGGTTCCGGAGAGAACCAGCGAGTTGCTGCCCGTCTTGGTGAATCCGCCCGCACCGCTAACATTGCCGCTCAAGGTCATGCTCCATTGGGCCTTGATGGTGGTGTTGCCATTCAAGCTGACAGCACTGTTGAAGCTGTTGCCGAATCCGTTGTCGGAAATGATCGTGCCGCCGTTCAAGGTGAGCGGGTTGCTGGCATTGATTCGGTACAGCGTGAGAGTGCCCCCTGGATTCAGGGTGACCGGCCCGCTGCCTAGTGCCTGATCCGCCTGGAGGCCAATCGAGACGATGCCGTTGTTGATGATGGTCCCACCGCTGTAGGTATTGATGATATTGTTGATTTGTAGCGTGCCTATCCCGTCTTTAGTCAGGCCTCCCGTGCCGGAAATCAGTTTTGCAATCGTCACTGTTCCACTACTGCTGCTGCCAAAGGTGGTCATGGCGGCTAAGGTCAGCGGCGTATCGAGGATCACTGCGCTGGAGCTGTTCTGATTGAACTGCGGCAGCAAGTATCCGTTGGCGGTGAAGGCGAGGCTATTGGTGCCGGTGATGGTGACCGCGCCAGCGACATTGAGTTGGTTGAGCTGGAATCCATTGCTCAAGTTATGGGTCACGGTGTAAGTGCCCGACGGGGTGAAATTGAGATTGTAGTTTAGCAACCCAGTGGAGGTTGGGGCAGTGGCCGGTGTCCAATTTCCTGTATCGCTCAAATTGCCCGAAGTGGCGTTCAACCAAGTGAAATTCACTGGCGGCCCTGCTGTGATACCGATGGACACCGTGGCGGGAGTCGAGTCGCTGATGCCGTTATTGACGCGGAAGGTGAAGCTATCAGCACCGCTGTAGTTGGTCACTGGGGTGTAGGTCAGGTTGGGTGCGGTGCCGGTGAGCGTGCCGTGGGCAGGGGGGGTGACGACTGAGTAGGTCAGGGTGCCACCGCTGCCCGACAGGGTAATCGCTTGGGCGGTGTTCTGCACCTGGGTCACATTCTGCGAATAGGCGTAGGGTGTGATCGTCATCCCGGTTCCGTCAAACAACCATTCTGTAGCGATGATGGCACCGTTGACACTAGCGAATGACGGGCCGGTCCATTTGAGTTTCGCCACGGCCGAGCCGGTATTTTCATAATAATCCATCCGAATATCCACCATCTGTCCGGCTGTTAGGCTTACACTAGATCCGTCTTTCCAGTGGGTCGTATGATCCGAAAAATCGTCGATCAACAGCACTCCATTGACATATAATTTCACCCCGTCGCTGTTAAGTGTCGAGAAGGTATAAGTTCCGGTTTCCGGCACCAGTAGTAGGCCACTCCAGCGCACGCTGAAGGTATCCGCACCGATTGAGGCATTCGGTGAGCCGGTGCCCCAGTCGAAATTGACCTGCGCGTCGGTGCGGGTGAGTTTCAGGTTGGTGAAGTCCGCGTTGTCATAATAGTCCCCTTTCAGTCCGGTGCCGGCAGTGCCGACAATGATGCTAACGGTTCCTGGAACGGAGGTTGTTAGATTATCGGTCACTTGGAAGGTGAAGTAATCTGGGCCGGTGTAGCCGCCGGTCGGGGTATAGGTCAGGTTCGGAGGGATGCCGCTGAGCGTGCCGTGGGCAGGGAGGGTCACGTTGGTGAAAGTCACCGCGGTCCGGGGAGATGTGCCGGTGAGCGTGATGGCCTTGGCACCGGTGGTGACCACAACCTGCGGGGACGCCAAGGGCAACAGGTTGATGAGGCCACTGGGTGAGGTGATGGCGTCGTCGATGCTGGCAATGGTATCCAGCATGAGGGGATAGACCGTGTTAAAATCGCTAGCAGCCAGATTGGTCTCTGCGATGGAGATATCGTCGTTGATGATGGGACGCGTCCACCGGGCCAAATCGCCATAGGTTTTCAGGGCGTTCATGGCGGGGGGCATATAATTGGTGCTAGCCCAACCCCATCCCTCTTTCACGTTCAGCATGGAAAGCGCCATCGGCAAGCCCTCGGCGGCATTATGCTTTTGCAGTGTTCGGATTCCACTGAGCTGGGGTTCAAAGTGCCACATGGGGTCGGCCTGGGACTTCGTGGTGATCACCTCAAAGATATCCAGCGCCAGTTCATTGACATCGACCAAGGGAAGTTTGGTTTCAACAAACTTGGCTGCACCGAACCGTGAATAGGAGTCCGGTTGTTTCAAGCCTGCCTTGACCGCCGGATAGAGCAGGTTCTTGGGAGCGTTGACGGTGTAGGTTCCGATATTGTTGCCACCATAGTCCGCACCGCCAAAGAGCGCGAAGCACAAGAAGTTGTTAGCAATCTGGACTGGGTCATCCCACACGATCACCTCAGGATCGGTAGCGTTGGCTGTGAACGCGCTGAGCATGGAGTCCCGATGAACGCTGGCGGCGGCGGGGGTGTAGCTGCGGATCGCGGTGGCGGCGATGCCGCGGACCCATGAGTCTGTCTCGATGTTCTTGTCGAGTCGTTGGGTGATCAATGGCAGGGCGGTGGCGTCTTGGAGGATTCCCAATGTCTGGCAGGCGCCCTGGCGGCCGTTGACATTGGTGCCAGTGACCATGTCGCGCAGGGTGGTGAGCTCGCCGGAACTCAGCGAACGCGTCGCTAACTCTTTGGCCGCGTAGTTGCGCACCATCGGATCAAAGTCGCTTAGTGAGATGATCAACTGGGTGGTGTTGAAGTCGGGGCTGTTTTGTTTGAAAGTTGCGGAGGCAATCGCGTGTGCCACCTTGGTCGCATCGAGGGCGTTGGCGGGGTTGGCATCCTTGCCGGTGATGTAGAGTCTTTGCAGCGGCAGGGCGAAGGTGAGGATATAGGGTGCAGTGGAGTTCATCCCATAGTAGCTGCTCGTCCCCAGATAGGTGCCGTCGGCGGTTTTGCCCGGACCATAAGCCTCGCGCCCGTCATAGGCGAACGAGCCATCGGTGCGGCGTGACAAATCGAGGTGCCAACGCACGTTTTTCAAGTATTCCGCAGCCGCTAAGGATCCCCCCATATTGGCGCCCATGGCACCCCACAGGTAACTGAAGCCCTGGCCAGTGTGGCCGCTTTCGCGGGAGTTGAAACCGGCGATGCTGATGCGCGTGAAGTATTCGGTTTCCACGCTACGGCCGGATTGGAGACCGAAGAGCACGGCGCACATCGGATCCTTGCCATTGCTTTCGTGGTTACCCATCCAAGGCGCATGTTCACCGTAGGGGATGCTGCCCTTGTTGGCATACCAAGCGAAGAAATCCGCGCCGCGCTGGATCGCCGGGTCGATCTCCGGATCAATCGCTTGACTCGCCTCCACCAGCGCCTTCTTTCCCATCACGATGGCCATGTTGGCTGGGATGCCGGCCGAATTGACCGGACCATAAGGCGGGCACGAACCGTGCAAGGAGCCATCGGCTTTCAGGAGCGAACCCGTGTGATTGTAGGTCCCATACCGGCTCTGGATCTTGGCGAGAGCGACGGTGTAATTGTTGAGGCCGGTGACTACCTGGGCGTCGTTGGTGCTCAGGTAATACTCGCTGAGAAACAGGCCGATGTAGCTCCATTCCCAAGTATAGTGGCCCGATTTATTTGGGGGCGCGGCCGCCAGCGCGCGGGCATAGGTCTGCAAGCGGGTTCGCACCGTGTCGTAGTAGGCATCGCTCGGCGCCACCCCGGCCAACAAGGCCAGACCATTGATGGCACCCGACCAGTTGGAGGTCAGGAAATTCGGGTCGGCAAGGAGCTGGCTGACCAGCTTGATGCGGGCGTTGGCCAGGATCAGCGCGGATTTCGGGCAAGTGTAAGGTGCGGTGGCTGTGTAGTTACCCATGATGGGCATGGAAATATTCACATCGGTGGTGGTGCCGGCGCGCCAGCGTTTGACCCGCAGTGTGCCGGCCCCGGTTTTCTCAGCATCCCCGATCGCCATTCCGAATGCCTTGCGGCAATCACTGGTAAAAGGCGGCACGGTGCCACTGCTGCCGGCCATCGCACCGAGGATCACGTCGTCCACTGCCAGCACCGTACTGCCCGGCGTGCTTGCTACGGTGACCAAAATCTGGCGACTGCCATCGGTGAAGGTGCCGTCCGCGCCGTTGCCACCCCCCACATAGATCCAGCCGCGAAGACCAGTGGGTCCGAGATTGTAGGTCTCGGTGCGGTCAATTCCGGCGATCACCCCAGGAGCGGTGAGGTCGGGTGCCGCGGCGTGGGCGGTGGTAAATGAGAGTAATGCCAGCGCAAGTGTTAGAATACCTCGGGTGGTAGTCAGGGAGCGGGCGATGATCAAATTGGGTTTTATCATGAGGCTGATGCGAGGTATTTTTATTGAGATGCCGTGAAAACCCAAGGGATATGTTTTCATCAACAGTGTCCTAATTGAAGCGATTTAACTCTCTCAGCGCCCGGTTTCGCGCGCTGGATGCGACTCATTAGAGTCGTTCGCAAGGGGGGGGGAGCTAAATCACTCACCCGAGCGCGTGCTCCATCGGAATACACCATGTTAGATCACATCCGGGTTGGAATGATGAGCGCTTGGATTTTTTATAGCCTTCGTAAATGACTATAATGCAATGATTTACTGCTAGGAATTTGCTTTTGGCGTAAAAATGGGGTCAGGGTGCAAATCTTGACAAAATGCCTGCCAAATCTCCGTTTTCCAAGCATCACCGAGAAAAGCCTGCATTTCGGAAGGCAGCTTGGCCTTCGTTTCCCCCCCCTCTATTTTCTATGACTCTTTGGATAATAGAAAACGAAACAGATTTCTTCCGAATGTGCTTGGGAGTTCAAGGTGTGAGAGCGAGTGTTTCGCTCCTCGCGTTGGAAAATGGGGTCATGGAAAATGGGGTCAGGGTGCAAATCTTGACAAAATGCCTGTCAAATCTTCGTTTTCCAAGCATCACCGGGAAAAGCCTGCATTTCGGAAGGCGGCTTGGCCTTCGTTTCCCTCCCTCTATTTTCTATGACTCTTTGGATCATAGAAAACGAAGCAGATTTCTTCCGAATGTGCTTGGGAGTTCAAGGTGTGAGAGCGAGTGTTTTGCTCCCCGCATTGAGCCGAATATGCCTGCCAACTCCGCGTCATGAAAATCCACCTGCTCCTCCTTCTCTCTTGCTCCCTCGCCGCGGCGGAGACCCCGTTTTACAATAGCCCGTCGTTGTTCTCGACTCGCCCGTCGGAAACGAAATCGCTGACCACGATCACCCGCTTTGGTCCGGTCGGCGTGGGCATCGATCTGATCCTGCCGGCATTCACGATGCGGATCAAGAATATCGAGGAAGGATCGCCGGCCGCCGCCACCGGCAAGCTCGCCGCGGGTCAGATCATCGAGTCGATCAACGGCGAGATACTCAAGGACATCGACCCGCGCATCCAGCTTGGCGACATCATCACTAGGGCGGAAGCGACGGACGGCGTGATCGCCATGAAAATCAAGGACCTCGCGGAACCGGTGGTCGTGAAGATCCCGGTGCTCGGCAGCTACAGCCCGACCTGGCCGCTGAACTGCCCGAAGTCCGACAAGATCGTCTGCGGGCTGGCGGACTTCCTATCGCAACCCGGCGCGACAACCGGCATGGGCGACATCGGGATGTGGTTTCTCATGTCCACCGGCGACGCGAAGGACACGGCCGCCGTGGGCGAGTGGGCGCGCAAGGCGAACAAGCCATCGCAGATGGCGTGGTTCCTCGGCTTCGGCGGCGTGCCGCTTTGTGAATATTACCTACGAACCGGCGACCCGGAAGTCCTGCCGAATATCCAGAAGTGGGTCGATAACGCGGTGGCCGCCCAATACAATGATGCCTGGGCCGGGCGCGGCGGCGTGCCGAGAGTGACCTATGGCATGGGGCACCTCAACGCGGCCGGGACTTCGGTGCTCACCTTCCTTCTGCTCGCCAAGGAATGCGGTGCCGACGTGCCCGATCACGCGCTGCTGGGAGCCTTGCGGCGCTTCTACCGTTATGTCGGCAAAGGCGGCAACCCGTATGGCGACGGCCGGCCGGACATTAATTTCGTGGACAATGGGAAGAACGGCAACCTTGCCTTCGCCATGGCCGCCGCTGCCGCGCTCACACCGGATGGGGAAAACTCGGTCTATGCGGCCGCCCGCGACGCCTGTGCGATGACGGGTTTCCAAACCACATCCTTCATGCTCCACGGCCATACCGGCGGCGGCATCGGCGAGATCTGGCGCAGCGCCTCCATGGGCCTGCTCGATGATGTCCGGCCGAAACAATACCGTGAGTTCATGGATAACCGCCGCTGGCACTACGAGATGTCGCGGCGTTTTGACGGATCGTTCGGCATCCTCGGCGGCACCGGCTACGACAGCGTCAACTGGGGCGTCGCCTACGGCCTTTGCTACACCGTGCCGCGCAAGACGATGCGCATCACCGGTGCGCCGTCGACGAAGTTTTCCAAACCCTATCAACTGCCGAAACAACCGTGGGGAGTCGAGGCGGACAACGACTTCCTCTCGCTGGAAGCGGTGCCGGGACCGGACGGCAAGAAGGCCGACCTCACCGGCGAGACGCTGGCCAACGACTCGGCGATGCAATTCCTGCGCAAAATTCACGGCAAGGAGGAATTGAACGATGATGCTCTGCGTCATTACGTCCGGCACCAGGATGCCGTGATCCGGCAGATCGCCGCCGCCAAGATCCTCGGCGTGAACCGCGGCTACCTCGGCGCGCGCGAACCGGCTGGCAAGGCGCGGCCGGATCTGATGATGGAGTGCCTCAAGTCGGCCTCGCCTCGTGTGCGCCGCGCCATGTTCGCCGAGATCGCGGACACCGTCCAAAAGGAAGGCAACACCGATTTGCTCACGCCCGAAGTCTATGATCTGGCGGTCGCCGCCTTGGAAGACCCGGTAGAATCCTGGTGGGTTGTCGATGCCGCCATGGAAGTCATCGCCCAAGCTGGAGCCGACCGCATCGTGCCGCATGTCGATCGCTTGCTCTCGTTCCTAAACCACGAGGAATGGTGGCTGCGCAACACGGCGCTCAGCGCGCTGGCTCCGGTGGTCGCCGACGAGCGCTGCTACCGCAAGGTGCTGCCCGCCGTCGGCGAGTTGATCCGCACCAACCAACGTTCGGCCCTCACGCTCGGCTTGATCCAACCGATGAGGGACAGAATCAAGGAAGCGACTCCGGAAGTCCAGAAGCTCGCCCTCGAAACCTTGCGGGAAACTTATAGCGGATACGCGGGCGTGACCAAGGCTCCCGGCGGGCTCGACATCTCGTCCACGCTCGACGCACATCTGGAATACATCGCCAATTCGCTGGTGGACGTGCCGGGCGGACTCGATGTCCTTTACGAAATCGCACGCGAGCGTCATCCGGAGCAGATTCTGCCTTACAAGGGGCTGTTCCTGAACGCCGATTCCGCGAGTTTGGGGCCGAAACTGAAGGATGTGCTTACCCCGATCATCACCAACGAGTTGATCCCGGAATTCGTCGGGAAAAACCGCGCGAAACTGAAACAATACGCCGACCTCGAAGTGCAGGGGCCCGCCTGCGGAGGCTTCGGCGACACCATCGACCAATTGGTCGATCTTTACGACCGCTCCGGCGACACGCGCTACGATTGGAAGATGTTCCTCGATCTCAACAACGCCGAGTGGGACTATCACAGCTTCGATCCGTTAGAGGCCGAGCAGGTGCCACTCGATCAATTGACCTGCCGCTACCGCAAGATCACCCTGCCACAGGGCATGGAGCAATGGTTTGCCGTCGATTTCGAGGCCGCCAAGGTCGGCTGGAAATCCGCCCGCGCGCCCTTCGGCAACTACAACGGGAAATTGCCCGACGGCCCGTTTTCGAAGTGCTCGGATCGCTGCGCTGGTCCCATTTGCTATGGCGGCACCAAAGTCAACACGCTGTGGGACAAGGAAGTGCTCGTGATGCGCGGGACCTTCAAGGTGCCGCCGCTCAAGGAGGGCCACCGCTACCGCATCCGCGCCAACCATGCCGTCCACGTCGGCAATGGCAATGGGTATGGCATCTGGATCAACGGTAAAAAACTCATCGAACATGCCGACACCATCGGCCGGGGCGGCGGCGAAAAACCCTACGGCGCCTACATCACCAAGGACTGGCTCGACGAATTCAAACAGGGCGAAGTCACCATCGCCGTGATGAGCTTCCTGCGCTACAACGACAAACGCGACGCCAAACCCAGCGAACCCATCCCTCAAGGCCGCATGAGCGTCCACCTCGACGAGCAGTTGATGCCACCCATGGGCGATGACCTCGTTTTGAAATCCGCCACCGTCGTGCCCATGCTCTCGGCCGAGTGGCAGGAAGCCCAATTCTCCGAAAGTGATGAAGAGAAAGAGAACGCGCCGTTTTTCCGCTGGGACGGCAAATTCGTGGAAAACCCGGCCGTCCCCGGCTCCTGGAAAGTCGTCGCCGAAGCGGCGGATATCACCGCTTTCAATCCGGAAAAACCAGTCAAGCCGAAACGTCCACCCTTTAGCCAAATGACCTTTCAGGCTGATGGAAAGACCAGCGATCCCACCTTCGTATGGAGTGGCGACCGCCTGATGGACCTGAACCGCTACCAGGCCCTGCGTATCCAACCCCACCAATCGGGAGGGAAAGATTATCTGTTGATCGAAACCGGCGGTTTCACCGCGCAGCCGAAACCCGGCTGGAAGTCGCCATGGTTGGTGCTGCAGCGGCAGTAGGGTATCCGAATATCATCCAGACTGTCCGCATCTCTAACAATATCTAACCAAACAAAAATCATGCAACTCCCACAACATCTAACAGTCCATCTGCTGGCCCTGCTGGCCCTGCTGGCCCTGCTTGCCGCGGGCTCCGTCTTCGCGGGTTCCCGGAACAGAGAAAACCTCTTGGGCCCCACGGGTATGGTGGGACAGCCCAGTAAAAATGGCATCACCATCACCAAGGTGGAAGAAGGCTCGCCCGCCGACGGCAGGATCCGCCCCGGTGACGTGATCATCGGGGCCGGCTCGAACAAGTTGGTTCGGGACGCCAGGCTCAATTTCGCGGAGGCCATCGACGAGGCGGAAACCGAAGAGGCCGGTGGAAAACTCACACTCATGCTCGAGGGGGCCCGGACGGTCGATCTCCAATTGAAGGTGATGGGCCGCTACAGCGCCACCGCGCCCTATGATTGCCCGAAGTCGGAGGCCATCATCCGGCAGGCGGCCGACTATCTCGTCCAATCCACCCAGACGAAGGGCAAGCCACCGCAGTTCAACGCCGCTAAAGGCCAGCTAGAAACCGGCTGGCTCGGCTTGATGGCCACCGGCGAGCCGAAATACATCGACTTCGTCAAACAGAACCTACCCCTCCAGGATTGGGCCAAGCCAAACCGGGACGAGTTGATGGCCATGGTGAAAGGGGACCTGCCGATGAGTTACGTGGGTTGGTTCTGGGGATATCGGCTGATCACGTTGTCGGAGTATCATTTGCTCACCGGTGACAAGTCGGTGATGCCGGGCATCGAAGCCTATGCCGAGGCGCTCGCCAACGGGCAGGATGCCGCCGGACTGTGGAGCCATCGCATGGCGGCCTGGAGCAGTAACAGGGGCCAACCACACGGGCGCTGCGTCGGCTACGGGCAGATGAACCAGCCGAGCCTCACGTGTTTCATGGGGCTGCTGTTGGCTAAAAAATGCGGTGTGAAAAGCCCGGAAGTCGATGGCGCGATCGAGCGGGCGCACACCTATTTCAACAGCTATACCGGCCGCGGCGCGTTCCCCTATGGCGTGCACGATCCCAAGAGCAGGGAATACAACGACAATGGCATGAGTGGCTCGGCCGCCCTCTGCATGTCCTTCCATGGCAACCATGAAGCGGCCGCGTTTTTCTCCCGCTGCTCCGCCGCCGCGCACGATCGGCTCGAGTCCGGCCACGCGACGTATTACTTCAACGTCCTCTGGACACCGCTGGGCGCGAATATCGCGGGCCCGGAAGTAACCCAGCAGTTTTTTAAGGAATCGCTCAGGCTGAAAACCTCGTATCGGAGTTGGAATGGCGGCTTCACCCATGATGGCGGCGAGTCCAAGGAAGGCAACAGCACCGGCTCGCAGTTGCTGGCCTATTGCCTGCCGCGCCGTGCCCTCCACATCACCGGCAAGGGCGCAGACGAATCGCTATGGCTCAGAGGCAAGGACGCCACGGACACGATCCAGAAGAGCCGGATCAAGTTCGAGACGAAGAAGACCGAAGAGCTGTTAGAATATCTCGGCAGTCCGTTCCCGCAAGTCGCCCTTTCGGCAATCGACGCGCTCCGGGCCAGGCAAGGCGATTTCGTTCCCAAACTGCTGGAGATGATGCAAACCGGGTCAAAAACTCAGAAGGCGAACGCCATCCGGTATTTCGGCTCCGGCTGTCCGCAGGAGCTGGCCCTGCCCCAGCTCGACAAGCTGGGTGCGATCCTGCGCGACGGGAAAGAGCACCCGGAAGTGCGGGCCACCGCCGCCAGCGCGCTGGCCTACCTCGGTGAACCGGCCTACCCGTATTACCAGGATATGTTGGGGATGGTCGTCGCGGACGAACCCGGCGACCCCATGGGCCTCACCGATGAATCGCTCGCCAACAGCCTGAGCGCCCTCTGTGCGAATCCCTTTGCCGCCGGCCAGGTGAAGGACAAGAAGCTCTTCTACGCCGCCGCGCTGAAGTTGATGGATCACAAACGGCAAAAAACGCGTTCGGATGGGATCGGGATGGTCGCGGCCATGCCGTTTGAGGACTTCCGCCACGTGGCGGACAAATTGCAATACGTCATCAAGGACCAGGACCTGACCTATCACTCGTATCACAATCCGACAAATGCCATCGGCGCCGGAATCGCCATCCTCGCGGGCTTCGACATCAAGGAGGGTCTGGACTACACCCTCGGCATTGGCGAAACGGCAAGCGGCAAGGGAAGCTTCAAGATGCGCACGATGATGGACAGCCTGGCCAGATACGGCGCCAATGCCCGGCCGTATATGGAAGAACTCAAGGGCCGGCCGAGCTGGCAGAAGGTTCCCAATAATCGCAAGCTGAAGGGCAACTGGGAACGCCTGATCAAGGCCATCGAGGAGGACAAGAACCCCGCCAAGTTGATCACCATCGAAGAGGCCAAGGCGGCCTCCGGCAAGAAGCAGGATTCAAAATAGAACCGTTTTAAAAAAAGATGAAACCAATGAATACTTATCAGAAACCCAAATCAGCCATCCTATTCACCCTATTGGCGGCCATGCTGCTTGTGTCGGCGGCCTTTGGGGCACCCAAGGGAAAGAAAAATGCCGAGGAACCGCCGCCGCCACCGCCACTTGCCATCGAACTGGGCGCGCCCTTCCGTGACGGCGCGATCTTGCAACGCGAGATGAAAACACCGGTCTGGGGCTGGTCCGCGCCCGGGACGGAGGTCGCCGTCGAGTTCGCCGGACAGAAAAAATCCGCCACGACGGGCGAGGACGGCAAGTGGATGATCCACCTCGATCCGCTGGAAACCAGCGCCGTGGGCAGCGAGATGACCATCCGCGAAAAAGACGGCAAGAGCGTGACCCTGAAGGATCTCCTCGTCGGCGAGGTCTGGATGGCATCCGGCCAGTCCAACATGCAGTGGGCTGTCAGCAGCAGCTCAGCCAGATTGCTGGTCGAAAAAATCAAGAAGCAGGCCGGTGAAAACGGCACACTGCCTCCCATCCGCGAGTTCAAGGTGACCAACCGCTACGCCCACCTCCACCCCATCGAGCATGCCGACGGAGAGTGGAGCCAGGAATATAATGATTTCAGCGCGGTCGCCTTCGCCTTCGCCCACAAACTCCATCAGGAGATCGGCGTCCCCATCGGCATCCTCAACTGCTCCTTCAGCCAGACCAGCATCGAGGCCTGGACGCCGCGCATCGGCTACAAGGACAGCAAGAGCGACTACAACAGGAAGATTGAAGCGCAACTCATCGAGACCGATCCCTCCACCCCTGAGCACAAGACCGCATGGGATGGATTTCACAAAACATTCATGGAGGCCGTGAACCAGAACCAGAAACTTGCCGAAACCGGCGAAGGCCCCTTCATCGACCTCCCCAACAAAACCCCCGGCAACATGAACGGCAACCGGGATGCCACGTGGCTCTACAACGCCCGCATCCACCCGGTCGTCCCCTACGCCATCCGCGGCTGCATCTGGAACCAGGGATACGCCAACATGAACGGCGGCATCATCTACTACGATAACCTCCACGCTCTCATCCCCGGCTGGCGCGCCGCATGGGGCATGCCCGACCTCCCCGTCTATTTCCACCAATTCTACTCACCGGGCGACTTAGCAAGCAGCCCGAACCACCCCGAAATCGGCGGCACTGCCGAAATGCGCCACGGCACCTGGATGGCACGCGACATCCCCCACACCGGCATGGCCAGCCAGATCGATATCCAGGGCGCCATCCACTACCAACACAAAACCGTCCCCGGCCAACGCCTCGCCCTCCACGCCCTCAAAAACCAATACGGCAAAAATGTCGTCACCGATGGGCCCATGTTCCGTAGCTACGAGGTCAAAGGCAGCGAACTCATCGTCTCCTTCGATCAGACCGAAGGCGGTCTCGTCGCCGCCGATCCCACCCACAACGCCATCGGCCGCCATCCGGATTCCACCGGCTTCGCAGATCCCAAAATCATCGAAAACGGAGCCGACCAGATCCGCCTCTTCTACCTCGCCGGCGAAGACCGCGTCTGGCATCCCGCCAAAGTCCGACTCGACGGCGAAAAAGCCATCGTTTCCTCGCCCGCCGTCCCGAACCCGCGTGGCGTTTCCTACGGCACCGGCGGCATCGGTTTCCAGCCCAACCTCTACAACAAGGACCTGCTGCCCACCACCCCCTTCATGCTCTTCGACAACAAGATGGTCCTCGGATCCACTTGGCCCGACTCGCCGATCAAAATCGCCGGCGTCGCAGCCGACCCCTCGACCGTCGGCCTGCTCCACGAATACCGCAAAATGCCCATCCTCAGCTCCCAGTTCGTGGACAACGCCGTCCTCCAGGCAGGCCAGTCCGTTACCTTCTGGGGCTCCGCCGTCCACGACTGGGGATTCGACGCCAAAGGCGAAGCCGCCATCCACTTCAACTTCGATGGCACCGAGAAAACCATCCCCGTCGTCAACGGCATGAAGGAGTGGAGCGTCACCATCCCCGCCATCGAAGCCAGCGACAAACCGCACACCCTCACGGTCCGCTTCACCATCAATGGCGCACTTGTCCACGAGCGCGTCGTCAAAAACATCGTCTTCGGCGATGTCTGGTATATCGCCGGCATCGGAAAGCAGGACATCGGTAAAATGGAGGATTCCGTCACCGGCCCCATCCGCATCATGACCCGCATGGCCAAGGGTTTTCTGTTCAAAGCCCCTCGCGCCTACACCGTATCCACCTCCTCCACTCCCGGCAACCGCTTTGCCTCGTATTGGAGCGAACCCACCAAGGACGGCTTCGCCTCCAACCTCGCCAAAGCCATCCACGCCAAAACCGGCAAACCCGTCGGCATCATCTTCATGGATGGCAAGGACCTCGAATTGAAGCATTGGATGGATATCCCCACGCTCGCCAAAGTGCCCAGCCTCAAGGCCGACTACGAAAACATCGCCACCATCACCCCCGGCACCCCGTTTTACCAACAGAATGCCGGGCGCTACATCGCCGATTGGAAAACATACTGGAGCGTAACCATCCCCGCCATGATCGCCACCAAGGACGTTCCCGATGGCTCGGGCTGGGGCAGCTTCCCCAACTTCGGCAGCGTGGTCACCACCGACGCCACCCAGACCTATAACTGCCTCGTCGCATCCTTCCGCAACACCCAGCTCAAAGGCATCGTCTTCATGACCGAGCCAAGAATGTTCGCCAAGGACGAAGGTGCCAACTTCGGCAGCGAAATGTCCGCCCTCGCCAACGGCTGGAAGCGTCATTTCAAAGGCGAAAAAGATCCGCACTTCATCTACAGCATGCCCGCCAAGTCCCTCGCGCAGAAGATCACCAAACCTGGAAACATCGAAGGTGCCAGCGCCGCCTTTGAAGTAGGCGCATGGCCGGAAGCCGGCAGCAAAGGCGGCAGCACCACGGCTACCGAGACCGCCTTCGTCGAGAGCCTCGTCGGAACCATCATCAAAGCCGCATACTGAATTCATCAAGATCACAACCATCAATCATGAATATCATTCCATACATAGCCGGCCTGATGCTGGCCACAACCAGCTTGACCCTCGGGCAGTCCCCCGTCCCCGATCCCGCCACGATGAAGGACATCAAAGCCTATTGCCTCGATTTCAACTGGGAGGGATCGGGTCGGAAAAAGAAAATCGCCGATCCCGGTTTCATGAAAGACGCCGATCCGAAGGCAGTGG